>Ga0209694_1002608_pt1 | contig 14294 bp, 11 predicted proteins | sample GluameincwithD2O_FD_187499 | JGI IMG/M metagenome (GOLD analysis project Ga0209694, IMG submission 187499) | Mouse cecum microbial communities from Vienna, Austria - Glucosamine amended microcosms incubated with D2O (SPAdes) (version 2) | ecosystem: Host-associated > Mammals > Digestive system >...
GGCAAAAGAAGGATAAAGGGCAAGGTCGAGATAATCATCGACAAAGGAACTGACAGTAGTGAAGACAGAATCCATCTCAATATGAGGGAAGAGAGAATGGAGCAGTGGCAAACGGCCCTGAATCGAGTTATAGTGTGTTTGGTAATTTTGTTTATTAAGCATGAACATATTTTACCAAAAAAGGCACCTCATCCATTACGGATCAGGTGCCTCTTTTTATTTTTGGACTGTCAGAAATTTAACAGCCCCTTTCTTAATTTTGTTTGTTTTGTATTTATATCTTAATTCTCATATTTCTGATTTGTATTTCTGATCATTACTTTGAAATTTAATTTCAAAGAATCACTTCGATTTGAAAACCTTCAAATATTCTCTGTCTTTTCTTTATTCTGTAGGCTTCTCTGTTTCTAACGACTGATTCTGAAGTGAAGAATGCCTTCCCGAATCCATCAACCACTCGCTGCTTTTTTTGAGTTCCGATGGGAACACTTTAAAGTCTTTCAGTTTCCAGGACCAGTCAACCAGCTCACCTTCCGGAGAAATGGTCGAAAGAGAGATCGGCTGTTTGGCGCCAACCAGATCGGCCAGATTAACCAGTACCAGTCTTGCATCTGAATCGATCGCGTAGTGACAGACGAGATCATGGAAGGTCCGATGCGAATAATTTCTCTTCTTAAAGAATCGGCGCAGAGCGATTCGCTTATTGTTATCGTAGGAGAGGTAATCTTCTTCCATCGTCGGCGTATCTGGTGTCGATGTATACACGACGCTGCGTTCCTTGGAAGGCTTCTTTAACAGCTTGGTTTCCATACGATACTGAAGAATATCCATTCCTGGAATATTCAATTCATCTTCAAGCTCATTGAGTGAAGGTCTGGTTTGTCCCTGATCTTCAGCAATAATCATCAGATTCGGGTTATCCTCCTGAATCAGATTGAGCAGATATTTTCCGGGACCTGGTGTCCAATGTCCTAGTCTTGCTTCTTTTCCAGCCGGGATGCGCCAGAGCACATCGATAAACTTGAAATGAAGAAGGCGAACACCATCATAAAAACGGGCATACCAGCGGAAACGATCACGGATAATCTTGTAATCGTTTTTCTGCATTGTTTCCATATTGTAAACAGGGATATCCCATTTCTGTCCTAAAGGGTAGTAGATGTCTGAAGGGGTTCCTGCAAATTCAGCGATCGTTCCTTCAGAAGTCACCATAAACTCATTTTTATTGGCCCAGACTTCCGCATTATCGAGGTTCAGGAAGTAGGGAACATCGATGATCAGCTTCAGATTTTTCTTTCTGGCATGATCAACAACTTCCTGAAACTGCTTATAGAAGATGAATTGCAAAAACTGAACATAGAAGATCTTATCGATGTATTCACGAAGATTAATCTCCTGCTTTTCTGGCCAGTTTCTGTATTCTTCTTCCCATTCATGCCATCCGATTCCGTTGTAGCTCTGTCTGAAGACTTCATAAGCCGTCCAGGAATTCAGCCAGAATGCCTGTTTTTTAAAAGCCTCAAATTCAGCCCGGTAATCGGCGTATTTCTTTTTAAAGGCTTTGAATGCCCGGATAAAATACGGCTCCTTAAAAGCCCGAACGGTATCGTAGTCCACGACTTCTTTGAATTTATTGCAATTGACGATGCTGCTCTGAGTCAGCAGCCCCATCTCTGAAAGACGATCAATGTTGATGTATATCGGATCCCCAGCATAGCTGGAAACACTCTCATATGGGTTTCTGCCATGACTGGTGGGTGCCAGAGGGGTTAATGCCCAGTAGCTGTAGCCGGCGTCAGCGATGGCATCGATCAGCATCAGCGTCTTCTGGCCCAGGTCTCCGATTCCCTGGTTGCCTGGAGCTGAAAATAATGGAAGTAAAATTCCGGCAGTTTTTTCCACGGCAGTTCCTCCTGTTCTATTAAGATTGGTGTATCTGTGGCTATTTTAACATAGGCAAGGAACATTTTTATCGCTTTTCAGCCAATTTTTTATAAAAAGAATGCGTTTTTCTTCAATCTCCTTGACTTGAAAAAAATCTCTTTTTTTCTACCCTCAGACAACCTCTAAAATGAAAACGGTTATTTTTTCTCTTTTCTCGGTGATTATATACCTTATTTAGTTGGTAGGTAAAGAAAAACCGGCTCATTCAGAACCGGTTTTGTTATCTATAAAAGATTAGTTTTTAACCTTCAACATCTGCCGAAAGATCTCAGATCATATCCGCTTTACTCTATGCAAATGTTTTTAATTCAACATCTTTGATTTTCCTTGCAAGACCTCTGACTTTATCCAGCGGCAGGGAACAAAGAGCTACACGAATTCCCTTGTTGACCTTAACAGTAAAGATGTTTTCATCCATCAAAGCCTGATGCAGTTTAGCTGCTTTCTCATTGTCCATGTCCAGAGTAACAAAGAATCCTTCCTTATATGGGTAGTGAGACAGACCGGCTTCTTTTGCTTCTTTTACAAACAGATCTGTTCTCTGTTTGAGCAGATCGACATAATAGTCTTTTTCCTTTTCATATTCATCTGCTTTGTTTTCCATAATCTGTGAGAACATTTCCATGGCTCCATTATTAATGTTGCTCCAGATAGCTCTGGCCTGTTTTTCAAGAACCACTTTCATCTCATGGACTGCTTCTTCTTTCTGAGCCAGAATGATCACTGCTCCACACCGCAGTCCATAGGAAGTCATGGATTTGGAAATGGAGAAAGCGATGCAGACAACAACATCATCCGAAATGTCGTTGAAGTTTTCCATATAATCCCTTGCCTGTTTTTTCCGGTAGGAAAAGTCGATATAGGCGATATCATTGATCAGAATCACCGGATGAGTTTTGGAGCATTCGTTTAAAAATGAAATAACTTCTTTCCATTCTTCATCACTTAAGGAATAACCTGTCGGATTGTGGCATGGATCATTGATGATTAATGTCAGCTTATCCTGTTTTTCCATGACCTTTCTGCATGTTTCCTTCAAGGATTCAACATCAAATTTTCCATCTCTGAACAGGTTGTATCGGGCTACCTCAAGGTTATTCATCTGGGCCATCAGGGCATAGCTTCCCCAGGCAATTTCAGGAATGATCAGGGTCTGACCGGGCTCGAGTGTATTTTCAATCGACATCCCAACAGCCCCAGTTCCGCCTGGCGTAGCGATAATTTCTTCACAGAGTCTTGAATGTCCATCCAGAACCCAGCCACTTACATCTTTAATGAAAGCTGGATTGCCGACAAAACTTGCAGCATAAGCGGCAAGTTTTTTATTGTCGATCCCTTTAAGCGTGTCATAAACGACATCCATGGCAACTAGTGTTCCATCTTCACCGTATAAAGAGCCAATCGTCGCATTGACAACGGCATCCTTTCCAAACTCCGCTTCTGCCTTTTTTGCCTTTTCCACGATTGCGAATACATTGTCAACAATCGGAGTGCGGTTTGCACTGTCCTTAATAAAAGCCATATTCTCGTCCTCCATCCATTTCTTATTTTTATTTCTTCAATCTTCTTTTTTGGTTGTACTTCGTGTTTTGAAACTTGTATTTCGTGCTCCATGATTTACTGTTTTTCTAAAATTTCATAGGTTCCAAGAATCTTCACATTGCTGACGACATCTTCCATGGATTTCATCAATGAGCTCAGATTTTCCTCTTCTAGATTTCCCGTGCACTGCACATAGAAGAAATATTCAAAGGGGCGATCCTTGATTGGCCTTGACTGCAGAGTATCCATATTGATGCCATGCTCAGCAATTCGATTGATCACCTTGGATAAAGCTCCAACTTCATCGCTTGTCGTAAAGATCATCGCTAAATGGTCCTTTTTCTGAGTGTTTGGACTGGCTGCGACGACAAGAAAGCGTGTTGTATTGGTGGCCGTTTCTTCAATGTGGCTTGCAAGCACCTTGAGATTGTATAAAGCGGCATTTTCTCTGGCACCGATTGCCGCCTTGGTTTTATCCTGCTCTCTTGCAACATATTGAGCTGCAAGAGCCGTATTTGGATAAGGGACGCTTTTTACACCAAGTGATTCCAAAAATTCTCTGGACTGCATCAGAGCCTGATCTTTGGAATAAACCCATTCGATATCTTTCAGACTCGCTTCAGGCAATCCTAACAGACATTGATCCACTTTAAGATCTGCAACCTTCACGATGTAGACCGGTTTTTGATACAGCAGATCGAGGACTTCTCCGACCAGGCCAGAGTTCGTATTTTCAAATGGGATCACGCCAAACTCAACCTTGTGATCCACGACGGCTTCAATGACTTCTTCAAAGGAGTTAAACGCTAGTTTCGGATTCCCTTCAAAAATCTTTTCGCTGATCATATGGGCAAAAGCGCCTTTGATTCCCGAATAAGCAATCACATCCTGAGCAATCAGCGATTTCTGATACGCTTTTGATTGCGTCAGCATAAACTGAAGAAAATCTTCATACATTGAAAGATAATCCGGATTCTGAATCATTTTTCGATTTCTCTCGATCAGAGTTCTCTCCCTGTTTCCATCAAAAACCGGAAGATCATTCTCCTGCTTATAGGCAATGACATCCTTGACGGCATCCATTCGCGCTTCGAACAATCCGGCTATTTTCTTATCGATTTCATTTATCTTTTCTCTGGCATTTTCTAATTTATTCATATTGTGGGGTTCAGCCTTTTTATAAACCATTATAAACTGTACTGTAACTGATGAGTTTTATTTTTTCAGAAACTGTTTACAGGATCAATACTGTCTTATGATAGCGGAAAACAATTCCCTTTAAAGACAGATCCTGAAAGAAAGGAATCTTTCATGTCAAAAATGGTTGTCTCATTAAATGAGAACAGTTATCCAATTTATATTGAACACCATCTGCTCAGTCATCTGTCTGAGTATCTCGATTCAAATCGGCGCTATGTCATTATTGCCGATGACGGTATTCCCCGAAAGTGGGTTGATCTTGTATCTTCCCAGATTCCTGATGGAGAAGTCCTGCGCTTTGCGCAAGGAGAAGCTTCCAAAAGCTTTGATACCTTCGCTGCTTTGATGACTCAGCTTGCAGAATTGAAACTGACCCGAAAGGATTGCCTGATCGCTTTAGGCGGCGGAGTGACCGGGGATCTCTGTGGATTTTTAGCCGCCTGCTATATGCGCGGCATCGATTATATCCAGATTCCAACGACCGTTCTTTCGCAGGTTGACTCTTCAGTTGGTGGAAAAACGGCCATTGATGTGGGAACGATGAAAAATTTATGCGGTGCGTTCTGGCAGCCAGAAGCTGTTTTTATCGATCCAGAGGTTTTATCCACCCTTGATCCAAGACAGATCTCTGCAGGACTGGCTGAAGCCCTGAAAATGGGTATCGTTTTTGATGAATCTCTGCTTGAAGAATTTGAAAAGGAAAAACCGGATTTTGATCGAATCATTGAACGATCCATCGATTTAAAAAGACAGATCGTTCAGGAAGATGAAAAAGAAGGCGGAAGAAGAAAGCTGCTTAATTTTGGACACACCATCGGTCATGCTATTGAAGCCAGCTTTCCTGAGCATGATTATCTTCATGGTGAATGTGTTGGAATGGGAATGCTTTATTTTATCGAAGATGAAGAGCTGAAAAAGCGCGTTGCCGGGATTTTGAAATCTCTGAATCTTCCAGAAATTCCCGATTACGATAAGGAAGCCGTCAAGGAATACATGAAGCATGATAAAAAATCGTTAGTTGGCGGGATCGATGCCATCTATGTTTCCAGGATTGGTCACCCTGAAATCCGGATGACAGATTTTGATACGCTGTGCGGCTTCATCGACAATCCACCAATCGTTAAATAAAGGAACTTCTTATGAAAAATACATTTGGAACAAATATCGCAATGACCATCTTTGGAGAAAGTCATGGCCCGATGATCGGCTGCGTCCTGGATGGTCTTCCGGCAGGATTTGAGATTTCCTTAGAACAGCTCAAAGCCGATATGGACAAGCGAAAGGCCAAAGGCGATCTTTCGACCAGGCGTCAGGAAGGCGATGAAGTCAGGATTGTCTCCGGATTTTTCGAAGGCAAAACCACAGGAACTTCGATGTGTCTTCTTATCGAAAACACCAACACCCGATCTTCGGACTACGCGGCCTTAAAAAGCCGGCTGCGTCCTGGACATGCCGATTTAAGCGCCTATGAAAAGTATCATGGTTTTCAGGATTATCGAGGCGGCGGTCACTTTTCAGGCCGGATTACAGCGGCCTTATGTGCAGCAGGAAGTATATGTCGCCAGGTTCTTGAACAAAAAGGCGTTTTGATCGGAAGTCATATTCTGAATCTTCATGGTCTGAAAGATACTCCTTTTTCAGATGATCCAGTTCTTTTAAAAGAACAGATTCAGTATTTGAACGCACAGGATTTTGCGGTGATAGATGCAAAGGCTGCAGGACTCTTTCAGGACGAAATTCGTAAAGCAGCCAGAAACCTTGACAGTGTCGGTGGAATTTTACAGACAGCGGTGGTCGGATTTCCCTCAGGAATTGGAGAACCGTTCTTTGATTCCGTCGAGAGTGTGCTCAGTCATCTGTTATTCTCCATTCCAGCCATCAAAGGTGTCAGTTTTGGAGCCGGATTTGATTTTGCCGGGATGTATGGTCATGAAGCCAATGACCCCATACAGAGTGTTGATGGAAATTTAGTGATGATGACAAATCAGAATGGAGGAATTAATGGCGGCATCACCAACGGGATGCCCATTCTGATCCAGAGCGTGATCAAACCAACCCCATCGATCTATCAGCCTCAGCAATCCGCTGACTATGCGACCAGAGAAAATGTAACCCTCGAAATTAAAGGCCGCCATGATCCGGCGATCATTCACCGGGCCCGTGCAGTCGTCGACAGCGCTGTCGCCTTCGGTCTGCTTGATCTTTGGATGTCTAAAATGGCTGTTGAAGCTTTCGAACCTCTGTAAGTCAGCATAAAATCCGACCAACGGCTGTTTAAATCAAGAGTTTTTTACAAATTTGAAATTGAAAAGCCGGCTTTTTGAACCTTTTTTCATGAAGCCGGCTATGCATATTCTGTTGATTCAATCGGCCAGGATATGAATCATCAATCGAAAGGAACCGATCTATGAATATTCTGATTAAACCCTCTCAAACCGGTGGATCCATCACACCGCCTTCTTCAAAGTCCCTTCTTCACAGAGCTCTGATCTGTGCAGGACTTGCAAGTGGAAAGTCGACAATCTCTTCCCTTTCCTGTTCAAGAGATATCGAAGCGACAATTTCCTGCCTTAATGCTTTAGGGATCAAAATCCAGACTGTTCAGAAAGAAGAAGATGGAAAGAAATTTACTTTTGAAGTCGAAGGCTCTGATGTCGCTTTGCGCAACTTTCCAGCGGTTCTTGATGCCTATGAATCGGGATCGACCCTGCGGTTTCTTATCCCAATAGCCGCTTCGTCAGCGTCTTCAGTCACATTTACAGGTCAGCCTTCCTTAATGATTCGCCCGATGAAAATTTATGATGAATTATTCAAGGAGCAGGGACTTCTTTTCAACCAGAATGGACAGACCATCGAAATCAAAGGCCCTTTAAAAGCAACTCATTACACAATCGATGGCAATGTCAGCTCGCAGTTCATTTCTGGAATGCTCATGGCTGCTCCATTGCTTGAACAGGGCAAAAAAGAGACTTCCTTAAGTATTACTCCGCCATATCAAAGCCGTTCCTATACCAATTTAACCGCTTCAATGATGAAGAAATTTGGTGTGACAGTTCAGGAACCTGATGAACTCAGCTATGTCGTTCAGGCCGATCAGTCCTACCAACCTAAGGACCTGCAAGTTGAGTCGGATTATTCGCAGATGGCATTTTTTGGAGTGTTAGGAGCGATTCAAAATTCCATCACCTGTATGAATATGAATCCTAATTCCGCTCAGGGCGATAAAGTGATTTTAAAATTCCTGAAGCAGGCTGGAGCGAAACTGACCTGGAATGATCAATCAGTCTGTATCGGATCAGCGAAAAGTCAGAACCTGACGTTGAAACCCTGCGTAATGGATTTGGCTGACTGCCCGGATTTAGGTCCGATTCTTTGTGTTCTGGCCGCCTATACGCCAGGAACAACCCGATTGATTCATGCCAGCCGTCTTCGATATAAGGAATGCGACCGCATTGCCGCCATGGAAGAAGAATTGCGTAAATGGGGGGTTAATATAAACAGCGATGAGGATTCCATCACGATTCAGGGAAAAGAAACGTATTCCTGTGATCATCTTGTAGAAGTCGACTCGCATAACGATCACCGTATTGTGATGGCCATGGCCATTTTTGGAGCCTGTGCAGACAGTGATTCTCTTATCCATAATGCGCAGGCGATCAAAAAAAGCTATCCTCTTTTCTTTGAAGATTTCAAGAAAGTCAAAGGAGATGCCAGCGTATGGAACTGAGTGTTTTTAAGAAGATTCAGGAAGATGACTATACTCCTCTAAAGCCTGTAATAGGAATTGTTGGTTTGGGGGTAATGGGTGGTTCCTATGCGGCTAGATTAAAGGAGTTGGGTTATACCGTATACGGCTTTGACAAGGACCAGCAAGCTCTGGATTACGCCTTAAACAATCAGATGATTGATCAGAGCTGCCTGAATCCTGCAGATCTTTTAGGAAAATGCGATCTGGTCATTTTCTGTCTTTATCCAACGAAAATCGCAGACTGGATCAAAACAAACCATAACTTCTTTAAAAAAGATGTCTTCCTTATGGAAATCTCCGGCGTAAAATCTTCCATTGTAAATGAGCTTAGACAGGCCGCTGATGAGCTTTCAATGGTTTCTGTTCATCCAATGTGCGGAAGAGAATCCAAAGGAATTCAGTTTTCTTCACCAGAAATCTTTTCGGGAAGCAATTTCATTATTATTGATGATGGAAGTATTCCAAAAGGGCATATAGAACTTTCAAGAATGCTTGCCGCAGAAATGGGATTCGGGAAGATTTCTGTTCTCTCTGCAGATGAACATGATCGAATGATCGCTTTTCTTTCCCAGCTGACGCATGTGATTGCCGTTTGCCTGATGAACACGCATGAAAATTCACACCTGGTCGAATATACAGGCGATTCATTCAGGGATCTGACCCGGATTGCCCGGATTAATGAGTCCATGTGGCCAGAGTTATTTTTGTTGAATAAAGATATTCTGCTTGAAGAAATCGAGGCGTTTGAAGCGGCGATCAGTCATTTCAAAAAAGCGCTGGAAAATAATGACCGTAAAGAAATGTCTTCATTAATGGTTGAATCAACCAGACGAAGAGAGCTCTTTGATAAATAATCCTACCAGGCAAAAGTCCGGAATAATCCCTATGACAGACCAGGGTTTATTCCGGACTTTTTTAGCCGTTCTGTAATTTGAATTCATCGTTTTGATGAAAGCTTCTATAATTATTTCATTTCGATTTAATACTTATTCAATTCAATACTTATTGAACTGGATAACTGACTGCATCAAGAACTTTCAAAACGGGATCAAGCTGTTCTGGCAGCTGATCAACAATATGAATCGCACTGCTCTGTTTGGTGTCAAGGACTTCTACGAAGTTCATATTGGCCATATTATTGCGAATGACATAGACGGTATTACCGTTATTTTCCCAGTCATTCATGATTGCCATTCCATTGGTCTTGTCAGCCAGAACGTTGGCATCAAACGTTTTCTTTGCCATCTGTGCACTATTTGCTGAAGTAACAAAGACGTCCACCTGACCGCCTTCAACTTCCGCTTCAAAATAAGCGACCTCATTTCCTGTATCCGAAGTCTCAAATTCAATCGGAGTAGTACTATATCCTCTTTCATTAAATGCCTGAGCAATCCTGCCAGAAATTTCTGAAGCCATCAGCTGCTGCACATTTTGCTTCGTATTATTCAAAGTGTCTGAAGCGTCTGAATTTGTGCTTTCCGTTTGGGCTGATTTCTGAGAACTGTCTGCAGAAGAGTCATCTGCCGATTCATTTTGAACATTTGAATTTATGGTCTGCTGGTTTGAATTACTCTTTTCTGACTCAGTGCTGTCAGAATCCTCATTCGCTTGGTTGTCTTTAGAACTCTGTTTATTATCACTCTTATCTTTTGCGGATGATTCATTGGATTGCTTTTTGCTTGAATCATCTTCAGAACCGCTCAAATTCGAATCTGTTTTTTCAACCTCTGCTGACTTGTTATCCGAAGAGGCAGGTTCCTGATTTTGGGCAGAACCACATCCAGTCAAAGCAGATCCAATCAGAAATAGTGCGAGAGCTGAACAATACAATTTTCTTGATACTCTTTGCATATGACGATTTCCTTTCACAGACTCTGCGAGTCTGTTTTGCTAGTTTTTTTCGAATATATTCTAGAAAATTATCGAGAGAAACTTCAGGTTCATGACTAAAGATCCATCTCCGGCCGGTCACCTTTAAGTATTCTATGTATTCTTTCCTTTCTGAATTTTGATCTGAATTAGAGCCATCTTTTTCCTTTTCTCTGGTATTTCATTCTCAGGTATTTCGTCTATTCATCCATACAGATTTCTTTTATTCGCAAAGCACAAAATGTTATTTAAAAATGAAGTTACTCTGTTGTAAGAGACTAAAATGTCTTAGTCTGATAGGATACTAAAGCACAAAAATCCATCAAATGATTTCGGTTTCATAGTGAACTGTTAAGAATTTCTTCATAAAACGTTTGGTTCGTTTTCGAACTTTTCAGATGATTTCGCGTCAAAAACATATTGCCATGTGTTGATTATGTGGAATTAGCAGTTGAATTGAATCAGTGCCAGCAAACGTTATAATGGAACCATTCAAGAAAGGAAAAATCCTTGAACTATGCAAAAGAAAAGACAATTTAACTGGAAATATATCTGGATGAGTGTGGGGATCATCCTGCTTTGCGCCATGCTTCTGTTTCCGGGAATTCTATCCGGCAATTCCAGAAACGAGAGCGTTAGCTATTCAGAATTTATCTCACAGGTGGACGATCGCAAGGTGGATAAAGCCGAGATCAATGGATCCACAATTTATTACACCCTTAAAGGGGATGAAAAGAAAACCTATTCGACAACCGAGATGAACGATCCTGAACTTGTCAGCCGGCTTCTTGATGCCGGTGTTGACTTCTCACAGGTTCCACCAAAAAACAATTCAGGAACCAACTGGCTGATGTCGTTCCTTCTGATGTGGGCTCCTTTATTACTGATCTGGTTTGGCCTGAGCTGGTCAATTCGGAAAGCATCCAAAAAAATGAATGGATCCGGTACTGGATTCTTTGGATCGAAAAAGTCCGATTCAAACGATTCCAATGACGATGATGACGACAGCTCCGGTGGATTTCCTTTTGGCGGGTTTGGCATGGGAATGAACATGGGCAAAAACAACGCCAAGAAATACAAACCGGAAATGACTGGTACAACCTTTAAGGATGTTGCTGGTCAGGATGAAGCGAAACAAAACCTCAAGGAAATCGTTTCCTTCTTAAATGAACCGGCTAAATATACTGCAATTGGTGCCAAGATGCCAAAAGGAGCTCTGCTTGTTGGTCCTCCTGGAACTGGTAAAACTCTGCTTGCCAAAGCGGTAGCTGGTGAAGCTGGTGTTCCTTTCTTCTCAATTGCGGGAAGTGAATTTGTTGAGATGTTTGTTGGACGTGGGGCTGCCAGAGTTCGTGACCTTTTCAAGGAAGCACGAAAGAGCGCGCCATGCATCATCTTTATTGATGAGGTCGATACCATTGGTAAAAAACGTGATGGAAGTGGAGTTTCCGGAAACGATGAACGCGAACAGACATTAAACCAGCTGCTTGCCGAAATGGATGGATTTGATGGTTCCAAGGGAATTGTTCTTCTTGCCGCAACCAACCGCCCGGATTCTCTGGATCCAGCCTTAACCAGACCTGGACGATTTGATCGTCGGATTCCGGTTGAACTGCCAGACCTGGAAGGACGTGAAGCCATCCTGAAACTCCACTCCAAGAATGTGAAGACTTCCCCAAATATCGATTACAACCTGATCGCGCGAGCTTCTGCTGGTACTTCCGGGGCAGACCTTGCCAATATCGTCAATGAAGGCGCTCTGCTTGCCGTTCGTGATGATCGCCGTCAGGTCACTCAGAAAGACCTTGAAGAAGCCATTGAAATTGTGATTGCAGGTGAACAGAAGAAGAATAAAGTCATTTCTCCAAGAGAAAGAATGGTTGTGTCCTATCACGAAATTGGTCATGCCTTAGTGTCTGCCAATTCTTCTCATTCCGCTCCGGTTCATAAGATTACAATTATCCCAAGAACCAAAGGTGCATTAGGCTATACGATGCAGGTCGATGAAGAAGAAAATAACCTTCTGACTAAAGAAGAACTCTATACCCGTATTGTCACTTACTGCGGCGGACGGGCTGCTGAAGATCTGATCTTCCACTCGATTACTTCGGGTGCAAGCAACGACATTGAAATGGCCACCAAGACGGCAAGAGCCATGATTACCCGCCTGGGTATGTCTGAAAGCTTTGGAATGACTGCTTTAGAAACTGTCAACAACTCCTATCTTGGAGGAGATGCTTCTCTGGCATGCTCTGAAGCCACCGCAAATCGTATTGATGAAGAAGTGATTGCTCTGATTGATAAAGCCTATAAAGAAGCCTATGGCATTCTTGAAGCCAATATCATGAAGCTGCATGAACTCGCTAAATACCTCTATGAAAAAGAAACCATTACTGGCGAAGAGTTTATGGATATCCTTAATAATTCTTCCAATCAGGCTTAGTTTTCTTCTCATAAAGGCAAAATCAAATAACCCAATACAAAGGACTTTGTCAATGATCGAGCCGGTCATGACAAAGCCCTTTTTTGAATTTTCATAAGCGAAAAAGAGGTTGAAGCATTTAGAATCTTCTGATTCTATAGAACTTCAACCTCTTTTGTGATTCATATTCATTTTTATTCACTTGCCTTTTCAGGATGAATTTGGTTTATTCAGACTTTTCTGATTACTCATCGTACTCTTTTCTGAAATGAAGCAGTGAAAGCAGGCTTGTCATCATAGCAGCACCGGCAGTAACCAGACTAAGTATTCTGATCTGAGAATTCATTGCGGTATTTACTTTATTCGAGGAACTGCTGCCGGATCCTTTTTTTATCGCTCCTTTGCTCTGATCCGCTGCTTGAAGTGCCTGCATTTCCTGTCGCTTTATCACTCGTATCTTTATTTCCTGTATCTTTTCCATCTAGATTCTCTGTTTTTGGTATATCCGGATTTTCTGGAGTTGTTGAGGTTTCAGAAGCTGCAATGGTTACAATCGAAAGCGATGGTCCATCCCAGATCCATGATTCAGAATCAGGATCATAAGCCAGCGTCGTTTCAAGGATAGACTTATCTTTATCTACTTCCTGATCCGTATAGGATTTCAGATGATTTTCAATCGAAAGTACGGCCACCCAGGTTCCCTGGGCCGTTCTGGCTTTCGGCATGATCAGTTTTGGTTCAGAAATCGTATAGGCTCCTTCAATCAATTTAAACTCAGAACTGTTTTCCAGATTATTTGTATCAATGATGGCTTCCTTTACGTCGATAACCTCAATTTCTTTAAATTGAGGAATCGCTGGTGCAGTGGGTTTTTCTGGAGTTGGATTTTCATCTGATGGTTTATCTGCGGTATATCAGATGTTGTACCTGTTCTGTTTCCATGTTTTCGAATTGTAGTCATAGTAGATGGATACATCCTGGGTATTCTTTACATATCCCCCTGTCACTCTGGCATTCTTTGGCGGAATATTTGTATATGAATACATTCCATCAGGAATATAGTGCTCAAAATCAATTTTCAAATCCACCGTTGGAACGTTGTATTTGTTCATGTATGGATCGCTGACAGAAAGTAAAGTTTCTTCAGTCAATTCAAATTCCTGATCAATATGACCTGATGACTTACTCATCAACCATCCAGAAATTGCTACTGCGTTTTTAATCTCTTCAAACGAAGGTTTTGATGGCAGAGATTTATCTTTATTAAAGGAGTCAGCTACCTTATCCACCATAATGGTGTCAGAAAATCCAGGTAAATTCGTAACCTTTTGAAATTTGCACGGGCTTTTATTCCCGGTTATCCCTGAATACCATCAAAGGCGGAAATCTTCTCTGTGCTCCAGCTTTCCTCTCAGGAAAGTCGGAAACGGAAGATTCCCGCCTTTTTGTGATTCTGTTGAACTCAGGCAGCCTGACCTTTCAGGCTGAACCTGTTCTGGATCTCTTCAGCCCATGGCAGCAGACTTTCCAGGATCGAAGATGGAACTGTCTTGTCACGCCAGCTGATCA
>Ga0209694_1002610_pt1 | contig 14286 bp, 16 predicted proteins | sample GluameincwithD2O_FD_187499 | JGI IMG/M metagenome (GOLD analysis project Ga0209694, IMG submission 187499) | Mouse cecum microbial communities from Vienna, Austria - Glucosamine amended microcosms incubated with D2O (SPAdes) (version 2) | ecosystem: Host-associated > Mammals > Digestive system >...
GATCTGCTGTTTAAATTCCGGAGTGTAAGATTTTTGATTTTTCGCCATGTGGAACATCTCCTTTGCTCTTTCATTTGATAGTATAGGTTGTTCAACTTTTCCTGTCCACATTTATATACTAACACCAGATCAACCACTTCATGCAATTCTCCACGATGTAGGAAATTGACCGGAGGGCGGTCATGCAGCTTATCCGCAGCATACGGGTAATTGGGAAAGACGAGCTGCACATTGAATTTAATTACCAGGATGAATACCAGAAAGCGGTTTCCCTGGCGGAACAGATTGCCGTACAGGGCAAAGAAAGGAAGGTGGGCTAAATGGCAAGAAAGAGCAGGAAACAGGCAACGGCTCCCATGCCGACGCCGTCCTTATATGTGCATGTGGCACTGTATATCCGTCTTTCTGTGGAAGATAACAAAAAGCGGGGCTGTTCGGTGGAAAACCAAAAGCTGGTGCTGAATGATTTCCTTGCGGACAAACCGGATTTCGTTGTCTATGATACCTATATCGACAATGGAGCGACGGGTACAAACTTCCACCGCCCCGGTTTCCAGCAGATGCTTTCCGATATTGAGGCGGGCCATATTGACTGCGTGATCGTCAAGGACCTCTCCCGGTTGGGGCGGAATTCCATTGATACCGGTTATTATATCGAACAGTATTTCCATACCCACAACGTCCGTTTTATTGCGGTCACGGACCAGTTTGACACGGCAGACGCCGGCAGCCTCCACAGCGGCATTATGCTTCCCCTGAAAAATATGATAAACGAGGCTTACGCATTGGACATTGGCAGGAAAATCAAGGCCCAGGCAAGGCAGGCCATGAAAGACGGCGATTACATCGGCGCACGGGCGCCATACGGATACCGCAAAGACCCGGACAACTGCCATAAACTGCTGATTGATGAAGATACCGCCCCTGTCGTAAGGCAGATTTTTGAGTGGGCGCATGAGCATGTGGCGCTGAACCGTATCGTCCGCAACCTGAATGAAATGGGGATCACGGCGCCCAGCCACTATAAAAAATCCACCGGCGAGATTACCAGCCCCGGCCTGATCGGGAGCGGGAAATGGCAGACACGTACCGTAATGAAGATTCTGGAAAGCGAGGTCTACACCGGCGATCTGGTACAGGGAAAGACAAAGATTGTGGACCATCAGCAGGTTAAGGCAGGGGAGGACAACCTGATTATTGCCAAATGCACCCATGAGCCGATCATCAGTTATGAGCTCTTTACAGCGGTGCAGGAATATCGGAAACAAATCTGCGAGGAAAGCCGGGCGGTCCCAAAGCGGCCCTACACCCCAAACATTTTCAAGGGGAAGGTATTCTGTGCTGACTGCGGCAGGAGCCTCCACCGGCAGCGTGCCGAGCGAAAGAAAGGGCCGGACGTGTACTGGTTCCACTGCCTCACCAACAGCCGTGTGGCAAAGGATAGCTGTAAAGGCGTGATGATGCAGGAAACGGAGCTTATCGCCACGGTCACAGCTATTCTGGAAAAAGAGCTGTCTGTTGCCCTGGGAATGTCCCTCCCCCTCTTTCAGCTGGAGGCAAAACAGAAAAAGGACAAAGACAGGCTGAAAACCCAGATGTCGGCCAGGAGGCAGGAAACCGAAAAGAAACGCCGGCTAATCCGCGGCCTGTATGAGAACTTCGTCCAGGGTATCTTAACAAATGAGGAATACTTTGAACTGAAAACAGCTTATGAGGAATCCATCGGCACACTGTCCGGCGAGATTGAGGCGCTGGAAAAGGATATGGACGCCCTGGACAGCCGGCTTGTGCGCTACCGGTCAATGGAAAAGGATGCAAAGTCACTGGCGCAGGACCACACGCTTACAGCAGAACTGATTGACCGGCTGATTGAGCGGATCGAAATCGACCATGAGCGGAATATCCATGTAACTTTCCGTTTCAAGAGTGAATTCCAGGGAAAGGCGGTGGACCCATGCACAAAAAATATGTAATCGCCCTTTATATCCGCCTGTCCGTGGAGGACTTTAAGACCGAGAGTTTGAGTATTCCCAACCAAAAGCTGATCCTCCGGGAAAAGGCTATGTCGCTGCCGGAATGGGATGACGGCGAGGTCCTGGAATTTGTTGATAACGGCCATACGGGTACAAATTTTGAGCGCCCTGCGGTACAGGAGCTTTTGACGATGGTCCAGGCCGGGAAGATCGACTGTATCATCGTAAAAGACCTCTCCCGGTTTGGGCGCAACAGCATTGAGACCGGCTATTTCATTGAGCGGGTGTTCCCGCTCTACCATACCAGGTTTATCTCGGTCAGTGATGATTTTGACACCGCCAATTTCAAAGGAGATACCGGAGGGATTGACGTTGCCTTTAAGTATCTTATCAGCGAATGTTACAGCCGGGATATGTCCATGAAAACGAAAAGCGCCAAATATGCAAAGATGCGCCGGGGCGAATACCAGAGCGTTATCTGTCCCTATGGCTACCGCAAGAGCGCGGACGGGCGCATGGAGCCGGACGAGGACGTTGCAGGGATTGTACGGCAGATATTTGAATGGGCGGCTGACGGCAATACGGCTGCCGAGATCACGCGGAAACTGTATGCCATGAATATCCCTACACCTGGGGAATACCGGAGGGATAAAGGGAAAGACCATTATAATGTGTCCAGGACACACGGCGTCTGGAGCAGCGGGGCGGTCCTGCGGATGCTGGAGGACCAGCGGTATATCGGCACTTATGTGATCGGCAAGCGTAAGGTACAGGAAATCGGCAGCCGCCGCATGAAGCTAAAGGATGAAAGCGAATGGTTCAAAATACCGGACCACCACCCGGCAATCGTAAGCATGGAGCTGTTTGAGAAAGCCAACGCTTCGATCAGGCGTTTCTCCCTTCCGAATAAAAAACGGCGCGACTACCTTCTCCGCGGGAAAGTATTCTGCGGCTGCTGCGACCATGCCATGTCACTTAGAAATGGAACGTGGTTTTACTGCCGTCACTCCGAAGTGGCAGAAACCCTTCCCTGCCATGGGGTAAGGGTGAAAATGGCTGATCTGGAGCAGGCAGTCCTTGAAACAATCCGGGCACAGATGTGTCCGGCGCTGGGGATTGACAGCAGCAAGGATAAGCTGAATTTGCAGACGGTCCAGCAGGCCGAGCACGAAGAAAAGCTGCGCTCTATCCAGGACAGCAAACGGCAGCTTTATGAACAGTATGCACTTGGAGAGATTGACCTGGAAACCTACCAGGAGCGCAAGGCGGTATATGACGCGGAGCTGGTGCAGGCAAGGAATGTCCATGCCGCCATTACCGCACAGACCAAGCAGATACAGAGCGATTATGAAGCAAAGCTGAAACAGCGTGAGATCGTTCAGGAAGTAGGCAGCGCCGACACACTGACGCAAGCCTTGATTGACCGGCTTATCAGTAAGGTCTATATCTTTCCAGGAGACCGGATTGAGATTGAATATGTGACGCAGGATTTCTTAGGAATAAGCGAACCGGGAAAGGAGGCGTGAGCCATGAATACCGTATTAAGTAGCTACGGGCAGCTATGCGGCTGCCCGGAAATCCTCAAAAAAAGTTGTAAATTTTTTTGTCGTGGGCTTGACATACGGGTGCCTAAGTCATGGAAGCTGAATCGGCCATTATATTGCACTATTTTGTGATTTATTGAAATTAATCATGGAATAGCGCTTCCTTTATTCGCTATTATCTGCTATAATTAAAATAAACAAAATAGCGATTGAGGGATAGAGATGCATCCGTATACCGGAGATTATACCGAACAGAGAAAAAATGAAAAAAATAATTTCACATACTATACTTTCACGCCTCGTCCATTGAAAGATGCTACACTTTATAAAATGGATAATGAACTTGCAACGCTTCTAATCGAGGCACATCACAATCTTGGGCAGTTAGAAGGTTTGTTTCAGTATGCGCCAAACAAAAACTCGTTTTGTGAATTAATGCTTTTAAAAGAATGCACCTATTCCAGAATGATAGATTATGATGCACCAAATTTTAGTGATATATTAGTTAGAAGAGGCACTGGTAAGGGTGATATGGAGCCTATAAACAATTTGTTGGCAGCTTATAAAGCGGCAGATGGTATGCAGTTTACGGCTCAAGATTACAGCAAAATATGCAGCATAGCTTTATATGGTGATAAACCAGAGCAACAAATGGGTGTTCGTGATACCCAAACATTTTTGCAATATGCAATATCAAACCTAAAAACCTATAATCCAACGGCACCAGAAGCTGTCCTGCCGTCATTGGCTGATATTTCTGCTTATCTTTATGACAGCGGGGATGATCCCCTGATTCAAGCAGCGTTAGCGCACTATCAGTTTGAAATGATACACCCATTTGAGAAATATAATGGGATTGTTGGACGTATCCTGATATTCATGGTATTGCAAAAAATCGCAGATAAAGCGTCGCTTGGGTTGTGTTTATCTGAGTACCTATTCTTCAATAAAAATGAGTATTTTGATATACTCAGATCAACACAATATAGCGGTGGTTATATACGTTGGATTAAATATTTTATGCGGATTATAAATGAAGCTGCTCAAACCAGTGTTGCACTGCTCAAGAGATACGAAGAAATGATTAAGCTGAATGAGGAAAAGTTAAGGGCTAAAGTACCCAAAACAAGAAGTTTTTGGGGCGTGTATGAGTACCTTAAAGTTTTTCCTATTGCCAGTATTCCTATTGCGGCAAAGCATCTAAACTTATCATATAATTCAGTTTCTAAAGCATTTGCCTTATTGCAAAAATACAATATAATTATGCAAGAAAGCAATGCTACAAGAAACCGAATATGGAAATATAACTATCTTGATTTTATGTTTACATTACCAAACATCAATCAACATGTGATTAGTTAAAAAATAATGCGAGGGCAGAAATATGAGTGAGTTGCTAAATGGCATATTTGAATGTCTTGATATAAATAGCAGTACCGGTTTGGCTACAGAAGACAATTTACAGTGCATGACCTCCTTTCAAAGACTATTTTATACACAAGTTCATGAAAAGATAGGAATTGATGCCGTATATTTTCTTCGCGATGCAAACGGGATTGCCAAAGTTCCACTTATCTATTTTTCCATTATCCAAAAATATGATGCAAAACAAGTTGCAGAATTACATCGCCTTTCTTGGAATCTCGGAGAGGCTCCACTACTATTTGTGGTGACTCCAGATGAGATTTTGATTTATAATAATTACGAGACACCGCAAGTCGTTGAGAACGGAAATCTTGATCCTACCGCAGGGGTAATTGAAACATTAAACTTGACAAATGGATTGGTTTCACAGCAACTTGCACTAAAGAAGTATCATCGTTCATTGCTTGAAAGTGGCGAATACTGGCGGCAAAGCATGACTAGATTTGATGCTCAAAACCGGGTTGATGCAACCTTGATGTCAAATTTGAGAATAATGCGCAGAACGTTGATTAACCAAATTAGTAAAAGATGTGATAAGAGTAAAGAAACAATCACAGGGGTAGTTCACGCTTTGCTCAGTCGGTCAATTTTTATTAAGTATTTGGAAGAACGAAAAGATTCAAACGGAGAAACGGTATTTCCGCGAGATTTTTATTGCAATTTTATGGTATCAGCGAAACAGTATACTGATGTTCTAAACAGTAAAGAGGCAACTTATAACTTATTTAGAGCACTTAAAGAGAAGTTTAATGGTGATATACTGCAAGTCTCAGAAGTTGAAATAGAGATTATTACTCAAAATGACTTGGATGAACTTCGCATATTTATTCTAGGTGATAGCGAATTAGAGAGCAAACAACTTACGTTATGGCCACTTTATAGTTTTGACATTATCCCCATTCAGTTAATTAGCAGTATCTATGAGTTGTTTTTTCATCTGTCAGATGAAGATGATAAAAAAGGCACATATTATACACCACTTCATCTTGTCAACTTGATCATGGATGAAGTGTACCCGTGGGAAGGCGAATATAAAGATACATCTTTTTTTGATCCATCATGCGGTTCGGGAATTTTTTTAGTTGAGGCATATAGAAGACTTGTTTGCAGATGGATGTCACAAAATGATGTTCATACGATCACCTGCGATCAACTGAAACTTCTCTTGAAAAACAGTATTTTCGGTGTAGATATTAATGAAGAAGCTATTCGAGTTGCCTCGTTTAGCCTTAGCTTAGCGATGTGTGATTTCCTTGATCCAAGAAGCATCTGGGATAAGCTTTCATTTCCACATCTACTAGATAACAACTTGATTTCAAGTGATTTTTTCGATGAGGATAAATCTTTTAATAGCAAAAAATATGATGTCATTGTTGGCAATCCACCTTGGCAGAGTAACATTACTAAAAAAACGAAAGAGTATTTGAAAAAAGTAAACCGCGTTATAGGTGACAAGCAAATTGCACAGGCATTTTCTATCAAGTGTTCAGAATTGTGCAAGCAAAACGGAATTCTTTGTCTCCTTATGCCTAGTAAAGGATTGCTTTTTAATAGATCAGATAAAAGCAGGACGTATAGGGCAAATTTTTTTTCCGATAACAATGTCCTAGCAATTATCAATCTATCAGTATATAGAAAATTCCTGTTTGATCACGCTAGTGGGCCTGCTACTGCCATTATCTATACTCCCAAAAAGGAAGAGATCAATCAGCCAATAGTTTATTGTACGCCAAAGCCAATTTATACAATTGAAGATGTTAGAAAGTTTTCTATTGATCCTACCGATATATGCAGAATACCCCGTGACATTATTGATGACGATAGGATCTGGAAAATTGCAATGTGGGGCGCACCTAGAGATCTTGAATTAATAGGAAAAATGCAAAGTACTTTTGCATCTATGGCAGCATTTATTGAAGAAAATCACATGACAACTGCCGAGGGGTTCAAAAGAGGAAACAGGAAACACGAATGTTATGACTTCAAAGGTCTTCCAATGGTGGAAGCCAAATACTTTAAACCATACTATGTTTCATCTGATGAGCTTCCAATAGTTGATTTCGATGATTTTGAGTGCATTGTTAAAAATGCCAGAGAAATTTTTGCTGCTCCACACTTAATAATTAAACAGAGCCATAAAAATGGAATATTTCTTTCAGAAGTGCTGGATTATGATGCTGTGTTCAACCATAGTCTTTTAGGAGTTCATGGCAACATAAACAGACTTAAATACTTGAGTGTAATAATTGGCTCAAGAGTTTTTTCGTACTATCATATTCTTACAAATAGGAAATGGCTTGTAGAAAGAGATGAGTTAGAAGCGGGAGATATCTGGCAAACACCTATCCCCAGCCCAAGTGAGGCAGAAATTGCTGAAGCATGCGAAATATTTGATGAATTGGCAATCTCACCAGCTAAAAAAAGAAAAGCAGAACAATTTGTGCGCCATATGTATCGACTAAAAGAATATGAGAGTTACCAGATAGATGATGTAATTGATTATGTATATGACTATTTCAAAAAAAAGCAACGTTCTGTATCCTTTGAACGCCCGAACACCGATGATTACAAACTGTATTATGATTCCATTAGAGAGGTGTTGACGAACACATTTGGAGCAAGTATAGAGTTAACTGGAGATCTATATTTTGGCGTTGCTCCGCTGTCTGTGCTTGTTTTAAATGTTGGACTACAAAACGATACGGATCTGAATTTTGTAAAAAACAATGATAAGTTGAATGAAATCCTCTTGAATTTGGACAGTGCATTGGCCGATAACCAGAAAATGGTATTTATTAGGCGAAATCTCCGAATTTACCAGCCTAATAGAATATTTATCATCAAGCCGGCCCAACGTAAATATTGGACATATTCCGCTGCTTGCAGGGATGCAGATGAGATATTCAAAGATGTTTCTAGGGCGTGGAGGTGATACAATGAGCAGTATAAGAAATATAACAGCATCCACAACTGTTCCAGATGATTTAGCAAAGCGGCTTGGTCCTTCTGGAGTCAACGAAATAATATTGACTCTGTGGCAGGGTTATCATGACTTAATAGCAGATACGGACATAACTATCTCCGAAACCGCTATGGAAGATGATATCACCTTGGAATGGTATGGGAAAATATCGCAGCGCTGGGCCAATGGGAATCGCGCCACTACTTTGAGAATAAACAACATTGGACCTGTTCATCAATACCCAGACCCCACGCTAAAAAAGAGTCGTGGATATAAGCCTACGATTGATTTTTGTTTTCGTGATTGGGATACTTCAAACAGCTATTTTGGCGTAGAATGCAAGAATCTCTATAATCACCAGAACGATAAAATCAAAAGATATGTCGAAACAGGAGTTAAGAACTATACCTCAGGACGGTACGGTTCACAGTCATCAGAATCTTCGATTATTGGGTATGTGTTAAGTGGTAAGATTCCAGAAATCGTAGCTGAACTTGTTTCTGAAATTGCAAAAATTACACCAGTAAATAATTTGTCTCGAGAGTTACGCTATGTGGAACCGCAGTATTCTTCGCAGCATACGAGGGATATTGATAATCAGGAAATAACCATACATCACTTGTTTTTTGATTTTTCGCATTAAGGTTCATACTTGACGTTTGAAGAATATAGTTTCTGCTTATCATGTGCTACTTGTATGGATAAGTAGTAAAATGTGGTAATCTCAGACTAATCCATGTTGGTAGTTTGGGATTTCTGCTTTACAGAATTATATTTTTTGTCGTGGGCTTGACATACGGGTGCCTGAGGTCATGGACGCGTATAGGCTTAACATTTATCCTGCTGCATGTGTGGGTAATAGCCTCGCCGAGCCATACGCGGGAGCGGTGGAAAAGCCGCTGTTCGGGCTCAGGTTTGTACAGTTTGCTGACGTATGTACGGATCTCAGCCAGGAGGAAATCCGGCACGTCTATCATGCGGTTGCTCTTTTGGGTCTTTGGCGGCTGGTTGACGTACACGCCGCTTACATAAGCCAGTGTCTTATTGATGGTTATGGTCTTCTGTGAAAAGTCGATATCATTCAGCGTAAGAGCCAGAAGCTCCCCTTTTCGCATGCCAGTGTAGAATAATATCTCAAATGCGGTATAAAGTTCTATGTTGTGCCGGATGCTGTCAGAGAAGAGCTTGTATTCTTCCGGTGTCCAGAAGTCTATATTGCCCCGCTCTGGCTTGCATATCTGCGATTTGACGGGAGTTTGCGACAGACCGAGATAATCCACGGCATATTTAAAAAGCATCTTCAAATAGGCGTTAATCTGACGCGTGTGGGATGCGGAAAATCGCTTTCCCAACAGTGCATTTTGCCACTCTACGATATCGGCGGGGGTTATCTCTGATACGACCTTGTTCTTGAAATAGGGCAGTATGTGCAGTTCTATAGCGTTCTTCTGACTCTCCAGGGTGGAGGGCCTTACGCGGTTCTCCTTGAACTTCAGATATTTGCCATAAAGTGCCGCGAAGGTTATGTCGGGGTTCTTGGCAAACTGCTCCAGGAATATGCGTTCCCACTCCTTGGCCTCGCGCTGCAGCTTGAAACCCCGTTTGAGCTTCTGCTTCTTCTGGCCGTTCCAGTCAGTATAGTAGAATTTGCAATACCATGTTCCTGTATTTTCATCTTTGTATGCTGGCATAATTATCTTCCTTTCCTTCCTTATGCCGGGCAGCGTGCGAATGGATCGGAAAATAATTGATATCAAATTAAAAATTGCGTATAAAAAGAGTAGTGGCTGTTTTTACTCAGTACAAATAGAAAATGGGTGTTGCTATATCAGTGGTTACCACACAGGCAACTTATGTTTAAAAATACACACGCTGATATAGGCTTACACACCCATCTGTATTATATGTCTTTGTATCCTTATAATACCATTAGTAGAGTGTGATAAAGTCAATATTTATAATGAAATTTATTTAAGTGGTCCTTTGCTGATATTCATTAACATTTATTATACTTCAGATTCACTATCGTCAATAGTTTTGTTATCTGTTTTTCTGTTTGAGCCCCATTGTGACATAAGTCCATCTATATGTTCGAATAGGTTGGCTTTTATAGTTGCCCACATCGGGTCCAGAATGAAATCAATTCCTTCCCTCCTTGCCAATTTGGCAGCAGGAACAAAGTCACTGTCGCCTGCAATAAGTATTATTTGATCTATCTGCTTTTTATATGCTAGAGATGCGATATCCAATCCTATACGCATATCAACGCCCTTTTGCTGGAAGGAAATCGTGAAATCAGATTCTTTTAAGTTGCTAATATTTTTTTCGCCGGAGCATAAATCTTTTAATGCAGGCGTACTGATTCTGTATGACGCATATGCATCAGATAGTTCGCCTAGCCTGAGCGCAACTTTTCTTTGTTTCTTTAATTCATCAAAAAATGTATTAGTCCATGCATAGGTATCGGAGTGTCTGAAATCAATTCCGCGCTTTAAAAGCGGATGATATACCGTTTTCCCTAGAGGAGGACAATCATAATAAAAGATTCTGTACAACACGCGGTCGTCATAGCGTTGCTCATGCCTTAAATGTGCAGAACAGTATGCATATAATTCAGCAGCACGTTTTTCAGGGGTTTTCTTTCCCCACAGATGCGCGGCACGTTTGCGATAGAATCCACCGTCCACCAAGATAGCTGTTTTCATATGTATCAGTACCTCCTTAAAACGAGTAAAGCCTTAGGTATCGGCCTTGCCCATATCATTGGGAGCCTACCACCTAAGGCTTATTTACAATGTAACAAGCGTTACAATATTATAATATGCCAAAAGTGGAAAAAAATCAATATTTTTAAAAGTTTTTACTATTTTTTTACAATAAAAAGAGTTCCGCCGCCGTTTTCCGGACAGACCTCGGGCAAAATGAACTTGGTTAGTCTTGAGGTGGGGTGTCTGATTTTGGTTTTGACAAAATCGGGCTTCCGATTACTTCCATGAGAATTAGAAACTCTTCTATTTCACCTTTATTTCCTATATGAATATTCCCATATTCTTTCTTTTTGTTATCTACCCATAATTTATATAACTCATCGTCAACAGTTTCATCGCGGAACAAAGGGAGTATTTTCACCCAATCATCCAAGAAGCATTTCATAACTTTATCATGAATAGTGATGCAGTCTGTGCGATGCGGATCCAATTTAAATTTTAAAGCGTCCTCCGCCTTAATTAATAAATCAATCACGTCTGCATATGTTTCGGGTTCATCATTATTTTTCGTTTTATTAGATAACCCGCAAAGCCAATCAATAGATACATTGAACGTTTCAGCAATCCGTTTTGCAACGGCAATAGACGGATTTTTTAAATTATTTTCATATGAAGATAAGGCTGAAGCGGTAATTCCTATTTCCTCAGCAAAATCTTTTTGTTTCATATCTAAACTAAGTCGTAATTTTTTTATTCTATCAGAAAAAACTTGTAATTCTATATCTCCCATTACAACTAACCTCCTTTTTAAAGTTAATTGTACCATCTATAGAATAGCAAATCAATTAAAAGATGTTAATATCAACTAATACGGAATAAACTTATTTTAGAGAAATATATAGTTGACAAAGTTGATATAATACACTATAGTTAATTTATAAACCAAAACGAAAGAGGGTGAACCAATGAGAATCAGCAGAGATAAAGTTGACATCTGCCGGGCAAGAAAGAAAAAGAGTGTGGCAGGTTTGGCAGAAGCCTACGGTGTGAGCCGGGCAAGGATGAACGTCATTCTCAACCAAAGAGAAGTATCTGTTGTTTCTGCTGGAAGATTAGCAGATGCTCTTGAGTGTGATGTAACTGAAATTATTGAGGACTGAAGTATTTTTAGATTTAGAAGGAGGTGAGAATGTGTACTCGTATAGTAAGCTCAAGGGCAGGATTGTCGAACGGTATGGTACACAGGCAAATTTTGCCTGCAAACTCGGCATTTCCAAAAACTCAATGTCCAAGAAGTTGACCGGAAAGACGGAGTTTTCGCAGTCTGACATTGAGCAGTGGGCGGAATTGTTGGAAATTGACAAGAAAGACTATGGGGAGTTTTTCTTCACATAGAGAAAGGAGGATAGCGACATCGGCATGATATCCGCAACCTTACAACTGTACAACGCTACTGCTGACAGTCATCAGCCGGAACTTTTTCCGTAGCATCATACTTTTTCATGTACTCTTTATACTGCGTCTGGGCAAGCACATTGATGGAGCAATGGCCTTTAAAGTAAAGAGCGCATGATTCCATACACGGAACGGTTTTTTCTAACGGTAATTTCTTTTCCAGTATGGACGGGTTGGTGCTCATAAACGGACAGAACTTTGTCATATGCATTTTCCCCTTTCGTTTACTCGGCCTTATGCCTGTAAATGGATTGTAACATGGAGTATCTGAAAAGTTGTACCAAATTAAATTTAAGGGTTGACAAAGATAAACTTAGTGTTTTATGCAAGAAAGATTTAAGAATTATCTCAAAAAGTAAAAAGCAAAGGAGAAACAAACAATGGCAAAAGTATTCAGAGATTATGCAGAGGTAAGAGAAGACATGATGGAGGGTTTCACAGTAGCAAAGGTTCTTGCTGGAATCAATGCAGAAGGCAGCGGCATGATGCTGGAGCTGGAAAGAACGATTGACAACGTTGTGCTTGGCATTGATGTAATTTACAATCCCGATCATGAGGAGGACGAAACTCCATTTATGATTTCAGACGAATATGTGAAAGAGATTCAGTAAACAAAAATAACATGCCGGGCGGCGTGTGAATGGTTAGAGGTTTGTGCGGCATCGCACAGGAAAGGAGTAGATTATGTCAATGGAAGAGTTTAAGGCGATGATGGACGAACTGATAGCCGAAGAAGAGGAACGCTTGGGGATAGGGACCGAAGAGTTCAAGGAACGCCACAAGGAAACCGTAAAGCGCCATGAAGAGATCATGGAAATGATAGAACGTATAAGGAAGGAGGACGAACAGCAGAAAATGACAAAGCAGTTTGTAAATGTTAAGGATGTCATGGAGGTATGTGATGTAAGCAAGAGCGCAGCGTATGGCATTATCCGGCAGCTAAATAATGAATTAAAAGCCCAAAATTTCATTACGATTCCAGGGAAAATTCCAAAAGCATATTTCGAAGAAAAATGTTATGGGGTGCATATCAGTGGATAAATTAGTTGGGCGGATAAATTTGCACAGAAAAATTCTTGATTGGGAATGGTACAGTGATGTCAATACATGCCGGCTGTTTATACATATGCTGTTGAGGGCTAACTGGAGGGAAGGGAGTTTTAAAGGTACAACGGTGCCGCGTGGTTCTTTTGTCTCATCCCTGGATAAGCTGTCTGAGGAAACTTCCCTTACAAAACGGGAATTAAGGACGGCAATTTCGCACCTAAAAACGACAGGCGAATTGACAGTCAAAACAACAAACAGATATAGCGTATTTACTGTAGAAAACTATAGTTTATATCAGCATTGCGACACACGGAACGACCCGCAAGAGACATGTAAGAGACATTCTAACGACAACAATAAAAAAAGATAATAAAGATAATAAAGAAAAAGAGAAAAGAAAATATATAAAAGAAAAGGAGCGAGTTCAGATGTATTTCCCCGATGATAAAGAACTGAATCAGGCTTTTACCGGTTATGTGGAAATGCGGAAACAGATGAAGAAACCAATGACGGACAGGGCGATTGAACTGGCGATTAAAAAGCTTCATCGCCTTGCAGTGCTGCCGTTCAGTGATTTGATGGATAATAAACATGCCATACAAATTCTTAACCAGTCTGTCATGAATGGCTGGCAAGGACTGTTTCCACTGAAAGAGCAGGATGCAGATTACCAGAAAAAGAAAGGCGGTGATACCACTGGAACAAACAATCAAAGTCGGAAGTCAGCAGCAGACTTCTATGAGCAGTTCATGGGGACTGGCGACGGTGACTAAGGTGGAAGAAATCAAAACAAAAACAGCAAGTGGTTTGATGGTGCAACACAGATATGATGAGGTTGATTATGATACACAGGATATTTTTCTAGAAGATGGGTCTATCTCGGGTTTATGCCTTAATGAACGCCGTAACCGTAGCGGTATGCCGCCTGAGTATGTTTACTGTACAGGGAAAAGTATTAACTGGGGATATTATCCGGAAGATATAACTACACAGAAAAATATTGTAAATGCCTTTGTAATAAATTTTAAGGAATTTCAACGCGAGGTGTCGGACGGCAAATTGATGGAAACGCAAACAGCGAATTATTTTTCCGACATTTATCCTATTGACTGCGCAGTGCTGTCTGCAAATGCATAGTCCTGTCAAAAATGCTACACGTTGTTGTCGGTATT
>Ga0209694_1002612_pt1 | contig 14277 bp, 18 predicted proteins | sample GluameincwithD2O_FD_187499 | JGI IMG/M metagenome (GOLD analysis project Ga0209694, IMG submission 187499) | Mouse cecum microbial communities from Vienna, Austria - Glucosamine amended microcosms incubated with D2O (SPAdes) (version 2) | ecosystem: Host-associated > Mammals > Digestive system >...
TCAAGAAATCGACGTGATTTCTGTTTCTCTCGTACTTGTACGATTGTTTTTTCTTTCCTGTCAAGTTTTCAAAGATCGTCCCTGCCTTGAAGCTCTCTGCCTCAACGCTCACTCATATTACCATGAATGAACTGTTCTGTCAACACTTTTTTCAATATTTTTTGAATATTTTTAGAGGACAGTTGAAGCGGGTTCTTGGCCTCAAAGCTTGTTTATACTACTCCTCCTGATCCCTTTCCGTCAAGAAGAAATTTGATTTTTTTCTTGTGGATGGATCTATGAAGTTCGTTTGTCCTGCGTCTTTCTCAACGCTTGCTTATCATACTTCTTTTTTAACTATCTGTCAACTGTTATTTTGATTATTTTTCAATATTTTTAAAGGACAGATGAAATTCCAAAAAAAAAGCCTGCTTAAAAAGGCTTTTTTTAGCACTCCTCTAGATCATGAAGCTTTTTAATTCTTTTTTGATGCCGCTCTCCATACGAGAATTCCGTATTCACAAATGTATTTACAATATCTTTTGCGACTTCGATTCCCGTCGTGCGCTGTCCCAATGCCAGCATATTGGCGTCATTATGTTCTCGAGTCAAGCGAGCCATCGTCGTATTCGTGCATAATCCGCAGCGGATCCCCTTGATCTTATTCGCGGCCATAGAAATTCCGATACCCGTTCCACACATTACGATTCCTAAATCTACATCCCCAGCGACTACAAGATTTGCGACTTTTTCCGCATAATCTGGATAATCTACGCTTTTACGGTCATAACATCCACAATCGATGACTTCATGTCCTTGTTCCTGCAACATTTCCACGATTTCTGTTTTATATTCATAAGCGCCATGATCGCATCCAATTCCTAGTTTCATATTTATCCTCCATGCTTATTCCTAGTATAGCATAGACCATTTAAAAAACATTTTTTTCAATCAATGAAAATCACAATTCTATAATGTATATTTTTCTTTTTTAATGAAAATGTTTTCATTTATGTTATACTAGGAACGTATATCTAGGAGGAGAATATGACTGATTTAAAAGCTTTATATCAAACTATAAAACAGCGGAATCCAAACGATGCAGAATTTCTTCAAGCGGTTGAAGAAGTTTTTGAATCGCTCAGCGTGATCGCTGACGTTCATCCCGAAAAACTCGATGAAGATGTATTGACACGCCTTGTTGAACCAGAACGCCAGATCATCTTCCGAGTTCCTTGGGTAGATGATCAAGGAAAGACGCAAGTCAATCGCGGATTCCGGATCCAATTCAATAGTGCGATCGGCCCTTACAAAGGAGGTCTCCGCTTTCATCCATCTGTGAATGTAAGCATCATTAAATTTCTAGGATTTGAACAAATCTTCAAAAACGCGCTGACCACCTTGCCAATGGGTGGAGGTAAAGGCGGATCCGATTTTGATCCAAAAGGAAAGAGCGATGGCGAAGTGATGCGTTTCTGCCAATCCTTTATGACTGAATTGTTCCGTCACATTGGCGCCAATACAGATGTTCCAGCTGGAGATATTGGAGTTGGAGCTCGTGAAATTGGTTATATGTTCGGCCAATATAAACGGATCCGTGATGAATTCACAGGTGTGTTGACCGGAAAAGGTCTAAGTTATGGCGGATCTCTTGTACGCACAGAGGCCACCGGTTATGGGCTTTGCTACTTCACACAAGCTATGCTCGAAGATAAGGGCACGAACTTCGAAAACAAAACAGTCGTAATTTCTGGAAGCGGAAACGTTGCGATCTACGCTTGTCAAAAAGCCCAAGAATTTGGTGCGAAAGTTGTTACTCTTTCCGACTCGAACGGTTTTATCTACGATCCAGACGGAATCGATCTAGCAACTGTAAAAGACATCAAAGAAATTCGTCGCGGGCGCATCAAAGAATATTTAGAACTTCATCCAACCGCGACTTATACAGAAGGAAAACGACCATGGTCGATTCCATGCGATATCGCGCTTCCTTGCGCTACCCAAAACGAACTCGATCTTGAAGATGCAAAAGAACTCGTTAAAAACGGTGTGATGGCCGTTTGCGAAGGTGCAAATATGCCAACGACGCCAGACGCTATCCATTATCTGCTAGAAAACAAGATCCTCTATGCCCCAGGAAAGGCAAGCAATGCCGGTGGTGTAGCATGCTCTGGATTGGAAATGAGCCAAAACGCAGAACACCTTTCTTGGTCGTTCAAAGATGTTGATGACAAATTAAGACATATCATGATCAATATCTTCAAAACTTGCCGCGATACTGCCGCTGAATATGGCCACCCTGACCAATATGTCGTAGGAGCCAATATCGCAAGCTATCTCAAAGTAGCCGAAGCCATGAAAGCTCAAGGCTGTGTATAAAAAATAGCACTTTCAAAGACCTCAAGACATTTCTTGAGGCCTTTTTTAATAAAAAAAAGAGAATTCAAACATTCGAATTCTCTAATAGGATCTGTTCTGTCTCAAAAACGGAGTTGGCGAGCCAATCCGCGTTGGCGTTGGCAAGCTCATTTTCTTGACCATATCCATATGTTACACCGATACAAGGAATATGATGCTCATGGGCGCCTTCCACATCGAATTTTCGATCACCAACCATGATGGCTTTAGAAGAAGAAGCCAACCGTTTAAAGATTTCATCGATCACTTCCGCTTTATGGATCCTAGAACCATCTAACTCGCTTCCCGTGATCACATCAAAATATTTATCCAGATCAAAATGTTTTAGAATATCCAGAACGTATACTTCAGGCTTTGAACTTCCTACAGCCAATCGATGTCCATTCGCTTTGAGTTTGGCTAGCATTTCCCGGATCCCGGGATAAACAATATTTTCGTACTTTCCGACTTTTGAAAATCGCTCTCGATATTTTTGAACAGCTTGTTGGGCTTGTTGTGGATCCAACCCATAAAAGCGCTGAAAAGAATCGAGCAAAGGAGGTCCAATAAATGGGGTGAGTTCTTCAAGGCTTGCTTGGATCCCTTGATCAGCCAAAGCGTATTGGACACATTTCGTGATGCCTTCTTTAGGATCTGTTAGCGTACCATCCAAATCGAATATGATCAACATGAGGATGATGTAAACCGATAAGACAGATCTGGACTTCTCATCAACTCAAAATGATTCTCTTCCACTTTTAAAATGCTGATCGATCCATTAGGAACACTTAATTGGCAGGGAGAGCCCATCGTTCGATATCCTGCGTCCATCAGACCAAGCAATAGCTGGATCACTTGTGAATGGGAAACTATGAGAATATTTTGATTTGGGTGTTTTCTTGCGATCTCTTGCATCGCTCGAATAATGCGGTGCTGAGCGGTGTAGAAGTCTTCTCCAGAAAAACATGCGAAGCCGCACATTCCTTCTTTTCCATTCATAAAGCAATTTTTCTTAGATTCCCCCTCTAAATATCCATAGCTCACTTCTTTTAACGCTTCTACAGAGATCGGATTCTGTCCAATTTGCGAGCCTATGATCGATGCCGTTTTTAAAGCTCGACCGCTTGGCGAGGTATATAGTCCATCAAAATGAATCGACTTCAATTCATTTGATAAAGCAAAGGTTTGTTCGATCGCATCGTTTGTCAATGGAGAATCACAACAACCTTGCATTAAACCTTTTTTACTAAATAAAGTCTCTCCATGACATACGATATAAAATACAGTCATAATTCACCTCTTCTTTCACAACTATTTTGTATTTAAATATTATAGCAAACTCTTCCGATTTCCGCTATAGATCACTGAAAACGTTTACAATCAACCATAAAAAAAGCGAGGACGGCATTCCCGGACCGCCCTCATATGCTTCCTTTTTCAAAACTTTCCAATCACTTAACTCTGAAATGATTAATCCAATGAAATAGCCAGTTTTTAACTCTCCCTAAAAGTTGTCTTGTCTATTTACAAGCTTAATATACCAAGGTAAAGTTTAAATGTCAAGAATTTGCACTACAAAAACACATTTTTTATCGATATTTTCCACAGGTAAATTATTGGTTCGTTCCGTATTTTACTCTGGTTTTTTATTGGTTGAACCAATTTAGGCGTCCATGATCGCTAATGCCTCCCTTGGATGGTCGGTAATGACACCATCTACCCCCCATTCCTTAAACTTTTGTATATCTTCTTCTTGATTGACCGTCCATACCCAATACTTTTTTCCAAATTGATGCGCCAATTCAATATCTTCCTTTTTCGCTTGCGGAGCCCTCAAAGCAAAAGAATCGATCCAATCGCATTTTACATAGCTAGCCACATCTTGATTTTCATTCAGCAAAAGCTGCTTGAACATATCTGGATATCTTGAATCTAACGCATTCAAGCTTTGAACATCCCATGTCTGTACTGTGACATTCTTGATTAGTTTTGGATTCTTTTCAAGACACTTCTGCAAATTATCAAGAGCAGGCGTCCCCTCTTTCAGTTCGATCAAATAGAGGATAGAATCCCCAAACCGATTAAAAAAATCTTGAAGCGTATGAAGTGATTCTCCATTATGGACAGTTAATGAGGATAGCACTTCATCACTTGTATTATTAATGATATAATCTTTACCAGTTAAACGTAATGTCGATGGGTCATGAGAAACGTATAAAGTCCCATCCAACGATTGGTAGACATCCAATTCGATCTGACGGCATCCTTCATCGATCGCGGATTGATAAGCCGCAAACGTGTGCTCTAGTTGATTCGCTGACGAACCCCTATGAGCGACAACTTGAAGAGTCGGATTGATGTAGGTTGAATTTTTCAAATCCACGATCCGGAGAGGATCGGAAAAATTCATTCCAAATAAAAGAATTGCAGTCAAACTGCCTATCCCAATAGAAATTAATTTTCTTAGAATTCTCATAGTGCCATTTTACTCAGATTTTTAAATTTTGCCTATCAAATTACGTCTAACTCGATAAAGAAAGGCCTATAAAATGAATACTATTTTAATAACAGGCGCTAGTTCTGGAATCGGACAAGCAAGCGCATTATATTTTGCGAAAGAAGGATGGAACGTGATCGCAGGAATGCGTCATCCACAAGAAGACCGTAAACTTAGCGATATAGAAAACATCCATAAAATCAAGCTAGATATTACGAAACAAGAAGATATCGATCACACTTATGACTATGTGATGGAACATGGCGGGCTCGATGTCCTCTACAACAACGCTGGGATCAGCGTGAAAGGAGGACTTGAATCGATTCCTTCTGAAGCGATCCATTCTGTCTTTGAGACAGATTTATTTGGCCCGATCGCCTTGATGCAGAAATTTATCCCGTATTTTAAAAATAAGGAGAGCGGCGTGATCTTAGCTACCTCATCTTTATCGGGACTGATCTCTTTCCCATACGATGGGATATACGCAGGAGCTAAGCGCGCTCTAGAAGGCGTGATGGAATCCCTCTATTATGAAATGCTTCCATACCACGTGAAAGTAAAAACGATCGTTCCTGGTCCAGTCAACACAAGTCTGAAAATGCAGACCTATACTTCCCAAACGAATTTGAAACCAGCCAAGAATTTGTCAAAAATCTTGATTCCTGATTTTAATGCGTTCCCCGAAGCAAGCGATGTCGCGAAAGTCGTCTATGAAGCCGCTACGAGTGAAACGAACCAATTCGAGTATATCGTAGGCTCTGTCGCCAATGAACTGCTTGCCCAACGCCAAAGCGAAGGGTTAGAATCTTTTAAAGATTCGCTAGCCGAAAAAATCTATAAACAATAAAAAATGGAAAGATGCTCGCTGATATGCATCTTTCCATTTTTACATCCAATAATGGGCTTCTAAATAACGACCGATCCCATCCTCTTCTACACTATGTTCTGTGATAGCATCCGCTCTTTCTTTTGTTTCCTTTGAACCATTCTGCATGGCGACACCCCATCCCGCTTTTTCTAGAAGGGGAATATCATTTTCCATATCGCCAAACGCTATGATCTTCTCTAGAGGAATATTCGATTGCTGCGCAAACCGTTCTAGACCCATTCCTTTATTGACTCTTGGGTCTTGGAATTCGATCGTAAAATGCTCAGGCGCACGGAATGTCTCAACGGAAATCCAAGCATCTGATCTATTTTTTTCGATCGCCGCATAAACAGCTTCAAGCTCGTCCCCTTTGCAGTGGACTTCGATTTTTCCTGTTTCCTGCTTTGATAAGCGCTGAATATCTCCTACTTCCACGTGGGAATGATTCCTGCGAATCGAGTCTTTCATAAAGTCATCCATTCTTAGGCACGCCACTTGATCATAGCCTTTTTCATAAACGATCGCATTGATGTCAAAATCTTTTAAAAACGACAAAATCGAAAAAATATTTTCAGAAGATAAAGGATAGTAGTGTTCGATCACTCTATTTTCTTTATCCCACAGATCGCCGCCATTCATGCCGATCGCAAAATCAAATTCAAAACTTAAATTCCACTCTTTCGCTTTATCCAATATTCTTTGATCGAGCGGTCGTCCCGTTGCGATCCCAACAAGGACACCTTCTTGATGAAGTCTTTCCAAAGCGTTCCTTGTTCTATCTAAAAGCTTTTCGCCTTTCGCAACGAGTGTCCCATCGATATCCGCAACAAATGCTTGTATATTTTTCTCCATATTCTTCTCCCTTTTCTTGCGATTCAAAAGCATATTAATGGATTTTAGAACTTGTTTCAATAAAAAAAGACCACATTTCTGTGATCTTCTTGGAAATCCAATTAACGTTTTGAGTATTGTGGTCTACGACGAGCTGCTTTAAGTCCGTATTTTTTACGTTCTTTCGCACGTGGGTCACGTGTAACGAATCCAGCCGCTTTTAATACTGGACGATAGTCTTCGCTAGCTTCCATAAGAGCTCGCGTGATTCCGTGACGGATCGCTCCAGCTTGACCAGTGTAACCGCCACCATTTACATTTACAAGCACATCGAATTGATCCAATGTATTTGTAAGTTCGAGCGGAGATTTCACAACTTGTTGAAGAATCGTGCTTGGTACATATTCTTCCAAAGATTTTCCATTGACTTTGATGTTACCAGTTCCTGGACGCAAGAAGACACGAGCAACAGATTTTTTACGACGTCCAACGCCATGGTATTGAACGATATTTGACTTTTTCACTGCCATTTTCTATTCCTCCTATCCTTTTACCTTCAGCTCAACTGGCTTTTGAGCTGCGTGCGGATGTTCGCTTCCTGTATATACATACAAGTGTCCGCGCATTTGATCTCCAAGCTTAGTATGAGGAAGCATACCTTGAATCGCACGCTCTACCCATTCAACTGGATACTTTTGCTTCATTTCTTTTGCTGTACGCGTACGAAGTCCTCCAAAATAACCGGAATGGTTGTAGTACTTTTCTGTATTCAACTTATTTCCTGTCATTTCAACTTTATCCGCATTGATTACGATCACATAGTCACCGCAATCTACGTTTGGGGTATACGTAGGTTTGTGTTTTCCTCTCAGCACATGTGCACATGTTGTTGCTAGACGACCCAAAGTTTGACCTTCTCCATCAACAACATACCATGTGCGTTTTACTTCAGCTGGTTTAGCCATTGTAGTTTGACGCATGATGTGTTTTCCTCCTGTGTTTTGAGCATTTACCGGGGCTCAAACGGCCAGAGTTTAGCCAAGCTAAATAATACCAAAACCTAGTGATTTGTCAATGATAAACGCTTAAAACTCCTCTTGCTCAAGGGCCAAAGCCAACAAATATGAATAATTGATCGGCTCAATATACTCTACGATTTCTACATGATATTGTTCCAAGGTCTTGCGAGCCTCTTCATAGTAGGTGGAATTCAGGTCCGAAGGGCAATGCGCATCCATTCCGATGATCGCTTTGCAGCCATAGCGGCCCGCGATTTCCCAAAACTTAGGATGCGGATACATGATCCGATCTTCCTTTTGATTAGCCTGCCAGCCAAGAACATTGTATTCGAGTGGAATATCGAGTTGCTTGCATACATAACAAATTTGCCGAAATCCTTCTTCGATCTCTGGACCCCATTCTAAATACGTATTGCGAAAAATCAATTCTGGATGGGCTAAATAGGCGTACATCCCTGTTTTTAAGCCTTCGATGCATGTCTCAAAATATTTAGCGATATAGCGACGATCTGTATGTCCAAAATAAATACCATATTCATCGCTCAAATAAAAATGATTTCCCAGGATCAAGTAATCGATTTGTTCATCCACGCAAAACGTCAATAACCAATCGGTGTATTTTGGATAGTATTCCGCTTCAAGGCCTAATAAGATCGTGATCTGTGATTTATATTTTTCCTTAAGAGCTAAAACGCTTTTTTTATACTCCTGAAATTCATTGACATTCATTCGGATTTGGGATTCAAATTTTGAGTCATATTCCCAACAAGCATGATCTGAAAATCCAAGCACCGAATACCCGTTCTTGATCGCTTCGAGCACATACTCTTCATCCGAACCTACAGCATGATGACATCGTATAGTATGGGTATGATAATTCGTTCTGATCGGACTTGATTCATCCATAATAGACCTCCATCAAATAAAGCCCTTGAGGGGGCGCGTTAAAACGGCAAGCGTGTTTATCTTTACGATCCAGGATCTTTTGCACATCTTCTACTTCGATTTTCGATTGCCCTAATGCCAATAAAGTGCCAACCATCATACGAACTTGATAGCGCAAAAAACCTGTTCCTACAAATGAAAAACGAATATCACCATCCTTTTCTTGAATTTCGATGGAATGGATCGTTTTGGTACGAGGCTTTCTCGGGTCGATCTTGCACGAAGAATAACTCGTAAAGTCATGGGTTCCTTTTAAAAGAAGAGCGCCTTTTTTCATCTTCTCAAGATCGACGGGCTGCATCAAAACTGTCTTATATCGAAATGAAAAGGGATCGTCTTTATTGAGCGTGCATATATAATCATATCGTTTCCCGGTCGCTGAAAAGCGAGCATGAAAATCATGGTCAACAAGAACACAGCTCTGCACTCGGATATCCAAAGGCAAAAGACCGTTGAGCGCTCGTTTATATTGCGTAGGATGAATATCTGGGCGCTCCTGAAAGTGGATCACTTGTCCTCGCGCATGAACTTTCGCATCCGTCCTTCCGCTGGCGACCACTTCGCAAAACTCGCCATGAATTTTTTGAAGCGCTCTTTCAAACACTTCTTGGATCCCGAGCGCGTTGGTCTGCTTTTGCCATCCTGCGTAGTTTGAGCCATCGTAAGCGATGATAGCTTTGATCATGAAATACCACGTACGTTAATATAAATACAGGAAACAAGGATCAGAAAAGAAAGAAGCATTCCTGCGTAATCGATCCCCGTCATTTTTAATACTTTATAGCGGGTCCTAGGCTTTTGCGGATCGTAGCCTCTAGCTTCCATCGCATTGGCTAATTGATCCGCTCGGTCAAAAGCCGATACGAAGAGCGGAACGATCAAGGCAAGGATCGCCATCACTTTTTCTTTCATGCTTCCGTTTTCTAAATCCACACCCCGTGACGCTTGCGCATTCATGATCCGTTGTGTTTCTTCGATCAAGGTAGGAATAAACCGAAGCGCGATGCTGATCATCATAGCAATAATGTGAGCAGGCAATCCGATCTTTTCGAAAGGATGAAGCAATTTTTCGATTCCCAATGTCAAATCAAGCGGCTTTGTGGTCGCTGTTAAGATCGTAGTGATTATGATCATCATCATCAGACGAACGACGATGTAAAGTGTTTGATAGATCGCATCCGAATAGACCGAGAACCAACCCCATTGGATCCATGGGGTTCCTGTCTTGATCACAAAAATATTGATCAAGAGCAAGAATGCCATCATGAAGATCATTGGTTTTATAGAACGAAGAGCAAATGATAAAGACAATTTCGACAACTTTAAAGCAATTAAGATAAATAATCCAATCAACACATATCCCCAGATGCCAGCAGGAATAAAGATGGCGATCATCAAAAATAACATGATCATGATCTTGGCGCGCGGATCCATTCGATTGACGAGTGAATTTAAAGGTAAATATCGTCCTAAAGCAATGTTATTCAACGTTCTTCACCTGTCCTTTCACACATTCGACAAGAGCGTCCATATCTAAGATCGTATCTGGAATTTGAAATCCTTTTTCTTGTAGCATCTTTTTGAGACGAATCAAGCTTGGCGGATTGATACCAATTTCTTCCATCCATTCTGGATGTTCGAAAAATGTCTGCACATCGCTTTCTTTTTTTACTTTTCCATCTTCGAATACGATCACATGATCACAATACTGTTTGACATGTTCCATATCGTGCGAAACGAGAAGCACCGTTTTTCCTTCTTTTTTATTGAGATCCATGAAAAGATCCATCATTTCTTTGGCTCCTTGTGGATCAAGGCCTGCTGTTGGTTCGTCTAAAACGAGCACATCCGGATCAAGGATCAAAATACCAGCGATCGCTACTCGTCTTTTTTGTCCACCGCTTAGATCAAAGGGCGAACGTTCTAAATACGTCTGGTCTAAGCCGACGATCGGAAGCACTTTCTTGACAAGCGTGTTGGCTTCTTCTTCCGTAGCGCCAAAATTTTTTGGCCCAAAGGCGATGTCTTTTTCGATTGTTTCTTCAAAGAGCTGATATTCTGGAAATTGGAAGACGAGTCCTACTTTTTTTCGCAGTTCTTTTACATCTTTCAGCTTAGCGGATGGATCGATATGAAATCCTTCCACATCGACTGTCCCGCTCGTAGGCAATATAAGCGCGTTTAAGTGTTGGACAAAGGTGCTTTTGCCAGAGCCTGTTTGTCCGATGATCGCTGTCACCTTCCCTTCTGGAATTTCGAGGGTAATTCCTTTAAGGGCTTGATGTTCAAAAGGAGTGTCTGCGTTGTATGTATGTTCTAATTGATTTGTTTTAATCGACATAGTTCATCTACAACTCCTTCTAAAGTACAGATTCCATGATCAAATACGCCTTCTTTTTGAAGGGCATTGGAAAACTTCAATGCGAATGGGATATCTAGCTGCATTTTCTTTAATTCTTCTTCATGTTTGAATATTTCCATAGGAGTGCCACTCATTTTTACGTTCCCTTCTTGCAGAACGATCACATTCTGGCTTTGAGCGACTTCTTCCATATCATGTGTGATCGAGATCACGGTTATATTTTTTTCATCATGAAGTTTTTTGATTTGTTCGTTGATGCTCTTTTTTCCTTGTGGATCGAGCATGCTTGTTGATTCATCAAAAATAATGATGTCGGGACTCATTGCTAATATCCCTGCGATCGCGACCCTTTGTTTTTGTCCACCCGATAATTTTGTCGGCTCCGTTTCTAAAAAATCAAGCATTCCTACTTTTTGGGCAGCCTCTTCGATTCGAGCTTGCATCTCTTCTTGAGGTACGCAGTGGTTCTCCAATCCGAAGGCAATATCATCAGCTACAGTCGAGCCGATAAATTGATTGTCTGGATTTTGAAATACGATCCCTACGTGGGAACGAATATCATATACGGTTGTTTCATCCAGTTTTTGTCCTAAGATTGTGATTTCTCCTGTTCGCGCTTCCAAAAGGCCAATCAACAATTTTGCGATCGTGCTTTTTCCTGAGCCATTATGCCCGATGATCGTTGTATAGCTTCCTTTTGGGATCGAAAAGGAAGCATCTCGAATTATATCGGTTTCTCCATCGTACGAAAACGAACAATGGTCTACTTTTACTGCATCCATTTCTTTTCTCCTTAAACTTCTTTATTATAGCAAAACTCCTTATAAAACCTATAAAAAAAGAATGGAAGTCTCCATTCTTAATGTGCGAACGTATAGCCTTGATATTGCGCGTCAGTTTGCTTGATCGCGTTGATCAAAGAAGCTGCTAAGAAAGTCAAACCATCAATCGTCATTTCTCCGTTATAGAGAATATCCACGATATTCGAAACGGAATCATACGAAGAAGATAATCCATCTTTCGCAAGAGCTTCTTGAAAAACATCGGCGGCTTGAGCGTCTGGTGTGGCGAAAGACAAAGTGACTGGAAGCACATTTGAATCCATTCCGACCCAAGATAAGATATCCGCCTTTAAAGCGGGGATCTCTTCGCTTTGTGTATCATCTGGTGCTGGAAGTAAGTAATTATCCAGATCTTTTTTTCTCTTATCGATCACGACTTTCGCGATCCCTGCTGCTCCCAGTGCGATGCCTGCAGCTGCTGCTGCCACTTTCCACCAATTCATATTATTTCCTCCTTGTAAGCGCTACACCATCTCCGATCGAGTAAAAGATCGTATCGAATGAACTATGGTTTTTTAAAAAATCTTTATAGGCTGCGATTTTTCGAACGAGATGTTTTGTGTTGCGGTTTTTTGTGTTTTCTGGGTGTTCTACTAATCCATGAAAACTCATATTGTCTGAAATAATTATACCATCCTCACTTAAAAGAGGAGAGTACTTTGCAAAGAAGCGCTGATATTGGGCTTTTGCGGCATCGATAAAAATAATGTCGAACTTTTCAGAAGGTATGCTGACTTCATTCGCGTCGCCTTCTATGAGATGGATCCTTTCTTCAAGTCCAGCTTCTTTGATGTTCTTCTTGGCTTGAGCAATCATTTCTGGATCTCTTTCAATAGTTGTCACTTGAATAGAATCGTCTAAGGAGGCGATCGCGATCGCTGTTTTTGCGATAGCGGTTCCAATTTCGAGGACTCGTTGTCCTTTTTGGTTCATGATCGTCTCGAGTAGAAATTGAAGTCCATCATCCATCATCACAGGAACTTGATGCTTGGTGGCGAATCGTTTTAATTCTGCTTGTGTTTTCATATACAAAAAAAGTGAAGCAGATTACTACTTCACAAATTCAACAATAGCCATTGGGGCTGCATCACCGCGACGAATTCTCGTTTTGATGACACGAGTGTAGCCTCCATTACGATCTGCATAGGCTGGTCCGATTTCATTGAACAATTTCTGCAAAGCAGTTGTTCCATTATCATCAACTTCGATGTTGCGAACATAGGCAGCTGCTTGTCTACGAGCGTGTAAATCTCCGCGTTTTGCGAGAGTCACAAGGCTATCTACAACAGCGCTTACTTCTTTAGCTTTCATTTCTGTAGTTTCGATTTGACCGTGTTGAATGACCGATGTCGCCATGTTTCTGAGCATAGCTTTACGGTGATCCGCTGTACGACCTAATTTACGGTTGCGCATTCTCGTTCCTCCTGTTTTTATTCGTTATTTGACTTGAAAGAGAGCCCCATCGAATGGATCTTCTCTTTGACTTCTTTTAAGGATTTCTTTCCTAGATTTCGCACATGCATCATTTCATCTTCTGTTTTTTGGATCAATTCTTCAACGGTTGTGATGCCAGCACGCTTCAAACAGTTGTATGAACGAACAGAAAGTTCTAGATCTTCGATCATCTTTGACTGCAATGCGTTTTTATTAACTTCATTTTCCTGTTCTGGCTGATTGGATTCTTCCAAAATGTCTTCATCCAAGTTACGTAAGATCGCTATATGATCTCTTAAGATCTTAGATGCGATCGATAAAACATCCGATGGTTTTAATGTACCATCCGTTACGATTTCCATCTCGAGCTCATCATATTCTTGTCCTTCTTCGTTAACTTTCGGATAGCTTGTATATCCTACTCGGCGAATTGGAGAATAGAGTGCGTCGGTATAGATCGTTCCTAAAGGCTGGTTATCGGATTGATACATGTGTTTATTGGTTTCTGCTCCAACATATCCTCGACCTAATCGAGCTGATAATTCCATATCAATGGAAGCTCCCTGTGACAAAGTACATATTTCTAAATCAGGATTGAGCACCTCTACCCCTTCTGGACATTTGATGTCTTTTGCGTATACGGTACATGGTCCTTCCTTTTTGATTTCTAAAGTATGGACCTCATTATCATGAATATCGATTTTCAAAACGAGCTGCTTAATATTCAAGATAATAGAAGCTACATCTTCGCTCACACCTTTGATTCCGGTAAATTCGTGATACACACCATCGATTCGGATCGCAAAAACTGCGCCTCCTGGAATGGCCGACAACATTACCCGGCGTAATGAATTGCCAAGCGTGATTCCGAATTGACTCTCCAATGGAGTGAAAATAAATTTTCCAGATGTTTGCGTTTCCTCAACTGTTTGAATATTATACTTTGTCATTCAGGCACCTCCTTATTGTGTGCTATTATCCGCGAGGTCTTTTTGGTGGACGGCATCCATTGTGAGGGATCGGTGTGACATCATTGATCATCGTGATGTTCAAGCCCGCTACCTGCAGCGCCCGTACAGCCGCTTCACGTCCAGGTCCTGGTC
>Ga0209694_1002614_pt1 | contig 14263 bp, 18 predicted proteins | sample GluameincwithD2O_FD_187499 | JGI IMG/M metagenome (GOLD analysis project Ga0209694, IMG submission 187499) | Mouse cecum microbial communities from Vienna, Austria - Glucosamine amended microcosms incubated with D2O (SPAdes) (version 2) | ecosystem: Host-associated > Mammals > Digestive system >...
GAAACAGAAGCCCTCAAAAAGAATATATTTGCGTGACCGACATTCATCATCGTTTGTGCCGGGGCGCATACCAAAGAAAAACAAGAAGAAAAGCCGGGACGCGCCCCTGCATAATCACAAAGATGAAAAAAGAAATTGCAAAAGCGTCTGTCTGCAAACGCCTTGTGAATTCTAATGACTGCAATCCTAAATGTGTTATGGGATATGACTTCATTATGGATAAGGAACGTCATCAAAAATGTAGATATATGGCGTTCATGCCTTCTATAACCGAAGAAAGCACACCTTATATCAAAAGATTTTTACAAAATGAACTGTTGCAGTAAAATGATAAAACCGCCGTTTTTCTTTGCGAAAAATCGAATATATGGGGGTGTAAAGCATTGAGAGGTATCACTGTGTCCTTATTTATTATCCAACTATCTGAACCGTTAAAAAAGCCCGCCTCCTTGGAAGGGTAATTCCGGCAATCAATGTGAAATAATTCAATCCAAAAACGATAGTTATATTTCATGCGTCCGAATAGCACCATGCAGGGGCTTCACGCCGCCATTTCCAGCCTGCCCGGCAAACAGGCCAAACGTATTTACGCCCATTTCGTACTCGGCATGAGCAAGACCGATATTGCCAGGGTCGAGGGCGTGGACGAAAAGGTGGTGCGCCTGGCAATCGAGAGGGGGCTTCGGAACATGGAAAAATTATTGAAAAAATAATGTCTAAGGTGTACTGATTATTCTAATGCTTGTGAGCCACCAATTTAATCCTTGGGAGCCACTTATAATTTAGTGATTGAGAACCATTACAATATACTAGATATAGTACGTCTATTATTTACCGCTTATAACAATTCTGAGATAGATTTTGAGAGCCACGATCATCTTCCCGAAGAAAAAGAAACTTATCAAATAGGGGAAGATATAAACGAAAAGATAAAGGAATTTTTAATGTCAGGCATAGATAAAGGCGATCTGCGAAGCGATCTGAAAATCATGCCTACTATTTTTGTTTTCTGGGGTATGTTGTCCGGGCTTATTCAGTTTGCAGCAAATAAAGAAGAATATATTAAAAAAGCAATGGGATTATCAAAAACCCAGTTCTTAGAGTATGGCTTTCATATGCTGTATTGCTCTATTGCAGACAAGGGGGTATGAAAAAAATCTTTCTTACTGTACGGGTTGTAGGACTTGCATGAATACGCATACTTGTGTTCAAAAGGACGATATACAGGAAATTGTAATGTGTTTACAGAAATGCCAAATGGTTCTGCTTGCAGCTCCTTCCTATTGGACGAATGTGCTTGCTCCTGTTAAGAATTTATTTGACCGATTATTGGGAAGGGTTATGGAGGAAACAAGCACTTTTCCTAAGCCGCGTTTAAAGGGCAAGAAATAAAAAAGAGTTACCAAAACAAACAATCAAAAAAATTGAAAGGTGTATGAAATGAGAATGTCTAAAAAGAAAGTAGCTTTATTTGCTGTTATGCTCCTTTTGCTTATTGGCTTAGTTTGGGGAATAATTTATCTTAAAAGTGTTGCAGATTATAAACAGGCAGTGAAGGAAACCACTTTTGAAGAAATAAATATTTCGGATATTTCCGACGGAGTTTATATTGGTGAATATGACGTGGATTTTATATATGCCAAAGTGGAAGTTACCGTGCAAAATGGAGAAATCACAAATATTAACATTTTGGAGCATAGGCATGAACGTGGAAAGACCGCAGAAGTTATCACTGACAGTATAGTTGATGAACAGAAAATAGATGTAGACGCAATATCAGGCGCAACAAATTCAAGCACTGTCATAAAAAAAGCGGTTGAGAACGCTCTGAAAAGCAGGAAATTGACCACTTTTTGACTATTTGGCTGTATCATATTCTGGGAGAGGAGGCTACTATGGCATACAAAATACTCGTTGTTGATGATGAAAAAATGCTGACAGAGTTATTGGCAAGTCACTTACAGAAGTGTGGATATGAGGTTTTTGTAGCGGAAAATGCGGAGCAGACAATATCCATGCTGAATGTCTATCCGGATTTGATTCTGCTTGACATCAATATGCCGGAAATAGACGGGCTGGAGCTATGCAAAATGATCCGCCAGAATGTCGTCTGCCCCATTTTGTTTCTGACAGCCCGGATTACGGAACAGGACAAAATAAACGGCCTGCAGGTTGGCGGTGATGATTACATAACCAAGCCGTTCAGTCTGAAAGAGTTGACCGCAAGAGTGGCGGCTCACCTGCGAAGGGATGAACGAAGCAAGTGTACGCCTAAAATCGTTTCTTCCCAGGGCTTGATTGTAAATCTTGCGGAACGTACTTGTTTTTATGGGGAAAAGCCGCTGAACTTGTCAAACCGTGAGTTTGATATTGTGGAGTTTCTGATGCGTAACGCCAACCAGATATTCGACAGGGAGCGGATTTATGAAGCCGTGTGGGGGCTGAATGCCGAAGGAGATAGTGGAGTCATAAAAGAGCATATCCGAAAGATCAGGAATAAACTGAAGGAAGTTACGGGCAGGGAGTATATCGAAACAGTTTGGGGGATGGGTTATAGATGGAAAAAATGAGGAAACCCGGATCAATGAAAAGAGCTTTTATCTGTGCGGTAGCCGCTACAATGTTTCTTGTTTTTGCGGCATCTGTCCTGACGATATATGGATGCTACCGTATACAGAAAGTGATACTTCCCGATTCTCAGGAAGTCTGGCTGAATACACGGACGGTCACAGCGGACGGGAGGGTATTAGAGGGAGGGCAGAGGATTATCCTTGACGAACCTGCCCAGGTAGGTATACTCGTTCCTACCGGAGTGGATGTAACTTTGGAGAATACGGAATTCATAATAGAGAAAATTGAGTCTGGCTTCGTGGCGCTTCGCCCAAAGCAAAAGTTCGTATACAGAATGGCAGGCATTTCTATGGTGCTGTTTCCTTTTATCTATTCCATTACAGGTATCATGCTGTGCGCATGGTGGTTTTACAGGAAAGAACTGTCACCGCCCATTCAGGTTCTTGCCGATGCAACAAAACATATCCGGGAGCAAGACCTTGATTTTACGGTGGATTATAACAGGAATGATGAATTAGGAAGGCTCTGTACCGCTTTTGAAGAAATGCGGCAGGCGCTCTATGATAACAACCGTCAGCTATGGAACATGATCGAGCAGCGCAGAATCCTGCAGGCGTCAGTGGCACATGACCTCAGAAATCCCATTGCGATTGTTGAGGGATATGTGGAATATATGCAGCAATGCTTGGCAGATGGAAATCTGAATGACGAAGAATTACGGCATACACTGTCTAATCTTGCGGTAACGGCAAAACGGCTTGAACATTATACAGATTATATCCGTGACCTGAATGCCATTGAAGAAACGGAAACAAAGTATTCCGTAGTTCAGTTACCGGACTTTTTAAGAAGAGCTACGGAAAGTCTTTCGTTTCTTGCAGAACAACATAGCCTGGAGATTGCATACCATTCTGCCATATCCGAATGTCAGGTGAAATTAGACGAGCAGATCTTTTACCGTATTGTCGAGAATATCTTTTCTAATGCCATTCGATATGCCAAAAGCAAGGTGAATTTTGGGTACTCCCTTACCGATGGTATGCTTATGATAACCATATCAGACGATGGCAAAGGTTTTTCAAGGGCAATGCTCCGTAAAAAGAACACCTTTCTTTATTCTGAGGATAAAACGGGAGAGCATATGGGCCTGGGATTGGCTACAAGCCGTGTCCTTAGCCAGAAACACGGCGGAAGTTTAGAACTATCAAATATTGCTTCTGGTGGAGCTTGTGTAACAATTAAACTTGCAGTCCACAAAATGAATTGCTCTTTTTATTTATTAAAAGATTTGGAGCAAAAAAGTGATTGACAAAGAGGCAAATCAAGGTTTATTTTGGAGGAATTAAAATGGATAAGAAAAAAATAATGAATTGGGTAATAGCAATCATACTAGCTATCGGATATTTAACAATAAGTATTGTGTTTGATACGTGGACATATTCTTGGATTATATGGGTAATTTATGCGATTTATAGATTTGTTGCAAAATAGATAAATCGGGATTTTTTGGAGGTAAAATAAAGATGAGCGAAATTATATTTTTAAGATGCGATGGAAATAACAAAGATTTTATGGAAAATTGCAGGTTGCTTGATGAGGACTTAGATTTGCGGGTTGGAAAAATAATTAAACGAGATAAGTACGCTCAATATAACCTAATTGATAAAATAAACGAAGCGATAGTTGTTTATCGAGGCAATAATCCGATTGGTGGTGGTTCAATACGTCCTTATGATGAAAATACAGTAGAGCTAAAAAGAGTGTTTGTCATACCAGATGAACAAGGAAAGGGCATAGGAACAGAGCTAGTTTCTAAACTAATAGAGTGGGCGAAAGAACTGGGGTATAAGAAAATGATTTTGGAAACAGGAGAACTTTTAGCGGAGTCCTGTCATGTATATTCAAAGTTAGGATTTAAGCAAATTCCTAATTATGGTGCGTATGTAGATATGCCGGAATCTCTTTGTATGGGAAAAGAATTGTAAATTGAAACAGAGAAATTCCAGTTTGACATACTGGAAAATCAAAATATGATACCTTTGTCTTAATCCTTAATAAGGTGTACTGAGATTATTTATTTTACGGAGGAAACGTAGATGGAACGAAAAAATAAAATTTTGAAAACAGTTTCAGTTGTTCTATTGTTATGCAGTTTTGCTGTACCAATGTATAATATTTTTCCTAATGGGCTGATAGTCAATCAGGATTCATGGTTTTTTACCGAAACTTTTAAAATACTTTTTCAAGAGGGGCTAGGAGCATTTAGTTATCTTGGTGTTGTATTTCATCTGGCTGTATGGATTCCCGCTATCATACTGTGTATCGGTTCTTTTGCACAGATAGACAAGATTGTTCGCTTTTCGGCAGGTATCGGCATTGTCCTTCTTTTGATAGGTCTTCTGCTTGCTGTTGTTTTGACAAATGAAATAAAATTGATCCATCCGATTGTTGGGTACATTTGTATTGGATACTGGATTGACTTAATTTTGCTTGTAGTTTGCGCCGCCGTTTCTTCAAAAAAGCACTGAAAATATTAAAATTTCCAGTTTATGGCAGAAAACGACTCTACGTTTCGTAGAAATCTTGTTTTTGATGGTTTCTCTACGGTGCGTGGGTGTGATAATATAACCATTCATTGTATTTTAAGCTTGAACCTGAAGAAAGGAGGTGCCAGTCATGGATCAACTTAAAATCGGAAAATTCATAGCAGAAATGCGAAAAGAGCAGTCCTATACGCAACGTCAGCTTGCAGATATTCTTGGGATTAGCGATAAGACAATCAGCAAATGGGAAACGGGAAATGGGCTTCCGGAAGTTTCCTTAATGATGCCTTTGTGCAATGCGCTGAAAATCAATGTCAATGAACTTCTTTCAGGTGAATGCCTGACCGCCTCTGAATACAAAGAAAAAGCGGAGGAGAATATGATGAATCTTATGAATGAAAAAGAAGAAAGCAAGAGAAAAATCATCCTGTCTGTAATTATATGTGCATTGACGATACTGTCCGGCGTGACGATGTTTGTGTTATCGGGCGCTCTTGAAATCGAACTTTGGTTGCGCATTCTGCTGCTTTTGATAGGAACAATCGTTGTTATTGGGGGAATCGGGGTAGTGATTGCGCTGGATGTAACGACAGGAACTTACGAGTGTCCGAAGTGCAATACAAGATTTGTGCCTACAACATCTGCTTATATTTCCGGTCTGCATACCTTTACCAAGAGAAAACTAAAATGCCTGAATTGCGGGGAAATTTCTTATTGTAAGAAGCGACTGACGCATTAATCAATTCCAGTTTGGTGGTAAATTAGAGCATATGCACTAATGAGCATTGGTAGACATACCTTGTCGGGTAATAAAATAAGGCATTTCTCGCTTTGTGTCCTGTTTTTCATCGGGCAGTTTTGATAGGATTTTTCTGAAAGGAGGGAAAGCATGAACCAAGAAAAAATCGGAAAATTCTTAAAAGAACTTCGTAAGAAAAAGGGACTTACCCAAGACCAGATTGCAGAAAAATTTAATGTATCAAACAGAACAATATCCCGTTGGGAGAATGGCCACAATATGCCGGACTTAGATATTTTGATTGAAATATCAGATTATTATGAAGTTGACTTATGGGAAATTCTAAATGGAGAAAGGAAAAGCGAGAATATGGATAAAGAAATGAAAGAAACTGTATTGCGGGCAGTGGATTATACAAACGCAGAAGCGGAACGATACAATAAGCGTGTACGGATATGCAATGGGATAGCAATGCTTTTAGTATTAGCCTACACTATCATTAAAGGGACAAGCCTTTATGATAATCCGACAGTTATGGCTGGACTGGATATTGTACAGGGATTTGCAGTTGGAATGCTTTTGGTGGGTTTGCTATATTCAAGCCGCTATGGTGCGAGGATTAGAGCCTTCAAAAAACGACTGATGAAAAGGCAAGAATAAATCGGAATTATCGAAAAGTTGTAGAGAACGTAAAATCGAAATTTACAGGAGGAACGAAATGAAAGAAATATTGGAATTTAACCACAAAAAACAATGTGGTTTATGGTTGATTCTTATTGGAATTGTACTAATAATAGCTGTCATTTGTGGCGGTGAATTTTTTGTTAATCCGTTTGTGTTTCTGATAGGTTATTATGCCTGCTTTTTTGGAGTCAATGTAAACAAAAAAGTGAGAGAAAAACTTTCTCAAGGAGATATTTCTAAAAAGCAGATAAAGATGATTTATTTTTCGATTGCTGCGTTGTTCATATTAATGTTTTGTATTGCTGGCCCGTTTATCCCCGGATGGCATTGGAGGCAGATATGGCTTGGTGTACTGATGGCAACATCAATACATTTCTTCTTGTGGTTTTTTGTACATGGTTGGAGTATGGTAGTGTTGGGGATTGTATGTATGGTTATCGTAACAATGGGCTATATTTTTCCAGGCATACCAGTTTCAGTTATTTGCATTGCAGATGCGATGGTTAAACTGATATGCGGAATATATTTATTATTTATTGCAAAACCATCAAAATACATTCCTAATATGATAAAGTAGCGAATGTACAAAGAAACAACTTCCAGTTTTCCTGGCAGAATCACTGTGTCCAGAGCCAACAGACTTGTGAGAAATCACAGTTTGTTGGCTCTCTTTATGTAAATAAAGAACTAAGCTGTTTCTCCGGAAATTTCTTCTATTCCTTGACCACATTTTGACTTTTGGTTTTTATAATGGCATTTAGATAATAGAATCCAAAGCAAGGAGGATAGACGATGCGAAAGCGATTCTTATCATTAGCTATGATTTTTGTTTTGCCCTTTGCTGTGGCGGCCTGCGGAAATTATACTTTATCGGACAGCGAAAGCTGTCCGACCGCCCGTAAGGGCATGAATTCAGGGGTACCCGAAGGGTATAACATTGCGGACGAGAATGCCCCGCCGCAAAATGTAGAAGAAGACCCATTCGCCGGGGCGCAGGAGGACGGAGATTTAGGGTTTCTCAGCCATGGGGAAGCCAGTCCCGTCAGAGCGGATGACCAGAGTGTTTTGCCGTATGAGTATCATGGCGGAGAATTTGTCCTGGACTATCAGTTTGTGTCAGAAGGGAAATTGGACAGCATTGGCTTCCTGCTTTTTTTGGACGGAAAGCCGCAAGCCTACAAGGTGAACGACACGGGGGCGGAATATGAGTATCTCCACTGCTTCCGGACATCAGAAAAGCACGAGGAGAAATTTTCCTTTGTGTTCACACCGGACACAGGGAAAAAGGGAGATACCCTGAATATGACAGTTGTGAGCGTCACCAGGCCCGGTTTCCAGCCTGATATGAAAGAAACCTCAAGCTATGGCTGGTATCACCAAAGTTTTGAAAGGGTTCTGAAACTGCATTTTAATGAGGATGCTCCGGAAAGTGACAGTATTTATGGAGAAAGTATAACTGCTTTTCGTGATGTAAACATTTCAGAGGAAAAAGTCACTTCCTCTTTTATTGAGAATGAGCTTGTGAAAGCAGGATGGGATGGCGTTACGATGGATACCCTGGATAACAGTGTTTATTGGACGATGACCTATGATGGCGAGGTGGTGTATGACAATATCAACCTTACCGGGAAAGATACGCTTACTGTGCGCTACACACTTTGCGGAACGCCAGGCGCAAGATATGGTATATCATTTTTCTTAAACCATATGCCCATATCTTTTGATGGAGCGGTTTCCTGTGATGTCACATTAAGCAAAGGAAATGTGTGGATTATTGAGGCAGCCATAGATACCGCTAAGCTGGATGGTTTTAATACTTTTTATGCGACAGCCGTTGCAGCGGACGGAAATTCAGTTACAAGTAAAACAGGTTCAATTTTATTATACAAGGAGAATTAAAAATGAAAACAAAATGGATGTGTATGATACTTATGCTTGCTTTGGCGCTTCATCTGTCGGCCTGTGGGGATAGACAGGAGAATGGGAACAGCTCTGAAAATGGAGCCATAAACATGGAACCGCAATCCGTAGAAGATGATTCATCGGAAAATACCGGAAATGGAAGCAGCGAAATGAACGTGATCGATCTGCAGGGTAATGGTACAGATAAAAATATTATGGCGGCCAGCACGGTTAAAGATTCCGCTTTTTCAGGAAAGGTCAGCGGCTGCTATTATGCCGGTGGAAGCCGGATTATCGTTGCGGCGGATAAACTTTATCTTTACGATATGGGGAAAGGCGAAACAATCGCAAGTGCGGATATTTCCATGGGAGATTTATGCGTACAGGCCTTTACAGATGGCTATTTTGTTGTGGGCCAGGGAAAGGCTGGCGGCGGCAACGCTTCATTTGCTGCATCAGAAAGCGACGGTATCAATGGATACATACTGAATAAGGACTTTGCTGTTCAGGATACCATTTCCTTTAGCGGATTATTAAGTGACGATTTTACCTCGCAGATCACAGGGATTGCTGTTTCACAGGACGGAAAACAGGTTGCTTTCGGCGATCTTCAGGGGCTTTACCTTTATGATACTTCTTCTAAAAAGGTTCGTACCGTTCTGGACTATGACGAAGACGGCAGGGCAAATAATATTGGGATTGTATCTATGGACAGCCTTACCTTTACGGGAAAAAATACTTTAGTCTATGTGGGTACAGCTACAGATATCTCCAATGGAGGAGATGGTTTTTCTGTCTATGGAACGGTATCCACAGACAGCGCAAATATCACTATCACAAAAAAAGCAGATTACCAGGTGGATACGGAAGAAATACAAAAGGGTGGAAACTTACTTGCCATGCCTCAGAGCTTTAACAAAAATAACGGTACACTGCTGATGCTTGACACCGCATCCATGACGGAAAAAATGATAACATTCTCAAGCCGCAGTGAGGGAAAAGACGGTGTTTACTGCTCCGGGCAGGGAAAATATGTGGCTACTGCTATTTTGGAGGAAAGCAGTGTTACAATCAACATTTATGATACGGCATCGGGAAAAAATATCCATACGGAAACCGTTCAGGACAGCAACAGTACCTATTTTCAGCGTGTTCCGCAGATTTTGATTTTGGATGAATCCGGCACCTGCATCGTTGTGCTTGGACGGGGGATTGACGAGGTAAACACCTTGATCACAACCTTTGGCTTTGCGGGGTGATTCCCTATGAAAATATCATTACAAAATGTTTCAAAGCAGTATAAAGGCAAGTATGCCCTAAAAGATTTCACCACGGAACTCACGGAGGGTGTCTATGGGCTTTTGGGCGCTAACGGTGCGGGAAAGACGACACTGATCAATATATTTGTGGGTATTTTGGGAAGCGATGGCGGAACGGTTTTGATTGACGGACAGGATGCAGGAACATTGGGTAAGGACTTCCTGTCAAAAATCGGATATATGCCGCAATATCCTATCTTCTACCGGGATTTTACAGTGATGGATTTTCTGCTGTATATGTGTGCGCTGAAAGGAATCCCTGATAAACAGGGAAAAAAACGGGCTTTGGAGCTTCTTAGCATTGTCAATCTTTCAGATGCGAAAGAGAAAAAGATAGGCGCCCTTTCCGGTGGTATGCGGCAGAGGGTCGGCATTGTCCAGGCGATGCTGGGCGATCCTGAAATTCTGATTTTGGATGAGCCGACAGCAGGGCTTGATCCCAGTGAACGCATCCGCTTCCGCAACCTGATTTCAAAATTCGCACAAGGGCGGACAATTTTGCTGGCCACCCATATCGTTTCCGATGTGGAGTGTATTGCGAAGGAGATTATGATCTTAAAGGAAGGCTCCTTAATAACCCAGGGAACTACCGACACATTAGAACAGAATATCTATGGGAAAGTGTGGGAGGTGACAGTAAACGGGGAAGACGCTGCCAGACTTGGAAGCCAATATTATGTCAGCAATATGAAACAGCAGGGGGAACGCTTTTTAGTAAGAATCGTTAGCGATATGCTGCCTGCTTCAGACGCGGTAAAGGTTTCCCCTAACCTGGAAGATGTATTTCTGTATTATTTCCGCGGGCAATGAGCCAAGCGGACATGCTTGCATGTCCATTTGGCGAATGCCGCGAGAGTCGCAAGACCCTCCGTGGGCAATGAGTTAAGGGAGAGATAACATGACACGCTTAATCAAATATGAATTTTACAAATTATTCTGCAAGCGGTCAATACTTGTTGTGCTCATATTGTTCAGTGTAGTGAACTTGTTCAAAATAAACAGCGAATTCCACTCGTATTCCTACCTGGCGGACGGAAATGACAGCCGAAGTTGGAACAGCGTGTATTGGCAGCTTTATGAGGAGTACAGAGGGGAGATCACTGCTGAAAAAATCAATCATCTTCTTTCCATATATCAGCCGTTAGCAGACGCTACGGCTGATATGACAGCAAGTACAGCCAAAGACAATCCGGATATGATGACGGGGAATATATACAGTGACCGGAATATCCTGGAAAAATACTATGTGGAGCCTATGGAATATTTCTATCATTATCGGACTTATGCGCTTCAAGTGGCAGAGAGGGCAAAGGGAAATGCCGCTGTTTACAAAGAACGGGGGCAGACTTATGAAGCACGTAAAAACAGTGTGATCTATCACCTTTATTCCGGGCGGGGCATAAAAGCCTTTGCCTATGAGGAAATGTATAACTATTATCTGAACTATGATTTTTCGGGCATATTGGTTTTATTTCTTTGTCTGTACGGGGTTGTCAGTACCTTTGTCTGCGAAAAGGAAACACAAATGGATATGCTGCTGCGGACAAATCCGGGCGGCGGTAAAAAGACCACATTTGCTAAAATTACTGCGGCTTCTTTGTTTGTGATCAGTGTGGCCATATGGTTTTCTGTTGAGGATTATATTGGTTTTGTGTATTTCTTCGGAACGGCGGAAGGAGGAAATCTTCCGCTGTATGCTGTCAGCAATTTCAGCACGGCTGCGGTAAACTGTAATTTGTGGCAATATGCGATTCTGTCCGCAGTGATAAAGGCAGTCGGCGTATGGACGATGAGCATGGTGTTTCTATTGATTTCCCTGTTTGGGCGCAATGCCCTTGTTCCGTTTGTCGCTGATTTCGGAGCAGCCCTGTGTTTCATTATTACAGGTGCGTCGCAGAGCTATTACAGTAATATCTGGCTCAAGATTATAAACCCATATTCGCTGCTTGCTAACCGCATACTATTCAGTAAGACCGAGTTTATTGGTTTTGCGGGATATCCGGTACAGAGTTTTCAGGCAGCAATTATTTTTGCCATAACCGTAGGGGTGGTTTCCATAGCGGCAATGATGATGCTTTCTAAAAGGAACTCTTATTGCCGGGAAAGGAGGATAAAATGTCCGGATTTATGTACGAAGTAAAAAAGATCATGACCTGTCAAAGGGGGCTGTTCTATATTGCCCTTGTCCTGTTCCTTGGCACGGTCTGGCTTGCCTTGTCCGACAACCCTGTAGACATAGCAATGGAGCGGTATAAGTATGAATATGAATGGTATCTGGAAAAGGTAAACGGATACTGCACCGAGGAATCTTCCCTTTATCTGGAGCAGGAGGCGGAGCGGATTGCAAAAGCGAAGGAGAGGCAGAACAGCCTTTTGGAGAATTACTATGATGGGAAGATCAGTGAAAGTGAATACAAAAAAGAGAGCCGGGAAATAGAGAAGGTTCTGGAGCGTCAAAATGGATTTGAGGTCATCTATCAGCAGTATCTCTATATCTGCGAAAATGCGGGGAACCGCTGTTTTCTCCAGACAAACGGATGGATGGGGCTTCTTGGCAAAGGTACGCTTAATTTCATTCTCTTTCTTGGCATTTTGCTGATTGTTACGCCTGTTTTCTGTTCTGAGTACAGCTGCCAGATGGACACCCTGATCCTGACTGCAAGGGAGGGGCGAAAAAGCGCCCTGTATAAGCTGCTCATTGTGATTGCGGTTGTTCTTTTCTTATCGCTTAGTATCTCGCTTATTGAATACGGGTTTTACAGGTTCAAATACGGACTGCCGGATGGGGATTATCCGATTCAGAGTATTCGTTACTTTGCAGACAGCAGCAAAGGTATGTCGCTGTTGGAGGGATATGTATGGATAGGGCTGCTCCGGATGTTTGGCGGTGTGTTTCTTGCGATACTCCTGATGTTCATTTCCGTTTTGGCAAAAAAGTATGCGGTCACCCTGCTGACTGGTGCGGTGTCCGTGATTATTCCTTATATAGGCTTATCAAAAACCGGTATTTACCGTCTGCCGCTGCCGCTGCCGTTTCTGCTTGGAACAGACTTTTTTGCAGGGGATATTGTTATGAGCGATGCCCTGACGGGTGATGAGAAAATTATTTTTGCGGAGGTTGGCACGGTTACGCTATGGACCCTGCTCTTTGTATCTGTGCTTTTGTGTATTTTGGCTGTTGTCTGGATTTTACGGCGCAATTCTAACAGATGGCTGATAAAATCAGGGCAAAAGAAACGTGGGGCGGCTTTCGCTGTCATGTTTGGCATGGCATTGGCAGTGACGGGATGTTCAGGCCGTGGAAAAACGGGAAGCGTTGTCTATAATTCATCGGCAGGCTACAGCGTGCCCTTTGGGTATGACTGTATGGGTTATGAAATCATACAAGATGTAGGGAATTTTGATTATTCTCTCAAAAATACTTCCACGGGGGAAACATATCCTTTCGCCCGTTCCCCTATGTTTGGGGTATTTTCTGATGAAGAAGAAATACGTGCGTTTTATGTGTGTCCGCCATATCTATATTACACCACATCGGTTATGGAAAGCTATGTCAACCGTGTAGGAAACTATAACAGCAATATAACGAAAGTGTCAGTGGTCGAGTTGAATCTGAATACCTTTGAGGAAAAAACAATCTTTGAGCAGATTACAAATTCCGGGCGTTCTCTTTTGGGCATTGACTATGAAACGGGGGATAAATGGAAGTTCCTGGATTTTCACCACGCTTTTTTCCTGAATGACGACAGCCTGTTTTTCATTGGCGATGATGGCATAACAAAAGTAAACCGGTACACAAGAAAAACTGTAAAACTCGAGATTCCTACAAACGGAAATATTTCATTCGATGGGGAAAGCATTTTTTACAAAAATGAACAGGGGGTTTTAACAAGATATGACGTTTCCAGTAATGAAACTTACACTTATGAAAATATAGTTGCATATGATTTCTGCATGGATGAGCAGTCAATCTATTATATTTCCAGAACGGACGGCGGAGGCTTATATTCCTGCGGCAAGGACGGGAATAACAAGGAATTGATCAGTCATATACCCGCAATGTCTGTTACCTGTGATACAGGCAATATTTATGTGTTATCAAAAGAAAGTGGTGAGGAAATCGCTTTGCCAAAAAGCTATTGATATATTCCAGATTGAGGAACAAATGCGGCAATGAACAGGAAACAATACGGAAAGAGGAAAAAACTCAGGAAGAGAAAGATGAAGCGGCTTATGATTGCGTATCTTCGGAGGGCGATCGTCATACTGATACCAATTATAGTGATGATACTTATGGTTTGCGGATGTCTTTACATATACGAGAGATTTACAAAGGAAGGTGAAAAGTAAGCGATGAATAACCTACCGGTTTTACATACAATGTTAACAACTTAGTAGTGGCATGATATCACAATAGGATTAAGCTATTAAACCAATAATAGCAGATGATAGAAATGATTAAAATACACTGAAAAAAGGGCAGACTTTCCCCTTGGTTGCTATCA
>Ga0209694_1002617_pt1 | contig 14249 bp, 10 predicted proteins | sample GluameincwithD2O_FD_187499 | JGI IMG/M metagenome (GOLD analysis project Ga0209694, IMG submission 187499) | Mouse cecum microbial communities from Vienna, Austria - Glucosamine amended microcosms incubated with D2O (SPAdes) (version 2) | ecosystem: Host-associated > Mammals > Digestive system >...
CTCATCGTTGGAGAAAAAGAAGCAGAAAATGGTGAAGTTTCTGTAAGAAAACAGGGCGAAGGTGATAAAGGTTCGATGAAAATTGCTACCTTTGCAGCGCTTTTGAATGGCGAGGTAGAGGAAATGATGAATCGCTGGCAAAAAAGTAATGATTAAATAACTAATAACGAGGAGAATAAATCTTTTTGAATGAAGAATGACAATCTGAAAGAACAGTATAGAATCAACGAACGTATTCGTGTTCGTGAAGTTCGTTTAGTAGGTGACAATATTGAGACGGGTGTTTATCCGATCGCTCAAGCGCTGAAAATAGCGGAAGAGCAGGGGATGGATCTAGTCGAGATTTCACCAAATGCTGCGCCCCCCGTTTGTAGAGTAATCGACTACCAGAAATTCCTCTATCAGCAAAAAAAGCGTCAGAAAGAGCAAAAAGCGAAATCTGTGAAAGTGGTCGTGAAGGAGATTCGTTTCGGGCCTCAGACTGATGATCATGATTACAATTTTAAATTGAAGCACGCTAAGGGATTTTTGGAGGAAGGTTCGAAGGTCAAAGCCTACGTGTTCTTTAAAGGCCGTTCTATCCTTTTCAAGGAACAGGGAGAAGTCCTGCTGCTTCGTTTTGCCAACGATTTGGAGGATTATGGAAAAGTAGAGCAGTTGCCGGTATTGGAGGGAAAACGTATGATTATCATGCTTACTCCGAAGAAAGCGGGCACTGGTTCAGCCCCGGCTGCGGCCGCAGCTCCGAAAGTTGTAAAGAAAGTGATCACGACACCTAAGCCTAAAAGCGAGGGTGATAAGAAAACAGAAGAATAAAATCCGTCCCTGATAGAAGGGAGGTTAAGTTTAATAATTAAAATATAATTGGAAAATGCCTAAGATGAAGACTAATTCCGGTGCCAAAAAGAGGTTCGCCCTTACCGGATCAGGAAAGATCAAAAGAAAACACGCTTTTAAGAGTCATATCTTAACAAAGAAGACTAAGAAGCAAAAGAGAAATCTTACTCACACGGGTTTGGTAGCTAGTGTTGACGTAAGCAACGTAAAGCAGATGCTTTGCATGAAGTAATCTTTATTCATTAAGCGAGTTTTATAACGATTTTTATTAACCGAATGCATTAGCAATCAAGTTCATCCTAAGAGATGACGCTAACATTCAAAACAGATTAGAATTATGCCTAGATCAGTAAATCATGTTGCTTCAAGAGCAAAAAGAAAACGGATTTTAAAACTAACCCGTGGTTATTATGGTGCACGTAAGAACGTTTGGACCGTAGCGAAGAATACATGGGAAAAAGGTTTGACTTATGCTTTCCGCGACCGTCGTAACAAGAAACGTAATTTCCGTGCTTTGTGGATTCAGCGTATCAACGCTGCCGCTCGTATGGAAGGTTTGTCTTACTCTCGCCTAATGGGTGCTTTGCACGCTGCCGGTATCGAGATCAACCGTAAGGTTTTGGCAGACTTGGCCGTTAACCATCCGGAAGCATTCAAGGCTATCGTAGCTAAAGTAAAATAAGATTTTTGCTATATAGTTAATAAAGAGCCTCCCCGAAAAGGAGGCTCTTTTTTTGTTGTTTTTGTTTGGTTATGTCGATACGATTACATATCTTTGTAACAAGAAAAAGATAAACAGGGAATGAGTTAAGCCGCACTTGTTCGATTGGGAAACTCATCAGTTTATTTTAATTCCGAGACATAGCTCTTGTCGCCAATGGCGGGCCGCGCCCTTCGGGGTATGCTTAGCACGGCGGATTACAAAGGTGGCAAAGCACTCAAATCCTGTCATACGGAGTTTGTTCACATCTACAGTGCGGCTTTTTCAAATAGGGAAGAGGATCTTTAATCAGATTCTCTTCTTTTTTTATGCGGTTTATGCTGGTAGTCTCGTTGGCTCATATAAGTAGTCTCGTAAAGGCAAGGTAAATTATTTTGAAAATAAATTAGGTTTTATAGTTGGTAATCCAAAAAGAATGCTTTCCTTTGTACCAACAAACAAAAGATAGTTTGTCTTGCTCTTTATCTTCGAGTTTCTATTCTCAGTAATGATAATATATTCTTCTAGAAATCGATCTTCACTAACATCACTTGTTTTATTATTAATTTATTTTTAATTTTTTTCGTATGAATATTTACATTGGAAACTTGAGTTATCGAGTAAGAGAGTCTGATTTGCAACAAGTATTAGAAGAGTATGGTGTTGTTGATTCAGTAAAGTTAATTGTTGATCGTGATACTAGACGTTCTAAGGGTTTTGCTTTCGCTGAAATGCCTAACGTAGACGAGGCTCAAAAAGCTATCGAGGAATTAAACCAAGCTGAGTACGAAGGTCGTCAGATGGTTGTAAAAGAAGCAATTCCTAGACATTAATTTTAGAAGATATACATTTTAAAATAACTTTGAAGCGGGGAGACGATAGTCTTTCCGCTTTTTTGATATTGTCCATTATTGTCGTATATTTACGCACCAAGAATAACACAACTAAAAAATAAGTATTATGACGTTGCCAAAACGGTCTTGCATGAAAGTAACCGGACTTGCTCTCGCTTGCTCCTCGCTACTTTTTTCCTGTGTTCCCAAGGAGGTTCCGCAGGTGAATTTAATCCCTAAGCCGGCCCATATCGAGGTGACTGGCGGTTATTTCAAAGTAGATAGTAATCTCGTATTCGGGAATGATCAATCGGGTACGATCCGTTACGTGGTCGATGAGTCTTTCAACGGCGGAAATCCGGAGGGATATGCGTTGAACGTGACCAAGAAGGGGATCGAGTTGAGAGCCGCCTCTAAATCCGGATTGTTTTACGGGGAACAAACGTTGCGCCAGCTGTATACGTCGAAAGGGATTCCTTGCGTATCGATCCAAGATAATCCCCGTTTCCCGTATCGTGGCTTGCATCTGGATGTCTCCCGTCATTTCTTCCCGAAAGAGGAGGTGATGAAGTTATTGAACGTCATGTCTTATTATAAATTGAATACGCTTCATATGCATTTGACGGATGCCGGTGGTTGGCGTATCCAGATGGATAAATACCCGAAACTGACTACGGACGTGGCTTTCCGTACGGAATCCGATTGGCAGAAATGGTGGGATGGAAAGGATCGCAAGTATCTGCCGGAAGGAACTCCGGGGGCATATGGCGGTTATTTTACGAAAGAAGATATCCGTGAGATCGTGGATTACGCTACGGCCCGGCATATTAATATAATACCGGAAATCGAATTCCCTGGGCATTCGGACGAGGTGTTCGTGGCGTACCCGGAGTTGAGTTGTGCCGGCAAACCTTATACGACGGGTGATTTCTGCATCGGCAACGAGAAATCGTTTACGTTCATGGAGGATGTATTGTCCGAGGTGATCGAGTTGTTCCCTTCCGAATATATCCATATCGGGGGAGACGAGGCAGGGAAGGGAGCTTGGAAGACCTGCCCGAAATGTCAAGGCTTGATGCGCCGGAACGGGATGAAGGACGTGGATGAGTTGCAGAGCTATATGATTCACCGTGCGGAGGAATTCCTAATCTCCAAAGGCCGCAAATTGATCGGTTGGGATGAGATTCTGGAAGGGGGCTTGGCTCCGGAGGCTACCGTCATGTCTTGGCGGGGCGAGGAAGGGGGAATCAAGTCCGCCCGCATGGGACACGACGTGGTCATGACACCGGGTGGTTATATGTATTTCGATTTCTATCAAGCCGATCCGAAGACACAGCCGTATGCCATCGGCGGTTATACGCCGATCAAGCGGGCGTACAGTTATAATCCAGTGCCTGTGGATTCGTTGACTGCCGAGGAAAGCAAGCATATCCTAGGGGTACAGGCGAATACATGGACGGAGTATATCAAGGATGAGAAGCATCTGGAGTATATGATGTTCCCTCGTGCCTTAGCGGTCGCCGAGATCGGATGGACTCCGCAAGAGGAGCGTAGCTGGGAGGATTTTAAGCCTCGTATGAACGCGAATATCCCGGTTCTGCAACGGATGGGTATCAATACGTTCACGCTCTCGGACGAGATCGAGACCACGATGGAGGTAGATACCTTGCGGCGAGAGATCAAGGTCATGTTGGATGCGGAGAAATATCCGGCGGAGATACGTTACACGACAGACGGCTCTATTCCCGCCGCCTCTTCCCGGGTCTATAACGGCCCGATCGTGGTGAAAGACTCCGCTGATATCAAGGCCGCTATCTTCCGTGACGGGCAGCTTCAAGGAACGCCTACCGAGAAGAAGGTGGATTATCACCGGGGTATCAATAAGCCTATACATTATAATAGTAAGCTGTATAGCGGTTATATGGCGGGTGGCATGAACGCCTTGCTGGACGGCTACAGGGGAGGCTTGACTTATCTGGACGGCCGTTGGCAGGGTTATTTGAATGACTTGGATTGCGTGGTGGACATGGGCGAGGTGACGGATATCCATAAGGTATCGTCCCGCTTTATGCAATTGATCGGCCCGGGCGTGTACCAACCGGGAGAGGTGGAGTTGCTGACATCGGAAGACGGGGAGAGCTATATCTCGCAGGGAGTTATCCCTACTACGATATCCAATACGGATAAAGACCTGTCTTTTCAGGAATATACGTTTAACGGCGATTGGAAAGCCCGTTATATCCGTATCAAGGCAAAAGAGGCAAATAAGGGTTTCATCTTCACGGATGAGATCGTGATCTGGTAAGTATGAATCAATTAATTATCAACTAAAATACATTTATCAAATGAAGAAACAGTTAATGACCTTCCTGTTGTGTGGCAGTCTGTTCGCTACGGCGCAGCAACCGGTAGATTATGTGAACCCCTTCATCGGTACGAGCAATTACGGTACGACGAATCCCGGTGCGGTTTGTCCGCAGGGTATGATGAGCGTGGTTCCTTTCAACGTCATGGGGTCGGAGAAGAATCGTTTTGACAAGGATAGTCAATGGTGGTCTACTCCTTACTCGGCAGACAATAAATTCTTTACGGGATTCGCCCACGGCAGCTTGAGCGGTGTGGGATGCCCGGAGCTGGGAGGTTTGCTATTGATGCCGACGACGGGCGAGTTGAACGTGGACTATAAGGCTTACGGCAGTGAGTACAAGGACGAGGTGGCTCATCCCGGTTATTATAGCAATACCTTGACCAAGTATAATATCAAGGCGGAGGCTACTGCCAGCATGCGTACGGGCTTGAGCCGTTTTACCTTCCCGAAAGGGGAGAGCCATATCCTCTTGAACCTAGGCGAGGGCTTGACGAACGAGACCGGCGCTACGGTACGTATCGTGAATGATACGGAGATCGAGGGGAGTAAGCTTTTAGGTACGTTCTGCTATAATCCACAGGCCGTATTCCCGGTTTACTTCGTGATGAAGGTAAACAAGGCCCCGAAGAAGATGGGTTATTGGAAGAAACAACGTGAGATGAAGGGGGTAGAGGCCGAATGGGATATCTACTCCGGCAAGTATAAGTTATATACCAGTTATACCCGTGAGATGAGCGGAGACGATGTCGGCGTATGGTTCGATTACGATACGGACGAGGGCGAGGCTATCGAGGTGAAGATGGGTATCTCGTACGTGAGCATCGAGAACGCCCGCCTGAACATGAATACGGAGCAGCCCGGCTTCGATTTCGACAAGGTCCGTACGGCGGCTAGCACGATGTGGAACAAGGATCTTTCCAAGGTACAAGTGGAAGGAGGTACGAAAGACGAGAAAACGATATTCTATACCGGTATGTATCATTTGCTGATCCATCCGAATATCCTGCAAGACGTGAACGGCGAGTACCCGATGATGGAGAGCCTGAAAGTAGGCCATACCACCGGAAACCGTTATACGGTCTTCTCCCTGTGGGATACGTACCGCAACGTAAGTACCCTGATGACCTTGCTCTATCCGGAGCGTCAATTAGATATTATCCGTACGATGCTGGATATGTACCGGGAAAACGGTTGGTTACCGAAATGGGAGCTTTACGGACGTGAGACCTTTACGATGGAGGGCGATCCCTCGATCCCGTATATCGTAGACGCATGGATGCGCGGCTTGCGTGACTTTGATGAGCAAACCGCTTATGAGGCGATGCGTAAAGGCGCTACTACCCCGGGAGAGTTCAACCTGCTTCGTCCGGACGCGAACGATTATTTCAGCAAGGGCTATGTTCCTTTGCGTGAGCAATACGATAACTCCGTATCTCATGCGCTGGAATATTATATCGCCGACTGGAACTTGGCTAATTTCGCTCAAGCCTTGGGTAAGAAAGAGGATGCCAAGTTATTCCGTGATCGTTCTTTAGGTTACAAACATTATTATAGCAAGGAGTTTGGAACACTGCGTCCTATCTTGCCGGACGGCACTTTCTACTCTCCGTTCGATCCGAAACAAGGCGAGAACTTCGAGCCTAGTCCCGGTTTCCATGAAGGCAACGCATGGAATTATACGTTTTATGTTCCTCACGATATCAAGGGACTGGCCAAATTGATGGGAGGCGATAAGAAATTTGTCGATCATTTGCAGAAGGTATTCGATGACGGCAATTATGATCCCGCCAACGAGCCGGATATCGCTTATCCTTATTTGTTTAGCTATTTCAAGGGAGAGGCTTGGCGTACTCAGAAGTTGGTCCGTCAGTTGTTGAAGGATTGCTATCATAATGCCCCGAACGGTGTCCCGGGTAACGAGGATACAGGCACGATGTCCGCTTGGGCTATTTTCTCCATGATGGGCTTCTATCCGGCTTGTCCGGGCGACGTGAACTATGTATTGACTTCCCCGACTTTCGATAAGGTTACGATCCAGCTCGACAAGAAATTCTATCCTAAAGGCGAATTGGTAATCGAGTCTAAGCATAGTAATCCGGAAGCGATCTACATCAAGGACGTTTTCGCCGGCGATAAAAAGCTAAAGGGCTACACCATCTCGCAAGAGGAATTGGTGAATGCCGGAACCTTGCGTTATATCCTCGAGGATACGCATAAGTAAGCCAAGATAAAGATATACCGAATTTGATATTTACCGGACGCAGATGACACCGACAAGCACGGGTGATCTGCGTCCGGTTTATTTTTTGATATCCTAAAACCATTTGATCTTCCTGAATATAAAAAAGGCCGTAGCGGATAGCAAGATCGAGAGCAAGATGATAACCACGAAACCATGCGGCATATCCTCCATGTAGATCGGGACGTTCATCCCGTAGAAGCTAGCGATTAATGTCGGAACCATTAAGATAATGGAAAGTGATGTCATACGTTTCATGATCGTGTTTACGTTGTTGGAGATGATAGAGGCGAAAGCGTCCATCGTACCCGTAAGAATATCGCTATAGATATTTACCGTGTTATGGGCCTGCTTCAACTCGATCTCCACGTCCTCCACCAAATCCTTGTCGATATATTCCGGCTCTTGGAAAATATTCTGGAGCTTGGCCAGCATCACCTCATTCCCGCGGATGGAGGTGTTGAAGAATACCATGCTCTTCTCCAGCTTCATCAACGCTAGCAGATCCTCGTTGCGGATGCTTTTCTCCAACGCCTTTTCCGCCTCGGTGACGGCGTAATTGATTTGTTTCAGGTATTTAAGGAACCATACGGCCGATGAGTGGATCAGCCGGAGGATCAACTCATACTTGTTTTTAATCTGGAGTTCCTTCCGTTGGGTATAGCGGATGAAATCGGGGATCAAGTCCGTCTTATGGTAACATACGCTTACGATGATCTCATTGTTCGTGATGATACCGATCGGCACCGTATTGAACGGGATGTCATGATCTTGGTTCTGCAACGGGATACGTAAGATGGTAAGCAACCAATTCCCCTCGTACTCGATACGGGGACGTTCGTCCGTATCGGCTATATCGCTCAAGAATGATTCGGGTACGTTAAATCGATCCATCAAGAATTGAAGATCTTCGGGAGTCGGGCACTCTACGTTTACCCAACTGTTAGGAAGCCATTGGTTCTTCTCCACATAACCGGCCTCACAATAAAGAAATTGTCTCATTATTGCCTCCTTTCGTGTTTAATCCGAGCAGAGGATCAATGAAACCCTCCGCCTCGTTAGTTCATACTCTGTTCTGTTTCTAGCGGGATACTGTCGTCCATAATTTGAAAATTACTTTTTACGGGTGCGAAGATAATACTTTTTTACGTAAGTAAAGTTATGTCGCTGTATGCTGACAGCAATATTGTTGCCAGTTTACGTTAGCATAGGCTTACTTCTCTGAGAGTATTGCGATACTTCTGGTAATAGTACTGGAGTACTTTCATGGAAGTATTCGAGTACTGCCTAAGAAGTACTCCAATACTTCTTAGGCAGTACTGGCCATCTATTCAATCCCGCATTTCCCCTCTTCGTTGAAGTAGAAGAAGAGCCCGGTATCTATGCTGACCGGACCATGGATACGGTTTACGGCGGGTTCCCATGCGGGCATCAACCGGAGTACCCGTAAGGCTTCACCGCGGAACTCATCATAGGTTTTCCCCGTATCGCGAGGATACAGTATATTCTCGGGTAGGCTTACGGGATTCTGTAACATACCTAAGGAATCGATCGTGAAGGAGTAGAAGAGTCGTACCTTCGTGCCCGTACCTTTATAAGATTCGGGATAACGCAGGTTCTGTTCGAAGAAACGGATCATGGCTTCTCTTCCTCCCTTGAACTCGGCCATGGGGCGAGGCTCGTGGAGCCGGCTGGCGAAGCGTGTGTATTCCTCATAATCTTCCGGGTTATCGGATAGGTAGAACGTGGCGGCCAAAGGATAATGGACGATGCCGGCGCCCTGTCCGGTGATGACGGTCTTATGCACCCGGTACAATCCCGGTGGATTTTCCTTGAGCTCAGGCATCAAGGTGGCCGAGAAATCGTCTCTTGTCTCGTTTGGAAAGATCGGATAGCCGATATCAACAAAAAAGTTGGGTTGCGGGACCCCTTTCCATGCCTTCCCGTCGAAATGCTCGATGAAATAACTTTCGCCTCCCATCCCTTCTAGGTCGGTATGGTTGGTGATGGCGATCTCGATCCGTTCGATGTTGGTTGGGTAGACATTCGGGCTTACTCGCATGGAGAAGTGGGTGGTGTCCTCGCAAAGAGATTCCTCGGGCGACCGGTCGTAAGGGCCTCCGCCGATCCGGATGAGGGGCGAGTCGAATACGTACGTCTTAAATGCTTTTACATACGGAGCTTCCACTATGATAAGCTGTAGGAAGACGGAGTCGTCCGTGTTCCAGAGGGAGGCCATGTTTCTGCGGATCTTCTGTAGATGCGGGGGAAGGGTATCGTATTCCTTGCCGAAGAACAATTCTATGCTGTCCCGTATCTGCTTGGCGGTCCATCCTTCCGTGGAAACTGAAGATGCGGCATGGGTATCAGTCGGTAACGGTAGGGTATCTTGCCGTGCTATGGATTGGGAGTCGGCTGAGTAGTCGCTACTGTTTTCCCCTTTCTTTTGTTTGGTATGGCAGCCGTATAATAGGCAGCCGCCCATGATAACTAATCCGATAAAATACGCTTTCATGATTCGACAGGTTTTAATTCCTAAATATAAAGAATCTTTTTCAGAAATGGGTAAAAGATATTACCTTTGACTCCCCAAATAGAAAGAATGATGGCAGAAGGAACAAGAAATACAGGAAGAGGAAGGAAAAAGCCTGTGGAGATGCTCCCCGATATGGGGCGTCTTCAGCCACAGGCCCGTGAGTTGGAGGAGGCTGTGTTGGGTGCGTTGATGCTGGAGAAAGACGCGTACTCGATCGTCAGCGAGATCTTGAAGCCGGAGTGTTTCTATGAGAAAGCGCATGAGAAGATTTATGCCGCTATCGTAGACTTGGCGTTGAGCCAGCGTCCCGTGGATATGCTTACCGTAACGGAGCAATTGAAGAAACGGGGAGAATTGGAGGATGTAGGCGGACCGTTCTATATCTCTCAACTTACCAGCAAGGTGGCCAGTAGCGCCCATATCGAGTATCACGCCCGGATCATTGCCCAGAAATATCTGGCGAGGGAGTTGATCTCTTTCACGGCGATGATCCAAGGAAAGGCATTTGATGAGACGCTCGATGTAGAGGACTTGATGCAAGAGGCGGAGGGTAAGTTGTTCGAGATCTCTCAACGTAACGTAAAGAAGGATGTCACCCAGATCAATCCGGTCATCAAGGACGCTATGGAGATGTTGCAAAAGGCGGCTCTCCAGAAGGAAGGTCTGAGCGGATTGCGTACGGGCTTCGAGGGGTTGGATAAGATGACTTCCGGTTGGCAGAATTCAGACCTTATCATTATCGCTGCCCGTCCGGCCATGGGCAAGACGGCCTTCGTCCTTTCCATGGCGAAGAATATGGCGGTGAATTTCAATACGCCTGTCGCCCTGTTCTCGCTCGAGATGAGTAACGTACAGTTGGTAAACCGTCTGATCGTGAATGTCTGCGAGATACCGGGCGAGAAGATCAAGAGCGGACGCTTGGAGAGCTACGAGTGGGAACAGTTGGACTTTAAGATCAAGGAGCTTTACGACGCCCCGATCTTCGTGGACGATACCCCGAGCTTGTCCGTCTTCGAGCTGCGAACGAAAGCCCGTCGCTTGGTGCGCGAGCATGGCATTAAATGTATCATTATCGACTACCTTCAGTTGATGAACGCCAGCGGTATGAACTTCGGTAGCCGTGAGCAGGAGGTGAGTACGATCTCCCGCTCGTTGAAGGGATTGGCCAAGGAATTGAATATCCCGATCATCGCCTTGTCGCAGTTGAACCGTGGTGTGGAAGCCCGTCAAGGCGTGGAAGGTAAGCGTCCGCAGCTAGCCGACTTGCGTGAGTCCGGAGCTATCGAGCAGGATGCCGATATGGTATGTTTCATCCACCGTCCCGAATATTATAAGATTACGGAAGACGAGCGGGGAAATTCCCTGATCGGTCTTGCCGAGATCATTATCGCCAAGCATCGTAACGGTGCCGTGGGGGATGTCCGGCTGCGCTTTAAGAGCGAGTTCGCCAAGTTTATGAACGTAGAGGAAGATATAGCGGTAAGGGAATTCTCCTCGACCATGAACGGTGGAGACCCGATGCCCCCGATCCCATCGGCGGGAGCTGACTTCTTGAGTCAAGGTAGCAGTAACGAGGTTCCGTTCTAATATAGCATGAATGAGCGAAAGAGGCGAAAACGTTTGCGGTAGATTTTTCGCCTCTTCTTTTCTGTTTCGTTGGCGAATCCGATTCGAAACTTCTATCTTTGTGATTGAAAACAAATTACTGAATCAGCCATGACGAGACACTTAGTTCCGGTATCTATATACCTGTCGCTGTTGCTTAGCTGCAACTCACCGAAAGAATACAAATCCTTTGATGAATACCCTTCCTATGAGGGAGACGATCTGGAGTTGTTCTATTCCCCCACGAAATCCGTGTTCACCCTTTGGGCCCCGACAGCGGAAGAAGTCCGCTTGAATCTTTACGCCTCCGGTGAGGGAGGGGAGCCTATCCGCCAGTTGCCGATGAAATCCTCGGACAAGGGTACGTGGCGTATCTCCGTGAGCGAGGATCTGAAAGGTTCCTTCTATACCTTCCAGATCCGTATCGGCGATAAATGGCTGGATGAGACTCCCGGTATCTGGGCGAAAGCCGTCGGGGTGAATGGAAACCGTGCGGCCGTGATCGATTGGGCGGCTACCGATCCGGAGGGCTGGGAGGCGGATAAATCTCCCGAGTTGAAAAGCTTCTCCGATATTATCATCTACGAGATGCATCATCGGGATTTCTCGATCGCCGCGAACTCCGGCGTGACGCATAAAGGTAAGTTTCTCGCCTTGGCGGAGGAGGGCACGAAAGGGCCGGGCGGCGTGGCTACCGGCGTGGATCATCTGAAGGAGTTGGGCGTTACCCATGTCCATATCCTTCCTTCTTATGATTATGGCTCGGTGGACGAGACTCGCTTGCAAGATAATGTGTACAATTGGGGGTATGATCCCAAGAACTATAACGCCCCCGAGGGGAGCTATTCCACCGATCCTTACAATCCCGAGGCTCGTATCCGTGAGTTCAAGGAGATGGTGCGGGGATTGCACCGGAATGGTATCCGTGTGATCATGGACGTGGTTTACAATCATACCTTTGTGGGTGACGGGTCGAATTTCAGCTTGACCGTCCCCGGTTACTTCTACCGTCATAAACCGGACGGAAGCTATTCGGATGCCTCCGGCTGTGGTAATGAGACCGCTTCGGAGCGGGCGATGGTACGCCGCTATATCGTGGAGTCCGTGAAATATTGGGCCGAGGAATACCATGTGGATGGTTTCCGTTTCGACTTGATGGGCATCCATGACGTAGAGACCATGAACGAGGTAAAAGCCGAGTTAACCAAACTAGATCCTTCCATCTTCGTATACGGCGAGGGCTGGACCGCCAGCGATTCCCCGCTACCGGAGGATCAGAGGGCGATCAAGGTAAACGCCCCGAAACTGAATGATGTGGCCGTATTTAGCGATGACCTGCGGGATGCTTTAAAAGGAAGCGTATTCGAGACTACACAGGCCGGTTTCGCCTCCGGAAAGCCGGAAGGTAACGAGGAGTCTATTAAGTTCGGTATTGTAGGCGCTATCCGCCATCCGCAAATCGACTATAACCAAATATTATATTGCAAAGCGCCTTATGCGAACAAGCCTACGCAAGTGATCAACTATGTCTCTTGCCACGATGATCTTTGTTTGATGGATAAGTTGAAGCTCTCGGCCCCGAAAGACGCTACCCCGGATGAGTTGATACGATTCGGCAAGTTGGCCCAGACCATCATCTTCACCTCGCAAGGAGTACCCTTCATGCGGGCAGGAGAGGAGTTGCTGCACGATAAGAAAGGCGTACATAACAGCTATCAATCGCCCGATTCAATCAATGAGATCGACTGGTCTTTGAAGGCAAAAAACAAGGATGTTTTCAACTATTACAAGGATTTGATCGCCCTTCGTAAGTCACATCCGGCTTTCCGTATCGCCACGGCCGAGGGAGTGAGGGAGGCCCTTCAATTCCAAGAAGTGAACCAGCCCGGTGTCGTAGCGTATACCTTAGGGGAACATGCGAACGGGGATAGTTGGAAGAAGATTATGGTTATCTTTAACGGGAACCGGAAGGCGGTAACGGTTTCTCTGCCGGAAGGAACATGGATTCCGGTTTGTAAAGACGGTCGGATTTATCTGGACGGTAAAGGTTCCGTACAGGGTAAAACTACCGTAAGCGCCTCTTCCGCCTTGATCTTGAAACAAGATTAATACGGAACTAAATCAAAGAAAATCCCCCGGGACATCTCGATGAATACCGAGCGTCCCGGGGGATTTCTTATTAAATCACTTACTTATCTGATTATTTGTAAGCCTCGCCTTTTACAGCTGCGATACCCGGAAGAACCTTACCTTCGATAGCCTCAAGAAGAGCGCCACCACCTGTAGAAACGTAAGATACGCCGTTAGCCAAACCGAATTTGTTAACGCAAGCAACAGAGTCGCCACCACCTACTAAAGAGAAAGCGCCGTTCTTCGTAGCCTCAACGATAGCCTCGCCAACCGTGCGAGATCCGTGCGTAAAGTTCTCGAACTCGAATACACCCGTAGGACCGTTCCAAAGGATCGTCTTAGAGTTCTTGATAACGTCAGCGTAGATAGCCTCGGTCTTCGGACCTATGTCAAGACCTTCCCAACCATCAGGAATCTGATCTACCGGAGCGAAATCAGTCTTAGCGTCGTTGCTGAAATCGTCAGCGATCTTAGCGTCAACAGCCAATACCAAGTTTACGCCTTTTTCTTTCGCTTTCTTGATCAAATCAAGAGCAAGATCCAACTTATCGTCCTCGCAGATAGACTTACCGATCTTACCGCCTTGCGCTTTCGTGAAAGTATAAGTCATACCACCCGTGATGATCAAGTTGTCTACCTTGTTCAACAAGTTCTCGATGATCTCGATCTTAGAGGAAACCTTAGAACCACCCATGATAGCCGTGAACGGACGTTGGATGTCGTTCATAACCTTATCGACAGCCTTCACTTCTTTCTCCATCAAATAACCGAACATCTTGTTGTCCGTATCGAAGTAGTCAGCGATCAAAGCCGTAGAAGCGTGAGCGCGGTGAGCGGTACCGAACGCGTCGTTTACATAGCAGTCAGCGTAAGAAGCCAATCTCTTCGTGAACTCTTTCTGGCTTTCTTTAACGGCTTTCTTGGCAGCCTTCTTCTCCTCGTCAGAAGCGTCTTCAGCCAAACCTCTTGGTTTGCCTTCTTCCTCAGCGTAGAAACGAAGG
>Ga0209694_1002619_pt1 | contig 14242 bp, 18 predicted proteins | sample GluameincwithD2O_FD_187499 | JGI IMG/M metagenome (GOLD analysis project Ga0209694, IMG submission 187499) | Mouse cecum microbial communities from Vienna, Austria - Glucosamine amended microcosms incubated with D2O (SPAdes) (version 2) | ecosystem: Host-associated > Mammals > Digestive system >...
CCATCATTTTCTTATTTTGTTGATGATTGCGATAGCGAAATGGGCGAATATGCCATAGACAAGGGTTGCCAACAGAGCCATGCCCTCATTGATTATTATAGTATATGACAGAGGCATAGGCCATTCCGGTCTTGACTGCTGAAAAGCAGCAACAATGGCGCATACCGAGAGGACGATGAAAACAACTATCATCGAAAGCGGTGCGAATCCCCAATTATATCTGCCTATCTGTATCATTTGAACACCTTGACACGACCAAAGAGATTGCCTCGTTTGACCTGCTTTCGATAACACATATAGAAATGCTCGCAAATGGTAAACAGAGCAATTGCCACAAGCAGAGTCCACCAATGGGTAGTGCCATTGACTACACGCGCACATCTGTCAGGAATCATTAGAAATGACAAAATGGTCAACGTCAGCCATATATTTCGTTTTACTCTATTGCTCAGCATAATATTTCAATATTGGGATTGATAGATTTAAGCTGTGTCATGAATCCATCACGGTCTTTCGGAGAGATTTCAATCGGAGCATAGCTTTTCAACACCGAGCGGTCTGTGAAACTTATCGAGACTCGCAGGTGTGACATACCGGCTGTAGCGAGATAACCGGAGGTTTTCTTAACGTCCTTGATTTTGGATATTGGCAGACGTGTAGGTCTGAAGAACTGATAAATCACGATGTCTTCACCGTCTATTTCATACCAGCAACCGAACAAGCCAATGAAACATAATGCAGTCAGACCACCACATATAAACACGGCATACCACCATGGCATATCAAAAGCAGTGAACCACATCAATACCGGAACGACAAGCAAACATAGCCATGCCCACCAGTCTATTTTTGAACGATACACAGTCTTTCCCATAGAGAGATAGAGCTACGACTTACAATAATTCTCGACAACATATAAATCAACGGAAATATGTTGTGCCGCGACCTTTTCCAATGTTTGTCTAACATCTTCCCAAAGAAGACCACCCAATCCGGCACCTATCGCAGGAAGAGCGATCTTGTCAACATCGACACTTTCCGCAATTTCCATCATTTTGTCTATCGCGCTCTCGATATATTCGAGTTTTGCCTTAGTTCGCCATGTGACTTGAGTCCCGAGGTTAAACACATACCCTGAGCCATAATTATAGGCATAGACATCTCCGGGATTAAACTCCCCGTTATCGCATAGTCGTTTGTATTCAAAATACATTTCCGGGAATTTAGCCTTAAACTGTAATGCAATTCCTTTGCCCATGGCTCCGGCACAATTACATCCGTGGGCGTAACTCGTCACACCGGGAATCTTAAATATGTCACCGTATTCAATGTAATGTATCATAAATGTTTATCTGACTTGAAATTCAACATATGCCGTATCGCTCTTCTGAATCGGATATGGCGGATAACTGAATGTCTTGACAAGGCGGTAAGTGGCAGACTTATCACTCAGATCATAAAGCCATGGCTTTACTGTCATTCTAAATGAGCCGTCGGGTTTCAATGAATATCCTATATCATTGAAGCATACCTCAGTTCCTTTTGCCAAGAGGTCAAGATACTTTTTTGAGTACGGTGCCTGAATCCAGCTTCCTTCATCAGATTTGGTGTCTATTCGATACCATTCTCCGGTAGTCAAATCTGCGTCACGACTGTTTGTAAATTCCACTATCATAGAATCCACCGGAGTTTTGACCGGGTCAGGGCTGACAATTCTCATTGTCATGCCCTCAACCGTGGCATAGCTCTTCTGAGGCATCACATACGGAGGCTCAATTTTATCACAGTCGAGAGAATTGTATATTTCAAGTATGAGCCGTTTGTCGAAACTGTTGATTGAGAAACTTCCACTTTCTATACGGCAGTTTACGGAGGGGGCCATTATTACAGAATCCTTGTAAACAAACCCGATACGTTTGCCGATCCTTTGTTCTGTTGCATCGGCCCAGACGGGAATCTTATCCTGCTTCAAAACGCCTTGGATAAAGGCAATGTCATGATCTGTCACTGTATCAAGAGATACTCTTTCAAAATCATTTATCGTAACGATTGCTTCCCCCTCGATATTGTCGGAATTATCCACCGGATACCAACCATTGTCGCGATGTGTAGTCGAGCACGCATAGAGTGTCAGCGATGTGATTGCGAGTGCAATCAGGTTCTTAACTTTTCCCATAAACTATTTGCTATCTATCAATGATTTGAAAACGATTTCCGATATGTCAGCTATAATCTTCGATGTTTCCGTCATATCGTAGCCAGAATCAGCGACAAAGACGGCTATTGTATATCGTGTGCCGTTTGGCAGATGGATATAGCCACAGTCGTTTATTGCCGATATTCTGCCTTCGGGTGTCGGGAATCCCGTCCCAGTCTTATGACCGACAACGGCATTTGTCGCGATAAATGGAGCTGCCAGTCTGTCAACACCTGTGCGGCATTGTTCCAGCATGACGGATATATTTGAAAACGATTTTGAACGGGCCTTTATATCAGTGTCAAATCGGTCGAACAGCGTAGCCATCGCGAGCGGTGTGGAACGATTGAGATAACTCGTATATGGGTCTTTGTGCATCTCCTGTTCGGATGCGCCTATCGTAATATCCAATTCGCCCGCTACATCTTTCAGTAATGTAGTAGCACAGGCTGTACCACCGACTCGTTTCAGCAACAAATCCGCTGCGTTGTTGTCACTTTCAATCAATGACCATTCAAGGAGTTCCTTAAAGGACATTTTATACAATCCCGAGCCATATTTCTTCAGCATCGGGCTATAAGTGTCTTTTATCAAGGCTTTCGGCCCGAAAGCAATACTGTCGTTTAGAGACATTCCGTTTGAATCCACCCATTTAGCCACCGCTAATGCCAGCGGAAACTTGAACACACTCATCATCGGAAAATCCTTTGAACCGTTCACGCTTACTGTATCCTTGCCGTTGATAATAACCGCGATACCTATTCTGGCATCTTTCCTTTCAACAAATGAGGTCAACTCGTTCTGAAGTCTACGGATTGAGTCCACATAAACATATTCATTCTCTCCGGGAATATATGGCTTGAGTTTTACGTCAAGTCTTTCGTTTTTTACCTCTATGGTATCACTGATTGTCCCTACATACGAAAAAGCTAAAGTATCTCCTTTCACAGCCTTGATCGAATATCGACCGGTTTCATCTCCCACAAATGTCTTACCATCCGACAATCTTGTGATATACGGGTGGACGAGAACAGAATTATCTCCATCAAAAGAAACAAGCCCCGAAATTTCTATGGAAGTTTGCTTGGTTCTGCATGAGGTGAATATTAGTGCCAATATGATAAGTAAAAATAACTGTTTCATTATTTATTGTTTAGCCGCTCTTTCAGCTTGGTATTGCGTTTGGAGACGGTGTTTTGTTTTATGGCGTATGCGAGGGCTTTGGTGGTGCCGACGAGTACGCAGATTTTCTTGGCGCGGGTTATGCCGGTGTAGATGAGGTTGCGCTGGAGCATGACGAAGTGTTTCATCGTCACGGGCATAACTACAACCGGAAACTCGGAGCCTTGGCTCTTGTGGATTGTGACCGCGTATGCTAATACAATCTCGTCAAGTTCAGTTATGTCGTATTCTACAAGGCGGCTATCAAAAGTAACGGTCAAAGTACGCTCGTTGGTATCAACGGCAGTAATATAGCCGATGTCGCCGTTGAACACGTTCTTGTCATAGTTGTTGCGAATCTGCATCACCTTGTCGCCCTGACGGAATGTGTAGCCGCCACGAGTCAATGACAGACCCGTAGGGTTGAGAGCGTTTTGCAGTTCGATGTTGAGGTTGCCGGCTCCGACCGTGCCACGTTGCATCGGTGTCAGCACCTGTATCTCTTTCGGCGGATAGCCGTATTTCTTTGGAAGACGTTCACGCACAAGTCCGATGATGAGTTTGACCATTTCATCGGCATCTTCCTGATTTATGAAGAAGAAATCGGTGTCGAGACCATTCTTGATATTAGGAAAATGTCCGGCGTTGATGGCGTGGGCGTTCATCACAATCCGGCTCGACTGTGCCTGACGGAAGATGCGGGTCAGCCGTACCACCGAAATCTGCTGCGAGTCGATGATGTCGCGGAGCACATTGCCTGCTCCGACACTCGGCAACTGGTCAATGTCACCCACGAGTATCAGGCGCATATTCGATGGTATTGCCTTCATCAGATTGTAAAACAATAGAATATCAATCATCGAACATTCATCCACAATCAAAGCGTCGCCCTCCAAAGGGTTCTCATTATTACGTTTGTATCCGTCCATCGGATTATATTCCAGCAGACGGTGTATTGTCTTGGCCTCCATGCCGGTGGCTTCAGTCATTCGCTTGGCTGCTCGACCTGTGGGAGCGGCGAGAAGAATACTCATGTGCCGGGCTTTGAACGCGGCGATTATGCCTTGTGTGGTGGTCGTCTTGCCTGTGCCGGGCCCGCCCGTCAGCACCATGACTTTTGAGTCGAGTGCCTTCTGAATTGCCGCCTGTTGTACTTCGTCATAGACTATGCCACCGGATTTTACGCCATATTCGGCTTCCGGTTCTGCGGCAATATCGGAATTGAAGAGGGATGTGTCGGCGAGTAGCGACTGTAACCGCTTTGCCGAACCGTTCTCGGCATGATAGAACGGAGGGAGATAAATCACATCGTTGTCGGCGATAACATCCTTGGTCTCTATCATTGTGGCGAGAGCCTGACGCACGGGTGCTTCCTCAGCATCCAACAGTTTGGTGGCGGCTTCGACCAACTGATTAGGCTCGGCATAGACGTGACCATCCTCGGCGAGTTCATTGAGGGCGTAAAGTATTCCGCTACGACAACGGCGAGGATCGTTCTTCTCATAGCCCATCTTCGAGGCTATGCTGTCGGCTGTATTGAAACCGATGCCCCAGATGTCATCGGCAAGCTGATACGGATTCTCTTTGACCTTGGCAATCGACTCCTTTTCATACTTGCGGTAGATCTTGGCGGCAAAGGCGGTGCTTACGCCATACCCTTGCAGGAACACCATAACCTCCTTGATGTCTTTCTGCTTTTCCCAGCTATCACGGATTTTCTCCATCCGTTTCTTGCCGAGACGTGGCACTTCAAGCAACCGCTCTATGTCGTTTTCAATAACGTCGATTGTCTCCAGACCGAATCTACTGACAATAGCCTTGGCGTATGCCGGGCCGATACCCTTGACCAGCCCGCTGCCGAGATACTTCTCAATGCCATAAAGAGTGGCGGGCATTACCTCGCCCCATGACTGCGCCACAAATTGCTGTCCATATTTTGGGTCAACGCGCCAGTCACCGTCAACAAGAAGAACACTTCCAACGGGTACGTCGAGCAACGAGCCGGTCAGGGTCACGAGATTGTCATACCCCTTGACCTTGACTTTCATCACCGACCAGCCGTTTTTCTCATTCTGGTAAGTGATATGCTCGACGACACACCGGAGTTTAATCATTTAGATTCACGATATTTTATTGCTATTGCGATGGATGCTATCCAGATTAGTGCCACTATTGGAACTACCCATGCACCAATCGCAACTTTGAAAATCGAAGCGATTATCCAATATGTGAAAAGACAAAAATCAATCGAATCGAGTATCTTGTACCCGTGTGGAGCCATTGGAGTCAGATAGCGTTTAGCCCAGATGACATATATGAACCATACCAACCAAGCAATAAAAACAATGGCAACAGCTAAAATTGCTGCCACACTGACAAATGCGAGACCGCAATGGTCACCCTGATTACAGGTTATCGCTGTTCCGGCAGCAACAATAAGTCCGCAAATGATAGTTATCTGAGCCATTTGGGTCCAAACATTCCGAGTTATGTTCGTTCTCTTTATTCGGTTGAGCAATCCCATATTTCAGTCCCAGTCGTTGAGGTTGGCGATGAACTCGTCAACCGAAGATTCATCAAACAATTCAGGAAGCTCACCGGTGTTGATGTGATAGTCGTAATCGACCATCATGTCATCAACGGCGTTTTCGCCGTAGTCATTGTATTCTTCTTCCATAATATCAGTTAGTATCAGTAGATTGTTCACCAGACTCCTGAGCGGCTTTTCGCCGGGCGTCTTTCGCTTTCTTCTTTGCCTCCCTTCTCGCCGCGTCGTCTTGAAGCTGCTGTTTCAGAGATTTTACGATTTCCGGTTTCTCACGCTTAAATCTCTTTTCATAGAGGTTCTCGATGTATTGTGGCAGCGGTGTTTTCCACGGCTCCTGCTTGTGGTTGTCAATCTTACGGAGAGAATCCGGTTTGAAGCCGAGTTCACGAGCCATCTGCACTTGCACATCAGAAAGATGGTGACGTTTCTGCGCCACCATCCATTCCTCTATTATAGTGCGTTTTGATGCCATTACTTTGCGACTTCTTCCTTGAAGCAGTTAGCGGGTTTGAACGCCGGGATGTTGTGAGCCGGGATAACTATCGTGGTGTTCTTGCTGATGTTGCGGGCTGTTTTCTCCGCTCTCTGCTTGACGATAAAAGACCCAAAGCCACGGAGGTACACGTTCTCACCATGTGAGAGGCTGTTCTTCACAACGGTCATGAACTGTTCGATTACGGTAACAACCGCAGCCTTGTCGATGCCGGTTGTCTTTGCGATTTCATTCGCTATTTCTGCTTTGGTCATTTCTGTATTGCTTTGAATTTGATAAGTTTTAAGAGTGCAAAATTACTAAATTTCCACGAGATAGACAATGCGATTTTATTATGCCTGTGAACAATGTAAACGTGTTATGCGTTTTGAAAATCGTAACATTCAAAATAAATTTTATACATGACTCACGACAAAAAGACAATCGCCATAGAAGCGAATCCGACGACTGCCTGTGTCGCATTTGGCCTGGCTATGGGCCTGCTGCCCCAGTTTTTCCAGAAAATGGAAGCCGATACCAACGGTTTAGCCTCTTTCCCCATAGCTAAGCAGAAAGAGATTATCGATGTTCTTCACTCAGCTTTCCGACAGGCAAACATCGTTGCCGGGACAAGAGAAGCCATGCTTAAAGACAAAAAGTTCATGGCCGAAATGGAAGAAATTATCGGTGAGATTGACCTTGAAGAAGCAATCTAAGAACAAATTATATAAAAAGGAAACACTCAAACGCCGCCTTTTGGCGGCCGAAATTTTTGGCAAAATGAGGGCGATGGAGCATTTGCGCTTCACCGCCTTCATCACTGATATGGCTATGATTGCTTGTTTCGTTTGGCGAGCCACTCGTCACGTTTTTGACGGCACTCCTTGAGTGTCCGGGCGACTATTGAAAAGAGTTCGCCCTCTTGAGTTCGGTAGTCGTATTGCACTCTGCTTATCTTCTTGCCTCTATGGGAGATGTAGAAGGTTTCATACTGCTCCGGTCCGGCTTGAGTGGTAGATATACCTACTTTAGTCATTCGCGTCATAATCTTTGGGGCTGTGACCATCGTCGGAGTTGGCGGTGGTCTGGTTAAACTTATGCTCTCTTGCGCTCGGCAATCATCTTCTTATTGGCGTTGATGATACCGGCTATCTGCTCGGTGTACTCACATATTCCGTTGGCGAATGCACGGCATTGGATTATGTGGTAGTCGTCAAGCGAGATTTCTATGGTGGCTACCTGCTTGTTGCCGATGTAGGCGGTGAGGGTCAGTGTATTCTCTTTGAGAAAATATTTGGCGGTTCCGCAACAAATAGATTGACTTTCACCGATTTTATAGTAATCGTCGATGGTGTCGATTGAATGGATTTCAATCTCTCCGTCAGTCAATGCCATTCCGAAATAGCGGGATTTGAGTTCCTCGAACTTTGCTTTGTCCTCAATGGCTTGCTGACGCTCTTTCTCTCTCTGCTCCTTGATGCGCTGGCGGTTGAGCTTTGCCACATATATATCGTGGGAGGTTTTGAGGTCTTGGGGTGCTATCAGCGAGGGAGAATTGAGGTCTCTGCCCATACGTTCCAACATCTTGATGTAGTCAAACCACATTCCCACATCCTTGAATTTGTATCCGTTGCGCTTTGCTATCTTGATGGTGTTCCAATACTTGTCAACGTCTGCCGGGTGGTGGCAGAGGTGACGGAGCAACTCTATCTCGTTGGATTTCATCAGTGTCTCGGCTTTCGGATTGGAGAGTAACTGCTGAAAGAGTGTCACGGGGTGGATATGATACGTTGAGTTTTTGAACCCGTTGCGCTTGATTGTGTCAGTGACCTTGATGCGTGGATATACCCATTCATCTGCTATACGCCAGAATGCCTCGTTGTCACGCCTTATCTCGAATGGAGAGCAAAAGGCGAAGGTGTCAAAGTAGTAACCGCCCAATGTACGTTGCAGTCCAATGACAGTTTTCCTGCCCTGCGGGTCTATCCAGTATTGACCGATTTCAAGATAGGCTGGCTTGGCTTTCGCTCCCTTGCGCATTTCGGATAGCAACATCCACATCCTGACCACCTGATAATCTTCCTTCGTGGTGATTACCACAAAGTAGGATTTCTGCTTGATGACACGTTCCTTTGTATCCTTGATTTCAAGTTGTGTGCCACACTCGGGGCAGAAACATCTTCCGTCACGGGTCTCGATAAACTCTGCACCGCAATCCATACAAGTGCATTTACCGCCTTTGAGCCTGTAAGCGAAATGCTCGTGGGTATTTCTGAACGCCCATTCCATCTGGGGAGTGGTGAGCGGGCGTAGTTGCCCACTCAGTTCCACTAACCTTGATTGTATTTTGTTCTTCGGTCTCATCGTCTTTCAGTTTTAGAGTTCATCAAATAGGTTGGGGATTGAGTCAATCTCTGCTCCGGCTTTGGGAGCGGTGGCGGTCGGCTTGGGTTGAGCCTTCGGCTGAGATTGTTTGCGGAGTTCCAGGAGTTGTTCCTGCTTGAACTGTTCCATAGCCTGCTCTTTGAGAGCCACCTTGTCTTCATCAGATAGCTCCGGCTTGGATACCAGTATGTTGCAGTTGATAGGAGTTCCGCCATCCTCGATGCTGTCCTCGTCATAGAAATGCAGGAGGATTGATAGCACGGTTTGGTCATCTACGACACACATCCCGCTTTTCTGTATCTCGTGGCAGAGATAGTTGACAGCACTTTCGAGTGATTTCTTGGGATTGGCGAGTTTGATTGCCAATGCGGGTTCAGCGATAATACGCTCTTGGAGCATCTGCTGCATAGCTGCGATTGCAGCGTTGTTTGATTTCATAGTAGCCATATCAGTTGAGCTTTATAAAGTGAGTAGCCAAAAGATTATCATTAGGGCAGTTGCAAGGCTAATAACCCAGCCCACACCTCGGAATATCGGTCGGAGAAACACCCACAACACCAATCCGAGTATTGCACCAATTATCCCCACCAACCAAAGGATAACCCTTTTTATGCGGTTGAGACTGGAGATGGATGCTCTGCCTCGTCTGTTTGATATGTTGTTGTTCGTTTTCATCGTGCGACATTTTTTTTATGCGTCTATCGACTATCGAAGTTTTGCTTGCTCGTTGACACGGCAGCGTGCGGAGGCAATGAAGGGCTGTTCGCCCTTTGGCTTAAAAATACGAGTGCAAAATGAAGTATTCGCCGGAGCTTGCGGAGGCAAATGCCATTTTGTGTCTGGAGATTTTTCAGCCAAAAGGCAAGAGAATAGCCCTGCTCCGCACGTTTATTATTCCGAGCAAGCAAGGCTTCCTATGTTGATATGACTGCATAAGAACTGGAGCTAAGTTTACGCGCCGGTGAAAACGAATGACAGCATATTCGCACTGAAAACTCACTGAAAATGGCTAATTTTGCAACATGGATACAACATATATCGAAACTGCCAGACTGATTTTGCGTTCATGGAAAATGTCCGATAGGGGTGTCTTTGCAGAAATGAACAGCAATGATAATGTCATGAAATACTTTCCAAAGCCATTATCTGATGAAGAATCAAATGGCTTTGTTGACAGGATCAACTCCGAATTTGAGGAAACAGGTTTCGGATTGTATGCTGTTGAAATTAAGGAGACAGGCGAATTTATCGGTTATGTCGGATTCCATCGCTTTACTTTTGATGTTCCCTTTTCTCCGGGATGGGAAATAGGCTGGCGAATATCAGATAAATTTTGGAATAAAGGATATGCCACGGAATCGGCGATGGCGTGCATAAAGTATGCGCGGGAGAAAAAATTATGCAATAGACTTTATTCTTTTACTGCCGTACCTAACATTCCTTCAGAAAATGTCATGAAGCGCATAGGAATGACTTTTGACGGATTGTTCATGCACCCGGCATTAGCCGAAGGTCACTGGTTGAAAGAACACAAATTGTACTCTTTAGATTTATAATGGCACTGTCCAGTCCCGGAAAGGCGAGTCTGTGATATGCGGCAACGCAGGAAGGCGGCACATCTCAGTCTCGACTCGTGGACTACTGATAAACGGTAAGTGAGAGAGCGGTCGTAAAATACCTTATCAGCAACGGCGATAAGAACACGGATAAACGGCATGGAGTCTCAGAGGTAAAAGCAGCGTCTCCGATGCTTACCTCGGAGGCGTTGCCGGTTATCGGTGTCCCGCCGGTGCCCATAGGCGCGATGCGGTCAATGGGTGTCAGTGCCTGCACCGTCACCTTTTGACGGTATCCCGCCGCCAATCCTGAAGACCGCTCCCTCTCTTGCCGCTTTCGTAGTGATTGTTCTAATCGATTGCTTGTATCAAGACCGCCTTATGCAACAGTGGTTACAGTAATAGTTGTTGCACTAACACACAATTGTGAGATGAATAAGAGTTCCGTCGCAATAAAGCATTATTTCAGTCAAAAAACGCACTCCGCACGTTTGGTGGAATGAAATATTTGTCGTATCTTTGCATAAACAATGCAATCATACGACAAACAATGATTCTTAGAGCCACATTTGAGAACATATACTCTTTCAAAGAAGAGACCTCAATCAGTTTCGTTGCCGGAAAGGGAACGGTTCACCCTGCTCATGTCAGCAGGGCGCAGAAACGTGACGATATATCGGCATTGAAAATCGGTGTGATTTACGGTGCCAACGCATCGGGCAAGAGCAATGTAATCAAAGCCGTTGCACTGCTCCAGCAGATTGCGACGGGAAGATTTCCTGCCGGAGATTTCGAGCCGTTCAAACTTGCAAAACCGATTAATCCTGTCTCAAAGATTGAAATTGAGTTCAAGACCGGGGGGCGGTATTTCGCTTACGGCATGGAGTTCTCTATAAATGGCATCAAGGAGGAATGGCTTTATGAGATTAACAGCCGCAGCGACAAACTGATATTCACACGAAAATCCAATCAGGATGGAAACGAGTTTGAGTTCGGCGACATTCATGGCGATTCATCAGTGGCTCAGTTTGTAAAATTCCTTGGTGAAGGCACTCCGGCTAAAAAGAGTTTCCTTTCGGAATACATCGAGCGCAACGGAAAAGGAATGTGTGCGATAAAGACTGCCTATTTATGGTTTGCCTCGGGTCTGCGCATAATTTTTCCGGGCACACGGTTCCGTGGCATATCGTTCAATGCCGAGCAGGATGAGGATTTCCATGAAGCAACACGTCGCCTTCTCCAGTATTTCAACACTGGCATTGTGGATATTCGGCGTTTCCCTGTCCGGTCAAAAGAGGAGACCAACCTACCCGACCGTTTGCTTGACAAAATCATAAGTAGCTCAACTCCGGGACGTACTGCTCTGGTGGCGGCTCCTGAAAGCAACGAATGCTTCTTCTTTGATTTCAAAGAGGACGGCACATACACGATATTCAAGCAGAAGGCGGTTCACCGCAATGATGCGGATGACGAGGTCGTTTTTGAAATGGACGAGGAATCCGACGGTTCAATCAGGCTTCTTGATTTCATCCCCATGCTTATCGACTTGGGACAGAGTGAAGTGGACTATATGATTGATGAGCTTGACCGCAGTATGCACCCCTTGTTGTCGCAGAAACTGATAGAGTGCTATCTCCACGAACTTTCATCGGAAAGAGACACCCAGCTTATTATATCCACCCATGAGTGCAATCTTCTCAATCTTGACATGATTCGCTCCGATGAGGTCTGGTTTGTAGAGAAAGACAAGGACGGAGCATCCCGCCTTGTGTCTCTTGCAGAGTATAAGCCCCGCGAGAATGTGCAGAAAGGATATTTGCAGGGCAGATACAGCGCAATCCCATTCTTCGCACCGATTGAAACCCTAAATTGGCAGAAACATGAGAAAGCGTAAGGATTTTGTACGTCTCGAAGGTGTGCGTTCCGCACGCCTTGTCGTGATTGCCAGCGAGGGTCGCTGCACAGAGTCGATATATTTTTCGGCTGTGAAAGACCGGCTCCGTGCTCCGAATGTTCATGTCGAGATATTGGCCCGAGATTCCAATGAGTCATCGCCCGAGAGCGTTCACGCCCAGATAGCCGACTTCATGCGACAATATAACATAGAGGATGATGATGAACTATGGCTTGTCATAGATCGTGACCGCTGGCATGAGCGTATGCTCTCGCAGGTGGCTCAGCTATGTGCGCAGAATCCACATCTGAATTTCTGCATGAGCAATCCCTGCTTTGAGTTGTGGCTACTGCTACACCTTGAAGATATAAGGGAGTACGACGAAGTGACTTCAAATGAACTTGCCCTGAACAGGAAGAATAAAGCCGGGGTGACTTGGTTGAAGAAACGTATGCGAGACCTGCTGGGTTCCTATTCTGAATCGAGCTATGACGCAGTACGCCTTCTGCCACACGCGCCGAAAGCAATGTCCATAGCACGCGAGCTTGATGAAAATCCTGCCGACAGGTGGCCTCAAAACGTTGGCTCGCGTGTTTACCTACTCATGGAAAGCATTATAGGAAATAATCCGAAATAAACCGTGGGACATTATTGCTGGAAGTGCGGTCAGTATCTCGCCAATGAGAAATTCTCGGGCAAAGGTCACGCTCGCCATATCTGCAAGAAGTGTATGGCTGAGGAACGTGCCCACCGTCGTCAGATACTGAAAGAAAAGCGGGAACGTGGCGAAATACCGGAATTGAAATTGAAGCCGGTGTCGCAGGAGGTCATAGACTATGTTGAGAATGAGATCATCCCCCGCTATGCCGCCTTTGACAAGGCGCATCAGGAGAGCCATGTCCGAATGGTCATTGAACAGAGCATAAAACTCGCCGAACATACTCCGGCAATGAATTCCGATATGGTCTATATCATAGCGGCATTTCATGATCTCGGTCTTGTCAACGGCAGAGAGAGCCATCACAAGGACTCCCGCACGATACTCGAAGCGGACGAGTTTGTAAAGTCGCACTTCACCCGCAAGCAGATTGTGACTATGGGTCGTGCCGTGGAGGATCACCGTGCATCCAATCAGAAGAAACCTCGCAACGGTTACGGAATGATTGTAGCCGAAGCCGACCGCTTCATTGAGGCAGACACGATAATCCGAAGAACCATCCAATACGGTCTGGCAAATTATCCCCGACTCAACCGAGCCGGACACTATCAGCGGACTATCGAACACCTAAACGAGAAGTACGGTCCGAAGGGATATTTGAAAGTATGGGTACCGTGGAGCGACAACGCCAGGAACCTGAAAAAGCTCCATGTACTGCTTACCGACAGGAAGAAACTTGAAGAGATTTTCAACCGCATTTTCGATGAAGAAAACGAGTAGGGACAGGCCTCCCCGGAGGTCTGTTTTCATACCCGGTTTCACCATCCAATACACTTGCCTGACCCGGTTGAATCATTCAGTGACCGACATCCTCAGACGCATCTTCTTCACTTTCCATCGTAGAAAGTAACAGGCGCACACGGATGATAGCTAAACACCTAATATTCAATGCCATTATTGTAGCTATAGCATTTCGGTCAAGACTTCTGTCAGACTTACTTATGGCGGTACAAATTCGGTGGCTGAAAAATTTACAGTTACTTGAAATTCTTTTCTCGTATTTTAACACTCTATGTCGTGGAAAATCATTAACTTTGCACTTGTGCAAAATGTACGAAAGAGAGGTCTGTTTCCTTAGATGAAGTCAGCTGGGAAGCCCCAAATCATCAAAAATCAGAAGTGAGACCGACCCTTGTATAATAAAAGCTCAAGTAGCACGCTATCAATACTATAAGGATAGTGCATCGGCAAGTGACCGACAGTTAGAGATAGGTAACAATAGTTAGGAATAAGTGTCAAGGCGTTCTGTTTGAGCGCCTTTTCTCATATCCGCACTCGGCTGTTTTTATTGGTAGAACCCGTTTCTACCTA
>Ga0209694_1002620_pt1 | contig 14234 bp, 14 predicted proteins | sample GluameincwithD2O_FD_187499 | JGI IMG/M metagenome (GOLD analysis project Ga0209694, IMG submission 187499) | Mouse cecum microbial communities from Vienna, Austria - Glucosamine amended microcosms incubated with D2O (SPAdes) (version 2) | ecosystem: Host-associated > Mammals > Digestive system >...
GCCCCCGTAATATGTTATGCGCTTTTTTCCTGTTTTGAATGCTTCTGCTTGTCCCGTTCCCGCTGCCGTTTACTGCGCTCACGGTAATAAGCCCTCTGTTTCCTCTGCTTCTCCATCTCGGCCAATTCCTCCGCTGTCGGCTCCGGCAGAGGAACATCAAACTTACCGATGAACTTCAAGTAGATGTCTACCTCTTGTGTCCGATCTCCAGTGGAGCGGTCCGGCGCGTGGACGAGAATTTTGTCCACGAACTCGTAGATCATCGGCGTGGTCAGTACCGAGAAGTCGGTGTACTTCTTCGTCAGCGCAAGAAACTGATCCACCCTGGTCGTGTCCGCGTTAAAAGCATCCAACTCCGCCTGGGCCTTGGCGATGGATTCCTCCAACGCCTCCTGCTCCCGCTCATACTCGCCGGACAGCAGCTCAAACCGCTTCTCCGAAATCTTCTCGGTGGCGTAGGATTCATAGAGTTTCTTTATCAGCCCATTCAGCTCGCCAGACCGTTTGCGGTCCCTGTTGAGTTTCCGTTTCAAGTCCTTCGCGGCCTGGGCCTGCCGGACCTCCGATGCCGCCCGGACCTTCTCAATGAACTCCGCCTGGTTGGTGATAGCGTAGGCGCTGACAGTTCTAATTGTATCCAGAATCAACGCCCGGAGTGCCTTGGTGCTGATGTAGTGGCCGAAGCACTCCTGATGGTAGTGGCGAAATGTCAGCGCGTAGGTGGAGCAATCGTAGTGGTCATAGGGGTAAAGGCCGCTTACCGGGTCTTTGCCCCGGTTCTCTTTGTTGGCCTGCGCCCGGCCCCGGTGGTTATACATCTTCGCGCCGCAGTCGGCACAATAAAGCAGGCCCGTCAGCGGATTTGCTTCGCCAGTGGTGTCTGTGCGGTGGACGGTCTTTCTGATCTGCTGTGCCAGTTTCCAAGTCTCCGGGTCCACAATGGCCTCATGGGTATGCTCGAAAACCGTCCATTCCTCCGGAGGCCGCTTGATGGCGTGTTTATCTTTGTATGATTCCTTATAGGAACGAAAGTTGACCGTATGCCCCATGTACTCCGGCTTGGCGAGGATATTCGAGACAGACGTGCCGCTCCAGTCGTAGGGGCGGCTGTCATCGTAGCTGTTCCGCTGTGTCCCCTGTCCCCGCTTACCCATATAGACTGAGGGCCGCTCAATTCTATCATCCCGAAGGATGCTGGCAATCTCATGGGGGCCGTGTCCCTCCATGCTTAGATGGAATATCCGCCGCACAACGGCAGCGGCCTCCTCGTCGATCAGCCAGTGGTGCTTGTCCTCCGGGTCCTTCCGGTAGCCGTAGATGGCGTGGTTGGTGGTGGGCTTGCCAGCGTTGCCCCGCGCCTGATACGCCGCACACTGTTTCCGGCTGCAATCCCGCAAAAACCATTCATTTACGATATTAAGGAACGGCACAAATTCTCCCGAACTGCGGTCCGCGCTGTCCACGCTGTTGCCGATGGCGATGAACCGGACGCCCTTCTCCCGAAAGAGGACCTCTGTGTATGATATTTAAGGATACAAATTCCAGTCGTTAATCAATCTTGCCAATAAAGCGGTAAAAAATCTCAATTTCCTGCTCCTGCTCGCCATCCTCGCCCTTAACACTCTGGTGGATAAGAATTTTCTCAATCAAGGCATTCAGCAGAGGAGCGGTCAGCTCTGTGGGGTTGGCGTACTGCCGGATGAGGTCGATCCAGTTCCGGGCATCGCTCTCCATCTGCTTTACCGCATCAAGCTCCGCAGTCAGAGTGTCGATCTTCTCCTCCAATTCGATCTGTTCAGCCTGGTATTTGGCGGTGAGCATATTGAAGTTGTACTCCGTAATGCGCCCAGCGGCCCAGTCCTCATAGAGCTTCGCAAACAGCCCGTCAACCTCGGCTTTGCGTTTCCGAGCTTTCTTCAGCTCCGCAGTTTGCTTCTTTTGGGCGGCATTCCGCTCCCGGTCCCCGGTACTCAAAAGCTGGCGCAAGAGCGCGTCCTCATCCTGGATAGCCCTGGCCGACCAGTGCTGGATTCTCGCCAGCACATACGCATAGAGCGCATCATAGCGGATATAGTGCGTAGTACAGCCCCTGGTCTGAAAATCCTTGTACTTGCCGCACATATAATGAGCATAGGGATTTCTCTTGCCAGTCCGGGCGCAGTACCGCATTGCCCATCCGCAGTCGGCACATTTCAGAAGGCCCGAAAAAATCTGCATGGTTTTATTCTTGCTCACCCGACGGCGACTGGCGATCTGCTTCTGCACCGCCTCAAAAATATCCGCTTCGATGATTGCTTCGTGGGTTCCCTCAATCCGCAGACACTTTTCATCCGGGTTGCGAATCATCCGCTTGTTCTTGTAGGATACGGTTCCCCAACGGTTGTGAATCGTGTTGCCGATATAGGTTTCATCCTTCAGAATGTTCTTGAGATATGCCTGGGACCACACATACCGCTTTTCCTCTGGCTGGCCTTCAAAGAAACGGGCGCAGCCTCCGTTGCGGGTATACTGGAACCAGCCGGGGCAGGGAACTTTCTCGTCCATCAGGGTATTCGCAATCCTTCTGACTCCCAGGCCGTGGAAAGCGAGGTCAAAAATCTTACGGACAATCCAGGCGGTCTCCTCGTCAATCATCAGTTTGTTCTTGATTTCAGGATGCTTCTGGTAGCCAAAGGGAGCCATTGCATTGACCCTTTCGCCGTTGAGGAACTTGGCCCGAAACGCCCCCTTGATTTTGCGGCTGGTATCTTTTGCCATGAACTCGTTTATGAGGTTCTTGAAAGGCACAAAGTCAGACAGCCCCCTGTCGGTATCCTCGTTGTCGTTGACGGCGATATAGCGGACCTTCAGCTTCGGAAACACAAATTCCAGATAGTAGCCCATCATAATGTGTTCGCGGCCAAATCTGGATAAGTCTTTCGTAATGACACAGTTGATGTTTCCCGTCTCGATTTCCTCCATCATACGCTTGAACTGGGGCCGGTCAAAGTTCGTTCCGCTCCATCCGTCGTCCACAAATTCGGACACCACATGGAACTCCGGGTGTTCCCTGACAAACTGGGTGAGGACGGTGCGCTGGGTTTCAATGGAAACGCTGTCGCCAAAGGTTTCATCGTCCCGGCTGAGGCGCATATAGAGCGCAGTGTTATATTGCGGTTGTTTCAAAAAAGTTGCCTCCTTCCAACATGAAACAACCCGTGCTTACAATACTCATGCTGGTGCAATTATACCATAAGCGCGGGTTGGTTTCAATTAGCGTTTATCAAATTCCTGCGGTCTGATGGGCGGCGGAGTAGCGTATCACATCTTCAAGCAGTGTTCCGATAGACTTTCCCTTGTCGTTGAAATGCTCAGCGACCCGGATGCGGGAGTTGCCGTAATAGAAGTACAGCGTTCCGTACTCGTCCTCCACATAGAAGGTAGGGACTTCATCCGGTTCAACGTCATAAGCAGCTCGCCATTCATCAATAAGTTCCTGCGGCGGCTCGAAAATAGGGTCAAAGCAACTCTCAATATCAATGGGCAGGTTCAGAAGTTCCTCAAAGGTCAGCAGTTCAAAATTTTTCGTCATAGTACCTCCATAATTCGTAGTTTACTGGTTCCTGGTCCTGGTCAGGCGTCCTTGCGCCTGACCCACTGAATGTCATAGCCCAGCGCATCGGCAAGCTGGACGGCCTCTTTGTAGCGGAGGGACTCCCGCTGGAGCTTGTTGGACAGATTGGACACGCTGTCCGACCAGCCGTACACATCGGAAAGTACGTCCACTACCTCCTGCATGGTCATCCCCTGGCGCACAATGTACGTCTTGATCTCGTTCCTCAAATCGGATTTCATTCTTTTCCCTCACTTTCTGGTGAATTTAGTTCTCTGTGCCGCAAATCAGTTTCACGGTATGGCGAAGATTTTGCAGGTTGCGATTTTCGCTCAGATTTGCTATCATGAAGCCCAGGTCACAAAGGCCGCCTATTCACTTCACAGTTTCGTGGGACATCAGCCGGAACCGTGGAAACGACCGCTTATCCGCAAAGCAGCTACACTGTTCCGTAAATCACCCATAGGTGTAACCTGTTCACCGCTGAATGATATTTTTCACGAAAATCACAAGGATTGAATTTCACCCGGCATTTTAAGGTCAGGGCAACGCGGTTGCCTATAAAAAGATAAAGGCGAACTCAAAACTATCCGTACATCCGTACATCGGTACAGGGTCAGCCCCGTGTACGCCTGTACGCACGTACAGATCATTTCATTTCTTTTCTTTTTTATAAGGCGGTCGGTCTGATTAAAACCTCAATTCCCACATAACCCCGACACCGCTTGCCGCTGCCGATATACACATTGTTGGTGGCCTCCAGCCGGTAAGCATCGGCGTTCTGGGCGATGAAGCCGGAAAAGCTCTTGGGAGAAAGCGGGTTCTCGGCATTGTCCTCACACCAGACTTTATAGGTGGCATACAGGTCACGGGTAGCGGCCTCGCTGTCCGCCTTGAACTGGACATACCCGGCAGAGGCCAGAAAGTCCACGATGTTGTTGGCCTCCCGGACTACGACCGCGATGTTCTCCTTGGCCCTGTCGCTGATGGTGAAGCGGTAGTTGTTGACCAGCAGGCGGTGAAGCCCGTCCAGGCACCAGAGGAATATCCCTTCGCGTTCGGCAATCAGCTTGTCGGAGAGAAACGGATCGTCCGCTCTCCCTGCCGGTTTGTCCTTTGTGGTCAGCACGATCTGGCGGCGAAAGAAACCGTCAGACCTGTCATGGAGGGCGGTCAGGGCCCCGTTGCCGAAACAGAGGAACCGCACATAAAGCTGGCTCTGGTAGCTCTGAACACCTTTGCGCTCCATGTCCATCTTGCACTCTGAGGTCACGATAGACTTGATATAATTGGTCTTGGGCAGGGCGCTCATGTCCATATCATCGTCCACCATCAGCAGCTTGCCCTCCAGGTCGGCGCGGCTGAAGCGGTTGTTCTCCACCTTCTGGATGCTGGTGGTGTTCATGCTGTCCCCGAAGATGGAGTGCATCACCAGCCCGATCCGGCTCTTGCCTTCGCCGCCCTTGCCAATGAGCATCAGCATCTTCTGACCCTTGGTGGTGGGAAGCAGGCAGTAGCCCAGGTACTCCTGCAACGTGGGAATGTCCTCCGGGTACAGCAGTTCCGACAGGAACCGCAGCCACTTCTCCGGCGGCGGCGCATCGGGCCGGTAGGCAACGGTCAGGCGGTTGTTGCAGTAGGCTTTCTCCGGTGTAAAGCGGCCATCCACAAACAACGTGCCGTTGGCAACATGGATACGGTCACAATCCAACTCTATCGGCTCGGAGTACGCCGCCATCCGCAAGGCGTTCAGAAGGTCGTCCACCTTCCTGGCGATTTTGGTTTCCAGCCACGGGTTGATCTGGTCGTAGATTTCCTTTTTCAAGACACTCTCGTCCGCCACCAGCCCGTCCACCGTGTAGAACCGCCCCCGGATGCAGCGCATGGGATGTTCCCGAAGGAATGTCCGGCAGAAAACCGGTTCCAAAACCTTGTAGTCCTCCGTCAGCCAGTCGGGAAACCCGGACTGCAATTCTTCATTTTCATTCATTCTCGCATACCTCCAATCTGTAAAAATCGGGCGGCCACCGCACCCTCCTGCTGTGGTTATGAGCAAATTTGAAAAAACCGGGCTAATGGCATGACAACCCCGTTTCAAAAAACATGACAGAGGGAATTTCGGCAGCGGCTACCAAAATTCCCTCTGTCAGTGTAATAGCGATTACCTCTCCACGCTGTGCCTCGTTGTGGACTGCGCCGCCCTGCGCTCGGCATCCTGTCTGGCAATCTCGGCCCTGCCCTGTTCCAGTTTGGCGAGGACGGATTCTCTGACCCTCTCCTTGATTTGTCTGGTGGCGGCGGCTCTGACCTCCGGCTTTCGCAAAACGGTCTGTACTCTGGCAAGCACCTTTTGAGCGGCTTTGTGAATCAGCTCCTGCGCCTTTCCCAGCACCTTGCCGATAAGCCCTTTCTCTGCTGGGGAAAAGCGCCGCTCCGGGGCAAGACACCAATCCTTGTAATCGGAGACGATCTTCTCGTCCTGCAACTGCGCTTCGGCGCGGACGGCATCGGTCACAAGCTCCACAGCTTTGTCGTAGGCGATTTCTGTTACTTCATCAATAAGTGCCTCGGCATCCTCCAGCCGAAGCGACACGGCCTCTAACGCCTGTGCCTTTTCTTCAATCGCCGTCTCCTGCTCCGTAATCAATTTCTTCTGCTTCTGGATGATATAGTCGTTCTTCATCAGGTAGCTGCGCCCACGGTTGCCGGGGTCAGGTTCTTCCACCACCGCCAGACCATGCCGTTTGCAAATATCAAACAGAATGACCCGGCAGACCGCATCGAAAACCATCTTTCGGTTGTTGGTGCGTCCTTGTTTTTTCTCAGGGTCAGGCAGTTCAAAACCAAGGGCTTCCAGCGCCTTTTCCTGCTTCGGCTCGACTTCGCCATACCGGTTCACATAGTCGAACACATGACGCTCATGGATGTGGGGCGTGGCCTCGTCCAGATGGAGCGCCCAGTCAATAACATGGATGTGTTTACCAAAGCGGCGTTCAAGCTCCATCATAAATTCCCCGACAATTTCCAGAAGCACATTCGGGGAAACGGAGTCCTCCATGGTGCCGATCTGGTAGATAGTTTCCTCCGGGCAGAAGCGTTTGTCGGCCAGCAAATCATCCACGCTCCGGTCGCGCTCAGAGTGACGGCGTTTGGCGTTTCGCTCATGCTGGCCATCAAGGTAATCCGAGTAGCGATTCAGATAGAAGGCCCGTTCCACATCCGCGAAGGACACCTCACCGTCCTGCTGAACCGGATAGGTCGCACCCCGGAAACAATCCCAATAGATGTTCTGCTGAATGCGCTCACTGTCAATGTGGCCGGCGCGTTCGGTATCGAAGGTTCTGTCATTGTGCGTTGATTTGTAGACACCGCTTTTTCCGGCCCTCCCGTTGTGCCGGGTCAATCTTTTTGCCATTCTGCTCTCCTTCCTGGTTCTCGTTTTTTTCTTTCCTGGGAGCGGACAGGGGCGGCGAAGCCGCCGAATCTGAGTGCTTTGCGCCAGATAATAACCCAGTATGGATTGACGCGCGCATCAATCCTACTGGGCCAAGGGTTTCACCCTCTGGACACCGGAGCAGGCGTTGTCACCCTGCACCCGACCCAAAAGGCTTTGCCCTCTGGACACCCAGCAGGCGCTGCCGCCCTGCACCCGGCCCAAAGGTTTCACCTCTGGACACTGACCAGAGACTGCCGCCTCTGAACTCCGCCCAGGGGAATTGCATCCCCTGGACCCCTGCGCAAAGGGCCTGCCGCCCTCTGCACTCCCGCCAAAGATGCAGACCTCCGCCATATGCGGATAGCTCTGGTCTGCATCTTTGCTCACGCCGCTCTCCCCGACTCAGTTCCTGCCCCTGTTCTTCCAGCGGCGTTTCGTTCCCCTTGGTACGCTCCATGCGATACTTCTCCGGGGAACATATCCCTTTCGGACGGTCATTCTGTTTTCGAGGTTCATCGCTGTCTGACAGGAACATCGTAGCAGAAAAAAGGCCACTCTCCCGTATATCCAAGAGGTAGGAAATCCGGGGCAAAAATCGGATATTTCCACGCTCTCGGAAATGTGGTAGAATGGCAGTAATATCAGGGGAGGGTGGCGCTATGTATTTGACCATACAGGAAAGATTGAAGGATTTGCGGGTGGAACGTGGCTTGACGCTAAAGGAATTATCTGAGCAAACGGGCTTGTCCTCGTCTGCGCTGGGCAGCTATGAGTCGGACGATACCAAGGACATCAGCCACTACGCCCTTATCAAGCTGGCGAAGTTCTACGGTGTGACTGCCGACTACCTGCTGGGGTTGTCTGAAATGAAAAGTCACCCAAACGCTGATCTGGCGGACCTGCGTTTAAGTGACGGTGTGATTGATGTATTGAAAAAAGGACGGGTGGACACCGCTCTGCTGGGGGAGTTGGTGACGCACCCGGATTTTATGAAGTTGCTGGCTGACATCAGCATCTATGTGAACGGCATCGCCGCCATGCAGATACATAACCTGAACGCCTGGGTGGAAGTGGTTCGCTCCAAGATTATCGAGGAGTACCAGCCGGGAGAGCAGGACATGGACGCGCTGTTGTCGGACGCTGTTCTTCTTCGTGAGCGCGACTATTTTACCAGCCGGGTCCATGAGGACGTTGATGCTATCATGGAGGACATCCGAGAGACACACCGTGGCCGGAGCGAGAGCGGCCCGGAACATTCCGCGATTGCGGACTTGAAACAGGACTTGGAGGACGTAGCAAACTTCAAGGGGAGTCGCGCCGAGGCGTGGCTGATGATGTACTGCAAGCAGACACAGACACCGTACAACAAGCTGTCCGAGGAAGAAAAACACTGGCTCATGCGGATTGCTCAAAAGTCGAAGCTGGCGAAAAGCCATGTTTCGCAGAGGGGAAAGGGGCAGAAATAAAATCCGTAATGTTTGCAAAAATTTTCTCCGCGACACCCTGTTGTCGCGGAAGTATGATATAATAATATTTGCGGATTTAGTGTAAACCTTATTTCCGGATTGAGGCGAAGCAGTTGTGTGTCACTAAGCAGCGTTGAAAAGATTTGCCATGCCCTCAGCAGTGGTGTAGACGATGTTCTGGAATTTATATCCGATGAAAAGAGGAAGAAAACCATGATCAAGCGTTGTGTTGATGTGTCCAAATTAGAAGCGCGAATAAAAGCTAATCCCTTTCTTTCCCTCATTTATCAAGGATACGTTTGCAGTGGACAAGTTTTTCTTGCATTTCGTAATAACGAAGCAACTTTCTACTATCATGGAAAGCAGCTATGCAATATGCGGGACAGCAAGAACTTTGACCCAACAATCAACAAAGCCTTTCTGCCCTTGCGAACGATAATCAGCGGTGGCAGTCAATATATCAGCGAAAAGGAGTGGCAGGAAAATACGAATCTCTCCTGTGGCTATTCAACGGTGCTTGTCGAGATTCTTGAGAATATTGAGCATCGACAGGACCCGGAGAGTTTACAAGTTTCCTATCTATATAAGTTTTCTCCCCTTTGCAATCAATGCAGCTCCGATATTATTCTCTTGGATATTGAAGCGGCCTTTGCGGAAAGCGGAGTTCCTGATAGAGACCGCATAGATGTGGTGATGTACGACAAGATCAGGCAGCAACTTCTTTTCGCAGAGATAAAACGGTTATCCGACGTGCGTTTACAAGAGGGAGGCAAACTCCAGAGTGAGATCGTCACGCAAATGGACGGCTACCGAAATATTCTCGACAAAGAAAAGCCTACAATTATCGAGCAATATAACAGGGTCATTGAGTATTATTCACAGCTTGCCCAAACAGCAATCCCATCGATTAACGCTAAAAAGGACATACTGCTTGGGCTGTGGATTACAGAGTACATACGGGACGACAGCAGTTGTGTTAAAGATTTGCGCAAGCAAATAGGAACGAAATTCCCGGTGGCAGATATTGGACAAATGTCAAGCTTAACAGCCGCTTCATTAGAAAAAGTCTGCAAACTTTTTTCTAAGTAAATGTATTCCACCACACTGTTGTCGTGGCAGTTTTGTAGAATATAAACACAAACTGCTATGGAGGTAAACAATGATTGGTGAACACAGAATCAGCACCTTTGGGCTGACAGAAGAACAAAACGAATTTGTAAGACAGAATACTCCCGTGCGAGATTATGAGGTTCTGGACACAGATTGTCCGACCGATCTGATAGCTCTTAGCACCTCGGCGTTGATTGTTAATGTTTCGGCCTTGGAACAGGACGATTTGCAAATGATTTTGGATTACTATACCGAAGTCAAGGACTGCACAGACGAAACCGTTCTCTGGCTCGGAGAGCCGAAACCTCCTGTTTCTCTTAGAAAGACATTGAAGTGCTATGAGAGTTTTGATGCAGTTCGGGATAAACTGAGATATATTTTGCTGTCTGCTCATGCCAAGTCAAAGAAAGCGGCAGATTATAGCAAGAAGCTCTCAGACGGAATACAAATTCTCGCTCTTATTCGCAACCACCCCGGCATTACTACGCAGAAAATTTCGGAGATAATAGGGCTTCAACCTCGTACTGTCCAAAGGTACATAGCCGCATTGCAGGCTACGGGCGAATGGATCGAATACGATAGAACATTAAAAGGTTGGGGCTTGCAAAAAGGTGTTTCTATTCTTTTCGGAGATCACTTGGATGGTGAACAGTGATGCATATTATCATACATCGTGGAACACATCAGATCGGAGGCGTTGCCACGGAAGTCAAAACGGCCAAAACACGCATTGTGATTGATATGGGCGATGAACTCAGCCTGGATTCCGATTTTCAACCAAAGCCGTTGAGCATATCTGGTGTCACCGATGAAAAAAGCAGCTGCGATGCTGTTTTGTTCACCCATAATCACGGTGACCATGTAGGGCAAATTAGAAATATCAGAAGTGATATCCCGCTTTATATGGGGAGTTTTGCAAAAGAGGTTCTGCTTGCGACCATTCGTGATGCGGAACAAGCGACAATTGATAAAATCCAAACGGCAAATTCTTTTGTCCCAGGCAAACAAATCGTCATTGGCGATATATGTGTTACACCCTTTTCTATCGACCACTCCGCTTGTGACAGCTATATGTTCCTTGTTGAAGCTGAGGGGAAAAGGATTCTACACACAGGAGATTTTCGTTTACATGGTTTCCGTGGAAAAGCAATTCCTAAAATTCTTGATAAGCTCATCGGTAAGGTTGATATTTTAATTATTGAGGGTACAACACTGTCACGCAGTAACTTCTCGCCGATGACGGAGCGAGAGTTGCAGGGCAAAGTTAGAGACTATATGAAGAAATACAAATATGTCTTTGTGTATTGTGCATCAACGAATCTCGAAAGGATATGTGCTTTATCGAAAGCTGTCCCAAGAGGAAAGTATTTTGTCTGCGACGAACACCAGTACAAGCTGCTTGATATGCTGGAAAAACATTGGGGGCATTATTCACCCTTGTACCGTAATATAAAGAAGACGAAATACGGGAACAATCTGGTTCCAAAGCTCCAGGAAAGAGGCTTTCTGATGATGGTCCGTGATAATTGGCGCTTTCGTAACATTGTTCCTCAGTTTGATAAGGCACAAAGTATCATGCTCTATTCGATGTGGGACGGTTATCGAACAAAACCGGGAAGTACAATACCGGCCTTTCTCGACATGGCAGGGACATGGGAAACGCTTCATACGAGCGGTCATGCCTCACAGAATGACCTTCGGCTGATGATTGAAAAAACAAAGCCTGCAATGGTCATTCCCATACATACCGAAAACCCTGATATGTTAAAAGCACTTTGCCCAGATGAAAAAATTATAGTTCTGTCCGATGGAGAGGATATTACGGTATGATTGATGATGTTGTATTATATCTTGGCTTAACCCGTACACAAATACAAATTTTGAAATGCGGCTTTCCGTTTGGCTTTACGTTTCACCCCATATCCTGTGATGATATCAGCGTTCCGGAAGACGTCGAACTTATGGTAAGCAGTGCATGGTGTGTTTTTCTCAATCCAAAACGATTAACGCCCGTTCAGCTTAGGCAGATACTTGATGCTCACGTATATGCCACACAGCATACCCACGCTGCCATTCTTTTGTTTACTGAATCCTTCACTGCTGACCAGAAAAAAAGCGTGAATACACAGGATCTGCATCGTGTGAATCTTCGTTCCGGAATAAATATAAATTTACGTAATGTGATAAAAATCGTTTGCAAGGGTAGAACTCCTTGCTGGGATAGCATGGCACGAATGCGGAGTAATATGTTTAACGATGGTTGGTACTTATTAGATATGGAAACATCAGGGATCGATCCGCTTGAAGATGATGTGATTTCGTTGACAGTTTCTTATATGGCAAACTACAAAATACTTTCCTCCGATACAATTTACATTAGGCAGTCGAACCCTGTCCCTAAAAAAATTGAGGACCTCACAGGCATCACAAACGAGATGCTGGAAAATGGTGTTACGAAAGCGCAGGCGGTCGACTTTTTGAATCATCTACCACATCCTGCTCCGATTATTACGGAGCAATATGATTTCTTTGTTCCTTTTCTAAAAGGGTTATATCACGCATGTAATCAAAAATTTGATTTGCCCAATATTTCAATCGACTGTCTTGCCGCAATAGTGTTCGGCTACACAGTTTTTAGGAAGCCTTTCGATGTTCTTTCCGTAATCGAAAGATCTTGTGAAAGAACATTTCTTGAAGACCCATATATTACAAGGCTTTACGATTTGGTGCTTGCTGTTTTTGAAAATTTGCGTGACCGATATGATGTAAGGTCACCCGGAGATTTCCACAAATTGTATAAAGTGTCAATTGAATGCGGTGAATAAAGGAAATGTAGTTTCTGGTAAAATACAGCTAAGAACGAGGGAGCGACTACTGACGTAGCCGCTCCCTCCTGCTGGTTTATATGCTGATTTAGCATGAATTTCTGTAAGCGCAGATTGTCAGTGTGTATCCTTAAATGAATTACACATCGGTATAAAATCCTGTCTGGAGATAATCGCGTCCGATTCGGCTCATGTCCTTGGCAATGACACAGCCAACCTTCCCGGCCTCAATGTCGGCAATCAGCCGCTTCCAATCCGGGCGCTCAAAATTGCCCCCGGACCATCCGTCGTCCGTGTAGTGGACACAATTTGTAAAGCCACGTTGGACCGCATAGCTCTCCAACAGCATTTTTTGATTCACTATGCTGTTGCTGTCCCCTGCGGCCTCATCGTCGCGGCTAAGTCTCTCGTATAATGCGGTGATCTTCTCCGTCTGCCCACTGCTCATAGGGCGCTCCTTTCAGGCTGACGGCTCATTTGTGGCATCTCAATTATACCACACTCCCGGCTTTTGTCCAGAGCCTCATTGCCAATCAACCGCACAATTTTGTCCGTCATCGTCTCCTGCTCGGCTTCATCGAAGTGGACTGTCACCTTATAGGTGGTGGAACCGATGCGCCGATACATGACGGCGGTGTTCTCGCTGGTTTTCTGAATTGTACTGATAGTTACCTTCCTTTCTTGCGGATAGGCCGCAACCCGTGTTATAATGTGGAATGTTCCTGCTTGATGTAATTGTTTTGCGCTCTCCCTCGTTCCGTGAAAAAATAGAGGCTCACCACGTTCTTCGTTCACGGTAGGCCGTCAAGAGTAATCTATATAACAGCAATTCGATTACCCCTTCACTAATAGGAGAAAAACAGGGGGTCAGGCGGAACCATTTTCAGAAAACCAAGAAAATATTTTTTTGGAGGGGGTGGACCGGCGGTGTATCACGGGGATAACGACATGGAATTTGAACTCTCGCAGGAGGAACGTATCGCGGCAGAGTTGGAGGATGAGCGGGAACAGACTTTGAAAATCCAGCTCAGGCAAGATGAAGAATCACGGCGGCGATCCCTGGAACCGAAGGACCCGCCTAAAAAGAAGAAGCTGAAACATGAGCTGCGGCGGGAGGCCCTGACCCGTCTGGAAGAAGCCGCCAGGACACAGAGTGATTTTAATGAGGTAGTTGCATGGTGGGACAAGCTGGCAGAGAACCGGGAACGGCGGGAGCGGGACCATGAGGTTTTGCGTGGAGATGTGCCACTGGAGTACGGCGCTGTGCAGGAGGGAACCATCTTTCCGGCTTCTCTTTGCAGTCCTTTTTGGCGGGAGCTTTGCAGCGGATACTTCCTCAATATCATCTTTGACTGTCCTTATGAGATGCACGAATTATTGGCGGACGCTTTTCTCTCAAAGATGATTTTTGAGTTGAAGGAAGATCATAAGGAGCTTTTCTATTACAAGGTCCTCCGGCGGTATAGCAGCACAGCTTTGGGAGCTGTGCTCGGTCAGACAGACCGAAATATCCGAAAGAAATGGACACGGCTGATGAAACGGATGCAGAAGAAGCTGTTCAAGTATCTGACAGACAGGAAGAAGGCGAAACTGTCCCTGACGCAGCGGGAAACCGCATTTCTGGCACAATATAGAGAATCCGCCCTTGACGATGGCAAGGACGGGTGGTAATATGATTTTTATAGATATAGGTTACATATTGGGAGGCATGGGATGAAGAATCTGTTTCAAAGGGCAAGTTCCCCCTGGGTGAGATATAGTGAGTATGAATATAAGAAAGCCGAGAACGTCCAGTTTTATATCAC
>Ga0209694_1002621_pt1 | contig 14221 bp, 14 predicted proteins | sample GluameincwithD2O_FD_187499 | JGI IMG/M metagenome (GOLD analysis project Ga0209694, IMG submission 187499) | Mouse cecum microbial communities from Vienna, Austria - Glucosamine amended microcosms incubated with D2O (SPAdes) (version 2) | ecosystem: Host-associated > Mammals > Digestive system >...
CCACTTTTTACTATAAAGACGGCTATTATTATATTGGCGTTTCTGATCTGCCGGATTATCAATATACATTTTCAGAATGTGCTGCCGACAAGGAAAATAATACAAATACCATTGTAAAGTATACCATTGATTTTATGGGCGAGAGTAATGTGGGTACAGTAACCCTTAGCATTTCACCCGAAAATAATGCAAATGGTTTTGTCATTTGTTCAAAGAAAACAGAATTTGCCGCATACTAAAATTCATTTTGAATATTCGGAAAGTCATTAAACCATGCTCGTTTTTCAAAAGTTCGCTTCTTAGGTAAAGTTGGTTCTGTCTCGGCAATACCAACAGCTCTGATATCCAAGTTCTTGAGAGAAATTTGCAGATGTGGACTGATGCAGAGGATTCTTTGGAACTATGATAACTTCAAAACAGCAGAGCTATTTCTATAACGCTCTGCTGTTTTCCATAAAATTTGTCTGAACAATTTAGTAATCTATCATAACCAAATATAATAACACCACTCAGACTGTATTTTCCGATATTATTTTAACCAATCCCTCCATTGCCATATTGAGATGCTTATCTTTATGAATAAATATCTGTGAAAATATTGGAAAGTCGTTTCCTGTCCAACACAATTTTTTCAGAGAATAATTTCTGATTTCTTCATGTGCTACCATATCCGGCATAAATGCTACCCCAAGCTGATTTGGCAGCGGCATTATTACATAACCCAGAAATCCTGTTTCTTGATGAGCCAACCATAGGAATTGATGTTTTAGCTAAAGCCAAAATACGAGATTTTATTCATAAAATGAATCAAGAGAGAAATACAATCATTATTCTGACTACACATGATATTTCAGATATTGAGGCACTATGCTCAAAAATGATTATCATTGATAAAGGAACACTTTTATATAATGGAACACTGCAAGAATTGAAAAATTCATATCGCAATTCTTATCAAGCGGAGCTTTATCAATATACTACTATAGAAAACAATCTTGAAAACATAATCAAAAATATATATGAGGGGGATTTTTTATGAGGAAATATATAGACTATATCGTAATTGGCATCAAAGAACATATGGTATATCCCAGCGCCATATGGGCTAAATTGTTCTCAAAAATAATATACTTATATTTACAATTTTCTATATGGACTGCCCTTTTTTCATCTCATAGTCAAATAAATCCACTAATAAATCGAGAAGATACATTAAAATACATTATTGTAGCTACTATCATTTCTGCGTTTATCGAATGTAATACGATTGAATGGATCAATGCCCAGATTCAGACCGGGAATATCATTATGGAATTAATAAGACCTATAGATTTTAGAAAAATGATATTCTCAAGGCATTTGGGCGATAGCATTGTGAAAATAGTATTTTACTGCATCCCGCTAAGTATGCTTGCAATTGTTGCTATACGCAAACCGTTACTGTGTCAAGGACAAATCTTATGTGGCTTCTTATCAATCATATTAGCATATGGTATTCAATTTTTATATTCGCTAATCATCGGACTGTTGGCATTCTGGCTGATTGTAACATGGCCCTTGAACATGCTTTTAGGTGCGATTTATAAGCTCTTATCCGGAGCGTGGATACCTGTAACAATGTTTCCTGATCTATTGTATAAAATAAATTTTTTTCTTCCGTTCCGCGCAATATATGCAATCCCGGTAACAATTATGAAAAGCCAAATGAACACTCAGAACATATGGAAAGATATTCGGACTCAACTTATTTGGATTATATTTTTATTTGTTATAACGGAAATTATTTGGCAAATCGGAAAAAGAAAGCTAATAGTACAAGGGGGTTAAATAATGGATTATTTTAGAATGTATCGGAGATTCGTCATAATTTATATAAAAGGGAAATTAGAGTATCACCTTTCACTTTTGTTTGAACTAATTGCAAATACTATTTTAATCGGAGTATATTTTGTAGGATTTAATGTTATATTTCATAATTTCAATAGCGTTGCGGGTTGGAATAAATATGAAGTCCTCTTTATGTTTACAACAAGTTGGTTATCCTATTCATTTAGTTGTTTCTTTTTTTGGAGTCCAATGCAGATATTGGTAAACTGATTCGCAGCGGAAGATTTGACTTATATTTAACACGACCTATTAGTCCGTTTGTATATTTGGTTTTGCAGCAGTTTCAATATACATTCTTACCCCGCCTATTCTTTTCTGTATTTTTTTGGATATACAGCCTGCAAAACCTACAAATTAAATGGACTGTAGTAGCTGTTTTTCATTATTGTGTAAGTCTGCTTTCTGCTTTTGCTATTTTTTCTGCAATTACAGTCATTACTGGCACAATCAGCTTTTGGACAGTTAAAAGCGAAGAAATTGTTTCTTTACTGACCGATAACAATTATGGGTTAAAAAACTTTTGTGACTATCCCATACAAATTTACTCAAAGGGACTACAGTTTTTGCTAACCTTTATCGTACCTTATGCTCTTACTGGATATTATCCAGTGGCAAATCTTCTTGGCAAGGATTACCCGAATTTATGGATTGCATATATTTCCCCTGTTATCGCTTTTGTTATGGTAATAATTGCTTACATATTTTGGCATATAGGATTGAAGCATTACGGAAGTACAGGTGCATAAACAGGCGCACAAATCCCTGACACAATTTTGAAATGTATGAAAACGTAAAAATGAGGAGCGGTTATCTCACTCCTCTGTTTTTACTGTGATCAATCTGTTCTACCTGTCGGCCAGTAACCACCTTCTTGTAATTCTGTAATCGTTCATGCAGACTTTTCTGTGCAATGCCCTTATGGAACGTGAGATTTCCGTGTGCATGACGAACTTTGCCCTTATCCTCAATGACCTTGCTGCCAGCTACAAGAACAGGAACGAATACATATCCCGCCTTTGCAGTTTCCCCTTGCTTATCCTTGACGATTTCGGCATGGAGCGTGATTGAAAGCCGAAAACGCAGCCGGACACAAGCCGCCTTTTACCGCATAAACCGGGCATGAAAAAGCGGTCATGCCGGAGGGCATGACTGCTGATTGCGCTTAAACTGTTTATCCCAAAACAAGTTCATAAAGATGAAATGGCATGGGAATACCTATATCGACATAAGTAATATCCACAGTATCCACATATTTAAAACCGTATGACTGATACATTTTGACAGGTATATCATTCCCTTTCAGACAGTCTAACCGTATTGCCTTCCAACCTCTGCTTCTTGCTGTCCGGATTGCATGTTTTACAAGCTGCTTTGAATATCCACGCCCGCCATATTCCGGCAGAACACGAAGTGCGTGCATAATGACTACTTCATTTTTTGCGGCGTTGATTTGCCAGTGAACTGTATTATATGCACTGTCGCAATCATGGTTTAGAATATATGCTGCAACGATTTTATTATCTTCTATGCCGATAAATTGACATCTGCCTTTGATAGATTCCTCTACCATTGCTTGCGAGGGAAAACCACCTTTATCCCCGTTTGGAAGGAAACTTTTTTCACCAAGGACATCGCACATTACACTGTAAAAAGACATTAGCTCTGTCAAATTGTCATTTGTAGCCTGTACAATTTTCATTCATTACACCGCCTTAGTATACAGATTTTGACGAAAATAGTTTACCGCAGAAAAAATAAACTTTCCATCATCAACTTGAACGACAAGCCTTGATATAAAAGTAAAAATATTATCTTCTATAAAGAAGCGGAAAAGACTGTACGGCCAGCCCCGCCCTATGGTATCATAAATCTACGGAATAGTGGGGCTGGCTGTCGGAAACGGAGGACATTATGCCAAGACAGACCATCCAAAACCTCATTACCGCCTTTATCCGAGATTGTCGCACGAGGACACGCTCCAAGGCGAATCCAACTCCATAAGCAACCAAGAGAACATTTGTCAAGGGGGATTTCACCCAAGAGATGAAATTCCCCCCATAAACTGGAATTTATTCAATTTCCTTTTTTAGAAAAAAGAAACCATCCATGCGCTGAACAAGTTCCCAACCATCGGCTCCCAATTCATTTAATTTTGTTTCAAACTCCTGCGCAACCTTTTCATATTGCTTTGTACTTACAGTTAAAGCAGTTGCAATTGTCAGTACTTTATACTCATATTTTTTCACTTGAAGATCCCTCCATGCAAATGCCGATTTGTCGATTTGTCACAAGCCAAGTATACCACCAATGGGAATGACATTCAACCCTCATTAACAGATGCTGACAGTAGCAGTAAGCAATACATCGGTATATACCCGGCGCAGCTTGTTGGGGCCGATGGCACCCAAGCCCCGGTGCATTGGTGCAGCTCCGTCCGATGCACAAGCCGCTGTTGGCGTCTGCTGGCCTGTCCATACTGGGCAGGGAAGGGACGCCCGGCCTCCCTCGGAGGATTTCACATATACTTTGGCGTTGGATTTCCCCATGCCAAACATCAAAGAGTTGCCGCCTCCCGCTTTCTCCATCATTTTCTTTGACAGGAATTGCCCAAGACCAACAAAACGGCAATTGGCAAGACCCAGGAGAGCAGAAAGCTGAGGACCGGCGACATCTGCTCGATGATCTCACTGGAGAATACCGCTCCGGAATCTTTAAGCCGGTAGACCAGCCCCGGATCAACCATGCGCCCCGTCTTATAAATTTGCGTGCCCGTCCTGTCCGTGAAGTTGTCCTGGATTTCTACCCGGCCAATCTCATGGCGGGCCGTCATATCCATAAAGGCGCCGTAATCCACCTCAAGAATCCGCCGCCGCGCAAACCAGGGCATCGCCAGGAAATTGAACAGCACCAGGATCAGAAGGACCATGCCGTAATAATAAATCAACGGCTTTTTGGGTGATTTTACTTCATTCATTTGAAACGTCCCTCTCCGTCAAACAGAAACCGCCTCCGAATCCGCAGTCAAAGCGGCGTCGGAGGCGGTCGTTTTCAGCCCTCAATGGCAATCAGGTTTTTCTGCTCCAGCTGCGCCTGCTGGGTCGCCTTGGGGATGAACAGCCGCAGGATACCGTCCTCAAACCTGGCGCGGATATCCTCCTGCTTCACCCGTTCCCCCACATAGAAGCTGCGCCGGCAGGAGCCGAGGAACCGCTCCCGGCGCAGGTAGCGCTCGTTCTGGACATTCTCATTGCTGGTCTGCTCCACCGTCGCGCTGATGCAGAGATAGCCGTCTTTCAGCTCGGCGGCCAGCTGTTCCTTGTGGACGCCGGGCAGGTCGATGTCCAGCTCATATCCCTGGTCGCTCTCCTTGATGTCCGTGTTCATCATGCCCCGCAGGGTGTTGGCGCTGAAAGCGGTCTCCGCCAGTTCGTCAAACATGTTCTTTGCCACCAGATAAGGGGTCAGCATAAAAATTGCTCCTTTCATTATTTCGGCCTCCTGCCGGAATTGGTTTATGCTTATAGTATAGGCCGGTGTGTTAGCACTATCAACGATCGAGTGCTAAATTATTGTGAAATCTATTTTATAACTTATAAGATTTATTTATCAATAGTGGGGCGCTGAAGGAATATCCCGGCGCCGCGCATTCAGACGGATTCATCGTTCAGGCGCTCCATTCCGTTTCTGTAGGCTTGAAGCGGGGCGGACCCGTCTTGGAGTCCGCCCCGCTTTGCTGTCAGCTCAGATCTTCGCCGTTGGTGGCGATCACTTTCTTGTACCAATAGAAGGAATCCTTCCGCTCCCGGCTCAGATCGCCGGCGCCGTCGTCGAATTTGTTGACGTAGATAAAGCCATACCGCTTGGCCATTTCTCCGGTGGAGGCGCTGACCAAATCAATGCAGCCCCAGGGAGTATAGCCGATGAGGTCCACGCCGTCCTCCTCCACAGCCAGCTTCATCTGCTCAATGTGCTGACGGAGGTAGTCAATGCGGCAGCTGTCGTGGAACTTGCCGTCCCCGGCCCGCTCATCCCTGGCTCCCAGACCGTTCTCCACAATCATGATAGGAACCCGGTAGCGGTCATAGATTTCGTTCAGCGCCCAGCGCAGGCCTTTGGGGTCGATCTGCCAGCCCCACTCACTGGCTTTCAGGTAGGGGTTCTGCAAACCCTGAGCGATATTGCCCTCCACAGAGGCCGCGTCGCGGCTGACGCCCACACAATTGCTCATGTAGTAGGAGAACGTGTAGAAGTCCACCGTGCCCTGTTTCAGCTCCTCCAGGTCGCCGGGCTCCATTTTGATCGCAATGCCGTTCCGCTTCCAGAACGCCTTGGCGTAGTAGGGATACTCGCCCTTGACCTGGACATCGGAACAGTACCAGTTCATGTTCCGCATTTGATGTTGGGCCTCCAGCATATCGTCGGGGCTGCAGGTATAGGGATAGGCCGCCCCAAAGCAAATCATGTTGCCCAGCTTAAATTGAGGATAGTGCTCATGGGCATATTTCACCACGCGGGCGGAGGCGACAAACTGATGATGCAGGGCCTGATACCGGGCCTGCATATCGTTGGGAACCTCCATGACAGGTCCGGAGTAGCCTTTTACAGTTCCAGTAGATAACACCGCGCCGAAGGGCATGGTGCCGGAGTTGATCTCGTTGAAGGTCAGCCAGTATTTCACCTTGTCCTTGTACCGCCCGAAAATGACCTTGCAGTAGGTCTCAAAATAACCGATGACCTCCCGGCCCTCCCAGCCGTTGCACTTTTCCACCAGGGCGTAGGGCAGTTCATAGTGGGAGATGGTTACCAGCGGCTCGATGCCGTGCTTTTTACAGCAATCGAAGACCTTGTCATAGAACTCCAGTCCCTTCTCGTTGGGCTGGGACTCCATGCCGGTGGGGAAGATGCGGGTCCAGTTGATGGAGGTACGGAAGCACTTGAATCCCATCTCAGCAAAGAGGGCGATATCCTCCTCGTAGTGGTGATAGAAGTCAATGGCCTCATGAGAGGGGTACAGGGTACCGGGTTCGATTTTGGTGGTTATCCTTTTGGGCGTCGTATGGCTGCCATTGGTACACATATCAGAGGTAGAAGGCCCTTTGCCGTCCACGTCCCACGCGCCCTCGCACTGGTTGGCGGCTACCGCGCCGCCCCATAAGAAGTTTTTCGGAAAGCTCATACACTCACACTCCTACAATGATTTCGCCGTTTTCAATGCTCACGCCGGCCAAGTCGTCTTCATTGGTGACAATCACCGGCGTCACAGTCTTACAACCCTTATTATGAATCATTTCCATATCAAATTCAAGAAGCAGCTGGCCCTTCTTGATTTTCTCGCCATCCTTGACATGGGCCTTGAACGGTTCGCCTTTCAGAGAAACCGTCTCCAGACCCACATGGATCAGCAGTTCTACGCCGTCCTCCGACAAAAGGTTCAGAGCGTGTTTGGTATCAAAGACGCTTTCACAGGTACCGTCAAAAGGAGCATACACTTTGCCCTCGGAAGGTTCCACAGCAATGCCGTGTCCCAGAACTCCGGCGGCGAAGGTCTGATCGGGGATACTCTCCAGCGCGACTACCTGACCGGGTACAGGAGCGGCAATGGAAACCTTTTTGCCTGTGCGGGCAGGAGCGGCAGGATCAGCAGGGGCGGGAGCATCCACAGGCGCCGCGGCGGGCTTCACAGGGTCTTTATAGAGAATAAAGGCGATTGCGCCAGAAATGAGCAGGGACAGGATCCCTCCAATTGCGCCGAAAATCACTCCGTGCATAGGATTGCCTTCTCCGCCAATGAAGCAGATCAGAGAAAGGAACGAAGGCGAACCGCCGGCCGTATAACCCCGGACCGCGCTGAGTCCGCAGAAAAGGCCGGAAACCGCCGCGCCGGTGACCGCGCCGATCATAGGCTTTCCATAGCGCATATTGATTCCGTACAAGGCGGGTTCCGTAACGCCGGCGACCGTGGCGGAGATGCCGCAGGCAATTCCCTCCGAGCGGGTATCCTGGTCTTTTGTTTTCAGCGCCACGCCAAAGGTCGCGCCGCCCTGGGCAATATTCGAGCAGAACATGGTGACCGCAACCACCACGTCGTAACCCAGAGTGGCAAGATTGTTCATCGCCAAAGGCACCAGCGCGTAGTGCATTCCGGTCATGACAATAAACGGCATCAGGGCGGACAGGATGCCGACCGTCAGCCAGGGCACTTTATTGTACAGGGCGGAGAACACACCCGCCAGCAGATTGCCGATGACGTTGCCGATGGGGCCCAGCACATAGAGAGAGCAGGGGATGCAGATGATGATGAACAGCAGGGGCTTGAGGAAGGATTTCAGCACGTTGGGAGATACCTTATCCGCAAAGTCCTCCGCCCACTTCATCACCGGAGCCATCAGCAGCATGGGCAGAACGGAAGATGTATAGGTCGAGCAGATCACCGGGATGCCAAAGAGGTAGGTGCAGGGCATACCAAGGAAGGTTCCCAATTCCAGCGTCGCGCCGCTCATCAGGCTGGTAAGATTGGGGTAACACAACGCCGCTCCCACGACCATAAACAGCATGGGATTGCCGCCCATCTTTTTTGCGATGGTAATTCCCATAAAAACGGGGAGAAACATAAAGAAGCAATCCGCAAAGGAATAGAGCAGGATATAAGTGGAGCTTTCCGTGCTCATTCCGGCAAAGGTGGTCAGCAGCGTGAGGACCACCTTCAGCATACCGGTGCCCAGCATGGCCGGAAGCAGCGGCGTCATACATCCGGCAATAAATCCAAAGAGTCTCTGTACAACGCCGCCTTCGGCTTTCGCGGCAGCGCTGCCCTCGTCCCAATTGCCCAGCTTTTTGAATTCCTTAAAGAGGTTGGAAACTTCGTTTCCGATAATGATCTGATACTGGCCTCCCTGGCGCATCACACCCTTGACGCCCTTGATTGCCTGAACGGCGTCATCTTTGGCCCGGCCCTCGTCCTTCAACACCAGACGAAGGCGGGTCATGCAGTTGGCGGCGCTGGTGATGTTCGATGCGCCGCCGACAGCGTCCACGATTTTTTTCGAGGTCTCGACATAATCCAATGCCATATTTCGGATTCCTCCCAGTCAGTTTTTATGCTTCTGGCGGGGCGCCTCCGCCTTATAGCCGCTTATTAGGGACACTTCCGATCCCCTGCTACCCGCGCAATGTGCACGCACAAATAAGTGAGCTCCTCGGCGGGCAAATCGATCTGATAGTCTTTTTTGATGAAATCCCGGATGCGGAGCGTACAGTCAAATGCCCTAGGGTGCTGCCGCTTGATATTCTGATAGAGAAAATCCTCTTCATCCGCAGCATTTTGTTTTCCATGACCCGCTGGGCGAAAAAGAGCAGGTGGGTCAGAAATCTCTGGTAGTCCAGCGATTCTTCATCGAAGCTGGCGCACAGCCTATAGCGCACGAGATGGAGGGAGCTTTGTACGATTTTCAAAATCCCTTCCGTTTTCTCCATATCGCAGTCATATTCGGCATTGATGATATGCAGAGCGATGGAGGTGGCCTCCGTTTCAGGGAGGGAAACGCTCATGGTCTCCTGAATGATTTGCAGGCCGCGAAGGCCAATGGCATATTCCTGCGGATAGAGCTTCCCGGTTTCCAGGGAGAGCATATTGTGGAATGTGAGTCCGCTCTTCATCCGCTCGGCGGCAAAGCTGATATGGTCCGTCAGAGTGATATAAAGATTCTTATTGAGCTTTTTCTTCAGGGTTTCCCGGGCGTATTCGATAATCCTCGTGGCTGCCCGAACCGCTTCCAGGTCCACCTCCAGCAGCAATTGTTTCAGGCGGCTTGTAGAATCCGGGGAATCCATGCGGAAGATCTTTTCGATTTTGGAACGGTCTACGGCCTGCCCGGATTTTGCCTGCCAGCCGATTCCCCGGCCCGCCAGAAGGATCTCCCGACCGCTTTCATCGAAAGAACTGACGATATTGTTGTTCAAAACCTTATCAACGACCATCGTGTCCCCCTTCTTTCCCAGTCCCACAGAAAATGAAAAGTAAAAATACCAAACACCAGCCAAGACCCGCCATAAGCGCGCCGGCATTGATGTTTGGTATTGCCTAATTGAATAGTAACAAGCCAATCTATTTCGTTGTAAAAGCAAACCGCTCTGCGGAACTGGCAAAGATTCTTGGATTGATTGCCATTATAACCGCAGTCTGCCCATTTGTGAAATCAAAGTTTTTTATATCATATAAAAATAATTTATCAATCTCAGCATTCAACCAGTTTGCAGCCTCTGGTCAGCGCCAAAGCCAGGACCAGCGTCAGAAGCTCCGCGGCGAAAGGTGCAAGCCAAATAACGTCAATGCCCAAAAGAACCGGCATACAGAAAATCGCCGCCGCTTTCAGAACAACGCCCCGGCTCAGGGAGATGGCATCGGCCTGCAGGGTCCTCTTGGTGGAGTACAGAAAGGCTGTATAAATTAGATTCAGCGCCATGGGGATAAAGGACAGACCAAACAGCGGCAGGGCGGCGGAGGCGTTTTGGACAAGCTCCGGGTCCCGGTTGAAAATTTGGATCACGGGTTCGGCAAAGAGAAACAGAAGCCCATAAATGACCACGGACAATATGGCATTGATGCGGATTCCCCAGCGAAAATATAAATTCATTCTATCTGTATCCCGCTCCCCATAGCAGAGGCCCCAAAGGGGCTGCAGTCCCTGGGCTGTCCCGGAGAGGATGGCGTTGACCAGCGAGTAGATGAAACTCAAGACGCTGAAGGTGGACACACCGATATCGCCCACCAGCTTTGCCAGCATAAGGTTATAACAGAGCGCTGTCACCGGCGTGGTCAGTTGGGAGGCCGCTTCCGGCACACCGCGTTTGCAGATCTTACCGATCAACGCGCCATTGACAGGAAATCGCTGGAAGCGCAGGCTTCCCCGTTTCCTCACAAAATGGGACAGCAGGACAGCCACAGAAAATACCTGCCCCAGCCCGGAGGCGACAGCCGCACCGATCACCCCCATTTTCATAGGGAAGATGAACAGCCAGTCCAAAAAGATATTCGCCCCAGCCCCCACACACATCCCCACAAAAGATAACGTTGGAGAGCCGTCGTTCCGCACAAAAACGGACAAACAGGTACTCATCAGCATGGGAACAGAAAAAGCACAGTAATAAAACAGGTAATCCGCCGCCATGTCCCGCATGGTATGGCTGAGGGTCTGCCCGCCACTAAGGTCCACGATCTGCCGGGAAAATGCCATCCCAATGAGGGTAAGCAGCAAAGACGCAAGCAAGGTCAGAAGGAACGCGGTCATAAAGGCGTGATTCGCCCCCTCCTTATCCTCACGTCCCATGCGGATGGCTACCACCGTCCCGCCGCCCATAGGGAACATCGCCGCTATGGCCACGGCAAAGGTAATGAAGGGAACACCGATATTCACCGCCCCCAATGCCGCCGAACCAACCCCTTGGCCCACAAAGATTCCGTCCACCACATTGTAGAGATAGGTTACAAACAGCCCGCCCATAGCCGGGAAGATGTACCGGCATAGATTTTTCCAGCTTACGTTCAAAAAAGCACCTCCAAATAAAATGAGAAGTGGGATAAACCCTGTACGGGCTTATCCCACTTCAACGATTTTTGATCGCAAGTCCTCTGACAAGCGAGGCCATTGTAGCACAGAAGATTTTTAAAGTCAAGCATCGTTTTAGCACTTCGGCTGAACTGGAAAATTGTCCCGGCACAATTGTAGAAACAACTTCAGCAGGGGGTTTCCTGTTACGCTTTTGTAGTATGCCCCATAGGACAGCGGTTCCACGCCTTCAATTGGAATATAGGCCAGTGCGGGGTCCCGCAGGGAGGGGAAGTCAGGCTGAATTGCGACTCCGAAGCCAGCCTTGACCAGCGTGAGACAGACGTCAACGGAACTGCACATGAATAAATCGGAAACGGTCCGCCCGGTTGTCAATTCATGCTGGACAGCGTTCAAACTGTCGGGGCATCGTTGTGGATCTAACAGAATCAGCCTTTGTGTCAGGAGGTCACCCCTGTCCAACGCCTCCTTTTCCGCCAGCGGGTGACTGGCAGGCAGAATTCCAGTCATACGAACCAGCGCCAATTCCCTGTAGATGCCAGTTTCTTTTTTCTGCTCCTTTTCCCGGAATGCTGTGACCACATCCACCGTTCCTTCCTCCAGGAGCTGATAGAGATGCTGGAATGGCACTACTTGAAAGAGAGGGTACAGTGTGGGACAAGACTCCGTCATCCGCCGCAAAATACCAGGCAACAGGTGTACTTCATTGTGGCTGTGGCAGCCAATGGAAAAGAACTGCCGCTCATCGCCCACCGGCTCTTCAAACCGCTTCTTTGCCAGGGTGATGATATTCAGCACATTCTTGGCGTCGTTCAGAAAGATCAGGCCCTCCTGGGTGATCTCCACCGCCCGCGTGGTGCGCTTGAACAGCTGCGCGTTCAGCTCCTCTTCCAAGGAGCGGATTTGATGGGTGACGGCCGGCTGCGTCACGTTGAGCTGCCTGGCGGCTTTTACAAAGCTGAGCGTCTCCGCAACCGTCAAAAAACAGGTGAGTTGAAAGGTATTCATACTGGCTCCTCCAGAGATTGATAAAAGTCTTTAATACCTTATAACATTTTTTGAATTAACAATCAAGAGAAAATGAGTATAATAGCAAATATCTCCGAAAAACCTTGTCCGCCGAACAGTCGGAAGGACAACGACACTCTGTAAGAACCTGTATTCATAACCGGCGGATGGTGGATGGGCGAGGAATTTTGCTGTCCCGCAAGGCAAAAAACGCGGGAATCCTGGCGGATTTCAAGTTTTTTTAACGCGGCGGGACGGCAAAAGGCCCGGCCAGACAGCGTTCGGCGGCTGTGAATACAGGTCCAAAGGAAAGGAGGGCGGGATATGACGGGCGGGAGCCTTCTCTTGACCCTTCGGCAGATCGACATCTGCCTGGGGCTGTACGAAAATGAACAGCTGTCAGACTCCGGGATGACGTTTGCCCAGGTGTTCCTGCTGAACGAGATTTTCTCCATGGATGCGCCCTGCGTCTGCTCCACGGAATTGTGCGAGCGGGTCGGATTCGCCCGGTCTTCCATCTCCAGAACGCTGAAGGAGCTGCGGAAAAACGGATATGTCCGGATGCGGATGGATCAGGCCGACAACCGCAAAAAGCGTGTCCTTCTCACGCCGAAAGCCTACGCGGCCAGAGGGAGCGTTCAAGAATACATGGAGAACCTGAACCGTTGTCTTGTCCGGGAAATTCCCGAAGGCAGCCTGGAGGGGATTGAGAGCACCCTGCAAACCATTCTTGACAACATACAGCAGGAAACACTAAGGAGGCCAACGTAAATGGAATATCAGATCGCGTACTTAGACATCTATGGAAACGCCGGGATACTGGCTGAGGAGATCAACGGCATTCTGCATGGCGTGGAGCTGGTGAATCTGTCCAAACAGGAAATTTCCGATGACGCCGACGTTTATCTGCTGGTATTTGAGATCACGCAGAACGCAATCCCGCTGAAAATCATGGACATTTTGGAAAACCTGGAGGGGAAAACCATCCTCTGCTTTGTTGCCTGCGGCATGGCGCTTTTTGAAAAGAAAGAGAATGTGGAGCACAATCTGCTTCCCTTCCTGCCGGATGAGTGCGACTACCGCGGACTGTTCTTCTGTCCCGGCCAAATCCCCTCCAGCGTGATGGACACGATCCAGGAGGCGCTGGACGAAAACCCGGAAAACAAGCAGGCGCAAGCCATGCTGGAGGCGTTTCAGCATGCGAAAAACCACCCTGACGCCGAGGATTTCCGAGAGCTGCGCCGCTTCATCCAGGAAAGTGGTATCTGAGGGGAGGAACCGTTTTTGATCAAGATACTGTTGAAGCAGATCGGGGATTACAAGCGAGACACTATCATCACGCCCGTTTTCACGGTGCTGGAGGTAGTGGCGGAGCTGCTGGTTCCCTTCGTGATCGCCAGCCTGATCGACAAGGGCATTGAGGCGGGGAATCTGCGGAACGTCTACCTTTACGGCGCACTGATGATCGTGCTGGCCTTCTTCGGTCTGGCGTTCGGCATCCTGGCCGGAAGATTCGCGGCCTCGGCCTCCTCCGGCTTTGCCTGTAACCTGCGGCAAAGCATGTTTGAAAACATCCAGACGTTTTCCTTTTCCAACATTGACAAATTCAGCACCGCGGGCCTTGTTACCCGCATGACAACGGACGTCACCAATATGCAGATGGCCTTCCAGATGTGCCTGCGCATCGCCCTGAGAGCGCCGCTGATGCTGATTTGCAGCATGGTGATATGTCTGCTGATCAACGCAAGGCTGAGCATGAT
>Ga0209694_1002642_pt1 | contig 14094 bp, 12 predicted proteins | sample GluameincwithD2O_FD_187499 | JGI IMG/M metagenome (GOLD analysis project Ga0209694, IMG submission 187499) | Mouse cecum microbial communities from Vienna, Austria - Glucosamine amended microcosms incubated with D2O (SPAdes) (version 2) | ecosystem: Host-associated > Mammals > Digestive system >...
AAAGAATGTGAATGTAGATTTAACCTCAGAAATGAAAATTTTGCTGTTTCTATGGAACAACTTTACTTCAAAAACAAAAAGTGATGGTCTAGAGCCTTTTTTATTTTTATAATCAATTATTCTATGTAATTTCATATACTTACGTACAATATCTATATGAGATACTAGTCAAGAACATTATCATTTTTTGTGAGCAATACACATACGATAAATTGTAAAATTATTATTCCAATATAAATAGCAGAATATAGTGTTAATGAATCATTAAAAATAAATGAAATAATAGGATAGACAATCAAGGCAACAATTGGATTTATTTGCATGGAACTACCAGTTAAAATTAATGTTCCAATTAATGACCACAAAATACTATGTGAAAAATTATATATATCTAATGCTACAATAATAGAAAGTACAATATTTAAAGTAATCATAATTATAAACATTATATAGTTTCCCCATACCATACAAAACAATCTTACATAAATTATTAAGTATTATATTCTCTCTATTTGAATTGTCAAGTCAAATAGATACGTTGTAAAAAAGATCTAATTTCTCAAGAAGTTATACTCCTATTATGACGTAATCAGGTTAACTTGTTTATGTTATGTTTGTTTCTTACTTTTGCTTTTATTTTTTAAATCATTGATAATTGAAATCTGAAGTGTAACATTTGAGATAAAAAAATAGTTCAAAAATAAACCTTGTTGCAGAATTATTTTGTGTCGATTTACAGGAGGGGTTTAACTAAGGTATTCCGCACAAACAAAGCCTGCGGGTAGGAAGGGGCAGGCGGTTATGTTAAAACAAAAACCCCCGTATATGGTTTATCGGGCGTTTAAAATAGGGAGCTGCTCAAGAGTCTAAAAAAATATGGGCAAGAAACGTATCAACAGAATTTTTCCAATATCTTCTTTTAATTTTAGATAGATTGCCCGACGTCTGAATTTCGTCGAACCACGATATGATATTTGCAATTCCATTTCGTATGGAATAAACGTTGACTGTCATTCATGCCGTACTGTTCTCATTTGGTTATGCCGAGCACATTGAAACATATCAAAGAAGGACAACTTAGCTGTTTTTTTATGTTGAAGCGGACAAAAAACGCCCGTATAAAAAATACGGGCGTTCAAATAAAACAACAACCTCCTCTGAGTTTTTCACGGAGGCGTCAGAAAAACAACAGGTATTCCACCAAGCTATATGGGATAAATTATTTAAAACCGCCTGCTTTTTTATGCAGGCGGTTGGGGGATGAAAGGAATTAAATAAAAAAAGGTTTAGCGTCGTCCTACTTTCCCACAATAAAGACTGCAGTATCATCGGCGAAGAAGAGCTTGACTTCCGAGTTCGGAATGGGGTCGGGTATACCCTCTTCTCTATGGACACTAAACCAAATTTGATGCTCAAGCCGTGCGGCGAGCAAAATATATAATTGACAGAAAAAGAAGAAAAGTTTTTGAGAAACAAGACGAACGGACTATTAGTACCGGTCAGCTGAACATATCGCTATGCTTACACCTCCGGCCTATCAACGATGTAGTCTGCATCGGTCCTTCAGGGAAAACTTATCTTAAGGCAGGCTTCCCGCTTAGATGCTTTCAGCGGTTATCCCTTCCGCACATAGCTACCCTGCTGTGCCGTTGGCACGACAACAGGTCCACCAGGGGTGCGTCCATTCCGGTCCTCTCGTACTAGGAACAGGCCCTTTCAATTTTCCTACGCCCACAGAAGATAGGGACCAAACTGTCTCACGACGTTTTAAACCCAGCTCGCGTACCACTTTAAACGGCGAACAGCCGTACCCTTGGGACCTGCTTCAGCCCCAGGATGTGATGAGCCGACATCGAGGTGCCAAACCGCATCGTCGATATGAACTCTTGGATGCGATCAGCCTGTTATCCCCGGCGTACCTTTTATCCAATGAGCGATGGCCCTTCCATACGGGACCACCGGATCACTAACACCTACTTTCGTATCTGTTCGAGATGTCTCTCTTACAGTCAAGCTCCCTTATGCGTTTGCACTCGACGGCTGATTTCCAAACAGCCTGAGGGAACCTTTGTATGCCTCCGTTACTCTTTAGGAGGCGACCGCCCCAGTCAAACTACCCACCAGACACTGTCTGTGAGCCGGATCACGGCATCACGTTAGGACCTTAGACATACAAGGGTGGTATTTCAAGGATGACTCCATACATACTGGCGTACATACTTCAATGTCTCCCACCTATCCTACACATGTAGGCCCAAAATCCAATGTCAAGCTATAGTAAAGGTGCACAGGGTCTTTCCGTCTTTCTGCGGGTACACGGCATTTTCACCGCGACTTCAATTTCACCGAGTTTCTGGCCGAGACAGTGTGGAGATCGTTACGCCATTCGTGCAGGTCGGAACTTACCCGACAAGGAATTTCGCTACCTTAGGACCGTTATAGTTACGGCCGCCGTTTACTGGGGCTTCAATTCGGAGCTTCGCTTGCGCTGACCCCTCCTTTTAACCTTCCAGCACCGGGCAGGCGTCAGTCCGTATACATCGTCTTGCGACTTCGCACAGACCTATGTTTTTAGTAAACAGTCGCCACCACCAATTCACTGCGGCTCTTCAATGCTTCGTCAGAAAAAAACTACACAATAAAGAGCACCCCTTCTTCCGAAGTTACGGGGTTATTTTGCCGAGTTCCTTGGCCAGAATTCTCTCGAGCGCCTTGGATTATTCATCCCACCCACCTGAGTTGGTTTGCAGTACGGTTTCTATGACCTAAACTTAGGAGATTTTCTTGGCAGCATAGACTCAACTACTTCAGAGCATACGCTCACGGACTCGTGTCTCAGACCCGGGATACGGATTTGCCTGTATCCTGCTCCTACACACTTGCACCGGCATCCAACAGCCGGATAGCCTATCTTTCTGCGTCCCTCCATCGCACAATCATAAAAGTACGGGAATATTAACCCGTTTCCCATCAGCTACAGCTCTCGCTCTCGCCTTAGGGGCCGACTAACTCCGGGAAGATTAACTTTACCCGGAAAACCTTGGGTTTTCGGCGAATAGGTTTTTCACCTATTTTATCGTTACTCATGTCAGCATAATCACTTCTCTCTCGTCCAGCATGCCTTACGGCACACCTTCAGCCTGTCAGAGAACGCTCCCCTACCAGAACACTTGCGTGCAATTCAAAGCTTCGGTAACATACTTAGCCCCGTTACATTTTCGGCGCAGAGTCATTAGACCAGTGAGCTATTACGCTTTCTTTAAACGATGGCTGCTTCTAAGCCAACGTCCTGGCTGTCTGAACAACCCCACCACCTTGACCACTGAGTATGTATTTGGAGACCTTAGCTGTTGATCTGGGCTCTTACCCTCTCGACAACGGACCTTAGCACCCGCTGTCTGACTCCCAAGGTAATTCTATACGGTATTCTGAGTTTGATAAGGTTTGGTAATCTGGTAGGACCCCTAGCCTTTTCAGTGCTTTACCTCCGTTAGAAAATCCTTGAGGCTATACCTCAATATATTTCGGGGAGAACCAGCTATCACCGGGTTTGATTGGCCTTTCACCCCTATCCACAAGTCATCAGAAACGTTTTCAGCCGTTGACTGTTCGGTCCTCCACAAGGCTTTACCCTTGCTTCAACCTGCTCATGGATAGATCACCCGGTTTCGGGTCTAATCCGCACAACTCATCCGCCCTTATCAGACTCGGTTTCCCTACGGCTCCGCTTACGCTTAACCTCGCTGTACAGATTAACTCGCTGACTCATTATGCAAAAGGCACCTGGTCACAATCGTAAAATTGCTCCCAGAGCTTGTAAGCAACAGGTTTCAGATTCTATTTCACTCTCCTTACTGGAGTTCTTTTCACCTTTCCCTCACGGTACTGGTTCACTATCGGTCGCTGGTTAGTACTTAGGCTTAGAAGATGGTCCTCCTTGATTCCCACGAGGTTTCACGTGCCTCGCAGTACTCAGGGACTGACTGCACCCCTTTCGGCTTCAAATACGGGACTTTCACCCCCTATGGTGTGGCTTTCCAGCCAGCTTCTTCTACCTACTCAATGATTGCGTCTGTCAGCCCTACAACCCCCATAGGACGAATCCTACAGGTTTGGCCTCTTCCCATTTCGCTCGCCGCTACTTTGGGAGTCTCGTTTGATTTCTTTTCCTCTAGGTACTGAGATGTTTCACTTCCCTAGGTTAGCTCCTGCAACACTATTCATTCATGTTGCGGCAGCCGGACTTTACTCCGGCTGGGTTTCCCCATTCAGAAATCGCCGGGTCAATGGATATTTAGCTCCTCACCGACGCTTATCGCAGCTTATCACGTCTTTCATCGCCTTCCAGCGCCAAGGCATCCGCCCGTTGCTCTTAATAACTTGTCTCAAAAAAACTTGTCTTCTTCTTTTTCTGTTCAATTGTCAAAGAACCGTAACTTGCGTTACTGCCGAAACAAATTCGGATAAAAATAATAAGGCTACTTATTCCTTCTGCCAAACTTGTTTCAATGGTGGAGGCGAAGGGAATCGAACCCCCGACCCTCTGCGTGCAAAGCAGATGCTCTCCCAGCTGAGCTACGCCCCCGATTTGTGGTGGGCCTGGAAAGACTTGAACTTTCGACCTCACGCTTATCAGGCGTGCGCTCTAACCACCTGAGCTACAGGCCCTTTTTTGCTTGCTTTTTTTGTCTTATACCGCGTCAGTCTCGTTTCTCTCTCGGTCATGTATGTCTTGATACACTCCCTCGAGATAAACTCAACTTCCTTGTCTAAAACAAAAACAGCTTCACAAAAGCTTGCCTTAACCTACAAATTATCTTGAATGACAAAATAACTTGCCCTTGCTAAAGCACCCTACAGCTTTCACGTGTGGTCTGTTCTGTAAGGTTTCATACAATCCGCAAAGATACCCTTGCGTATCGTAATTGAAGAACGAATGGAATGCTCTTAAAGGAGGTGATCCAGCCGCAGGTTCCCCTACGGCTACCTTGTTACGACTTCACCCCAATCATCGGGCCTACCGTAGACGATTGCCTCATTGCTGTTAGCTCATCGGCTTCGGGTAAAACCAACTTTCGTGGTGTGACGGGCGGTGTGTACAAGGCCCGGGAACGCATTCACCCCAGCATGCTGATCTGGAATTACTAGCGATTCCGACTTCATGGAGTCGAGTTGCAGACTCCAATCCGAACTGAGATGCATTTTTTGGGATTAGCCTGACCTCGCGGTTTCGCAACCCTTTGTATGCACCATTGTAGTACGTGTGTAGCCCCAGGCGTAAGGGCCATGATGACTTGACGTCGTCCCCACCTTCCTCTCCGTTAACCGAAGCGGTCTCCCTAGAGTGCCCAGCTTCACCTGCTGGCAACTAAGGACAGGGGTTGCGCTCGTTGCGGGACTTAACCCAACACCTCACGGCACGAGCTGACGACAGCCATGCAGCACCTGTCTTAGGGTTCTCCGAAGAGCACCCCAACATCTCTGTTAGGTTCCCTAGATGTCAAGCCTGGGTAAGGTTCTTCGCGTTGCATCGAATTAAACCACATACTCCACCGCTTGTGCGGGCCCCCGTCAATTTCTTTGAGTTTCAGCCTTGCGACCGTACTCCCCAGGCGGGATACTTAACGCGTTAGCTACGGCACAGAAAAATACTCCCCTGCACCTAGTATCCATCGTTTACAGCGTGGACTACCAGGGTATCTAATCCTGTTTGCTACCCACGCTTTCGCTCCTCAGCGTCAGTTATGTGCCAGATAGTCGCCTTCGCCACTGATGTTCCTCCAGATATCTACGGATTTCACTCCTACACCTGGAATTCCACTATCCTCTCACACACTCCAGTTTGCCAGTTTCAAAGGCAGTTCCCACGTTGAGCGCGGGGATTTCACCCTTGACTTGACATACCGCCTACGAGCGCTTTACGCCCAGTAATTCCGATTAACGCTCGCACCCTCCGTATTACCGCGGCTGCTGGCACGGAGTTAGCCGGTGCTTCCTTTGCAGGTACCGTCAATTCACTGCTGATTAGCACAGTGACCGTTCTTCCCTGCTGACAGAGGTTTACGATCCGAAGACCTTCATCCCTCACGCGGCGTCGCTGCGTCAGGCTTTCGCCCATTGCGCAATATTCCCCACTGCTGCCTCCCGTAGGAGTCTGGACCGTGTTCCAGTTCCAGTGTGACTGATCATCCTCTCAGACCAGTTAACCATCGTCGCCTTGGTAGGCCTTTACCCCACCAACTAGCTAATGGTACGCGGACTCATCGGAAAGCAACAGCATATGCAGAGGCCGTCTTTCCCACATACGTTTATATGTAGTGTATCCGGTATTAGCAACCGTTTCCAGCTGTTATTCCGAACTTCCCGGTAGATTATCCACGCGTTACTCACCCGTGCGCCACTTTACTCATACCCGAAGGTACTTTCACGTTCGACTTGCATGTGTAAGGCACGCCGCCAGCGTTCAATCTGAGCCAGAATCAAACTCTCCAGTTAAAAAATATGATTCCGTCTGAATTACAATAATTCAAACAATTGAACTCAAAGCTCTTTATTTTATTCCATTTCGCTCTTCAATTGTCAATGACCCGTCCCAACCGACCTACGCCGCCGGAACCATTCTTCGGCCAACCTGCATGGTATCGGCCCGCACAACCCCGAAAAACTCAAAAACAAAAGTCCGTATCCCTAAACCGCTTCCACGGTTTGCAAACCCGGAATTTCTCCGCTCCCTGCCGGACCGGCAAAGAACCGTTCTGAAATTTCTCTCAGTCGCGAAGTGCGTTTATGCACTATTTCATTCCCGCTGTCAAGAACTTTTTTTCAAAATTTTTAATATTTTTTCAAAATGCCCTTTATTCCTTGAAATCCCTCAAAAAAAACTTCTCGAAAAAAGCTCCTAGAAAAAGCTTCCTATAAAAAAACTCTAAAAACCCCAAACAGGAAACTCCTTTATCCCCCTTAATTACAAACTTGTCAACTTAATTTTTGACTCTTTATCCAACTCTTCACCATTAACCATAAAAAAAAGCCCCGAAACACATGCTGTCCAAGGGCTTTTCACACAATAAAAAAGGTCTTCTAAATACGAATACTGTCCCGTATATCGGAAATCCTATTGCGGGCAAAGAGCAAATAGGAAACAATAAGTTCTCCGGAGTTCACGGTCGAAGTAATGTAAAGCGGATCATACGTACAGATTTTATCCAATAAACTCATAGCTTGGGCAAAATTTTCAGCATTGCCTTTTGCCGCAATCTCAGGATACAAGGTATACAAGGCATTCAAATAATCACGCACGACAAGAATAACACCTTGCACTTCATAGATTTTATTGTCCAACTCATAAAAAGACAAATTTTGAGAATTTTGCAATAAACCAAGGGCATATCCAAAAACGGTTTCTCCCAAAATAACGTTGAACGCTTCATAAATATCATCGGTTCTCGCATTATAAACAGCTTTTTTATTCAGCAAATCCGTTTGATATTTTTTGATGGAGTTCAAACCTTTTTTATATGCCTGTTCCGCCGACGGAATAAAGAAAATTCCCCAGCGCTGCGGGGCAAAAGCGAATTGGTTCAAGCGGGCTTTGTATAAATTTTCATTTTCTCTGTCGCTGCTGCCGAGTTTTGCGATAACAGTCGAATAATTGTCAAGAAGCATTTTTGTTGCGACATATGTTCCGAATTGGCGGTATGCCCTGTTATCCATCACCCATTTATTAAAAATAATATCATTAGCCGACCAGCCATAGGTTGAATCAAGCTCATACCGCATTCTGTTCACCAAAGCATCCAAAAGCTGCACGCCTTTTTCTTCTTCTGTCATTTCAGGCGAATAGCTTACTTGATAACATTCGGGAAAAACGGTTTGGTCCGTGAGGGCGTAAAGTTTTTGAAATCCCCACATGGACGCAATAAGAGCGATAAAAATCGCAACTTGCATGAGCAATGTTCTTGCCACAATAAAAATATGGTCTTTACTTGGTGTGTACATATATTCCTCTTTTACAAATACGCAATGATCATTTCATACGCATATTCAAAAAACATTTTTTGCGCTTGCTGATGATCATACGTTGTTAAAATATTTTCCGATGCATTTTCCCGTTTGCCGAAAGGCTGTCCGATACGGGCCACACAATTGCCCAACGTGAAAGGTGCGACGGAATAATCCAAATACACATTTACCCATTTTTTTATATGTTCAGCCTGACCGTGCGGACGAACAAGCCCCACGGGATCAAGACTAATCACCAAATCAACAGGAAGAGCCGCATACTGCCAAAAAGTTTTAAATACGGAACAAGCCCCCCAGCTGTGTCCGACAATAAAAATCTTTTTGTCTTGCTTATGGTATGCAGTCAGCAGTTCTTCCATACCGTGCAAATCATCATGTTCACGATAAAAGACATCAAGAGCAAAATTATTTTCCGCAAGCCGCTTTTTAAATTCAGGAATAACCCGGTACAAATAGGCATGAAAGCCATCGCAAAAACCACCGACAAACAAAAGGGCATCATTCTCGATTTGCTCCTGATGCTTCAGAATTTCGGCGATACACCCGTTTTCTTCCTGCCAGTCCGCAGGCTTTTGCAGCCGCAAACGTTTCAACAATTCCGCGTCATTTCTTTCATAGGTAAAATTAGTCTTCTTATGCCTTATAAAATCAGCAAAGCCCATAAAATTACCATAAAAAATCACGAGAAAAACGATGATAAAAAAAGCAAGAAATTTCATACGGCAAAAACCCCGTCATGAAAACAGGCTTCCTCATTATTTCTTTTTCATTTTCTTTTCATACATGGAACGTTTCAGATAACTGATCCTATCCACAAAAAGTTTACCGTCCAAATGGTCGGTTTCATGCTGCAGACAAGCCCCGAAATACCCCTCGCCCTCAAAATGGACAAGGTTGCCATCCAAATCCAAGCCGTCCATCGCCACACGTTTCGGACGTGCGACTTTAGCCCGAAAGTCCGGAACAGATAAACAGCCTTCATTTTCAATATGCTTCGCCGGATCCAAAACCGTAATCACAGGGTTGACAACCACCCGAAAATCCTGAGGAATTTCCTCATCCGTATCATGGGACCGCAATAAGCTGACATCAACAATGACAACCCGGCGTAAAACACCTATTTGGGGAGCGGCGATACCCACACCGCCGACAGTTTTTAAAGTATCCAGCATATCTTGCGCAAGTTCACGCACGCTGTCGTCGATTTCTCCGACAGGCTCCGAAACTTTTTCCAAACGCGGATCCGGATATTGCACAACAGGTCTTAACATAATTTACTCTTGCTCCGCCTTTTTGTTTTCTTCACGCAAACGGAGCCCGAGATCGCGAAGCTGTGCCGCCGCAACAACATCCGGCGCATTTGTCAAAAGGCAGGTTGCTTTTTGCGTTTTAGGAAACGCAATAACATCACGGATAGAACCCGCTCCAGCCAAAAGCATCGCTATGCGGTCCAAACCAAAAGCAATACCGCCATGAGGAGGCGTGCCATATTCCAGCGCATTAATGAAATAGCCAAACTGCGCATACGCTGATTCGTCTGTAAAGCCAAGCGCCTCAAACATATTGAACTGGTCTTCCGAAGTATGGATACGAATGGAACCGCCGCCGATTTCATTACCGTTTAAAACCATATCGTAAGCACGGGCTTTCGCCTTTGCAGGGTCTGATTTCATAAGGTCTTTCGTATCTTCCCTGACCGCCGTAAAAGGATGGTGGCAAGCTACGTAACGTTTTTCTTCCTCACTGTATTCAAAAAGCGGAAAATCCGTAACCCAGAGGAAATTCCATGAATTTTCCGGAATTAATCCAAGCTGCTGCCCCAAACGGATACGAAGATTACCAAGAGCGGCATTAACCATGGATGCGGCACCTGCTTGGAAAAACGCAATATCCCCAACATGCAAATCCAGCGCTTCTTTGATCGCTTGTTTTTCTTCTTCGCTAAAGAACTTGGTAATAGGAGACTGCCATTCGTTTTCATGAACTTTAATCCATGCCAAGCCTTGAGCACCGTAAATTTTCACAAATTCCGTATGGTCTTCAATTTCTTTACGGGTCATGGCTGCGCCGCCGACAACCTTCATACCTTTAACAAGTTCCGCTGTCGCAAAAAGCTTAAAACCCGAACCGCGCACAATGGACGTGATATCTTTTAATTTCATGTCAAAACGGGTATCCGGCTTATCCACCCCGTAATCACGCATCGCATCATCATAAAACATGCGAGGGAAAGGAACGGGAATGTCAACATCCATAGCTTCTTTGAAAATACGCTTCATCATGCCTTCAGCCATTGTCATCACATCATTTTCCGCAACATAGCTCATTTCAATATCGATTTGCGTAAATTCGGGCTGACGGTCCGCCCGCAAATCTTCGTCACGGAAACAGCGCGCAACTTGGTAATAACGGTCAAGCCCGCTCATCATGAGCATTTGCTTAAATTGCTGCGGGGATTGGGGAAGAGCGTAAAATTCTCCGTGATTAAGCCGGCTCGGAACAAGAAAATCGCGGGCGCCTTCCGGAGTGGATTTTGTCAAAACAGGCGTTTCGACTTCCAAAAAGCCCAATTCATCCAAATAATTACGGGCTGCATTGGTGATACGGTGACGCAAACGCAGATTTTGGGTCATACGCGGACGGCGAATATCCAAATAACGCCATTGCAAGCGTAGATTTTCACCGGCATCGGTTCTGTCTTCAACCGGGAAAGGCGGAGTTTTGGCTGTATTCAAAAGTTTCCAGTCAAGAACGACAACTTCGATTTCACCGGTTTTCATGCCGGCATTCACCATTCCGTCAGGGCGATGGCGAACCTTGCCTTTTATGGCAAGAACATATTCACTGCGGACAATATGGGCGTCCGCATGCGCTTCCGGAGCAATTTCGGGACTGAACACAACTTGCGTCAACCCCTCACGGTCACGCAAATCAACGAAAATAAGTCCGCCATGGTCACGGCGATATTGCACCCACCCCATGAGGCAAACCTCCTGCCCATCGTTTTGCGCTGTGAGTTCAGCACAATGGTGCGTGCGTTTCCAATCACCCAAAGGTTTGATATAGACCGCATGTTCTTTTTGCAAATTCATATTTTGTTTTTCAACTGACTGACTCATTATTTTCCCTCTTTAATATAGGATACCGCGTTTTCAAAAGGCACTGCCTCCTGAGAACCGTTTTCCATATTTTTTATCATAAGATTATTTTGTTCCAATTCCGAAGAACCGATCAAAACGGCAAAACGGGCTTCCGATTTATCAGCTTGGCGCATTGCGCTTTTTATGCTTCTTGATTCAAATCCCATTACTCCGCGAAGTTCTGCCCGCCGAAATTCCTGCGCAGCTTTAAAAGCATATTCCCTGCACGTATCATCAAGGGCGGCGATATAAAAATCAAGTTTTTCCCCTTGAGGAGCTTCAAGCAAAAGCGCCAGCCTTTCCATGCCGCAGGCAAAACCGATACCTGCGACGGAAGGTCCTCCGATGGATTCCACCAGCCCATCGTAACGCCCGCCGCCGGCAATGGAGCCTTGTGCCCCGATATTATTGGATACGACCTCAAAAGCGGTTCTCGTGTAATAATCAAGTCCGCGCACGAGCCTATGGTTGATTTCATACGCTATATTTTGCGTATCAAGACAATTTTTCACAACCTGAAAATGTTTTGCGCATTCTTCGCAGGCATGGTCAAGCATGAGCGGCGCGTTTTTTGTCGTTTCCTGACACTGGGGATTTTTACAGTCAAGGACTCGAAGAGGATTGGTTTCCATTCTTCTTTTGCAATCCTCACACAATATATCCGTATCCAAGCTTTTCAGCCAAGATTTCAACAAATCCCTGTATGCGGGGCGACAATTCGGACAGCCTAGGGAATTAAGCTGCAATGTTATATTTCTGATACCTATGTACGCTAAAAAATACATAAGCATACTGATCATTTCTGCGTCCGCTTCCGGCTCTTTCGGCCCTATGCATTCGCAATTTATTTGATGGAATTGGCGCATACGCCCTTTTTGCGGGCGTTCATGGCGGAACATCGGACCTGTGGTGAAAAACTTGCTTACGCCTTCTTTCGCTCCGACATTATTTTCCACATACGCACGCATGACGCCAGCCGTTGCTTCAGGACGCAAAGACATGGAACGCCCCTTGCTATCGGCAAACGTATACATTTCTTTCTGCACGACATCGGTTTCCGTACCGATGGAACGGCAAAACAAATCCGTATATTCCATCAGAGGAGTACGCAGCTCCGTAAAACCATAACGAAAAAAAACAGTGCGGGCGCTCTGTTCCAAAAAAGCAAATAAGCGACTTTCATCGGCGAATAAATCTGCAAAACCTTTAATCGCTTGAATTTTAGCCATTCTATACTCCAGTATAAAATTATTGAAAAATACTTTAATATGTTTATGATACATTGTCAAAGAATAGTTTTATGGAAAACAAACGGAAAAAATTTCCCTTTGCCGCTTTTTTTCTGACAACTGTTTTCCGCCTCTATTAATATGCGATAATTTTACGATATAGAATAGAAAAGGTACAATTTTTGCAAAAAAAATTACAAAAATCATGCGAAATAAAAAGGAACGCGTCATGAAAAAAAATATCAAAAACAGCATAGCCTTCATTCTTGGCTTTGTTTTCATATTCGGAACAATTGTTCCAAGTTTTGCCGCCGACGGCGGAGTCGGTCTTGTTTGGATACGCTCTCCCTACAAAGGACATGATGATTATTACATTCCCTTTCCTTCTTTACAAATAGAATCGAAATATTTCTTTATCAGGGAATTGAAACTCGGCTTTTACCTTTACCGGGACGATACGGAAGAAAACGAGCTGACTCTTGGCATAATGCCCGGTTTCACCATGTTCAACCCGGACAAAACCACTGACTACAAACTCAGTTTCCTTGACAAGCGCAAAATGGCAGCCGATGTTTATTTACAATTCGTAAAACGGTACCGCTACGGCACAATCGGAGCAAAAGCCTTTATGGACGCCCTCGGAAATGCCGACGGTTTCGGCATTGACGCATTTTACAAGCTTCCCATTTTTATCAATGAATTCACCATTACCCCCGGAGCCGGACTGAGTTACCTAAGCGGCGACAGAACGGAATACTATTACGGAATCAGCCGTGCCGAAGCTCTGCGCTCCGGTTTGGCGGCTTATCATGCGGATTACAGCATTACCCCTTATGTTTCTTTGGAAGCAAGCCTGCTTACGGAAAACGGCTGGAATATTTTCGCTAACGCGAAATACAGCTTTTTGAGCGACGAAATAAAAGACAGCCCGATGATTGATGAAGAGCATGAGCTGATACTAAGCGTCGGTGCAATGATGAGTTTTTAAAAATGATGAGTTTTTAAAAAAAATGAAAAAGCAATTTCTGCGCAGAACCCTTAAAAATTCATGCGTTAAATCTTGCCAAGCCCAAGGCTTTACAGTATTTTAACCTCATGGATAGCTTAGGGAAATTAATAGCCATCGATTACGGCGTAAAACGTGTGGGACTGGCAATTTGCAATCTTGAAACGCAAATTGTTTTTCCTCTTTGCACTCTTGACAGAACTGTAAAAAAAAATTTTTTTGAAAATTTTTCAAACATAATCGCCGAACATAAACCGACAGCGCTTGTTCTTGGGCTTCCGCTTCATGAAGACGGAAGTCCGTGCATCACGACAAACCAAGTAAAAAATTTCGCGGCTTCCCTTGCAAGACGCTACCCGCTTCCCATTTATCTTATGGAGGAGCTGCTTTCCAGCTTTGAAGCGGAAGAAAATATGCGTTCCATGGGAGTGAATGCGAAAAAAATCAAAAAACATGTTGACCAAGAAGCCGCAGTGCTTATTTTGGAATCATTTTTAACAGCCCCGAAAAAAAATCTCTACCGGTCCGGACAGGATTTTTCAGGAAACAAATAAGGATTACCTATATCATGCTAAAAATAATCAGAAATTTCTTCATTTTCATCTTTCTTGCCTCATGCTTGGGACTGGGAGCCATCGCCTATTTTTCCTATTCCTATATCAACACGCCTGCCGATGAAAACGCCCAAGCTCTCGCT
>Ga0209694_1002648_pt1 | contig 14060 bp, 14 predicted proteins | sample GluameincwithD2O_FD_187499 | JGI IMG/M metagenome (GOLD analysis project Ga0209694, IMG submission 187499) | Mouse cecum microbial communities from Vienna, Austria - Glucosamine amended microcosms incubated with D2O (SPAdes) (version 2) | ecosystem: Host-associated > Mammals > Digestive system >...
CCGCGTACGACGTGGCGATATTATACAGCGTAACCACGATTCCGACGAACAACCCCGTAATTGCGCCCACGCCCGTAATTTGTATTCCGATCCGCGCTTTTTTGCCGAACCGTTTCATCATATCTTTCATTCTGATTATTTTATCACAAACGCTTAAAAAAAGAAAGGATTTCACCCGTTGAAACGGGTGAAATCTTTTTTAACGTTTTATTGCGTTGTTAAATTTTTAACGCACTTGCTTCAAATGCCACGCCCAGCTGCCGAAATCGGGCAGGCGCGGAAGCAACAGTCCCGCGTTCATCAACGCTTTGCCGCTCGCCGTAATTTTCAACTCTTCGATTTCGTAGAGTCCGTCCGCATCCAGTCCGCGCAAATAAAGATATTGGTTATAGTCGCAGGGATTTCCGTGCGTGCGCTCGCCCACGACGTACGCCTCGCTCTTGTCCTTACTCACCACGCTCATACAGAAATAATCGCCCTCGAGCGGGTTTTTCAGGCGGTACAGATCGCCCTTTAAAACGAGCTCCGCCGTCCTCCGGTACGCTTCCACCTGCAACTTTGCCAGCGCCTTCTCCTCATCCGTCATTTTCGAAAGATCGAGCTCGTAGCCGAACGCGCCGAGGCTTGCGATATTCCCGCGCGTTTGAAAGGGCGTCGTCCTCTGCGTCTGATGGTTGGGACAGACGGACACGTGGCAGCTCATCGCCGAAAGCGGATAGCAGACGGAAGTCCCCCACTGAATTTTCGCGCGCTCGTAGCCGTCGGTGTCGTCGCTCGTCCAGATTTGCGGGAAGTAGTACAGCATTCCCGCGTCGAACCGTCCGCCGCCGCCCGCGCAGCCCTCGAAAATCACGTTCGGAAACGCACCCGTCAGCCGCTCCGCCAAATCGTATACGCCCAGTATGTAGCGGTGCATAAACTCACCCTGCCGCTCGGCGGGCAGAGCCGCCGTAAAGCACTCTGTAATATTTCTGTTCATATCCCACTTGACGTAGGAAATATCGTTTTCCTTTAAAACCTTGCCGACCGTCCCGAACACGTAGTCCACGACCTCTTTCCGCGTGAAATCCAACACGAGCTGGTTGCGGCAACGGCAGGGCTCCACGCCCTCCTTGCATATCGCCCAGTCGGGATGCGCGCGGAATAAATCGCTGTCCTCGTTCACCATTTCGGGCTCGAACCAAAGTCCGAACTTCATGCCGTTCTTTTTACAGCGGTCGATCACCGTTTTTAAGCCGCCCTTTAAAACGTCTTCGTTTACGAACCAATCGCCCAAGCCCGCGCGGTCGTTCCTGCGCGCACCGAACCAGCCGTCGTCCAGAACGAAGGTATCGATGCCGAGCTTTGCGGCTTCGTCGATGATGGGGAAGAGTTTCTCGTTGTCGAACCCGAAATAGGTCGCTTCCCAATTGTTTACCACGATCGGACGCTGCCTGTAAACGTAGGCGGGATCGATCATCTTCTCCCTTAAAAAGTCGTGAATGCTGCGCGACATCCCGCCCAAACCTTCGTTCGAATAGGTGAGTAGCGTCTGCGGCGTTACGAACGTTTCGCCGCCGTTCAATTGCCAACCGAATCCCACGTCGTTGATTCCGCCCTGCAAGGTCAGGGGTCCGTTCTTGCACCACTCCGCCGTCAGCGCGAACGCGCCGCTGTATACGAGCTGCACCCCGTAGCATTCGCCCCGTTCCTCCGTGCACCCCTCGGTCAAAATGCCCATAAAGGGATTCGTGTTGTGCGAAGACGCCCCGCGCAAAGTATGTAACCGCGTAACGCCGTGAGCGATCGGAGCGATTTCCGGAATACGCTCCTGCGCCCAAGTTCCCGCAAGACGCATCATGCGGTAGCTGCCGTTGGGCAGCTCCGCGCGGAAGGAGAACGCCTTTTTCAGCATAACAGCTTCTCTGCCCGTATTGCGGACGACCGCGTTTCTGACCAACACGTCCGAATCGTCGCTTGCAGTATAGTACAGATCTACCTCGATCTCCGAAAAGTCGTCTTTCAGCGTGATAATCAGCGTTTCGCCGCCGCTGCGCGCGTGCGGCATTCCCGCGACTGCGGGCGCTCCCTTCTGCGTGCGGTAAGCGCGGTAGCGAAGCCTGGTCATGCTTGCGCCGTCCCGCCGTTCGAAAATCGCCGTCGGCTCTTTGTAATCGCCGCGGGCGTAAAAGCCGTATTCCCCGAGCATGGAGTCGAACGCCATATCGGCGTTGAAATCGTCTTTATGCGGTGCAACCGTAGCGCCGATCGCAAACAGGTAATCCAGATCCCGTTCCGTGATCTTTCCGCCGTAATGCAGGTGTTGCAAAAAGCCCGTTTCCGTTACCGCCATGGCGTAACCGTAACTCTTTCCGCTCAACAAAAAACGCTTTCCGTCCGCAAGTATCATGCTTCGACTCCTTAACAAAGATGATTTTTTTCATTATATACTAAAACGCGCCTTCTGTCAATGTAAAATAAAACCCCTTACGGGGTTCTCGGAATAAATTATTTCTGATTGAATTTCCGCATCGTCATGCGGTCGACGAAGCGTTCGGGCAGGAGCTTGTTGACGAAGCGCAGAAAGCCGTTTTTCCCGCCCGCCGTAACCACGGGCGAAGGATTCCTTTTCTCGGCAAGCCTTACGATCGCGGCGGCAACAAGCGAGACATTCATGCCCCCCTGTTCCATGTTCGCAAGCGCTGCGGAAGCCTTTTTCACCGCTCCCGCGTACTCCGACGCCTCCTCTCTGCCGTAGATGCGGCGGTTATAGGTAAAGTCCGTCGCAGTGCCTCCGGGAAGCAGCGCGCTCACCCGTACGCCGCGGGTTCGAAGCTCCATATCCGCTTCGCGCGCCAGCATACTCAAAGCCGCCTTCGAGGAAGAATAAAACCCGTCGTAGGGAATGGGAATATCCCCGCCGAGCGATCCTACGAGCACCGCTCTGCCGCCCCGTTTTTTCAGGTAGGGAACGGCGGCGCGCAACGCCTCGATCGCGCCGAAATAGTTGACCTCGAAAAGGTAGCGATAATCGCCGCTCTTGGCGTTTTCCACGGGCGCAGCCATGGAAAAACCCGCGGAGTAAATAAGAAGATCGAGCCCGTGCTCCTCTGCGACGGCGCGGATCGCGCGCGTAAGTTCGCCCTCCTGCGCGGCGTCCGCCGTAACCGATTTTACCCGTTCGCCCGTGAGCGCGGTGCGCGACACGTTGACGACGTGCCAACCCTTCGATGCGAGCATCAACGCAGTTTCCCGCCCGATTCCGGACGACCCGCCCACGACGATCGCCGTACGCCGCGGCACGCTTCTCTCCACCGTCTTTTCTACCGTTTTTTCCACCGTTTTCGTTTCTTTGATTTCCATAAATTTAAGAATAGCCGACTTTCGCAAAAAATATACGCTAAAAAATAAGCCGACGAAACCGTCGGCTTATTCGTGTCGATCTGTTTGAATTTTTACGCAATCGGCGGCGTATCGGGCGGGTAAACGGGCGGATTCACGGGAAAATTCGGTTCGATTCCCGATCCCCCGGTCATCGTTGCTTTTCCTCGTCCAATTCTCCAAATCCGTAACAGAAACCGTTGACGGTTGATCCACCCTGTCATTTCCGTAAATTACAACATTGGCATCATTTTTCCAATTGCTGAATAAATTTAATTCATTGCATTTTAACGCCCAAAACGTAAAAGCAGTCCCGTCTTTAAAAACGGGACTGTCGATAAACGCAATAGCGTTACTTTACGCTGTACATCAGCTCGGTATAGCCGGGGAAGGGCCAATAGTCCTCGGCGCAGAGCTTTTCCATGCTGTCGGCAAGGCGGCGCACCTCCTCCATATCGGGCACCACGACATGCGCCATTTTCTGCGAAGCCGCCTTTTCGCCCGCAGGCATTTCGGAAAGATCTTTTTCCAACTTCTTCACCGCGTCGAGCATCGCGTCGTTCATGCAGGCAAGGCGTTCGGCAAGCGCGTAGTCGTTTCCGCAGGCGATTTTATCGCTGACTGCGCGCTTTGCGGCAATCGCCGAGCAGAGCTCGGTAACGTATGCGTTGACGGCGGGATAAATCTGACGGCGCGCCATTTCCGCCATAGTGAGCGCCTCTACGTTGATCGTCTTGGTATAATTTTCCAGCTGAATGTTCGCGCGGGCAATCACTTCCTTTTCGGTATACACACCCTGCCCGACGAACACCGCGATATTCTCTTCCTTGAAAAATTCGAGCGCGGCATCCGCCGTGTTCTTATTGTTTAACAGTCCCCTCTTTTCCGCCTCCGGCTCCCAATCGGGACCGTAACCGTTGTAATTGAAGATGACTCTGTAATGCTCCTTCAACAGTTTTACGATATACGCGCGACATGATTTTTCAAAGTCCTCCGCGCCCGAAAGCGCCTCTACCGCCTCCGCAAACACCTGCGCCGCAATCGTGTTGAGCACGATGTTGGGATCGGCGACGGAAGCCTGCGAGCCGAGCATACGGAACTCGAACTTGTTACCCGTGAACGCAAAGGGCGAAGTTCTGTTTCTGTCGGTAGTATCAATGGGAAAAATGGGAGATTCGGGCACGCCGATCGAGCCGGGGATCGCCTTTTTGGGCACGTAACGTTTGCCCATAACGAGGCTGTCTACGATAGCGCCAAGCTGGTCGCCGAGGTACACCGAAATAATTGCGGGCGGCGCTTCGTTTGCGCCCAGACGGTGATCGTTCCCCGCAGAGGCGACGCAGGCGCGCAAAATACCCTGATATTTATCCGCCGCCGCGATGACGCAGGAGAGGATCAGCATAAACAGCGTGTTATTTTCGGGATTCTCCCCCGGTTCGAGCAGATTCAGCCCCGTGTCCGTGGAAAGCGACCAATTGTTGTGCTTGCCCGAACCGTTGACGCCTTCGAAAGGCTTTTCGTGCAGAAGACAGACGAGCCCGTGCTTCTTCGCCACCTTCCTCATCAGTTCCATCGTCAGCTGGTTGTCGTCCACCGCGACGTTCGTCGTCGTGAACACGGGCGCGAGCTCGTGCTGCGCGGGCGCAACCTCGTTGTGCTTGGTCTTGGCAAAAATGCCGTAGCTCCACAGAGTTTCGTCCAAATCGCGCATATAGTCAGCAATGCGCGTCTTTAACGTGCCGAAGTAATGATCCTCCAGCTCCTGCCCGCGCGTCGGGGGTGCGCCAAACAGCGTTCTGCCCGTTAAAATCAGATCCTTCCGTTGAAGATATACTTCTTCGTCGATCAAGAAATATTCCTGTTCCGGTCCGACCGTCGTAGAGACCTTACGGCATTCGATGCCGAATAATTTTAAAAGCCGTTTCGTCTGCGTGTCGAGCGCCGTCATCGACTTTAACAGGGGTGCTTTTTTATCAAGCGTTTCGCCCGTGTACGATACAAACACCGTGGGAATGTACAGCGTGCCCTCTTTCACGAATGCGGGCGAGGTGGGATCCCATGCGGTGTAGCCGCGCGCCGCGCTCGTCGCGCGCGTTCCGCCCGAGGGAAAGCTCGAAGCGTCGGGCTCGCCGACGATCAGGCTCTTTCCCGTCAGCTGCAAAATGACTTTGTCGCCGCAAGGTTCGATAAAGCTGTCGTGTTTTTCCGCCGTCAGGTTGGTAAGCGGCTGAAACCAGTGCGTATAGTGCGTCGCGCCCTTTTTTACCGCCCAATCCTTCATGGCGTTGGCAACGGCGGAGGCAATCGACGAATCGAGCGGATACCCCTCGTCGATCGTTCTGCGAAGCGATTTGTAAACCTCTTTGGGAAGCGAATTTTTCATCACTTCGTCGTTGAACACGTTGCAACCGAACGTTTCGGTAACATTCATCTCTCTTTCTCCTTTGATTCTTCCCATATTATATGAAATTTTCACTTTCAAGTCAATCGTTTGCGCCTGAAAAAAGGACGCGGATTTCTCCGCGTCGTTTTTCACCGGTCCTTACACGATTCCCTGCGCCGTCATTGCCTCGGCAACCTTTTTGAAGCCCGCGATGTTCGCGCCTGCAACGAGGTCTTTTTCCACCCCGTATTCCTTTGCCGCGGAGGACATATTGTTAAAAATGTTTATCATAATGCTTTTCAGCTTTGCGTCCACTTCCTCGAACGACCAGAAAAGTCTGCCGCTCGACTGCGCCATTTCGAGCGCGCTCGTGGCAACGCCGCCCGCGTTCGCCGCCTTTGCGGGCAGGAACACCGCTCCCGCGTTCTGAAACACGGAGATCCCTTCAAGCGTCGTGGGCATGTTCGCTCCCTCGCCCACGTATTTTACGCCGTTTTTCACAAGCGTTTTCGCGCTCTCCGCCTCGATTTCGTTCTGCGTTGCGCAGGGCAGGGCAACGTCGCAGGGAATATTCCAGATCCCCCTGCAGCCCTCGTGATATTCCGCACCCTTCACGCGCTCGGCATAAACAGAAATGCGTCCGCGCTCCACCTCTTTTATCTGCTTGACGACGTCGAGCTTTATGCCCGCCTTATCGTAGATATAACCGTTGCTATCGTACATGGCAACGACCTTTGCGCCGAGACTTTGCGCCTTTTCGCAGGCGTAGATCGCAACGTTGCCCGCCCCCGAAACGAGTACGGTTTTGCCCTTGAACCCGTCGCCGCGGACGCGCATCGCCTCCTCCGTCATGTACACCAAGCCGTAGCCCGTCGCCTCCTTGCGCGCAAGCGAGCCGCCGTAGGAAAGTCCCCTGCCCGTCAATACGCCCACGTGCTCGCCCGTAAGACGTTTGTACTGCCCGAACAAAAACCCGATTTCCCGTCCGCCGACGCCGATGTCGCCCGCGGGCACGTCGGTGTCCTGCCCGATATGGCGATAGAGCTCGGTCATGAAGCTTTGGCAAAAGCGCATGATTTCGTTATCGCTCTTGCCCTTGGGGTCGAAATTACTGCCCCCCTTTCCGCCGCCGATGGGAAGCCCCGTCAGGGAGTTTTTGAGAATCTGTTCGAGCCCCAGGAACTTGATGACCGAACGGTTGACGCTCGGATGAAAGCGCAACCCGCCCTTATACGGTCCGATGGCGCTGTTGAACTGCACCCGATACCCCTTGTTGACGTGCACGGCGCCCCGATCGTCCACCCAAGGCACGCGGAACTCCACCGTGCGTTCGGGCTCGACGAAGCGTTCGAGAAGCGCAGCCTTTTCATACTCGGGATGACGCTCGCAAACGGACTTCAGTCCGTTTAATATCTCCGTCGCCGCCTGATGATACTCCGGCTCGTTCGGATTTTCCGTTCTCAGCTTTTCCAACACTCTTTCGATATAATTCATTCCGAATACTCCCCGCTCTGCGCGTTATGCGCCGAACTGAGATATATTATATCATATTTTTATGCTCTTTGCGCGATTTTTTCGCAAGTTTTTTTCATCTTTGCAATCAGAATCAGTTATATCAGGTATAAGTAAAACTTATTATTCCGCGCTTTCCATAAGCTGAAATTATTTTTTATTGATACGATATTGAATTTCTTCCGTTTTTATCGGTTTTGTTATAAGTTGCGCTTATATAAAAAATCTTTGTTCGAAGCCCTCCCTTTCGCAAACGAAAGGGAGGGTAAAAAAATGCGGTTCACTCTAAAATCCGCTCTTTTTACGCACCGAAAAGCCGCGGCGGCGCACTTCGATCAGATGATATTCCTGCTCGCGCTCGAAATCGTACATGCAGGGGCTTTGCGGCGAGGCAAACCGCAACTTTCCAGAAATGTCCGCCGCCGACGCGTAGCCGTACGCGCACAGACAGACGGGTACGCCGTAGAGATAGGCGTGCGCCCGAATCAGCGTCTGTTCGAGCCCCTCGTTCAGTTCCTCGAACACGCAAAGCGCAACCTCCGCGCCACAGACCGAAAGCGTTTCGAACACCTGCGGAAAATAAAAGTCCTCGGCGACCACAACGCCGAGCTTTCCCGCCCGCGTTTCGTAAATTTTTATGCCGGCGCCCGCGCGGTATTCCGATTCGTCGATGCGGTTCACCATATCGGAAACGCCGAGAATACGCCCGCGCTCCGCCACGACCACGGACTTGCGCCTGACGCCGCGCGCATCGGAATAGCACCCGCTGACGACCACGTTCTGCCGCTCTTTGGAAAGCAGCGCCACGTCCTCGAAGAGGCTGGTTTCCCCCTTCAGTTCCCGCTCGTAACTGACCTGCCCGAGCGCGGAAAATGGAAAGAGCAGAATGTCCGCCCCCGCACCCTCGTTCCGTTCGGAAAATTCGTTTAAACCGCCCGCCGTTACAAAACAAATCCGCATATCGTCTCCCCGACTATTATATAGGATTTTTATAAATTTGGTGCATCCGCTCGATTGCTCTTTTTAAGTAAAATCGACAAACCCCTTGCGGAATTTATCAATTTTCGGTGGACGACAACGTGTGCCGTAAGAACCGTTTCAAAGGCAAAATCACGTAGACTCAAAAACCGCAAAAAATAGTCGCTCGGCACAAAGAAAAAAAGACTGACAAGATAGTTAGTCTTATCAGCCATTCTAGGATAAATTGAAATTTATTTATTCATTTTCACATAGTATGTGCCAAACATCGTTGCCTGTAAAGCCGCATTTTCTATACAGCTTTTCGGGATTAGTCGCGTTATTTACTTTGCCCGATACAGTTGCGAATTTCGCTTGCCCCTGCGCTTTTGCAAGCAAATAATTCACGATACTTTGTCCGTACCCGCAACCGCGACAAGACGGAATAACTTGTATCCACTCTAAAATCATTTCGTTTGCTTCTTTGTCGTAATCGGCTATGCCGCACCCGACATAATTACCCGATTTGTCTTTGAGCAATATCCACAAATCGGGACAAAATACGGACGTTTTGCGATAACTTTCCATTTGTTCTTTTGTTACCGACAAATCGCTATAACTTTTATTGATAATATCAATGACCGTATCAATCATATCGTTAGTAACGACAACAATTTCTATGTCATTTCTCTCTATCTGCTGTACCGATTGTAAATCGTGATATAAACGAAAATACGGCTCGTCAATATAACCGTTGAAATCAGCAACATTATACTCATCATTATGCACAATTTTTATATTGTCGGGTACTTTAATATTTCGTTGTTTCCAATAAGGAATACTCAACGAACGGCAAGGATTTTTAATATATTCTTTCAGTAGTACCATTGTTCTTATTGCACCGCTAAATTACTGTTTATCGTACAATTATTATAGCAAAAACAAAATATTCAATCAAGCAAACCGTAAGGCACTCCGAGACTTCTTTCAAATAACAAAAAATGAGCGATAAGATAGCGGTTCTTATCAGTCATCTAATGGTGGAGCGATAGTAACCTAAAACGAATTTTAGTTGTAAATTTGCTTGCTTTTTAATTACCTTTTTTGTATACTATAAATAACAATACATCACACAGGGAATTATCATGATTGTTTCACCGATTAAAACACAAGGCAAAAAAACAAAAATAGTACCTATGATAGTAAAGAAAATGCCCAAATTAGAAGAAACTCTATATATTGAGCCATTTTTAGGTTCAGGTGAAGTTCTTTTCAATATCAATCCACAATTCGCATTAGTCGGCGATAATAATATTCATATTATCAATTTTTATCAAGCGCTTCAAAATAAAACAATTACGTCAGAGTCTGTAAGGGCTTTTTTAGAAATCAATGGAGCAAAACTACAAGAACACGGTCGCAGTTTTTATTATGAAATGCGCAAGGAGTTTAATAAAAATCATAACCCGTTATACTTTTTATTTTTGAACAGAAGTTGTTTTAATGGTGTTATGCGATTTAATAATAAGGGAGAATTTAATGTTCCATTTTGCAATAAAGAGAATAGATTTGCAAAAGCACTAATCACTAAAATAGTTAATCAAGTGGAGTTAATACAAAATATAATACTGCAACATGGTGATAAATGGAAATTTGTATGCTGTGATTGGAGAGAAATACAAAAGTACAATGATTTTAATTGTAAGAAATCATTGTACTATTTTGACCCTCCATATGTTGAACGTCATTCAACATACTTTGATGCTTGGACAGAAGAGAGAAATACGATATTGTTTGAGTATATAAGCACACTAAAAGATAAATTTATTTTATCAAATTGGCTATCTAACAATTATCGAACTAATACTCATATTGACATATATTTTCGCGATATTCAATATAATGTTGTACCCATAGAACATTTTTATCATGTTGGTGGTAAAGAACTTAATCGCAACTCAATTTTGGAGTGTTTAATTACAAATTTTTAATTAAATCAAGATATTGAGTTAATGTAGTATATTGCTTAACCGCCGCTCTGTAACGAGAATAACCGCGCCAATAATTTTCAAATATATCATTGCCAAGTTTTGCAAATAAACCGTTGCCTTGCACAAAGTCCTCAATATTATTTGTTAGTATACTACCAATATTTTCAGTGTTACCGCTACCAGGTTTATCGCCAGCAATTTTGTATTTTTCTTGCATAAAATATTCAACACCTTTATAAGGTGGATATATTTTATCACCGATATGTAAAACTTGTCCAGCCCTACTACCAGACACTCGGTCATATACAAAACCGATTACATAATGTTTAATGTATTGGTCATAAGGATAGGCTATATTTTTTGTATTATTTCTAAGAAACGACGCAAAAGCCCCCAATGTAAAACCGAATTTACATACCTGTCCCTTTGAATTATATCGTCTATAAGTAGTCTTAATATCAATAGCAATCTTTTGATTATTTTCCATAATTATTGTAAAATCGGGATAAACTGTTTGTGACTCAGTTTCTTCTAATTTCCAATTATTTTCTTTACATATAGCGTTAAGAACTCCAAATGATACTAATTCAAAAATGCGCCCAATTAACTTTGAATCACTGCCTAATGTTAGTACATCATTATTTTCAAGTAATAAACCTGTTACATTATAATTTATATTTTTAGCCTTATCGTAAAAACTTTTAATCAAATCCATAAATTATCTCCTTAAAAATCAAAAAATTCGCTTAAAGTAACTTCAAGAGCAATCACAATTTTTTCTAACGTTGCTATTGAAACATTTCGTTTTCCTACTTCTAAACTTGCAATATATGTTCTATGCACGCCAGAACGAAACCCTAATTCCTCTTGACTTATGCCGAGTTTGTTTCGTAATTCTTTAATACGATTCCCGACTTTTGTTTCTATCATTTTTTTAACTCCTTGATAAAACTAATGTGATTATACCGTATTGTTACTCATTTCTCAACACTCAATAAGTAACAATTTTTAATGTCGGCATCATGACGGGTGCTTGATAAAAAAGAAAAGTTTGAACACAAAATAATGTTCAAACTTTAACGACATTGGTGGAGCGGTAGTAACCTAAAACGAATATTTATTTAGACTTAACGCGAATATTCAAAAAGTGATTGACAATGCTTTCGACTGTACGATATACGCAATACACAATCCAAACTATCCAAGTGTACTGCCATTTTTGTGATATTAAACTAATTACAATATATAATAAAGCCACAACAATGGCTATAATCCAATTCATAATTTTTTTGTGCTTACGTATTATGACGTTACTTCTATTCAGTGCGCATTTTACGTTTTCTTCCGAAACTTTTTTATAATCGCTATCGTTTATCCGTTCGCCGTTTAATATTTCATTTATGCTCACGTCATAAAATTTGCTTAAAATTTGTAGCATTTCAACAGGTGGTAAATAATTACCGTTTTCCCAGCGTGAAACGGTTTTATTCGTTACACCAATTTGTTCACCCAATTCATCTTGCGTAAGATTTTTTTCTTTCCGCAATTCAGACAAAAAGACACCGATTTTTTGTATATCCATAATGAATACCTCCCTATGTCCATTATCATTATTATATCATACAAATATGGAAAAGTATTGCCCATAAACAGCGAATTTCTAACAAATATCGGATATGTTATAGAATTTGTGGCACTGTGGCGGGTGCCTGAATAATGTATGAACAAGTGCGCCGCGTTCGTCATACGCGTGCCGCCTGAAAAACGGCAAAAGAAAAAACCTAACCCGAACACTTATTTTGTGGTTCGTTTTAGGTTTGGACTGGTGGAGCTAACCGGGTTCGAACCGGTGGCCTCTTGAATGCCATTTGACTGCCAGGCAATTTCACAATACTTACTTACACAAGATATAGTCCCATTTTTAAACAATATACCTTATTTAGTAGCCCAAGTATCGCAATTATTTTCCCGACTAATCTTGACACTTACAAAACGGTCAGACGTCTGACCGTTTTTTAGTAGCTTTTCGTTTGAAAGGCGTTCCCCCCGCGTCGCGCTTTCGCTTGACGACGCGGGGGGAAGTTCGCATTTTCTTTCCCCCTTCTACTTCGTTTCACCTCTTCGTCCTCCGACTTCTTTTTTCCAATGAAGGGGATTTTACACACCGCGCGTCCCCGACCGTGCTCCCTGCCTCCGCTTCCGTCCTCCCGGCTTGGGCGCGGAGCGCATTCCCCCTATTATCGGGGGACGAGGCTCGCCCCCCGAACCCCCGTCATGCTTTTGTTTCTCGAGCTCAAAAAAAGAACCCGCACCGCGGATTCCGATTTTTTTTTGCAAAAGGACTTGACAAACCTTTCTGCACCGTTTATAATAAAAAGCGAACAAGGGCGAAGCCGGTACGGGCGGTTAGCCTATGTTTCAGTTTTGATTAAACCGCTACCATTAGCTCGGGGGCGGTTTATTTTTTTATGCGTATCGTTACGGTGCCTTTCGTTACCGTTATCGAGCTCACTGCACCTTGCTGCACTAAATCCAACAAGTACATGATCAAGCCGTTACTCATAAGTATCACCTCCTTTTGTAGGAAGTGCCAACCGCCACAGGTCGCCCTGCTCGCTGCCGCCCTTTCGGACGGCTTTTTTATTATATCCCTTTCCTTTCCGATAGTCAATCGCTTTTAATTAAAAAACGGTCAGACGTCTGACCGTTTTATTTTTGGGTCTATACTTTCCTATTTTTACCCGAAGCTCTCCAAATCGGGAAGAAAATCTTTAAACGCTTTTCCGTCCACCTTAAAATCATCAAAGAAATCTTCAATCGTCGGGAACTCTTCCGTTGTCATATCTCCTACAGCATTACGATAAAATACTGCGATATAAACTTTATTATTTTTGAAATTATAATCAATGTAATAATTTTTTCCGCAATACGAAAAAATTGATTCTTCGTGTGTTTCAGCTCGATACGCCAATACGTCGATTATTTCCAAATCTTCCGCATCATACTTACTTCTATCTATCATTTTTCGGCAACTTCCTCTTCTTCTTTGCTTTATCCAATTCACGCTGTTCTTTCTTCGTCAATAATCGATCCTCCGACGGACGATTATCTTTGCTGATATCATGAGCATGATCATATGGTTTATGCTCATCCGCCACATCCAAATCTTTCAAAGCATAACCATTCGGACCATATTTTCTACGACGATGCATCATACCCGTCGCCTTAACTCGAGTATCCAAATTTGTATTCGGCTCACCCTGCATGGGTGTACGTTGATTATCATTCTCAAACCCCTTTCCGAGATGGAAAAGCGGATTCTCTTTTCTACCCATAGTATATCACTCCTTTCCTTTTTTTTCAACTCTTTTTATGTTATCTTCGGCGATTCACCATCTCATCGGGACGGACAAGCGGATGCTGTGCGACAAATTCGTCGATTCCGGCTATCGTAAAATCATCCCTCGATGCCCGTCGGTACTCGTACCCCACGTTCTCAATTCCCTTTAAGAAATACCGCACGCCCGAAAAGCTGTCGTAACAGTCGAACACGTTACCGCCGAACAGACGGAACCGACCGCCCTCGACGACAGATATATTTATCTTTACCCCCACCTGCGCAAGCTCTTTCACCACGCTGTTTAATTGATTCTGAATATATATGAACCGCCACGTCCGCGGCTTCCAAAACAGAAAAAAACGCTTTGTATACGATTCCGTGATATAATATATCCCGACAATCAGCCGCCGAACCGCTGCGTCCAGAGCGTCGAACGCCTGACAATCGAAAATCAACGTTATCAGGTTATGCCGAACGAACTTTAACAGATTGATTAAATACCGGCTTAAAGAAGCAT
>Ga0209694_1002651_pt1 | contig 14050 bp, 10 predicted proteins | sample GluameincwithD2O_FD_187499 | JGI IMG/M metagenome (GOLD analysis project Ga0209694, IMG submission 187499) | Mouse cecum microbial communities from Vienna, Austria - Glucosamine amended microcosms incubated with D2O (SPAdes) (version 2) | ecosystem: Host-associated > Mammals > Digestive system >...
TTTCTCGACATAAAGCCATATGTTATGCTTAAACGATCTATACTGTTTAAGAAAAATAATCTACCTTTGCGTCAAATAATTAAGAAGAGAATGACAAAAAGCATATTTCTATTCCTGCTAGGGATTCTTTCCCTATCGGCGATGGCGCAACCCAAACTGAGCGAGGAAGCCCGTATCAGTCTGATGACCAGCGCACCGTACGATGAAGAGGTATTCACCGTGTACGGGCATGCCGCTCTACGCATATACGATCCCAAGCAAAATATAGATTATATATTCAATTACGGTATATTTGATTTCTCCAAACCTAATTTTATCTATCGATTCGCCAAAGGAGAGACGGATTATAAACTGGGAGTGGCCGATTTCCAAGACTATGTGATCGAGTACCAAATGCGGGGCAGCGATATTACGGAGCAAGTATTGAACCTCACCCAAGAAGAGAAAGAGCATATATGGGACGCCCTGCTTATCAATTACAGGCCGGAGAACAGGGTATATCGTTATAACTTCTTCTTCGATAATTGCGCTACCCGCCCTGCCGCGATCTTGGAAAAGGAGATCAACGGGAGCGTCGATTATCAGTATCCCTATCAATCCCAGACCTTCCGGGATCTTATTAATTATTGTACCCGAAACCATCCGTGGCTCACATTCGGATGCGACCTAGCGCTAGGCAGCCCCACCGACCGGGAGGCCACCCAGCACGAGATGCTCTTCCTCCCCCCTTATCTAAAAGAAGCGTTCTCTAAAGCCACCATCACGGGCCCGGACGGGACAATCCGCCCATTGGTGAGCGAGACCCACGTGATCGGAGCCGGGGAAGCCGACGAGCCGGAAAAAGATATCTGGGATTTATTCACCCCTTTAGTCTGCGCTTGGCTTCTGTTCGGAATCGTTTTAGGGCTTACTTGGATCGAATGGCGCAAAAAAAAATACTTCCTGTGGGTGGATTGTGTCCTTTTCTCGGTAGCCGGAGCCGGAGGTGTCATCCTCTTCTTTCTTAGCTTCATATCCGTCCATCCCTGCACGTGGCCGAACTGGTCTTTGGTATGGTTACAGCCGCTCGATTTGATCGCTGTTATTTTGTTTTGCGTAAAAAAGCTGAAGAAGGCTGCATATTACTATCATTTTATTAACTTTGCGGCGCTTACGCTGATGTTACTGGGATGGTATTTCATTCCGCAACATCTAAACAGTGCCTTTATTCCGCTTGTAGCCTCGATTTGGGTTCGTTCGGGTTGGGGTGTTTACAGAAAGATATGGAGAATCGGATGAGAAAAATTATAACGTCACTTATCGCTATCCTCGTGGTAACAAACCTTGAGGCGCAGCAGCGTACCCCCAAATTGGTGGTATGTATTACTGTGGATCAGCTAAGGGGCGACTATATAGAATACTTTTATAATACATTTGGCGAACGGGGCTTCAAGCGTTTGATGAACGAGGGGTTGGTGTATAACAATATCCGCTTCGAGTTCTCGGACATAGACCAAGCCAGTGCGTTCGCGACTCTTTTTACCGGAAGCAACCCTTGCTTCAGCGGTATCGCCGGAGATAAGACGTTTGATTTCGAGAAAGAGAAAGAGGTCTCGATCTTAAATGATCCCGAATATCTGGGTAATTACACGAAAGAGAATTATTCGCCCAAGAATTTATTCAGTTCCACGATCGGCGACGAGTTGAAAATCGCCTCTCAAGGAAGAAGCGACGTATATTCCATCGCCCCGGATGCCGAGAGCGCTATCCTTTCCGCCGGACATGCGGCGAACGGAGCTTTCTGGATGGATAACACCAACGGGAAATGGGCTACCACGACGTATTATAAGGGAATCCCTTGGTACGTAGACCGCTATAATAACGGCCCGGAATCTTTGGCGTCACGCTTGGAAACCATGGTATGGACTCCTACCCTTCCAATGGAGAAATACAATGCCTTTCCTTACGTATTAGACGATCTACCTTTCCGCTATACGTTCAGCGAGAAGTTTGCGAACTGCTATCCGAACCTGAAGACCTCGCCGTTCATCAATAAGGAGATCAATCGTTTGGCCCTCCAGTTCCTAGAGTACGGAGGGTTTGGTACACGCAGTTGCCCGGATATGTTGTCTATCACGTACTACGCGGGCAATTACCGGGGTACGATGAGCAAGGAATACACCCGGGAGATTCAAGATACGTATTACCAACTCGATCAAGACATCGAGAAGCTATTGGATACGATCGACAAGAAAGTGGGCTTGGCCAATACATTGGTAGTCTTCACCGGTTCCGGTTATTATAAAAGCGAGGAGTCTTATCCGGACGGCTTGATGGTGAACGGTGGCGAGTTTCACCCGAAACGTTGTCTAGCCCTGCTTAATATGTACTTGATGGCCATTTACGGCCAACATACCAGCTGGGTACAAGGATACTACGACAACCAGATCTACTTGAACCGCAAGGCGATAGAAGACGCCAAGTTGGATTTGACGACTTTACAGAACAAGGCCGCCGAATTCATACAGGAATTTAGTGGCGTACAACTCGTCACCACGGGCAGAAGCTTGCTTACGGGCGACTGGAACGAGGGAACCGCCAAATTCCGTCAAGGTACGCACCATTTGAGACGGGGCGATCTGATCATCGAGTTGCAACCCGGTTGGAAAGTAAACCTCGACAATCCGAAAGAAAAAGTCAAGATTATACGCAATAATGCTGTTATCACCCCGCTGGTATTTATGGGCAACGGGTTGAAACCCCAACATATCTACCGCGAAGTCAAGGCCACTGAGGTAGCCCCCACGGTAACCCATGTGCTAAGAATCAGGCCACCAAACGCTACGCAAAGCTTGCCGCTCTGGGAGCTGACAACCAAATAATAGAGAATTGATTATTAAAGTTGATAATTATCAAGGGTTGTGGCTCTTCTTTCTATTTATTATTATCTAATTATTCAAACAACAAAGTAATAACAGACGATAGTTGCTCAACTATCCATTAACATAAGAATCATGGGATTTAATGAGTTTATGACGAAGCTGTTCGGCAATAAGTCGCAGCGTGACCTTAAAGAAATCACACCTTACGTAGATAAGGTAAAGGCCGTATATCCGTCAATCAAGGCACTCTCGAACGATGAGTTGCGTGCGAAAACAGATGAGATCAAACAACGTATCCAAGACTACGTAGCCGAGGAGAAAGCGCAAGTGGAAGAGCTTCGCAAAGGCATCGAGGATAAGGAACTGGAAGAACGTGAGGCGATCTGGGCCGAGGTAGATAAAATTGAGAAAGCCATCACGGACAAGATGGAAGTAGTACTGGAGCAATCCTTGCCCGAGGTATTCGCCATCATGAAAGATACGGCCCGCCGTTTCGCCGAGAATGAGGAAGTGGTAGTTACCGCTAACCAATTCGACCGGGATCTGGCCGCTCGTTTCGACTTTGTCCGCATCGAGGACGATAAGGCGATCTACGCCAATCACTGGAAAGCCGGTGGTAACGAGATCACTTGGGATATGATCCATTACGACGTTCAGCTATTCGGTGGCGTCGTTCTTCATAAAGGTAAGATCGCCGAGATGGCTACCGGTGAAGGTAAGACCTTGGTGGCTACCCTTCCGGTATTCTTGAACGCCTTGACACGTAACGGTGTACACGTGGTAACCGTGAATGATTACTTGTCAAAACGTGACTCCGAGTGGATGGGACCGCTTTATATGTTCCACGGGCTTTCCGTAGACTGTATCGATAAGCACCAGCCGAATTCCGAGGCTCGCCGTAAGGCTTATGAGGCGGATATCACGTTCGGTACGAACAACGAGTTCGGTTTCGACTACTTGCGCGACAATATGGCGATCAGCCCGAAAGACTTGGTACAACGCAAGCATAACTACTCCATCGTCGATGAGGTGGACTCCGTATTGATCGATGACGCTCGTACGCCGCTGATCATCTCCGGACCGATCCCTCGTGGCGAGGAACAATTATTCGAGCAATTCCGCCCGAACGTGGAGGTTGTCGTGAACGCGCAGAAAGACCTTTGCTCCAAATTATTGATCGAGGCCAAGAAGAAAATGGCTAGCGATGACCAGAAGGTCGTTGAGGAAGGCTCTATCCTTCTGTACCGCTCCTTCAAGGGATATCCCCGCAACAAGGCGTTGATCAAGTTCTTAAGCGAGCAAGGCGTAAAAGCTCAAATGTTGAAGACGGAAGAATATTTCATGTCCGAGAATATGCGCCATATGCACGAGGCGACCGATGAGTTGTATTTCGTGATCGACGAGAAGAACAACAGTATCGAATTGACGGATAAAGGTATCGACCTATTGACCGGTAAGACGGACGACCCGACCTTCTTCGTACTTCCCGATATCACTTCCCAATTATCCCAATTGGAGAATATGACAGGAACCGAGGAAGAGAAACAGGCCCAAAAGGACGAGATCTTGGCGAACTATTCCGTTAAGAGCGAGCGTGTACATACCATCAACCAGTTGTTGAAAGCTTACACCTTATTCGAGAAGGATGATGAGTACGTGGTTATGGACAACAAGGTCATGATCGTTGACGAGCAGACGGGTCGTATCATGGACGGACGTCGTTATTCCGATGGCCTGCACCAAGCGATCGAGGCTAAGGAACGTGTAAAGGTAGAGGCCGCTACACAAACATTCGCCACGATCACCTTGCAGAACTACTTCCGTATGTACCATAAATTATCCGGTATGACCGGTACGGCGGAGACGGAAGCAGGCGAGTTCTGGGATATCTACAAATTGGACGTAGTAGTGATCCCGACCAACCGACCGATCGCCCGTAACGATATGAACGATCGTATCTACAAGACAAAACGTGAGAAATATAACGCTGTTATCGAGGAAATCGTTCAGCTGACGGAGGCAGGCCGCCCGGTATTGGTGGGTACGACATCCGTAGAGATCTCCGAGTTATTGAGCCGTATGCTTACGATGCGTAAGATCCAGCACAATGTATTGAACGCTAAGTTGCACCAGAAAGAGGCCGAGATCGTGGCCTTGGCGGGTCAAAAGAGTACGGTTACGATCGCTACCAACATGGCCGGTCGTGGTACCGATATCAAGCTGTCCAAGGACGTGAAAGACGCAGGCGGTTTAGCGATCATCGGTACGGAACGCCATGAGAGCCGTCGTGTAGACCGTCAGTTACGTGGTCGTGCCGGACGTCAGGGAGACCCGGGTTCTTCCGTATTCTTCGTTTCACTGGAAGACGACTTGATGCGTTTATTCGCTTCCGAGAAGATCGCCGGCTTGATGGATAAGCTTGGTTTCAAGGAAGGCGAGGTTCTGGAGCACAATATGTTGAGCAAGTCCGTAGAACGTGCCCAGAAGAAGGTAGAGGAAAACAACTTCGGTATCCGTAAACGTCTGTTGGAATACGACGACGTGATGAACTCGCAACGTAACGTAATCTACACCCGCCGTCGCCACGCCTTGATGGGAGAGCGTATCGGTCTGGACGTATTGAACACGATTTACGATACTTCTACAGCTATCGCCGATCAACACGCCGAGGACTTCGAGGGCTTCAAGTTGGAATTGTTCAAGACATTCGCCATGGAAAGCCCGTTCACGGAAGACGAATTCAAGAGCATGAAACCGGAGCAACTCGTAGAGAAATTGTTCGAGGAGGCATTGAAGACTTATAAACGTCGTATGGAACGCATGACGCAAGTCGCTCACCCGGTCATCAAGCAAGTGTACGAGAATCAAGGAGCGATGTACGAGAATATCATGATCCCTATCACGGACGGCAAGCGCATGTATAATGTATCTTGCAACCTGAAAGAGGCTTACGACACGGAATGTAAGGCAATCGTTAAATCCTTCCAGAAATCAATCGTATTGCATATGATCGACGAGGGATGGAAAGAGCATCTACGTGAGATGGATGAGCTGCGCCACTCCGTACAAAACGCTAGCTACGAGAACAAGGATCCTTTGTTGATCTACAAACTTGAATCTTACAACCTGTTCAAGACAATGGTAGACAACATGAACCGTAAGACAGCCGCCATCTTGATGCGTGGACAGATCCCGGTACGTGAGGAGCCGACCGAGGAGCAACGCCAAGCCATGCAAGCCCGTCAAGCGGCCGTAGCCCAGCAAGCCGCCCAAGCGATCGCCGAGGAAAGAGCCCGTCAACGTATCGCCGTACAAGAGGCCGCCCCGGAGAAGCACGAGGATATGAGCCGTTACCGCACGGAGAAAACAGACTTGAGCGGAAACAACACCCAAGCTGAGGCACCTCAACCGAAGCAAGCTCCGGTCCGTGCCGAGAAACGAGTAGGACGCAATGATCCATGTCCTTGCGGAAGTGGCAAGAAATACAAGAACTGCCACGGACAAGGTTTATAAGGAACAAGAAATAAGATAAAAAAAGAGGGACAGAATACCAATCTGTTCCTCTTTTTTGTATATTGCAGGCATATAAACCCATTAAATGCTACCATTATGATTATTGGAATTCCAAAAGAAATCAAGAACAACGAGAACAGGGTAGCTCTTACTCCCGCCGGAGCCAAAGAGTTGGTGAAAAGAGGTCATACCGTGTATGTACAACACACGGCTGGTATAAACAGTGGTTTCGCCGATGACGCCTATGTGGCGGCAGGGGCCCGGATACTCCCGGCCATTGAGGATGTATATGGAATTGCCGAAATGATCGTAAAAGTAAAAGAGCCGATCGCCAGCGAATATCCCTTGGTACGCAAAGGACAGCTTGTCTTCACCTACTTCCATTTCGCATCCGACGAGGCTCTCACCCTTGCCATGATAAAGAGCGGCTCCATCTGTCTGGCTTACGAGACCGTGGAGAACCCAGATCATACGTTACCCCTTTTGATTCCTATGAGTGAGGTGGCCGGACGCATGTCCGTACAGGAAGGCGCTCGTTTCCTTGAGAAACCGCAAGGTGGCAAAGGCGTATTGCTAGGTGGCGTGCCAGGCGTGAAACCGGGTAAGGTATTAGTTTTAGGCGGTGGTGTGGTAGGCCACAACGCCGCCTTGATGGCCGCCGGGCTAGGCGCCGATGTCACGATTGCCGACATCTCGCTTCCCCGCTTGCGCTATCTGTCCGAGACGATGCCGAAAAACGTGAAGACATTGTTCTCTTCCACGCATACGATCGAACAGGAATTACCCACAACCGATTTAGTGATCGGCGCCGTATTAATCCCCGGAGCTAAGGCCCCGCACCTGATCACCCGGGATATGTTGAAATTATTGAAACCGGGCAGCGTATTGGTAGATGTAGCCATCGATCAAGGCGGTTGCTTCGAGACCTCCCATCCGACTACGCACGCCAATCCGGTTTATGAGATAGACGATATCCTCCATTACTGCGTAGCCAACATTCCGGGAGCGGTCCCGCAGACTTCCACGTTAGCCTTGACCAACGCTACCCTGCCGTACGTGATCAAGCTTGCCGACAGAGGTTGGGAAAAAGCCTGCGAAGAAGATCCGGGCCTAGAACTGGGATTAAACATCGTGGAAGGAAAGATTGTCTACCCCGCCGTAGCAGAGGCTTTTCCTTCACTCAAAGCATAAGTTTCAAAGAATCTTTCATCAGTAGGGATTGCCGTAAGCAATCCCTTTTTTATGTTTTCTATTTTTATTGTTTTCTAAAAAACGTAAAATATCTTGGCTTCTTTTCCCGCACGCCTTAACTTAGAGCACAAAATCAATCAAATTTAATAATTACCATGAAGAAAATTGTTTTATTAGTGGCTTTATGCCTATGTGTCGGAAACCTATTCGCACAAGACGCTGACAAATTAAGAGATGAAGGTGACGCTGCTTTGAAAGCAAAAGATTACGCTACCGTCGTAACAAAATACGGCGAATACTTGAAACAAAACAATTACCAAGACACGGCCCGTATCTTCAATTGCGGATACGCCGCTAATCAAGCGAAGAACTACGCCGAGGCCGCCAAGTATTTCGACATGGCCGTTAAGATGAACTACAACGTAGACGACTCTTATGTAGGCGAGGCCATGGCTTACCGTAACTTAAACAAGACAGAAGAATTCCTGACTACGGTAAAAGAGGGATTAAAAGTGATTCCCGATGGAAACAAGAATAAGACCAATCTGGAAAAGTTGCTTTACGGTTACTGCATCAAACAAGGACAAGCCGCCCAAAAGAAGGGAGATCTGGCCGGTGCCGAGAAAATGTACAAAGAGGTCCTAGCCGTATCGAACAAGGATTACCAGAGCAACGCTTACTACAGCCTTGGCGCCATGCTGTATGGCAACGGAGCGAAGATATTACAGGCCGCTACCCCGATCGCTACTTCCGAGCCGGATAAATACAACGCCGAGAAAGCGAAAGCCGACAAAGATTTCAAGCAAGCGAAAGAATATTTGACAAAGGCAGTCGAACTCGACCCGAAAGACGAGAACTCCAAGAAGATCCTCGCTTCTATCAACGACATCCTGAAATAAGAAAGAGGACTTTATTCATACAAAAAAACCTCCCGGATCACATAGAAATGAAGTGCACCCCAAAAGTTAGACACAAAACTTTTGGAGTGCATTTTTTATGAAGCATAGTTTTGAAGAAAAGCTGAATGTGGTAAGTGAAATTACATGTGGTAAAGGTCTTGAAACCATTTGTCGTGAACATCATCTTGACAAGCATCAGGTTCGCGGCTGGTTATCACGTTACAGGGCTTATGGAGAAGAAGGCCTTCGCAAATCAACAAAGGGTTACCACTTTAGTCCTGCAGAAAAAGAAAGAATTATTTTGGAACATATCAAGGATGGTGTAACTTTGCAAGAGTTAAGCCTTCGTTATGATGTGAACCGCAGCACGATTATATCGTGGTTGAGAAAGGTTCGGTCAGGAGGCTCACTATATGACGTAAAACGGCGAGGTCGCCCTCCCAAAACTCCAATGGCAAGACCAAAGAAAAGAGATCCACAGACAGAACTTGAGAAGCTTCAAGCAGAGAACCTCCGTCTGAGAGCAGAGAACGCGCTGCTAAAAAAAGTGAAGGCCTTAGTCGAGGAACAGAAAGCCCGAGCACGGCTCAATGGGCAAAAGCCATCAACGAACTAAGGTCGAAATATCCTCTTGGCTTGTTATTGAAGCTGAGAAAGATGGCTCGTTCCGTGTTTTATTATCATTTGAAGCGCTTGAAAGCAGACGGTAAGTACGCCATGGAGAAAGAAACCATAAAATCTTTACCATGAGCATAAAGGCCGCTACAGCTATCGCCGGGTAACTGCGGAGATGCGTAACCGTGGAGTTGTCATAAACCATAAGACTGTGCAACGCCTAATGGATGAGATGTGTCTTAAGAGTAGAATCCGTAAAGTACGTTACCGCTCGTATAAAGGAGAGGTCGGAAAGATTGCCCCCAATATAATAGCAAGGAACTTTGCTGCCGAAGCCCCTAACCGCAAATGGGCTACTGATGTGACACAGATAAATATTGGCTCGGTCAAGCTTTATCTATCACCGATACTGGATATGTTCAACGGTGAGATTATATCTTATAATATCTCTCGCAGTCCGAATATGGAGCAGGTGTACGATAGCTTGACAAGGCTTTTGCTAGGTTTGACAGCCTTGACGGACTTATTCTTCACTCCGATCAGGGCTGGCAATACCAGCATTTCGGCTATCGTCAGCGCCTTGCGGAACATTGCATTATACAAAGCATGTCCCGTAGAGGGAACTGTCTTGACAATGCGATGGCTGAGAACTTCTTCGGTATCATGAAGTCTGAACTTCTATATGCAGAAGAATTTGAATCGCCAGAAGCCTTCATGAAGGCTCTGGATGAATATATAGAGTATTACAACTATAAAAGAATTAAATCCCGATTAAAAGGAAAGAGTCCGGTGCAATACCGAACTCTTTCAATTACTGGATAATGTTTAACCCGTCCAACTTTTGGGGTGCACTTCAAAAAGTGATCCGGGAGGTTTTTTGTATCTAGCTGTAGAGACATACGCTACTTGAAGAAGAAGCGGAAGATGTCATTTCCATTCGCATAGATCAATAAAGCGAACAGGATAAACATACCTGCCATTTGGGCATACTCTAGGAATTTATCGCTCGGCTTGCGACGGGCCACTACCTCATAGATCAAGAACATCACGTGTCCGCCATCCAAGGCCGGAATCGGCAAGATATTCATGAACGCCAAGATGATAGATAGAAAAGCCGTACGTTCCCAGAAAATCCGCCAATCCCAGACAGACGGGAACAATCCGCCGATCGTACCGAAACCGCCCAAACTGGAGGCACCTTCCTTCGTAAACACATATTTCATGTCGTTCACATATCCCTTCAAGGTATTAATACCTAATTTAATACCGGCGGGGAACGACTCGAAGAAACCGTATTTGCGGGTCACGGTCTGATAGAGATCCGTAGGCAACATCACCGCTACGCCAATTTTCCCGGCCGAGTCCGTCCTCATGGTCAAGGACTCCAACTGGCCGTTCCGGTAGAAATCTACTGTCACCTCTTCGCCCTTATTCTCTGACAATAACCCAGAGGCATCATAAAACGTCGGGGTAGCCACACCGTTAATAGCCACCACGCTATCCTTCGGCTGCATGCCGGCAAGAGCCGCCGGGGCATTCTTGTCGGGAAGCTCACGAACAACCATCGGGATACGCAAAGGATCGGCGAAGCCTTTTCCGTCACGCATGCAACGTTGCATCATATCCTCCGGTATGGAGATCACGGTCTCCCGCCCGTCACGGAGCACCGTCACGGTCTTTGCCTCCACCACCTTGCGGAAACTGTCGCTACCGAAACGCTCCAACTCCTCATTGTCCGCTCTCAGCAAGATATCACCGTCCTGAAAACCGACGTTCTGGAACGTCTCGCTATAATTCATACCCATCTTCATGTTCTTCAAGGGCAAGTACGTATCACCCCACGTAAACAAGATCATGGAATAAATAAACAAAGCCAGCAAGAAGTTGAACACCACGCCCGCTACCATAATCATCAAACGCTGTCCGGCCGGCTTGGAGCGGAACTCGTAAGGCTTGGGCGGCTGGGCCATCGCCTCCTTGTCCATACTCTCGTCGATCATACCGGAGATCTTACAATATCCTCCCAACGGAAGCCAGCCTACGCCGTATTCCGTGTCACTGTTTTTCGGCTTGTACTTGAATAGCGAGAACCACGGATCGAAGAAGAGGTAGAACTTCTCTACCCGCACCTTGAAAATCCGGGCGAAGATAAAATGCCCGAACTCGTGGACAATCACCAGTATCGATAAGCTCAAGATGAGCTGTAACGCCTTAATCAAAAAAGTTTCCATCTACTATTGTTTGTTCTGTTTTAAATTATTTCAAAATAACTCGGCCGCCAACCGCCTAGCCTCGGTGTCGGTAGCCACATAATCCTCATACGAGGGATTGACGATAAACGAGGCTTTCCGCATAGTCCGCTCGATCACGTCGCTCATTTGCAAGAAGCCGATACGATCTTGCAGGAAGGCAGCCACCACCACCTCATTGGCGGCATTCAAGATACAGGGCATATTCCCTCCTTGGCGGGCCGCCTCGAAAGCGAAAGCCAAGTTACGGAAACGTTCCATATCCGGCTCCTCGAACGTCAAGGTCGAATATTGGTTGAAATCCAGACGGGGCGCCATGCTCCTCATACGTGTCGGGAACGAGAAAGCGTAGGCGATCGGCAATTTCATGTCGGGAATTCCCAGCTGGGCGATCACGGCGCCATCCTCAAACTGCACCATCGAGTGGATCACCGACTGTGGGTGCACCACCACCTGTACCTGATCCGGCGTGACATCGAACAACCATTTCGCCTCGATCATCTCGAAGCCCTTGTTCATCATCGAGGCCGAGTCTATCGTGATCTTCGCCCCCATCGTCCAGTTCGGATGCCTCAAGGCCTGCGCCTTCGTCACGGTAGCCAGCTCCTCCAGCGTCTTCCGCCGGAACGGACCGCCGGAAGCCGTCAGCAAGATCTTCTCGATCGGATTATCGTACGCACCTGTTAAACATTGAAAAATGGCCGAATGTTCCGAGTCCACCGGCAAGATAGGCACCTTATGCTCGGCGGCCAGCTTCATGATCAGCTCGCCGGCCACGACCAAAGTTTCCTTATTCGCCAAGGCGATCGCCTTTCCCGCCTTGATCGCCGAGATCGTCGGTCGCAAGCCGGAATAGCCCACCATCGCCGTCAGCACCATATCGATCGGCTCCGACTGCACCATCTGGGCGATAGCGTCGGCACCCGCCCATACCTTGATCGGCAAGTCCTCCAAGGCCTCTTTCAGCTCGGGATATTTCCGCTCATTGGCGATCACCACCACCTCCGGCATATATTTCCGGGCCTGATTGATCAATAAGTCCACTTGGTTATTCGCGGTCAAGGCATACACCTCGAAAAGATCGGAATGCTCGCTCACTACCTCCAAGGCTTGGGTCCCGATGGAACCGGTCGAGCCTAATATCGCTAACTGTCTTTTTTTCATGGATTATCAAAAAGCTATATATTCTTCCGGATTCACCGGATTGCCCTTATACCACAACTCGAAATGCAGGTGCGGTCCGGTAGACAACTCTCCCGTATTCCCGACCAGAGCGATCGCCTCACCGGCTACCACATGGTCTCCCACCTCTTTCTGCAACAATTCGTTGTGCTTATAAACCGAGATGAATCCGTTCTTATGTTGTATTTGAATTACGTTTCCGTGGTTCGGATCGAAACCGGTATAGATCACCGTACCATCCAACGTAGCCAAGACACTCTCCTTCGGGGCCGCGGCCAGATCCACGCCATAATGATGGACATCCGTCTCATAATGAGAGGTGACCACGCCATTCACGGGCTTATAGAAAAAGACCCCCTCGGTCGGTACCTTGCCCGGGTCGGTCAATACCGATAAATTATATTTCTCCTCTTCCTCGTAATCTTTCACGAAGCGAGTCTCTTCCTTGCTACGAGGAATCTCATAGTTAATATCGTTGCTAGCCAAAGAATCTATCTGACGGATCGAGTCCAAGGGCATCGTACCGGAAAGGATTCCGGCCACATTATTCAGATAAAGGGACTGGATCTCCATCATACGCTCCAACGAATCCGCCCGCAAGGCATTCTGCATAATCTCCTTGCGAACCTCCACGTCGAGATAGCCCGGCAAGTAGTTGCGAATCGGTGTCTTGATGATGATAAAGGCGGTAACGGCGATCAAGAAAAAGGCGAACACCGCCAAAGTGACAAACGCCGATAACTGCGAAAGCCGGAAAGACCACACCTCCTCCAACGTCCCCTCATTGATAAAGGAAAGTTTATATTTAAACCGGATCCGGTGCCAAAACGATTTCGTATTCTTCTTTTTCAACCCCTAATTTTCAATTATCAATTATCAATTCTATAAGTCCCTCCGGCAAAGACACCGTGAGGCTACGGGCCTCATGGTCGGCCTCGGTGATCAACTCCTCCACGGCGGGGATCAACAGCTCCTCGCCTTTATGATCGACACGCAGAAGGACGTTGATTGTCGTCTCATCCACGTCTGTTATCTCTCCTAAATAACCTTTCTGTACGTCCGTCACGGTATAACCGATAAAACTGTCCCATGTCATATCCCCCACGAGATCCTCCTCGTCCACGGCGTCCAAAGGATAAAACACCTCCTTGCCCACAAACATGCGGGCATCCTCCTCGGAATTCACGTCCTCCAGTTTCACCAAGACCACCGTATCGGTCTTATAGCGGAAATCCTCCACGAAGAACGGTACCAAGATACCATCCATCTCGCAAACAATGTGCGGGTCCTCGGCATCTTCCAGCACATCGCTGTTCGTCACCAACGACAACTCCCCCTTGATACCATGGGGCTTGGCAAACTGCCCGATCTTGAAAACCTCTCCTTCTCTAATCATCGCCTAAAATCTTTAAATCCTCGTGATACGTGCCCCGATCTGGTTCAATCGCTTATCGATCCCTTGATATCCCCGGTCGATCTGGTCTATATTATGGATCGTGCTGGTACCTTCGGCGCTCATAGCGGCGATCAGCAAGGCGAT
>Ga0209694_1002664_pt1 | contig 13979 bp, 13 predicted proteins | sample GluameincwithD2O_FD_187499 | JGI IMG/M metagenome (GOLD analysis project Ga0209694, IMG submission 187499) | Mouse cecum microbial communities from Vienna, Austria - Glucosamine amended microcosms incubated with D2O (SPAdes) (version 2) | ecosystem: Host-associated > Mammals > Digestive system >...
GGGAGCTTCAACTTTCGGCGGATATTCCAGACAATCACCGTGGACAATGGCAGCGAGTTCCAAGACTGGGAGGGCATGACGCGGACCGTGACCGGAGAAGGGGACCGGACGCATATCTATTACTGCCATCCGTACAGTGCCTTTGAACGGGGGAGCAACGAGAACGGAAACCGTATGATTCGGCGGAAGGTTCCAAAGGGGACGGACTTTACCGGGATAACAGAGGCGGACACATTGCGGGTGCAGCGGTGGGTAAACGAATACCCGCGCGGCATCCTGGATGGGAGGTGTGCCGGACGGGTATTGCTGGAGCTTGCCCAGGAGGCCGGTATTGAGGGGGTAGAATTGCTTTTGTGAATAATGCACAAAAAACAATTTTAGATTTTTCTGCATTTAACCCTTGACATTTTCTCGGATTTCCAGGGCGCAAAGGCCCCTTCTATTCCTCCGAGCGGACAGGGGAAAAATTTCCCCCGTCAAAAAGTGTCAAAATCGCTTGACGAAAATCAAAAGCTGTCTTATACTACTACAAGTTTATCATTTGCGCAAACCGATTTTTTCTTACGTAAAGGACAGGCAGCCATGAAAGTCACCATCAGCGACGTGGCGCGCCTGGCGGGGGTCTCCACCGCCACGGTCTCCCACACCATCAACAACACCCGCTACGTCTCCGGCGACACCAAGGAGAAGGTCTATCAGGCCATCCGCCAGCTGGGCTATACTCCCGACGCCTCCGCCCGGAGCTTCCGCACCGGGAAGAAGAAGACCGTCGGCTTCATCGTGCCGGACATCTCCAACAAATTTTTCGGCACCATCATCGAGTCCGCGGAGAACTACCTCTCCGCCAACGGCTATCACCTCATCATCGCCAACACCAAGGAGAGCATGGAGCGGGAGGAGACGAACCTCCGCCTCCTGACGGCGGGACTGGTGGACGGGCTGCTCATCGCCAGCACCATGGACCGCTTCTCCCGGCTGGACGGGCTGATTCCCGCCGGCTTTCCGGTGGTGCTGGTGGACCGGACCTTTGAGGCGCAGAAGTACTCCTCCGTCTCCGTGTCCAACTTCCAGCCCATTTACCGCAGCGTCTGCCGCCTGGCGGCCAAGGGGAAACGCCGGGTGGGCATCATCGGGGGGCTTCCCCGGCTCTCCACCACCCGGGAGCGCATCGCCGCCTATCAGACGGCGGTGGCGGACTGCGGCCTGACCCAGGACGAAGCCCTCATCCGCTACGGCGATTCCATGGAGGACAGCGCGCCGCCCTGCCTGGACGAGCTGCTGTCCCTGGGCTGCGACGCGATTTTGGTCTGCCAGGGGCTGATGGCCTCCGTGACCATCGCCTACCTCCGGGGAAAGGACATCTGGCCCCAGCGGGACCTGGAGCTGGTGAGCTTCGTGGACTATGACACCCATGCCTACGAGTTTTACTACGACCAGGTGGACCAGATCATCCAGCCGGTGGAGGAGCTGGGCCGGGCCGCGGGGGAGCAGATTCTCCTCCGGGTGGAAAAGCCCGACGCGCCGGTGCTGGAGCGGGTGCTGACCTCCTCCTTCCGCCCCTATGGCGCGGAGGGCGGCGGAGCGTGACGCCCAACCTCCCGGTTCGCGCTTCCCTTCCATTCAACCGGCTCTTCGCGTCTCCGGACGCTCTGCGGCCCCCGGCGAAAGCCGGGGGCCGCTTTTGGTTATTCACTCCTCCGTCTTTCCGGCCTCCAGCTCCACGGAGAGGCCGTTGACCTCCACGCCTTCTCCGGCGGGAATCAGCAGGTACTTCCGTCCGCCGATGATCCGCGTCTCCACCAGATAGCTGTAGGCCGGGTCGATGGAGATGGTGGCCTGTTCCGTCTTCACGTCGAAGCGCTTGGCGTCGATGAGGTTTTCCGGGTTCAGCGCCCCGCCGCCGAAGGCCTGGCCGCACTGCTCCTGGAAGGCGGCGGTCCGCTCCTCCGGCACGCCGCAGTCCCGCAGCATGCCGCCGATCTCCCCGGCGGAGAGGGCCAGGGGCTCCGGGTCCCCGCTGTCCTTGTGGGCCTCGATCTTCTCCACCAAACGGCCGTGGACGGCCTGGACCACCTCCAGGCTGCACGCGCCCTCCAGCGCGCCGGAGAGGGCGCCCTCAAAGGCCTCCCGCTGCTCGGCGGCGGACATGGGGGCCTCCGTGCGGAAGACGGCGTCAATGAACTCCTGGTGAAGCTGGTCGGGCTTGCGGGAGTAGAAGAGGGCGTTATAGATGTTGGCGGCCCGGTCGTCAAAGGCCGGGAAGAGGAAGCCCAGATCCGGGGCGGAGACGATCTGCCCGGCGGCGCAGCTGTGGAACTCGTTCTCGCCGGGGAAATAGCCCAGCTCCATCTTGCAGTTTTTCACCGGGCACACGGCGCACAGGATATAGGAAAACACCTCGTCGGACCCGTCGGTCTCGCCGTTTTTGTTCCGGTGGGGCACGTCGTAGGCGTCGTGGGCCAGAAGGAGGAGGTAGTTGCTCTCTCCCATGTCCAGCGCGTCGATGACGGTGCGGTAAAAGGTCTCTCGAATCTCCCCGTCCCGGAGCTCGGACTCCCGCAGGGCCGAGAGGAGGCGGTGCTCGTCGCTGTCGGCCACCTGCCGGGTGGAGAAGACGATGTCGATCAGCTGCTTTCCCAAGGTCCCGGACAGGGCCTTTTTGAGGAGGCTCAGGTACTTCTCCGCCTCCTCCTGGGGCATGGTCCCCAGGGACTCGTCCAGATAGGAGATGATTTCCCGGCTGGAGCCGTTGACATAGCAGCCGTAAACCCGGCTGACGGCGGATTTCTCCGGGCGGAAGCGGCGGCGCAGCTCGCCAAGCTCTTTTTGATTCATATGTACCTCGCTTCTCCGGCGGCGGACCCGCCGGCATCCAAATTTTGATTTCTCAAACATATATTCTACGAAAAAGAGGCGGAAAATGCAACAGGAATTTTTCCTCCGCCGGAAAGCCGCGCCCGGCGTGTAAAATTCTTGCAAAGAAGTCCGGGCTTCCCTTGGAAACGCCTCGATTTTGTGCTAAAATGGGATTGTAAAAATATTCCGTTTGAAGGAGGAGGTCCCATGACCAAAGGCAGGCGCTGGCAGGACGAAGTGGGACGGACAAAAACCGTCCTGGGGGAAAAGGTGCGGGAGGCGCTGGCCTCCGTGCTGCCCATCACCGCCATTGTGCTGGCGCTGTGCCTGACCTTCGCCCCGCTGCCGGTGGACATTCTGCTTGCCTTTCTGGCGGGGGCCGTGCTCCTGATTATCGGCATGGGCTTTTTCACTCTGGGCGCCGAGGCGGCCATGACCCCCATCGGTGAACAGGTGGGCTCCCACATGGCCCGGTCCCGGAAGCTGGAGGTCATCGTATCCGTCAGCTTTTTGATCGGCGTGGTGGTCACGGTGTCGGAGCCGGACCTCCAGGTCCTGGCGGGGCAGGTCCCCGGCATTCCCAACACCGCGCTGGTGGGGGCCGTGGCGGCGGGCGTGGGGGTCTTCCTGGTGGCGGCGCTGCTGCGCATTTTGTTCCAGGTCTCCCTTCAGTGGATGCTGATCGGGTCTTACGCCGCAGTGTTTCTCCTGGCGGCCTTCTTTGTGCCCAAGGACTTTCTGGCCGTGGCCTTTGACTCCGGCGGCGTCACCACGGGCCCCATGACCGTGCCCTTCATCATGGCCCTGGGCCTGGGCGTCTCCTCCATCCGAAGCGACGAGAACGCCGCCCAGGACAGCTTCGGCCTGGTGGCCCTGTGCTCCGTGGGGCCCATTCTGGCGGTGCTGATTCTGGCGATGATCTATCCCGCCTCCGGGGCCTACGTTCCCACGCCCATGCCCCAGGCGGCGGACAGCCGGGAGCTGGGGGGGCTGTTTCTCTCCGCCCTGCCTCGCTACGCCTGGGAGGTGATGAAGAGTCTTTTCCCCATCGCCGCGTTCTTCGCCTTCTTCCAGATCGCCGCCCTGCGGCTGACGCGGAAAAAGGTGTTGAAAATCGCGGTGGGCCTCCTGTATACTTATGTTGGCCTGGCCGTGTTCCTCACGGGGGTCAACGTGGGCTTTCTCCCGGCGGGCGCCTATCTGGGCCGGCAGATCGCCGCCCTGCCCTTCCGCTGGATTCTGGTGCCCACCGGCATGCTGATGGGCTGGTTCATCGTCCAGGCGGAGCCGGCGGTCCACGTGCTGAACCGGCAGGTGGAGGAGATCACCTCCGGGGCCATTCCCGGCGGGGCCATGAGCGCCAGCCTCTCCGCCGGCGTGGCGGTCTCCATCGGGCTGGCCATGATCCGGGTGCTCACGGGCGTCTCCATTTTCTGGTTCCTGGTACCGGGGTATCTGCTGGCGGTGGGCCTTTCCTTCTTCGTGCCCAAGATGTTCACCTCCATCGCCTTCGACTCCGGCGGCGTGGCCTCGGGGCCTATGACGGCCACCTTTCTGCTGCCCTTTGCCATGGGGGCCTGCGAGGCTTTGGGGGGCAGCATTGTCACGGATGCCTTCGGCGTTGTCGCCATGGTGGCCATGACGCCGCTTCTGACCATCCAGCTCCTGGGTCTGGTCTACCAGTGGAAGCTGCGGGCCAGACTGGCCGAAGAGGCGGAGGACGAGGAGATCATTGACCTGTGAGCCGCCCGGCGCAGCGTTCAAGAGTTTTGAGAGAGGAGGGCCGCCGATGTCCGGAGCCGTTTTGATCATCACCATCACGGACCGCAGCCGGGGCGGAGAGTTCGCCGCCTGGTTCCAGGCCCAGGGGGCCTCGCTGGTGCTGTCGGTCCTGGGCCAGGGCACCGCCGCCACGGAGGTGCTGGACTATCTGGGGCTGGAGGCCACGGAGAAGGTGGTGCTGCTGCTGGCGTCCCCCCGCTCCTCCCGCCTGGTGCGCCGGGCGCAGCGGGAGCTGTGGCTGGATGTGCCGGGCCGGGGCATTTTAATGACGGTGCCCCTGTCCAGCATCGGCGGCGCCAGGGCCAGAGACTATCTGCTGCAAGGGGAGGCGGAGGAGAACGATATGGAAAAGGAGATCACCCACGAGCTGATTGTGGTCATCACCAACCGGGGCTATACGGACCAGGTGATGGACGCCGCACGCTCCGCCGGGGCCGCCGGCGGCACCACCGTCCATGCCAAGGGCACGGGGACGGAGCTGGCCAGGAAATTTTTCGGCGTCTCCCTGGCGGCGGAAAAGGAGATCGTGTTCATCCTGGCCAAGGAGGCGGACCGCAAGCCCATCATGAAGGCGGTCATGACCCAGGCGGGAATGGGGACCAAGGCCCAGTCCGTGGTCTTCTCCCTGCCGGTGACGGATCTGGCCGGCCTTCGCCTGCTGGAGGAGGACGGGGAGTCCTGAGGGATGAAAAGGGGCCCGGCGCGGAAAACCGTGCCGGGCCTTTTGTCTTGCCCTCAGGTTACCAGCAGCGCCAGATACCCGGCGTACAGCCCCAGCATCAGCACGCCCTGCCAGCGGTAGAACCGCTCCGTCGCCAGGGGCGGAATTACCGCCACGCAGCAGATGAGCAGACAGGCCGGCAGGTCCAGAGCCGTGGTCTGGGCCCCGATGGTCAGCGCCCCGCCGCTGACGGCGGAGCAGATGGGCAGAATCATGGTCAGGTCAATGACGTTGGCCCCGATGATGTTGCCCACGGACATGGAGGCCTCCTTCTTGGCGATGGCCGTCAGCGTCGTCACCAGCTCCGGCAGGGAGGTTCCGACGGCCACCATGGTCACGCCGACGATGCTGGCGGGGACTCCCATCAGAAGGGCCAGCTCGCTGCCGTAGTTGATCAGCAGCCGGGAGCCGATGACAATGGCCGTAATGCCCAGAACGAAGAGGAGGAGCTTTTCCATCATCTGCCGCCGGGAGACGGTGCGGCCCTTGCGGCGGGTCTCCCGGTTCTCCGCCATGCCGGCCTTGGCGTCCCGCAGGTTGCTCCAGAGATAGACGCCGAAGATGATAAACAGCGTCAGCCCCGGCAGCGTCTCCAAAACGCCCCCCCGGCAAAGGACCAGCAGCAGCGCTGCCCCCAGGACCATCAGCAGCGCCTTCAGCTGGAACTGGGCCCGCTTCACCACCGAGGGGATGCACACCAGGGAGATGCCCAGAATGAGCCCCAGGTTGGCGGTGACGGAGCCCACGGCGTTGCCCACGGCGAGGTCCACCTCCCCCTGGAAGGTGCCGGTGACGGAGACCGTCAGCTCCGGCAGGGTGGTGGCCAGAGAGACGATGGTGGCCCCGATGATGAACCGGGGCACGCCGGTGGCCTCGGCAATCCAGACCGCGCCGTCCAAAAACCAGTCGCCGCCCTTGATGATGAGGAGCAGCCCCAACAAGAACAACAGTACCGTAATCCAAATTTCCATCATGTCCACCGCTTTCCAAAAATTCAGCGAGACTTCTATCCCGCAGAACAACACCGGAACCGCCGGCAGTTGTCCCACGGGATAAAAGTCTCGCTTTTCGGCGTGCCCGGACAGTGAAGCACTGTCGTGATGACGAGCCGCGCCGCGCTTTCCCGCCGGGCTGTCCCAAAAGACCCCCGGCGCTGTTCGCAAGCTACTCCCTTTTATGAAGCCATGAGCTGTGAGACCACTATAAAGAAATCATACACGTTTTGTCAACGCTAACTTTGTCGGAATCCGCCGGACGGGACATAGGATTTACAAAGTCTTTACGGCCTTCCAATATCCGGGTCAAAGCCGATGAACTTCACCAGGGCCTCCCGGCCCTCCGGCGTCTCCCGGGGGGCGAAGCCGCAGTCCAGGAAGAATGCCCGGGCGGAGCTCTCCGGCGGCAGGACAGCGGACAGCTCCTCGCCTCCCCGGGCGCGGGTATGCTGCACCGCCTGGCCGATCAGCTGGATGCCGAAGCCCCGCCTCCGGAACTCCGGCCGGATGTGGACCAGAAGCACGCGCCCCGTCTCCGGGTCCATACGCAGAAGACCGGCAGGCTCCTCCTCCAGCAGCCCCTCCAGGGTCAGGGAGGCGGCGGGGAAGGGGCCGGACCCGCCCGCCTCCATCCAGGCGGCGGCCAGCCGCTCTCGGGCCTCCTCTTCCCCCAGGGGCCGGAACCAGAGGCCAGGCTCCAGGGCATAGGCCCGGCGGACGCTGGTTTCCCCCGCCAGATACTCCGGGGTTTTCAGATGGCCGCTGTCGTTCATAAAGACCACCCGGAGGCCGTCCCCATCCCCCTCCAGCAGGGAGACGGCGGTGTTGTCCCCGGTGGGGGACTTCTCTCCGGTGTCCCGGAGGGAAAAGCCCTGGAGGTTCGCCAGGAGGAGCCGGATGGCGTAGCCATGAGAGAAGACGGCCACGGTCCTGCCCGGGTTTTCCCGGACGATGTCCTCCACGGCGGATCGAATCCGCTCCAGGACCTGCGCCGGAGTCTCCGCCCCGGGGATGGACCAGCGGTCCATGCGCCTGCCAAAGTCCGCCATGGCCTCCGGCGTGGAGCGGGCGATGTCCCCCCAGGTCCGCTGCTCCCAGCCGCCCACGTAAATCTCCCGCAGGTCCCGGCGAAGATGGAGCGGCAGGCCCTTGGGCCTGTAAATGGCGGAGGCGGTGGCCCTGGTGCGGTAGAGGTCGCTGGCGTAAACGGCGTCGATATGGACGGCGGCGAAGCGGCGCTCCAGAGCCCGCACCTGCCGCCAGCCCCGGTCGGTGAGGTTGCTGTCGTGCTGGCCCTGGGCGATGCGGTAGAGGTTGCCCTCCGCCTCGGCGTGACGGATGAGATAGACGGTCGTCATGATGATGCCTCCTGAAAATCGATTCTTTTCCATAGTATAGCGCGTTTCACAGTCATTGGCAAATGGCGCGGCGTTTTTTCTCTTTGTCTCCGGGCATACTGGACTTGTGCTGAAAAGGAGTGAATCAAGATGAAAAAGAGTACCGGATTTCTGATCGGTATGAGCGCCGGCCTGGCGGCTGGCGCGGCGGCGGGAATAATGGCGCCCCAAAGCAGCCGGAGGACCATGAAAAAGCAGGTGGATCAGGGAATTCACAAGCTGGGTGTCGCCGTGGATCAGGCTGTGGACAGCATTGTTTCCGAGGCGCGATGACAAGGGCGGAGCGGGATTTTCCCGCTCCGTCTCCGCCTGTACGGGCTTTTTCGGCGGGTCGGAACGGGCGGGGAAAAAGAAAAAAAGAAAATTTTGAAAAACCCCTTGACAGATCGGCCAGGCTCTGCTATTATAATCACTGTTCTGATGCGGAACACCTGACACGGGGGTATAGCTCAGCTGGGAGAGCGCTTGAATGGCATTCAAGAGGTCAGCGGTTCGATCCCGCTTATCTCCACCACGCAAGGGGCACTGTGAAAGCCTTGGAACCCGACGTTCCAAGGCTTTTCCCTTGAAAGTAAAATTGCGTCAGACGGTTTTGGGCGGGGCCGTTTCACAAGGCACTGCGTTTCCATTTCGATCCGTCCGCCGGAAAACTGCATAAGGGCCTGTAGCTCAGTTGGGAGAGCGTTCGGTTCGCATCCGAGAGGTCGAGAGTTCGAATCTCTTCAGGTCCACCAACGAGAAAATCACCGCAGTGAAAACTGGGGTGATTTTTCTTTTGACCACAGAAATACCACAGACGGGTTTCAGAAAATTTTCGGGCGGCGGGCTGTTACTTTGGCCCGCCGTCCTATTCTTTGGATATGGCGGCTCAGCCTTTGCTGTTTGTGAGACTATCGAAACACGAAGCTGCCAGTCGTTTTTCCACCCACGGCAAAAGAGAAAAAGGCACCTTGACTGATCGCCGCAGCGTAACCGCCCTCATTCCAATCGAAGCTGTCCTTCTCTTCCAATAGCTTCAGCGTCTCCCGCAGCTGGAGCATGGCGGCAAAAGTGTGCTTGCAGGGATAGCTGCAATAGCAGCTGCAGGTGAGATTTTTGATTTCGCCGCCGCCGTAATCAAACTCGATCTCATAAGGGGAAGTTCCTTCCACGATTCCCCGTCCATGGCCACGGAAAATGCAGAGGTATGCCACCCGGCTCTCTGTATAGTAGTCGTGTCCACGCTCCGCAATGGCGCTGGTGACCTTCATTTCGCTGAGGTCGTCCAGCCGAAAGCTGTGGTCATCACTGCCGGACACATAGACGTCAGCCTCTTTGTCCGGGGCCTTGAACCAGGTGATGATTTTCTCATAGGGAATCGTCTGAGGGTCAAAGGATACCAGGTGGGAGCCGGCCATGCGGAGTTCTCCAGAGATGTGGGTATCCGCCACAGCGATCACCCGCTTATAATCGGAGAGTTTGATCTTAAAGCTGTAATTCACAGCGGTCACACGCCCCCGCAGGCCCTCGAGCTTGCCGTCCACATAGACGGTATCTCCCACCCGGAGGTCGAACTGGTCGTTGTAGTAGGATAGGTCCATTCCTCGCTTGGGGAAATAAACCTGCACCAAGGATTTTCTCGGCGCAGAAGGTGAAGATGTATCTTTTGGCTGGGTGATATTATCAGCATTTCCTTGAATCTCATTCCAAAAACCAATTTTCCGCTTCATACAGAATCCTCCTTTTGGTATGGTGTCTCGCATTGTGCTTCCAGCTTACAGCAGGAGGTGTCCAAATAAAACTCCCTTTTAATTTTTTGTTCCAATAGGAGCGATCCGGCTCGCACTCTGCTACCCGAAGTTACTCTCCATCTGAATAGTCCCAGGTCTGCCGCTCAAGGAGGGCTTTTACAGTTTCCTTCAACTCATCGCTGAAATCTTCAAGGTCTTCAATGCCAATTACGTCATTGTTGATAAGCGCAATGATGTTGTTGATAAAATTTGTCCGGGTCATCTGTAGCTGGACGCCTGGATTCCTTTTGTCACTTCTTATCCGCTTATCCAGTTGCCAGAATTTTTCTGACGGATCACCATCGCCACTCAGCAGTTCTATGTATTCATCGCATAGCCTGCCCATGTAGGCTTCCTGCCAGTCTCCAATTTTACTGCAAAAAAGTGCCCAATCCCGTTTTGTAAATCGCTGCTCCCCCACAGCTTCACCCCATCATATCCGAATGAATGAACAAACCAAGCATATCACGGCATCGGTAATTTATCAAGGGTACATAATTTGTGCAGACACTATCTGCATAAATTGCTTCCATTCCAGAAGAGGACAGCGAATCACCTTGATCCGCTGTCCTATCTTTAGATATGGCGCCTCAGTGTCAATGTTCCGGGCCGCGTTCCGCTGCATCTCGCCGGTGATGTGGGTTAGATGTTCAGCGTGGCGGCCGACGAGACGTGGCCGATGATGGCGGACAGGGTCTTTACATCCATCCCGTTCTCCAGGGATATGGTAGCGAAGGTGTGCCCTTATGGCATAATAAGGACAAATCGGAAAACCCTTGCGTTGCAAGGAGTTGGCTGGTTTGTCCTAGTTCTTTTTCCAGCTAAATCCCCTGCAAAAAATAGGCATAACGAGGGAAGCCAAAAGCGAGGTGTAACGTAAAGGTCAAATACAGTGTATAGCATCCAGCCGGGAGCGCACAGCGTCCCGGCTGGGTGCTTTTTACCAGCAGGGGACAGGACGGTGAGCCTCACGGTGGGCCTTGTGCCTGGGACTGCTCAGGTGAACCGGCGCGGGTTAGTTTGTGCGCCTCATGCGAGTGATGAAGCTGTCCCCGTTCCGAGCACCAGCGAGGAACGGCGCACTTTTATACATAGCCTGCGGCAATGTATCCGTGCGCTCTGCGAGGCCGCTTCCAGGATCGCTGACTTGTCACCGCCCTAGGTAGCTTGCATCGCTTCGCTCCGTACAAGAGGCACGCCCCTTGCGCCGCTCTGCGGCTATCCCCATGACGCTGCTGTGTCACTTTCTCCCTGCTGGTCATGCGAAGCATGGAGCCGCACCGACAGGTGCGTTCGACTGGACGCAAAGCAATCAGGCCGGGGCTTGGGAGAACCCCAACAAGCTGCATCGGAATATCGAAAACGATATTCCGATGCCCTGCTTGCCTGTTCTAACACTTACAGCTTGTACCGGCTCTCTGCGTGTGCTATACTGTACCCAGAAACAACCCAACAAATTGCCAGTTTATAGAGGTGATGTATATGGCAAAACATGAGTTTGGAATTATGATAGATGCTCCCCAACCGGGTAAAAGATATGACGAGTACGAACCGTGGAAATATGCCTGCATTTCTGTTGATGATGACTATTTAGAAGGCGTTGTTGAAAAGCTTACCTTCATTGATTTCTATTGGCATACGCTTTCTGCAAAGGGTAAGGGGCTTGCATATTGTGGTATTACACTTGTTCCACCTTGCTCGTTAAAAGCATTTACTGATGTTATTGCTGATATTCCTGAACTGTACGAACTAAAGAAGCTGTTAGAAAAGGCATTGGTCGAAAATAAATGGGTCATTCATTACGGACTCTGATTAAGCAACAATTTCCAGTTTATCAAGGAGACCGGCAGACAGGATATACTCCGATGCGCTTAGATACATGATAATTTATTCAAAAAGAGCGGATAAAAAATTTGTGTCTTGGGCTTGACATTTGGGTGGCGGAGGTCATGAACCCTCACCCTTTTGCACCCGGCCCTCTCCAGGATGACTTGCAGCCGTTTGCGGACATAACCGGGATTTACGGGCTGCTCCGGCTTGACGCGGGAAGGGAACATCCACTCTGAGAATACCTGCGCCTTGTGCTCTGCCAGCAGCCCGCCGTTCTGGTACCGGACGGCGTCGTCCAGCGTGACGCTGCCGCCTGTCTTCTTCACGTTCTGGACGCGCCGTCCCCGCAGCGCCTTGAGCTGTTCATGGGGAATCTCCATCCCCGCCGCCAGCACATTCATCACCATGTCCTGCTCCACCGCCAGCTTGAAGAGCAGACGACAGACGCGGTTCTCTGAATCCTGCACCGCACCGCGAATAGCGGACAAGTACATAGGCGCTACGGCCGTGCAGTCGCGACGCGCTTTCTGCCGTTCTACGGCCAGCTCCAGCTGACAGAGCTGCCGCTCGTGGTAGTGATTCACTGCTTCACGGATGGGGCGGATGTGGCAGCGCAGTGTACCGTTGCGCTTGCGCCCGTCCCTCGTCGTGACGACGGTGGTGGACTCCGTGCGGATGAGGTGCTTGTCCTCCAGCTCCAGCACGTACTTTCGCACGGTGTTGGCGCTCATCTTCACCGCTCTGCCGATGGTGCTGTAGCTGGCGCAGGACTGAAAGGTCTTCCTGTCCTCGATGTGCATCAGGTAACCGCAGACCGCATGGCACCGCAGGACAGGTCCAGATAGAACACTTCGTTTGGCAGAGGAGAAAAATTCTTGGCCGGGTCTCGCCTGGAATAGAGATCGTATTTCTTCACGCCGTACCTTCTGTGTGTTCTTCCGCCCAACGGATGAACGCCTTCTTGGGGACCGCGATGCGGCTGCCGATGCGCAGTGCCGGGAAGCAAGGGGGCCCTGCGCAAACGCGCAGCGTTTGTGTGGGGAGAGGAGGAGCAACGAAGTGAGCGAGACCTGCCGCTTGCGGCGGGGCGAGTGATACGGAGTTTGTGACGACGACGTGCATCAGCTCGTACCCGCTGGACGGTGAGACGCCCAGCACCCTTGCCACTGTCCCCGCGTTCAGGAACAGCGGCAGCTCGTCATAGGTCTTGTAGATAGACTCTTTCATACTGTACTTGCTCTCCTTATCAGTTGTGATAATTTTTCTCTCTGTGTTGGAGTCAGGACAGAGTGTGATAGCCGTCCACGCAGTCCTCGCCATACCGGAGAAAATAAAAAAACCTACACATCCCTGCTGGCAAACCAACCAGCGGTACAGAATATCGTACCGCAAGGTCTTGCACAGCCTCGGATATGTAAGCCGGAAGTAGAGCGAGGCAGTTTGTTCAGTTGTTGTACTCGAATATATGTTCTGTATATAGGATACTCGATCAGGCAGCTTTTGTCAAGGGGATGCGTATAAAAATTTTTGGAATCGGGAATACTATAAAATTTCCCATTGCTGTTGGGGTGTGCTCTTTGCGTCCGACGATATGGGCGGCCTTGATTCTCCATTTGGAATCGTATAAAATATTGACAGACGAACCGCATCGTTCAACTGGACACGGGAGGAGATGCGACTTGAGGATTGCCACTTGGAACATCGAACGGCTGAGGCACAAAAAATTCCTGGAGCAGATTCTGCTTGCCTGTGAACAGACTCAGGCAGATATCCTCGTGCTTACCGAGACAGACCATCGTGTGAGACTGGATTATCCGTACAACTTCCACACGCCGCCGCTGACAGATCTTCAGCCTGTATTCTATAACCCCACTGAGAACAGAGTATCCATCTACACAAATTACCCTTGTATCCGACAGCATAAGACCTGCGACGAGTATACCGCGCTGTGTGTTGAGTTGGAGACAGAAAAAGGCCATCTGTTGGTTTATGGAACCATCATCGGTATTTATGGAAACAGACACCCTTCGTTTCAGCAGTCCCTGACCCAACAGCTCAACGATATCAAGCGGCTCTCCGACAGTGGGATACCTCTTTGTATTTGTGGCGACTTCAACTGTAGCTTTTCCGACAGCTACTATTTTACGAAGCAGAGCAGAGAGACTTTGCTCCGCACCTTTTCCGATTACGACATCGAGCTGCTTACAAAAAACGAGGCAGAGTGCATCGACCACATTGCTGTCTCAAAACGCTTTATCTCCAACAGCGGCATTCAGATTACAGAATGGAATCAGGATAAACTGATGTCTGACCATAAAGGCATTGCTGTGTGCTTTTCGTAGCGGTTTGACTTTTTCTTTGGATATTGAGGAGCAGAATCCGAAAGCCAAGAGCAGACTGCATCTGCGGTCCGCTCTTGACTTTCGTTGGGCGGTTGCTATGCGTAGAAGTTGACGCTGTTGGGGATTCCAAGGGGTACTGTCAAGAATAATGCGCAAAATAGTATGCAGGCTCTGGCAGAATGAAATCAGCCAGCAATCGAGGCATCCTCCAGGGTAGCCTCTAAGTGCTTCATATTCATGTACTTCTTGTTGCCCCACTGGGTGCCAGCTACATGGCGGAGCCTGGC
>Ga0209694_1002666_pt1 | contig 13960 bp, 12 predicted proteins | sample GluameincwithD2O_FD_187499 | JGI IMG/M metagenome (GOLD analysis project Ga0209694, IMG submission 187499) | Mouse cecum microbial communities from Vienna, Austria - Glucosamine amended microcosms incubated with D2O (SPAdes) (version 2) | ecosystem: Host-associated > Mammals > Digestive system >...
CAGATAGTCTGTAATTAAAACCGGCGCAATAAAGGCTTCCCTTAAATACATCATAGAGGGAAGCCTTTCAAATGTTATTTCTGTTTTCATCCATGGCAGGTGGCTGACTCAGCCATGAAGTTTCTTTCAATGATCCCGTTATGTATCCGACGGTCCCGAATCAATACGCCTCCGTCCTTTTGAACTTCATAGTATCTCTCGATCGAATCCAGTGAGTTCAGGATCTCCAGTGACCAGCGTTCCAGCGTACCGGCGAAATGCCTCATTTCCTGGATCCCACTGTGTCTCAGATCTCCGATCAGTTCATACAGTTTCTCGCTGCCTTCTTCACCGGAAGGACACTTATAAAGTTCGACAAGTCGTCCCCTGACATTGATCACTTCGCACAACACAGGACTGATGTTGCACAATGCTTCTCTGATTTCGTGGAAATTCATATATCGTTCCAATGAAGGATTGTATTTCTTTCCTCTGCCGGGATCGAAGATCTCATCATTGGGATCCTTGAAGATCATCCAGTGGAATTTCTTCAGGAGATAGTAGTTTCTTGAATGCTTCTGCACTTCCACATCCAGGGTCTGGATATGTTCCCTGTTTGCGGCTGTACCTGCATCAGGAAGGCACTCCAGTTTCCGCTTCTCCCGTCTGAGCCTTTGAAGCTCCCGATAGATCGGCCGCATCACAGAAAGACGGACCTCGTCTGCCTGCTGAGTGAATTCCTTGATGAGATGGAAGTGGTCCACGCATACCTTCACATCCTCTGGAAAGGTCACCCTGACAGCGTCCCTGTATATGGGATACATATCGATACAGACAGCTTTGACCCTATTCCTTTCTTCCCAGGGTATGGACCTGAAATAGCGGATCAGTTCATCTTTATGCCGGTTGGGAAGGATATCCACCGGTTCCTGGGTCCTGAAGTCAAGCAGGACACAGACATAGGCATCTGCACCTCTTCCGAAACAGTGATTCTCGTCAATGGAAAGATATTCTCCAAGAGCGGATCTGGTCATGCGGACATGGGTGTCGAATATGTTCATGACCGTCGTGACCGAGACGCCATATCCTTCAGCGACCGAAGTGAAAGTCCTGGATGGATCCCTGAGAGAGTCAAGGATCGAATAGACCACATCTTTGGATATCTTCTGGGAAGCACGGATGACGAAGGGGTTGTGTTCGTAATAAGTTTTCCTGCATTGAGGACAGATATACCTGCGATGGTGCAGATACAGCTGACTGTGTTTCCCGGACAGGGAAGTGTGTTTGATCCGCTTGTCTGTATAGGAATGGATCTCTGGAGTCAGACAGCCGCAGTTCGGACAGGAAGGACGCAGATCGGTCAGGGTGAGTCTGTGTATGACAGTGGTCAGACCTCCTGTCTTTTCGTAACTCAGGTCATAGGCCTCCACACGGGCTGGAGGGATGCCTATGGCGTCCAGAAAAGAGAGTCTGGTATCGTCCAGACGCTTGCGTTCCATGAATATCACCTCTTTATGAGCCCATGATATGGTGGAAAGCCAAAGAGTTCGACGACAGCTAAGTGTCTGAATGCCCCTGGGCATTGGGTCCACAGGGGGTGTCTGGTTCCAATACGAAATGACATCCCGGCTTTTGAAAGTACGTGCAGGCTGAAGGAAGTGGAGGGAAACGGTCTGGATGCATGTTCTGACCAGTTCCCTGACGGAAAGGCCGGAAAGCTGAAGGTCACGAAAGGGAGAACTCCTGAAATCCGCCAGATATTTCCTGATGGAAGACTCGCCGGTCAGGAAACGGTCGGCTGCAGATCTGACACCATGGGTGGAAGCCCACTCAACGATCTGAAAAAGATCCAAAAAAGGCACAGAGTGATAGCCGGACAGGAAAGCGGGCAGAAGCGCATGGGTGGTATTGGAAGCTTTCAGACGGATACGGTGTAGAGAGATCACCACACAAATGTAACCAAAAGCGGGTAATATGATCTTCCTGGGATAAGAACCGTTGAGCTTCCAGAGGGTGGTATCCATAGATGAAAGGAAGTGCCTGACGATGCGTTCATAAATTTTCTGGATCTCTTTCTGCAGATGGGAAATGAAGGACTGTTCAACGTGATGGCTGGAAGAAGTAGACTCCTGGAAGGTGGAGAGCATAGTGTCGAGAAGAATGGTCATCTGGTCCAGTTGCGGATCAGGGGTATCGCAATGTATGATAATGATGTCGTATGGACAGGAGGACAAGTTTTGGTCTGCGAAAACTTATGCCTGTCCTTTTTTCTGTCCATTTTCCCCTTTCAGGATAAGGATAAACGTCTGACAGGACAGAAGGCCACAGATTTTGAAGTCCCTGTCAAAATCTGTGGCCTTACTGCACAATGATTTTTACCGCAGTTGGAAACCAACTACAAATTTAGACTGCCCTTTTCAGTTTTACTGATTAAATTTGGAGGCTTGATTCGACCTCACAAATCTTTGGATATTCTTTCTTTTTCACTCATGTTGGTCTGGAAAGAGGAGGACATTGAACTCATGATCCCGTTGAAGTTGGTGAGGATCTTCGGAGACATACATTTATCAATAATAGCTGTAAGAACCCGCATCTGATTACGCCCACGAGCCCTGTCGTCATCAGTGAAGGCGTACCGTTCACGAACAAATGCCAGTGCTTCCGTGCCATTCAGTTTTACACCACCCTGCGCAAATGTCTGGCCGGAAACAGATGTGAATGCTTCCGGGTTATAGACAGTCACCCCGCCAAGCTCATCCACAACTTTAACCAGACTGGAGAAGTTGACCCGGACATTGTAGTTGATCTCAATGCCAAACAGCTTTTCCAGCGCCATCTCCGTCGTTTCCGCACCGTGCAGACCGGTATGTGTCAGCTTTCCCATGGCTCCATTCATGCAGCCCATATCCGGCTCACAAACCGTTTCCACATAATAGTCACGGGGAATGGATACAAGCAGGATTTCATCTGTCTGGGGATTCACCGTAGGCAGCAGGTTCACATCGCCCCGGCTGTTCTTGAGCAGTTCATTCTCCCGGGTGTCGATTCTGCTGATATAGACTGTGAAAGGATCCAGGGCTGTATCTACAGACTGAGCGGTGTTGATCTCCGGCGCGTCATAGTAGTACTGCAGGACCGGCACGATCTCCTCGCTGATTTATTCCATGTTGGGCATATCCGACAGGGCATCCAGATACCCCTGGTCCAGGATCATACCGTCAATAGCCTGGCTCTGTAATGCCTGGGCCATCTTGTAGCTGGAATCATATTCCTATGACGTGAGCAGGTAATAGAAAAGGAAGCCGTATTTTAATTCGGACTTCCTGTGTTTCATTATAAATTTATATCTCTTACTGAGGATTTACAAACGGTGCTGGTTCGCCACTCAGTACAGCCTTGATGTCCGCCTTCGCATTGTCCACCGTTGCCTGATCCGGGTACATCACATAGGCGTTATCCCCAAGCTCGGCTGCATAATCTGTACCGCCTGAACCAGTCACACTGTAAGAGTAGATGGTCCACTTTGCTGGATCTGCCAGCTGTGCCTGGACAAGCGTTTTGATGTCCTTCTCGCTCATGTTGGTTTCGAAGGAACTGGATAGGGAACTCATGATACCTGTGAAGTTTGTCAGGATCTTCGGGGATATCATCTTGTTTATGATGGCTGTCAGGACCCGCATCTGGTTTCGTCCGCGGGCTCTGTCCCCGTCTGTAAAGGCATACCGTTCCCTGACAAATGCCAGAGCCTGTTGCCCGTTCAGTGTAATGTCACCCTGCTGGAAGGTGGGACCGGAGAGAGATGTGAAGGCTTCCGGATTATATACCTGGACACCACCCAGCTCATCCACCACATTAACCAGACTGGAGAAATTCACTCGCACATTGTAGTTGATGCTTGTATCAAACAGCTTCTCCAGGGTCATTTCCGTGGTTTCCGGACCATGCAGGCCTGTGTGTGTCAGTTTGTCCATAGCGCCGTTCATGCAGCCCATATCTGGCTCGCATACTGTCTCTACATAGTAGTCACGGGGAATGGATACCAGCAGAATTTCATGACTCTCTGGGTTCACCGTTGCCACCAGATTCACATCACTCCTGCTGTTTCGCAGCAGCTTGTTCTCCCGGGTGTCGATGCCGCTGATATAGACCGTAAATGGTTCCATGGCTGTATCCACCGTTTCGGCGGTGTTGGTCTTGGGGGCATCATAGTAGTACTGGACCACAGGTACGATTTCTTCATCCAGATTCTCCATTCCCGGCATTTCCAGCAGGGTATCGAGATAACCCTGATCCAGAATCATGCCGTCTATGGCCTGTCCTTTCAGGGCCTGAGTCATGCGGTAGCTGGAATCAAACTCCTCCGTGGTTATGTTGACCCCGGCTTTTTTCAGTTCTTCGAGACATACATCCGTGCCCTGGGCACTCATGGTTTTCAATACTCCGATTTTACGTCCTTCCAGGTCCCTCGCGTCTTCAATGACATGGTTGTTCAGGACATAAACAGCCACGATAGACTTGCCTTCCTGGTCGCTCAGTTCCTCCAGAGCCTTGTTGCCTGTATTCGCATAATACATGCCGCCGGCGGAAGCCAGGGCCAGACAGACGGCGAGCAGACCGCCAACGATCCTCCAGGTCAGATGCAGGTCCTCCTTGATCAGACAGATGGCAGACAGGATCCACATAAGCAGGACGGTGATGATGATTCCCGCCAGAATGGCTGCAGGCAGCAGACTCAGCTTATACAGCTCATATATAAACAGAGCAGTCAAAATGCCGGTGACAATGGATATATACAGTCCCGGCCGTTTCCAAAGAGGCTTCATTTCAGTTCTCCTTTATTCTTATTCATTCATTTTAAAATGAATGGAGCGTGTTTTCAAATTACATCGGAGAAAGACGGGGGGGGTGAAGACGAAAATAAGTTGTCTGCTATGCGTACAATATGAGAAAGTAAAAAAGTTCGAATTACTTGGAAGGGAATGAGAGAGAAATGAAATTGCTGATAGTGACAGAATACATAACCCCTGATCATACAATTGCGTCTATCCGGTGGACCAAATTGGGCAAGTATTTAAAAAAAAAACATGCATGTGATCAGATCGATGTTCTGACAACAGATAAAAGCTCCTTATTGGAACAGAAGGCAGATTCAACACTGGGGAATGACCGTCAGTACCTGGACAGGATGTATCTGGCCGAGTTTCCATTCTGGGTCAAATGGCGCAGGATCCTCTGGGCACAGATCAGGAAGTGGAAAAAGCCACCTGAAAAGAGACATAAGTCCATTGATACTTTGCGGTCAAGTATTCTGTCTCAGGAAGACCAGCGAATCTGTTCCAGATTTGAATCCGTGATTTCCAGAATGGATTTCACACAATACGATGTAATGATATCTTCCTACGGGCCCATCTGGCCGGTGATCGTGGGATCCAGAATCAGGGAAATGAATCCATCCCTGCTCTGGGTGGTGGATTTTCGTGATCAGTGGCTCCGGGATTTTGATCCAAAGGTGGAGAGAGAACGGAAGCTGTACTGGGCCAGGACCAGCACAAGACAGGCAGATCTGTTCTTTCGGGTGAATGATCACCTGGACCTGATCGAAACCTGGGGCAAGCCGGTCCTGACCATTCCCAACGGGTTTGATCCGGAGGACCGTCAGGAGATACAGACTGCCGATCGGTTCATCATTGCCTATACAGGAACGCTGTACAGAAGGGATGACCTGCAGCCCTTTTTCCAGGTATTGAAGGATCTCAGACAGTCTGGAGAGGTGGATTTCCGGAATGTGTCTCTCCTGTATGCGGGCAAGACTTCCGGTTTGTTTGGGGAAGAGGTCCGGCAGGCCGGGCTGGAAGAAATCTATACCAATCTGGGCCTGGTGGACCGGAATGAGTCTCTGCAGCTGCAGGCCAGAAGTTCCATTCTTCTCATGGCGGGCTGGACTTCTGAATCGGATGTGGTGGAGTGGTCCGGAAAAATGTATGAATACATGATGGCAGCAAGACCAGTTGTGTATATGATGAACACCACCATTCCCTGGACCCTGCCGGCCCGGGATATGCACAGACTGGGAGGCGTCTGTTACGAAAGCTGCCGCCATGAAGAAACACAGCCTGAGCTGCGGGAATATGTGCGGAAGATGTATCGGATGTGGAAAGAAACAGGACAGGTCCGGGTCGAGCAGGACCAGAGTTACATCGATCAGTACCGCTACGACGTGATTGCAGGACAGGTATATGATGTGCTGCGCCGGGAACTGGATCGCAGGAAAAGCTGAGATCCCAATTTCGCTGTTTTGTGTGCAGTGACAGAGGAAGATGCCCCCTGAATCAAAGGCAAACCCTGTTCCTTTGTAAAACTATGGAAATCTTGCAATGTTCCGTTCCAATAATCGCCGTATTTTGTTACTGAAAGCGCTGTTGTTAGCGCTTTTTTACTGTAGTAAGCTGTAAAAGTCATCATAACAGTGCATAGGGCAGAGGAGACATTGGTGAAGGGAAACCGGTTTCCTCTGTGTTATGAACGGGGGGAATCAGAATGAAGTATGTATTGATTGGCTGTGGAAGAATCTCTCCCAATCATATTCAGGCAGCCAGAAACAATGGCCTGAAAATCGCTGCCCTCTGCGATCTGGATCAAGAAGCGGCAATCCGGCTGATCCGGCAGTTCGAACTGGAGGGAGTGGCCGTGTATACAGACCATCACACCATGCTGGAACGGGAACATCCCGACCTTGTCGCCATTGCCACTGACTCCGGCAGCCACGCCCGGATCGCCCTGGACTGTCTGGAAGCCGGCAGTCATGTGCTCATTGAAAAACCCATGGCCCTGTCTCTGCAGGAGGCGGATCAGATCATCGACACCGCCCGGGCCTGTGGCCTGCAGGTGGGTGTCTGTCACCAGAATCGGTTCAACCGGTCGGTACAGTACATCCGCAAAGCCATGGAGGCAGGCCGCTTTGGCAAGCTCTCCCATGGAACGGCCCACATTCGCTGGAACCGGTCCAGACAGTACTATGACCAGGCTCCATGGCGGGGAACCTGGGCACAGGATGGCGGGTGTCTGATGAACCAGGGCATCCACAGCGCCGATCTTCTGCGCTGGATGATGGGCGAAAATGTGGAAGAAGTCATGGCCTGCACGTCACAGCGCCAGCATCCATACATCGAAGGGGAAGACCTGGCTCTGGCCATCATCCGCTTTGCCGGCGGAGCCTGCGCCACCCTGGAATGCACTACCAATGTCTATCCGTGCAACCTGGAAGAAACACTCTATCTCTTCGGTGAAAAGGGGACCGTCAAGGCGGGAGGGATCAGCGACAACATCATTGAACACTGGGCATTCGCAGACGGGCTGGACGATTCGGAAACGGTCAAAGCCGAATATGGCGAAAACCCGCCGGACATCTACGGCTATGGACATACCCCGCTCTATGCGGATCTGCTGGAGGCCATCCGCACACAGCGCCCCTGTCTGGTGGACGGCCGGTCAGGCCGCCAGGCCCTGGAACTCGTCCTGGCCATCTATCAGTCGGCTGCCACCGGCCAGCCAGTGACACTGCCTCTGAAGCAGGGCAGCACCCTGGACTTTGCGGGAAGGTTTGACCGGAATGACTGACTGTTGCATCCATCCCACCTGCGTGGTGGATGACCATGTAACCATTGGCAGCGGTACCCGGATCTGGCATTTCTGCCACATCCAGTCCGGGGCTGTGATCGGCAGCGACTGCTCCTTTGGCCAGAACGTGTACATTGCCTCCCGGGTCCGGATCGGAAACGGTGTCCGGATCCAGAACAATGTGTCGGTATATGAAGGAGTCGAGCTGGAAGATCATGTCTTCTGCGGACCCTCCTGCGTCTTCACCAATGTGCTCACACCCCGCAGCCGCTACCCCCGCAGAGCCGCCGCCTATGCCCGGACCCTGGTGAAGGAAGGGGCCTCCATAGGCGCCAATGCCACGGTGCTGTGCGGTCATACCATCGGCCGTCATGCCCTCATTGCTGCCGGAGCCGTGGTCACCTGCGACGTGGGCGACCATGCCCTCATGATCGGTATCCCCGCCCGGCAGACCGGATGGGTCTGTGAATGCGGCACCATCCTGCCCGATACTCTGCGCTGTCCCGAATGCGGCCGGCAGTACCAGCCCGCCGGGACCGGACTCAAGGAGGTCCAGCCATGAAATTCAAAAACCTGAACCGCCAGTACCAGACACTGAAACCCGCCATTGACCAGGCAGTCCGGGAAGTGCTGGGTTCCCAAGACTTCATCCTGGGAGAACCCGTCCGGAAACTGGAAAAGGAGCTGGCGGCATTCACACACCGCCGGCACTGCATCACCTGTGCCAGCGGCTCCGATGCGCTCCTGCTGTCACTGATGGCCCTGAACATCGGCCCCGAAGACGCCATCTTCCTGCCGGACTTCACCTACATTGCCGCCGCCTCCGCCATCCAGCGCACCGGCGCCATTCCGGTGTTTGTGGACATAGATCCGGTCACCTTCAACATGGATCCCCAGGACCTGGAATGTCAGATCGAAAGGATCCGAAAAACCACCAGATTCCATCCCAAAGCGGTCATTCCCACGGACCTGTTCGGACTGCCCGCCGACTACGGCCGGATCCTGCCCCTGGCCGCCCGCCATGGACTGCATGTGGTATCGGATGCAGCCCAGTCCATGGGCGCTTCCTTCAAAGGACAGCCCGCCGGTTCCTTCGGCACCCTGGCCATCACGTCCTTTTTTCCCGCCAAGCCCCTGGGCTGCTATGGAGACGGAGGCGCCATATTCACCGACGACGACCGGCTGGCTGCCCGCCTTTACCGGCTGCGCTCGCACGGACGCGCCGCCCACAGCAAATACCTGCATGTACAAGCCGGACTCAACAGCCGGCTGGATACATTGCAGGCTGCCATCCTGCGCTGCAAACTGCAGGCCTATGCCCCGGCAGAACAGCGGGCCCTGCAGCAGGCCGCCCGGCGCTATGCCGCCGGCCTGAAAGGCGTGGTGCAGATCCCGGCCGTCATGCCCGGACAGATCAGTGCCTGGGCACAGTACACCATCCTGCTGTACGATGCCAGCCAGCGCCGACAGGTACAGGAAGCCCTGGCCCGCAACGGGATCCCTTCCATGGTGTACTATCCCGCCGGTCTGCACGAACAGCCTCTGTTCCGGGATCTTCCCCGGCCGCCCCAGGGCTATCCCCGGTCGGAATGGGTCAGCCAGCGTTGCCTGAGCCTGCCCATGGATCCGTACATCAGGGAAGCGGAAATCGATCTGATCTGTCGGGTGATCACCGAAACCATCCTTGGAAAAGACAGCGAAAGGGAAGGAGAGGATGCCCATGACAGAAAGCCGGGTGTATGAACAGCTGGTATCAGGCCGCGGCAAACTGGCTGTGGTGGGTCTTGGCTATGTGGGACTCCCCCTGGCTCTGGAATTCAGCCGTCATGTTTCCGTGCTGGGATTTGACACCAGTCCCCGGACTCTGGAAACCTGCCGCCAGACCATACCCGGCTGCGGCTTGCTGGAATTCACCGGTGATCCGGACCGGCTCAAAGAAGCCTGCTGCTTCATCGTGGCCGTGCCCACTCCGGTGGACAGAGACCGTAACCCGGACCTTGACTGCCTGCTGGCAGCCGCCCGGCTGGTGGGCAGCCGGATGTGCCCCGGCAGTCTTGTCATCTTTGAGAGCACGGTCTATCCCGGGGTGACAGAGACTCTGTGTGCCCCGGTCATGGAACAAGCCTCCGGCCTGGTGCCGGGGCGGGACTGGCGGTTTGGCTACAGTCCGGAACGGATCAATCCCGGCGATCCGGCGCATTGTGTGGCACAGATCCGGAAAATCGTTGCGGGCATGGATGCCGAAACCACCCGGGAAATCCGGCGGATCTATGACCTGATCATTCAGGCAGGAACCTGGCCTGTGTCCAGCATCCGCACCGCGGAAGCGGTGAAGGTCATGGAAAATACCCAGCGGGACATCAACATCGCGGTCATGAACGAACTGGCCATGATCTGCCACGCCATGGATCTGGACACCACAGAGGTGCTGGACGCCATGGACACCAAATGGAATGCGCTGGGCTTCCGTCCGGGACTGGTAGGCGGTCACTGCATCGGCGTCGATCCCTATTATTTGTCAGCCGCTGCGGCCAGGGCCGGTGCGCCCAGTGAACTCACCTGTCTGGCCCGCCGCATCAACGAGGGCATGAGCAGCTGGATCGCACAGGAAACGGTGCGGGAACTGACAGCAGCGGGACTGCAGGCGGCATCCGCCCGGATTCTCGTCCTGGGGATCACATTCAAGGAAAACTGTTCGGATATCCGCAACAGCAAAGCCGCCGAACTCATCTTCCGGCTGCAGGAAGCCGGGATGACCGTGGCCGTGTCAGACAGCCTGGCAGATCCTGCCGCGGTCAGACGCGACTATGGGCTGGACCTGGTGTCCCTGGAACAGGCACCCCGGGCGGACTGTGTCATTGTCGCTGTGGCCCATGACCAGTACCGGGCTCTGTCCTGCGAAGCCCTGCAGGCGCTGTTCGGCCCTGAGGTGCCGGCGGGAAGCCGGGTCCTGATGGATGTGAAGTCACTGTTTGCCCCGGAGAAGATGAAAAGCGCCGGATTTCGGCACTGGAGGCTGTAACAAGGATGAAACAGACCTCTTTTTTGCATCAGTGTCTGTCACTGGCGGGCGGGACCCTGGTCGTGATGTTCATTTCGGCGCTGACCATGCCCGTGATCACCCGTCTGGCGGACCCTTCTGTGTATGGACAGGTCACGATTTTCAACACCTGGTGTTCTCTGGCGGTCATGGTCTGCTCCCTGGGCCTGGATCAGACGTTCATCCGGTTTTTTTATACGGGAAAGACACCGGCCATCCAGCGCAGGATCCTGTCCTTCTGCCTTGCCGTGCCGCTGCTTCTGTGTCTGCTGCTTTCCTGCGCCCTGCTGCCGGTGCTGATCGGTGAACAGAGCCGGTTCCTGGTCCTGTGCTTCATTCTGGCCCTGTTTGTCCGGACGCTGAACCGGATGGGCATGCTGGTGCTGCGGCTGAAATACCGCACCTCTCTCTATTCCGCCATGTCGGTGTTGAACAAATCTCTCTATGTGATTCTGGTGCTGGCCGGGATGCGGCTGTTTTCCGGACACAGTCTCACGGTCATGATCGGCGCCTCGCTGGCGGCCATGACAGCCTGCGTGGCCGCGGAACTGTATGCAGAACGGACTTTCTGGTTCAAAACCAGACCGGCGCCTGCGCAGTCCATCGAGCCCCGGCATCTGCTGGCCTACGGCCTTCCCCTGATGGCGGCCTGTGCCGTGTTTCTGGTCTTTCAGGCCACGGACCGGTTCTGCATCCGCTGGTTTGCGGATTACAACCAGGTTGGGGTCTATGCCAGCGCCCAGAGCATCATGAATCTGTTTGCGGTGATCACCTCCACCTTTCAGACCCTGTGGCTGCCCCGGGCCATTGAACACTATGAACGGGATCCGCAGGACCGGACGCTGTACCGCGACATGAACCGGATCATGACGGTGGTCATGTTTCTGTTCGGCGCTGTGGTCCTGCTGCTGAAGGATGTGTTTGTGCTGTTTCTGGGTGAATCTTACCGCCAGGCAGCGGGAGTGCTGCCCTTCCTGCTGTTTACGCCCATCATGTCCACGGTGTCTGAAACCACGGTGATCGGTCTGGCAGTCACGCGGCATTCTGCCGGTCATCTCTGGATCATGGGCACAGTTACGGTGTTCAATGTGGCCGGCAATCTGCTGCTGGTGCCGGTGATGGGCATACAGGGAGCGGCGGTGGCCACCGGCATTTCCTACATTCTGTATTTCTGGCTGCGCACAGCCGTCACGGCCAGGTATTTCAGGGTCGGGTATCCGCTGAAGCGCTTCAGCCTGCTGACAGCCTGGTTCGCTCTGACCTGCTGGTATCACCTGCATCATTCCTTTTCGGTCATGACCATCCTGCTGTTTCTGCTCACCGTGGCGCTGACTCTCGGTCTGTATCCTGACACGACCCGGCAGATCCTGCGGCAGATCCGGAAACTGCTGACCGGGCCGGTCAACCTGTCTGTCGGGAAACGGATTGGAAAAGAAGACTGCAGATCCTGTGAAGTGTCCCCTGGCTGAACAGACCTGGTGGCAAGGCGTGGTGGCACACAGAGCAAGGCAGGGCCGTAAACGGCAACACCTGCTTTCGTCTTTCCATACAGTTCATTGTGGTCAAAAAGACAACAGGACAAAAGGAGCAGCTTTTCCTTTCCGCCTCATTGGCCGGGCAGGACAGGAGCCGCTCCTTTTCAGTTTTGTGCTTCTGGTTTCGGTCTGGAGGACAGGTTTCCGGGGGGATGCAGCGGCCGGGTTGCTCTGCAGAAAGAGGGAGTCTCCATTCGTCCAGCCTTATATACAGGACAGAGGAATAGTGCATGGAGTTCACGCAGAGAGGGATCAGGGCAGATACATGCGTGCGGAAGGTGAAGGACCTGGGGAAAGAAAGTCCCGCCTTATTTGCCACCATCGGCAGTCCGCCTGCTCAACCACCTGCCGTTTCCTGTATAGTAGGGGCATGAAGACATTTACAGATATACATTCCCATGTGGCCTGGGACATAGACGATGGGATCCCAACGAAACAAGACGCTCTGACAGTCCTGGAAATGGCGGCGCAGGACCATATCACGACGATTGCGTCAACGCCTCACATGATTCCGGGGACAACGGATCTGGACGTGATCGCAGCCAGGCAGGAGGAACTCAGGGACCTTGCCAGGCGACAGGGGATCATGATTCGCATGGGCGCGGAGCTGTTCATGAACCGCGCTTCCATACGGGCCATTGCCTCTGGCTTTGTGCGGCCCTATGAAGGGACCCGGTATCAGCTGTGTGAATACGACGTGCGGCGGGACCTGCATGACATCGATTTTTATCAGGATCCGCTGTATGAACTGGAGATGAAGGATCTGGTGCCGGTTATCGCGCATGTGGAGCGCTATTTTCGGGATGGACTGGATGAGGACATTATCCAGGAGTGGCGGGATGCGGGGTATGTGATCCAGGTCAACCGGACCAGCCTGCTGGGGATGCACGGAAAGACGATTGAGAAAAATGCCTGGAAGCTGGTGGATCAGGGACTGGCGGATGTGGTGGCGACGGATACGCACCAGACGGAAGGGTCAAGGATCACACAGTTGTCGGATGTCTATGATGAAATTGCCCGGCGCAATGGCGAAGACGTGGCGGATCTGCTGCTGGTGGAAAATCCGGCAAGGATCCTGCGGGACAAGCCGGTGGTGGATGTGCCTGCCACGAGGCGGAAGAAGCGGTTTCTGTTTTTCTAGGTGAAGCGGGATCTCCGGCGACAATCGAGGACCGGATGCGTCGGGAACTGCGGAGTGACCTGGCGAATTCGGAGAATGAGAACGCCAGGACCGGATTGATGCGGTTTGATTCCATTGTCCTGATCGTGACGGAAGTCGCCCCCAACGCCTTTCTGGTCAATGTCGAAATCCAGAATGAACGACGGTCCTATCTGTGGTCTGCAGGGCGCGTGTATGCGTATATCGGTCGGTTACTGGATTCACAGAAGGATGACCGGTCGGGATATTCAGGGGATCAGTATCAGTGCCTGAAGCCTGTGCTGGCTCTCTGGATCCTGCCGCATGAAGATGAAACCTATATCGTGGATTTTCCGGGACAGACTTCCCTGGATGTGGGAAAGCATACCCGGAGTGGAAAAGCCATGAAACAGGCCCTTGATGGATATATCCAGTTCCATGTGGTTGGACTGGGTCCGGACTGGATGGACCATGAGGAAGAGGCGATTCAGTGCCTGGGTCATATCTTCCGATGCGATGACAATAAAGAAACTTCATGGCTGAGTCAGCCACCTGCCATGGATGAAAACAGAAATAACATTTGAAAGGCTTCCCTCTATGATGTATTTAAGGGAAGCCTTTATTGCGCCGGTTTTAATTACAGACTATCTG
>Ga0209694_1002674_pt1 | contig 13943 bp, 8 predicted proteins | sample GluameincwithD2O_FD_187499 | JGI IMG/M metagenome (GOLD analysis project Ga0209694, IMG submission 187499) | Mouse cecum microbial communities from Vienna, Austria - Glucosamine amended microcosms incubated with D2O (SPAdes) (version 2) | ecosystem: Host-associated > Mammals > Digestive system >...
GCCATGAGAAAAGGCGGTCGAGGGCTTCCGGCGAGAAAGGCACATCCTCCGGGATTATCTCTCCGCAGGAATCTACGGCAGGGACAATGCCGATAAGTCTCGACAGGATTTCACGCCATGCGGCTGCTATGTCGAATGACGGCGATTTCCTCTCGCGGTTCCATCTGACTTTCGACTGCACGGAGGGGAACACATAGAGTATGCGCTCCATGAAGCCGTTGGCGTTGCGGTTTCCGGCGGCAAGCTCGGTCAGCACCTTTGGCTGGATCGTGCCGATGACGCAGAGAAAAGGATTGCGGATGAACACGCCGCTCTGACTGCTCTTGCGGTCGGACATGGCCGCCTTGTGGTTGAACACCGACATCCAGAACTCGGACTCCGAGCCGTTGTTGTAGCGGTTGAAGTTCTTGAACCACCCGGCAAGCTCATCGGAAACGAGCACGAGGCCACGGCGGTTTTCCGAAAGGATGCGATGCACGGCCTCCGGGGTCACATCCTGCATGGTGAAGCGGACTCGCTTTGGCTCGATAGGATTTGTGTCATAGCCCTTGGCGGCTCTATCTTTTGGAGGGAGTTCCATCGCCGCCTCGTAACGTTTCATCGCCTCGTTGAATATCGCGGCCTGTTCAGCATCGAAGTCGATGAGCGGCTGCATGGCGAAACTCAGCGGATGGCTCTTGTTGGTGCCGGGGCTTCCGACAAGGGCCGTGAAAAGAATGGCATACTCTTTCCAGCCGGGCATTATCTCGGCGGTGTGGGTGTTGCCGATGACTGCGGCCATAGCCGTCAGCATCGCCCCTGCGAGATAGTCTTTCGGAAATCCGAGGCAGATATTAGCCTCGTTTATGATTTCCTGCAATCTCGGAGGCAGGACATCAACGGGCAACGCGTTGATATTCTGCGTTGAGGATTGCTGTGCAATCACGCAGTCAGACCCTGTCGGCACCTCCGGCTCCGCTTGCCCTACCGACTGATTGGTCAGTTGGTCAGGCTGGCGGTCAATAAATGACACGTCCTCTTTAGTAGATTTGTCAAGTGAACGAGGTTTGCTCATTGTTTCGTGGCTTTGGCATTAATGATTGCGTTGACATCACGCTGGCTGTAACGGGTACTGCCGTTCACCTTGAACGAGCGCAGTTTGCCGGCACGTGCCATATTGAAGACAGTGGTCTCGCACACGCCGAGCTGCTCGGCGACTTCCTTCCTTGTGAGGGGACGCTCTTTCTCGGCATCCATATACAACGGGAGGATTCGCTCGCGTGTGGCTTCGATTGTGTCCACCACAAGCTGATGGAGGTCGGAGAGGTGGACGGTGAGGAGAATATTGGGAGAGTCAGGGTCGGACATCGACGCCTGAAGAAGATCAAAAAGGTTCAGTTTCATCTGGGGGGAATGAATTTGAAGATTTTATCGCCTGACTGTCTGGCATCATCACACCTCCGGCGACGGATAAAGAGGCACGATGACGGTCCCGAAAAGGACATAGGAGTGGCCGTCGGCTTCTTTCTCGCTGGAGCCGACGGTCGTTTCTGCCGAACAGTCATGTCCGGCATGGGCGCAGTTGTCCCTGTCCGCTGACGCCTATGATATAGGCCGACAGCAGGGGCTATCCGCCCTGCAGGGGGATATGCGCCGTGTGTGCTGCCCGCTATGGGCATAGCGCACACTTTCTTCGTTGGTTTTCGGTAGTTTATACCCTTTTCCCTGTACTATCCTTTCTAATTTCTGCGTCAGATACTTTGAGTCCGGCTGTAATCAGACCTTGAACCAACGCCGCCACTTAATCGCTTTAGCGCTTTGCCAAAGCAAAGAAATCCAAAAAATCCGGCGTGTCTCGGTTGATAACAGTCTTCCTACTGTGCATGCGACGCGCACAGAGAACAGGTATGTCATGTGTCTCAGTTGCCGCTTACTGAGGAATTTAAGCCCGTTGAGCATCGCTTCCTTAGGTCGATAGTTGAGGGCTGGCGGTTCCGGCCGCCACCTACGGCTACATTTTCATAGTGTTCCCGGATGCCTTTCATCCGGCCTGAGATGTAAGTTGTTCATGCAACTCTTTCGGGCGCAGCATCGTCAAAGAGCATCGTTCCAAGCCCGGTAAATAATGTTGAACGTGCTTTGACTGAGGTGCGTTGCCTCCAATCGTTACATAAAGATACAAAAATTTCTTCGTATCTCCAAATTTGCATAATCCGCATGTGTGGATTTCCTATCTCGTCGCTTCATCGGTGTATGTATAACTGGTGTGTTATCGGGGTGCAACGAGAATGGTATGCCAATAACGGCGGTCGGAATTACGGCGTAATGTCGGGTCATATCCCGCACGCCCGATGCCTTCGCATCTTTTCCGGCTGCAAAGTTAGGTACACTTTTAGGGCTATGCAATAGTATTTCGACCCCGAATCCGAGGTCAAATGTTAAAAATGCCCTTTGTGAGCTTAATGTGGCTTACGCTGACACAACCGTCCCGGCAGAGCCTCCGCTCCGCTATGGTCGTGAGAAATGTTACCACAACATCTACAACTGACTTCCGCCTCTCTTTGTTCACTGTTTCGTAAATTATATGGCGTTAAAAATTGTGAAATCAATTTTTGTCGTTGAATAGGGGTGAACGACGATGAATTTTGAGAGGAATTTTCAGATTCTGTTGTGCAAATGTTGTGCGAATTTGGCAAAAGAAAATTGCAGTCAACTGATAATCAGCTAACTGCAATTTTACTTTGTTGCCTTGGAAGGATTCGAACCCTCACAGGCGGAACCAGAATCCGACGTGCTACCATTACACCACAAGGCAAGGTTTGTTTCGCTTTTGCGATTGCAAAGTTACGCGGTTTTGCCGTATCTGCCAAATTTTTTAGGCACTATTTTTGATTTATTTTAACCTCGATTCGTAACCCGTTATTTTTCAGCCGTGAAGATTGCCTTTGCCATGTTTACTTCTTGGCGTTGCGGGCCTCATCAAACTTAGCTTTCATCGTGGGATTGCCGTAGGTCAGCTTCTTTATCGTCAATCCTTCGGCCTTGTCGTTGGCGAGTCGCAGGTTGTTTTCCGAGCCGATTAGTGCCTCTTTTATCTTATTGAGGTGGAGGATCGACTTGTCGATTTCGTCGATTGCCGCCTTAAACTTTTCGCTGGCGAGCCTGTAGTTGCGCCCAAATCCGGTGCGGAACGCTTCAAGCTGCTCCTCAAATCGGGTGACATCGACCGACTGTTGCCGTGCAATGTTGAGTTCGCGCTTATATTCGATACTCTTTTTCGATGCTTGGGTGAGCAATGATATCAACGGCATGAAAAATTGGGGACGCACCACAAACATTTTCCGGTAGCGATAGGACACATCCACAATTCCCTCGTTGTATAGCTCGCTGTCGGCTTCAAGCAGTGATACGAGTACGGCATACTCACACCCCTTTGTAGTGCGGTCTTTGTCGAGTTTTGCAAAGAAGTCCTCGTTTTTATGCTTTGTGGCGGTCGTGTCGCCCTCGTTTTTCATCTCAAACATTATCGACACATATTCCATGCCGTCGTCGGTGTAGTCGCGGAATATGAAGTCGCCCTTGGTGCCTTCGCTGGCGTCGTTGTCCTTGTCGAAATAGGCGTAGGGATACATCGATGCCCTCACGCGGTTGAACTCGTTGCTGCAATGCACCTCAAGCGATTCGCCTATCATCTTTGTCGACAGGCGGGCTTTCATCTCCTTGTAGTAGTCAATTAACTCTTGTTTCTGCTTGAGCTGTAGCGCATGCTGCTCCTTAAGTGAATTTTCGCGTATGGCGGCCTCGCTGCGTTCGGCCATCGACCGGTTTTTCAAGTCGGCTATTTCCGATTCCTTGGCCTGGATTGCCGAGGCTGCTTTCTGTCGCTCCTCAAGCACGGCCACCTGCAGCATCGAGTCGTTGCGCGCTATTGTCGACTTCAACTCCTCGATAGCCTTGTCCTTCTCGGCCAGGCGCGACGACAATTCCATTTCCCCGATACGCGCCATGCTGCCTATTTGCTCCTTGAGCCGTGCTATCTCGGCATCGCGTTTCGCTACCGCCTCCGACATCTCCATCGCCTTGGCATTTGTCGCAGTGGTTATCTTTTCGTTGAGCAGTGCTATGGCTGCGTCGCGTTGCTCAAGTTGCAGAATTTTGTCGTTCAGCTCTTTGCGATGATTCTGCTCGGCTTCTTTGGCCCGCAGATTCATTTCAAGCGACAATTGGGTCTTCAGTTCCGACATTCGGCGCTGAATCTCTTCGTCAAATGCTATGTTACGCACCTGGCCGGCGATTGAGGCAAACTGCTCTTCATCGACCTTGAACACATGGTTGCAATTGGGGCATTTAAGCTCTTTCATAATTGTGGCGGTAAGTATCGGGTTTATTATCAAGTGTTTTGATGGATAGGTAGCAATGTATCATGTTACTTAAGCTCGGGTGACTGCCAGAACCACTCCTCGTCGGTGATGTTGTAGTTGGAGTAGGGATAGGTTATGCCTTGCGGGACAAGGGCTACATGGAATCCCTGTTTATGCGAGCTTTCGCCTTCGGGTTCAGCCTGATTAAGAGTATTGGCCTCTATAATGTACAGGTTTTTGGCCATGTAGTAATCCAAATAGTCCTCTTTGGTTTCAGTCCTGATGTTATTCCAGTTGGCGTCCTCGTTCAAGATTAAGGGCATGTCATGTTGCAGCCTGTATCTCACTTCTCCCGGATGTAACATCACTCCGTTCTCGTCGGTAACGTAGGCGGCAAATGTAGGATCGACCCAAATCCATTTGCCTAAAGACTCGTTCCATGCCACGCAGATGACATGGCAGTCGTTGTCGGTGTCCCATGCTTTTGGCAGACAGGTTATGTATCTTGCCGGAATGCCTTCGGCAAGCAAAGCCTCCGCAAGGCATATTGCGAGTGCCCGGCAGTTGTATCCGCAACTGTCACGAAGGGCGCTGTCGTAGGTGTTTCTCAGGTTGCGTCCGCCGGGAGCCAGTCCGTTGCTGCCGTCATGTGAGATGTTGTTGTGTACCCAATATAGCAGATTCTTGATGCGGCTGATGTCGTCGCCGTTACCTGCTATGCTGTCGAGGTTGAATCGTTCACGCGACATAGTCAGAAGACTATCGGTGGGATTGGCATATTGGAACTTAATGTCAGGCACCGAATCAAGCTTGCTGTAAGCCGGTGATGCTTTTAGCACTTCAAGCTCATTCTTTACATCATCGCCAAGATTCCAGGCATATTCCATAGAGCTTTTCAGACTGTCGGCTTCGGGACTGTCAAGTTCGGTCAAAATAGGCTGAAGAATCTTTGCGGCCTGATACTGCCATTTACGCATCCATTTCGGATTCTTTGCCCGCAACACTTCCGATTGCCATTTAGCAATGCGTTCCATGTCGGCAATCAGTCGTGGATCTGCTTTCAATTGATCGATTGTCGCAGCCAGGGTCAGGCTGTCATTGTAAACTTTCAGAAATGCGCCGTTGCAGGTTATTCCGTTAAGTTTGGGGCATAGATGGCGTGTGGCAAGGTCGATTCCCAAAGCCACTACCACGCTTTCAAAAACGACTTTTTCAAGGTTCGGAAGATTGTATAGGAACCCCGGACCTCCTGTGGTTACAATCGGCCCTTTAAATGTGATTGTCTTGAGCTTGGGACAATTGGATATAAATGTGCAGTCGAAATGTCCTATCATTCCGTTGAATACGACTTCCTCAAGATTAGGCATGTCGCTAAGCAGCCCGCCGGGAAGGTAATCCACATCTCCGAATGTAATTTTTCGCAGATTGGGGAATTTGCCGTAATTGCCCAGTCGGCCAAACATCCCCATGCTCGGGATTTCAATCTCTTCCGCATCAGTCGACAGGACAAGACTGTCGGGGAATAGCTGATGGCCGTCCCTTATCGGTTCGGTAAAATATCCGGGCGACTTGATGACGATGTCATCGGCATTTATGGTCAGAGCGATTAGCAGTGAAGCCAGCGAGAGTAATGCTTTTCTCATTTTCAATACTGTTTTGTAACTTTCTCAATGCGACCCGTCGATACACGTGCTATGTATGGTTGTCGTGTAGAGTTGTGTCATTGTCGCAAAGTTACAATATTAATAATATATGGCCAACCGTTTATGTGCGGGATTTTGTGTAATTTTGCAGCGGAAAAATAAATACGACATTATCGCATGAACCCACTTTCGATTTTAAGTTCCAAAGGCCGACAGCCCTTGAGCTCGTTGAAGCGTCAGCTTGTGTCGTTGACTGTGCCTATATTCATCGAAACTCTCCTCATCATGACGCTCGGCGCGGTCGACACCGTCATGTTGTCGCGCCACAGCGATGAATCGGTTGCGGCGGTGGGTGTTGTCAATCAGATTGTCATGCTTTGCTTCCTTGTGTTTGAGGTCATCAACCTCGGCACATCGGTTCTTGTGAGCCAGTATCTCGGCGCAAGGCTTAACGACAGGGTGGGCAAGGTCGTGGGAGTGTCGTTGCTCGTCAATCTTGCCATAGGACTTCTCATCAGCTCAATTCTTTACTTCAAGGCATCAGCCATATTGCGGTTGATGGGACTCGACGATGTCCTGCTTAGCGAAGGCGTGGGTTACATGCGCATTGTGGGTGCTTTTGCGTTCTTTCAGGCATTGTCGCTTACGGCATCGGCCGCTCTCAGGGCATCCAATCGTGCCATCTACCCGATGCTTGTCGTAGGACTTGTCAACCTGTTGAACATCTTCGGCAATTATGTGCTGATATTCGGTCGTTTCGGAGCTCCTGCACTTGGTGTCGAGGGTGCTGCAATATCCACCGCAGCCAGCCGTGCCATTGCAATGGTAATTCTTAATGTAATCCTGTTTCACACGGTGTTGACGCGCTTCCCGTGGGAGATATTCCGCCGTTTCCCCACGCGCGAATTGTCCAATCTGCTTAAAATAGGATTGCCCTCGGCCGGCGAACAGTTCAGCTACAGTTCCGCCCAGATAATAATGACCTTCTTCATCAACATGCTTGGCCTTGAGGTGCTTGCCGCACGCACCTATGTCGTCAACATTGTCATGTTTGGTTACCTGTTCTGCATTGCCATCTCCCAGGGCGGAGCCATAACCATAGGCCACCTTGTTGGAAAGGCTAAGCTGCGAGGTGCATTCATTGTGGGCAAATACGTTTTGCGCTGGGCATTGATAATCACCGTTTCGCTGTCGCTTGCCATTGCCGTTTCGGGACGCTGGATTCTGTCGTTGCTCACCGACAATCCCACTATAATATCCATCGGAGCCACGCTTCTTTGGCTCGATGTGCTTGTCGAGATAGGCCGCCCGGTCAACATATTCGCCACCAACGCACTGCGCGCCACCGGCGATGTAAACTATCCCTTCTACGTGGGACTCGTGGCAATGTGGTCGCTGCAGGTGTTTGGAGGCTACATGCTGGGTATATACTTCGGACTCGGCATATATGCCCTCTGGCTCATGATTGCTTCCGACGAAATTACCCGAGGCATCATATTCATACGCCGTTGGTGGAGCATGAAGTGGGCCGACAAGAGCTTTGTCGGCAAAAGCATCCCCTCATAATTTCACGCTCATGAATTGTAGTGAGTCAATCATCTGCGTTCAGCGTTATCCGTCGCCTTGCGGAGAACTCCTTCTCGGCTCGACAGGCGACAGCCTGTGCTTGTGTGACTGGACCGGGCCGGTTGCGCGTCATGAGCGTATAATGCGTCGCATCGCAATCTCGTGTCGCGGTAGAGTTGTCGACTCCTCCTCTCAGGTAATCGACCGGGCTGTAGGTCAGCTCGACGAATACTTCAGCGGCCGCAGGCAGCTATTTTCGCTTCCGTTACGCCTTATAGGTACTGATTTTCAACAACGAGTGTGGCTTAAGCTTCTTGAAATACCTTATGGCTCGACTGTGTCTTATCTCCAGCTCGCATCCATGCTTGGATGTCCCGGTGCAGTAAGGGCCGTTGCCAATGCCAACGGAGCCAATCCTATATCCATTATTGTGCCTTGCCACCGCGTAATCGGTTCCGATGGCAGGCTCACAGGCTACGGTGGAACCATCCCCGTCAAGCACCGCCTCCTCACCCTCGAATCATCGATTATTCATTAAAAAGCGACACCGCCGCTTCCCGGGTGGGAGCGGCGGTGTGAGTCGATAGTTAAGGTTGCGTCCTGTTTAGTCGATGAGGGCGTGGCCGGTCATGTCGGCGGGCTGGGGGAGTCCCATGATCTTTAGGATTGTGGGTGCCACATCGGCGAGGATTCCGTTCTCGACCTTGGCATCCTTGCGTGATGTCACGTAGATGCAGGGCACGGGATTCAGCGAGTGAGCCGTGTTGGGAGTTCCGTCGGGGTTGATTGCGTTGTCGGCGTTGCCGTGGTCGGCGATTATGATTACTTCGTAATCGGCCTCCTTGGCGGCCTCTACGGTGTCCTTTACGCACTCGTCAACAGCCTTGACTGCCTTTTCGATTGCTTCGTAGATTCCGGTGTGACCCACCATGTCGCCGTTGGCGTAGTTAACCACGATGAAGTCATACTCCTGACTCTTTATTGCATCGACGAGCTTGTCCTTTACTTCGTAGGCGCTCATTTCGGGCTTGAGGTCGTAGGTTGCAACCTTGGGCGATGCCACGAGTATGCGCTCCTCGCTTTCATAGGGGGCTTCGCGGCCTCCGTTGAAGAAGAATGTCACGTGGGCATACTTCTCGGTTTCGGCTATGTGGAGCTGTTTCTTGTCGAGCGACGACAGATATTCGCCGAGCGTGTTGGTTACGTTCTCTTTGTCAAAGAGGATGTGTACGCCTGTGAACGATGCATCGTAGGGGGTCATGCAGTAGTACTGAAGGTTGGGGATGGTGGTCATTCCGGCTTCAGGCATGTCGTGCTGAGTGAGCACTGTGGTTATTTCCTTTGCGCGGTCGTTGCGGTAGTTGAAGAATATCACTGCGTCACCCTCCTTGATGGTGCCGTCGACATTGGCGTTGACGATGGGTTTGATGAATTCGTCGGTGATGTCCTCGTTGTAGGACTCCTGCATGGCTTCAACCATGTCGGTGGCCTTCTTGCCTTCGCCGTGCACGAGCAGGTCGTAGGCTATCTTGACGCGTTCCCAGCGCTTGTCGCGGTCCATTGCGTAGTAGCGGCCGATTATCGATGCTACCTTGCCGGCCGATTTTGCGCAGTGCTCTTCAAGTTCGGCTATGAAGCCCTTTCCGCTGCGGGGGTCGGTGTCGCGGCCGTCCATGAAGCAGTGGATGTAAACCTTCTCAAGTCCGTAGTGCTTGGCTATGTCACACAGCGCGAAGAGGTGGTCGAGCGATGAGTGTACGCCGCCGTTGGAGGTAAGGCCCATGAAGTGGATGGCCTTGCCGTTGTCGCGGGCATAGCTGAATGCGTTTACGATTTCGGGGTTCTTGAGGATTGAACCGTCCTTGCATGCCTTGTTGATTTTTACAAGGTCCTGATATACCACGCGGCCGGCGCCGATGTTGAGGTGACCCACTTCCGAGTTACCCATCTGGCCGTCGGGCAGACCTACGTTCTCTCCGCTGGCCTGAAGCTGTGAGTGGGGATATGTGTTTACGAGATAGTCCCAGTAGGGAGTCGGAGTCGAATAGATGACATCGCCTTTGGTGTGATTGCCGATGCCCCATCCGTCGAGGATCATTAGTAATGCTTTCTTTGCCATGATTTATATGTTTTGTTTATAAATTGTTGTAGAAGTCGGTTATCGTCGTGCAAAATTACAAAAAGTAAATGATTTATCGGCATGAAAACTTTGTTAAACCATCGTAGTTCTGCAACTTCGACTCTATTCTTCGACTTCTGAAAAAGAAAGGTGGGGTTGGCCGGGTTTCAGCCAACACCACCTCTCACGTTTCAACTATTTATTTATGAGAACCTCATTGCCCGGTATCACTACCCGATAAAGAGGACGAGGGATGTGAAAAAGCGGGTAATATCACTGTTTCATTGACTATAACAATTGAAAACCGTTTGTGGAAGCCGTTTTTGAGAGATTTATGCCCTAAAAGTGTTTAAAAAACGTAAACGTTTTAGCAATTTTATGCTAATATAATCATTTTAACTTAATATATTAACAAATGAAACACTTTCAGCACTTTGGCTCCGTTTTGAGGCCTCATTTTATTGTATCGTGCCAATCGTTGAATGTGTCGTTGATACGGCTCCGCAAGCTGTGTCGGAGCCCGCTGCTCTTCTCCTTTATTATGGATAGGCGGCGCTCAAATTGAGGCATCATGTCGTTGCTCCATATTGTATCGAGAGCCTCGCGCAAGGTGTTCGCGGCGGCATTCTCCTGCGACTCCTTGACCCATCGCACGCGGCGGTCGTAGACCATGATGCTTTCGACGGTGGTGAGCATGAGGTCGGCTATGCGTGAGGGGTGGGGATGCAGTGTGGCAAACTCCTTGATGGCTTTGCGGCATCGCGATGTGCGCCCCTTGACTCTGCCGGGACCGGGGAGAAACTCCTTGGTTATGATTGCGCGATATTTTTCCTGCATTTTCTCCTCGTCGGGATTCATGAAATAGTCAAGATAGTCCTTGGCCTCCTTGCGTGCGGCATAGAGTTCAAGGACCATCTCGGTTATTTGATCGTGATTCAGCGTGTTCAGGAATTTCTTGAGCTGTGTCTTCGACATTTTGCTGAATGGGGGTTATTTCGCTTTCCTGAATGTAAGCTCGTGCAGCTCACACATCGACTTGTCCTTTGTGGGCGAGGTAAACAGCAGGTATATGGCGTGCTTCCCTTTCATGCCCTTTAGGCCCGACAGCTTCACGGCCATGTCGGTGCGCTCCTGCTTGGCGTTGGGGCTTAGAGTGAGGCTTCCTATCTTGCGCCCTCCACGCTCGCTCCACGGGCTGTCGACCATGATGTCGATTCGGCCTTCGGTTCCGAGAGGCTTGATGTTGAGCACCAGCTCGTTGTCCTTTGTGGTGTCGAGCAGGTCGAAGTTGTAGTATTTGTAGCCTACGGTCGAGCCGTCGGTGTTGTTGACCACCGGATTGCTGTTGACGCGCAGGTCGTAGGGAGTTTCAAAATTCTTCTCATCGCCGTAGGTGGGCTGCACGTATGAGCCCGAGAAGGTGAAGTTGGGCCATGCCGAGATGGCCTTGCGCGGGCCTGTGTAGTAGCAGGCTATTCCGGCCGAGTAGCGGCGGTAGGGGTCAAGCCCTGAGGTTTCAAAACCCTGTGAGGTGTATTCGGCCTCGCTTATCTCGACTTTGCCGCCGGGGCCTTCGGTAACTTTTACTTCGATAGGCTCAACCATTGCCTGGCGTGCATATTCGGTGGTACCGTTCTGGCGGTGGTAGAACACATACCACTGTCCATTTATCTCGGCTATGCTGCCGTGGGTGTTGCCGTTGGGCGTAGCCGTGGCTATGGGATTGCCCTGAAGGTCGGTGTCGCGTCCTCGGCCGTCGATTATCGTGCCGCCGTAGGTGAACGGGCCGAGCGGATTGTCGCTGTAGGCGTAGGCAAGCGTGTAGTTGGAGGTGGGAAGGCCCCACTCGCCGTTGTCTGACTTGCGGCTGTAAATAAATACGTATTTGTCCTTGATTTTGCGTATCGACGATGCCTCGAAGAATCGGAACACACCATCCTGCTTGTAGTGTGAAATCATGTCCTTGACCGGCTTGGTGCCCTTCTTGACCGTAGCCATGGTTACGGGGTCAAATTCGGCGCCGAGCGACTCCTCGAAGCCCCAGTAGCCGTAGACCTTGCCGTCGTCGTCGACAAGCACAGCCGGGTCAAATCGCAGATCGCCGTCGGTCAGCTTGGGCGACTCCTTGCTCCAGTTGCACAATACAAACGGGCCGTCGGGGCGCGATGCCTTGGCTATCATGCCCTTGCGACCTTCGCTTTGGTTGTTGGGATAAAAATAGTAGGTCTTGTTGCCCTCCTTGTCGACTACCTCGGCTATGTCGGGGGCGTAAAGGATGTCGCCTATTCCCTCGGCATTGAGCGGTTTCCCGTTGGCGTCGGTTTTCGACTCGAATATGATGCCGTCATATCGCCATTCGTTGAGATTGTCAATCGGTGCCGACCACACTACCTGCTCGCGGCCGCAGTACTCCTTTATCAGTGAGTCATGGGAGCCGTACACGTAGACGCGGTATTTTCCGGGATTGTCGGGATCCTCAAATACGTAAGGTTCCCCGTCGGGAATGTACTCCCACAGCGGCAGATAAGGGTTGGCTCCATTAGCAGTGTTGAGCTGTGTCGCCAATGCAATTCCCGACAGTGTGCATGCTATTCGGTTGATGTAATGAATGATTTTCTTCATTGTCGTGATGAATTAAAGGTTATGAAACACAAATATACAAAATATTCGGCTAAACATAATCGCAAATGTCGCACATGATGGCGATTCACTCCGGCTAAGCTGATTATGTGGGAATTTTGTTATACATTTGTATCGTAACAGTGAGGAATGTAATAAATTATGTCACGCTCAATTAATAGAAGGCTCTTTTGGCATACTCTTCGCTTATGCACCTCCACTCCAAGTCAATACATACTGCTGACAAAATAAATCCTTGACCGAAATGGTAAGCTATATCTTTGTGGGCGTATGTGCCTCCATAGCGACCGGCTTTTGAACGTATGCTTATGGCATTTGTCCGTTCAAGCCACGTTTTTACCGATAGTACAAAGTTGTTGCTTCCTGCGGCTCTAAAATCGGGATTATAGAGCATTTCCCATTCTCCGAGATACTCTATGGCGCTTCTAAGGCTCAACCAACGGAAGATTATTTGTGAGTATGCATAACCACGACAGCCCATTGATAAAATAAGACATCGCCACACACTCAACGAGGTTGGCGATGTCGCAGAAGGTCGGTATGACTGGAAGAGTGAGAGAGGGCGAGGAATATCAATATGATATGACATAAATTATTATTAAAACAATCTGACTAACGAGACGGCTGCCAGCATTCGTGCCTTTTGACTGACGTTTCTAATAATTTTATAGATTTCGTTTAGCGAATCATATTTACATCACTCCACCTCAAACAAAATTCTTCGATAAGCAGTCAGTGCAGGTATTCCGTTATCATTGACTTCGAGTATGACATGGAAGTTCTTTCCTGAAGCATCCCGAGGCACTTCAATCTTGCATACAGGTTGTGTTTCTCCATGTATTGTCACATTACCACGATAAGTCCCGGGCTCAGAATATATCGACCATTTATATGAGATTGAATCTCCATCGGGGTCTTCCGATTTCTGCGCATCAAGTTTTACGTCATCACCTGCTTTTACTGTTCTATACATACATTTTAGAGATTTATCTCCGTTTACCACTGCTACAGGATGGTGATTGACGGTTGAAAAGTCAGCAGTGGTAGACCATAGCATTCGTGCTGCAAAATTGTTCCATATATGACCACGCCATCGGTTTATGGCATTGCAACCTTCGGGAGAGCTTCCTGTCATGTAGTAATCATCATACTGTTTTTCATTCTTTCCGCTCTTTTCGATAAATGACATTCCTCGTATATTTCTCTGTTTTTTAATGTCGAAACGTCCTCCCCAACCTCCATAATCGACATGTTCAGGAACATTAAGCCCGTTTGCATATACATAGAAGAATGATGGAGAATCCCCCTCGGTAGCCCATATCCTATTTGGATAATGAGAACCGAGACTTCCTCTGTTTTGGACGTTTTCTCTAGTCCACTCGTCAGAGGGTCCCCATCCGTACACTTCCACATTTCTGATGTATTTAAGGTTCGGGAAATTCTTTGCAATCCATGCACCTGCATCGTCCTGTCCCAGAACATCGTAGATTCGTATTTTATTTATAAACTAGGGTGTTCAGTTCTATGTTCCAAAATTAACTCGCATTATTGAGTGTTCTGGAACGCAGAGCCACCCGATTAGGAGATAGATTCTCCTTGGCCCAGAGATCTATATCCTTAAGTTTAACATTGGCC
>Ga0209694_1002678_pt1 | contig 13931 bp, 17 predicted proteins | sample GluameincwithD2O_FD_187499 | JGI IMG/M metagenome (GOLD analysis project Ga0209694, IMG submission 187499) | Mouse cecum microbial communities from Vienna, Austria - Glucosamine amended microcosms incubated with D2O (SPAdes) (version 2) | ecosystem: Host-associated > Mammals > Digestive system >...
TTGCGGACACGGAAGCAGGAGCGGAAGCAACAGCAGTATGGTACAGTCTGAGCCAGTCGGCGATCATGAATGGGCTGGTGCCTGAGAAGTACATCGAATATGTGCTGACAAGGCTGAAGAACGAAGGGATCAGAGAGGAAGTACTCGAAGACCTGCTTCCATACTCCAGGACACTTCCAGGACATCTGTATAAGAAATAGAAAACAGGACTGTCCCCAATACCATGATGGTACAGGGAATCAGTCCTGTTTTAATATGGGCAATTAACGTCGCTTACGGATCACTCCCCCCTGAATTCGATGATTTCAACAGTTTCTTCTTCCGGAACAGTGTCCTTCAAGCGGAGTTCATCCAGAAAATGCTCCATTCGGTCACAGGCTTCCTTGATGTGATCGAGACTGTAGGCGTAACTGATCCGGATGTGGCCTTCGCCTGAATCGCCGAATGCGGTACCCGGGACACAGGCCACTTTCTGTGATTCCAGCAGCCTGGCACAGAATTCCTCGCTGCTCAGTCCGGTGGATGTGATGTCGGGGAATACATAGAAGGTGCCGTGCGGCAGAATGGTGGGCAGTCCCATGCGGTTCAGCCTGCGAACCAGCAGATTTCTTCTCCTGCGATAATCCTCCCGCATGTGTTCAATGTCTGAAATTCCGGCTTTCATGGCTTCCACGGCTGCATACTGTGCAGGTGTGGGAGCGGCCATGATGACATACTGGTGTACCTTGTTCATCATGGAAGACAGAGCCGCAGGTGCCAGCAGATAGCCCAGGCGCCAGCCGGTCATGGCAAAGGCCTTGGAGAAGCCGTTGATGACAATGACCTGATCCCGCAGTTCCGTGAACTGGGCCGGAGAAGCAAACTCGCCGTCAAACAGAAGCTCGGCGTATATTTCATCGCTGATTACGTAAATGCCGGATTCCAGGAGGATCGGGACTAGCTTTTCATAGTCCTCGGCAGTCATGACACCGCCGGTGGGATTGGAGGGGAAGTTGAGAATGATGGCCTTTGTCCGGTCTGTGATTGCTGCAGCCAGGTCTTCCGGCAGCAGCTTGAATTCGTGTTCTTTGGTAATGCGGATGGGAACGGCCGTACCGCCTGCGAGTTCAATGGCCGGGGTATAAGCAACATAGTTGGGGTCCAGGACGATCACTTCATCTCCAGGCTCCACCAGGGTACGCATGGTGAGGTCCACCCCTTCAGAACCGCCGACCGTGACGATGATTTCCTTTTCCGGATCGTAAATCTGGCTATAGCGTTCTTCATGAAACCGGGCGATTTCCCTGCGCAGCTGGATCAGTCCGCGATTGGCCGTGTAATGGGTATTGCCGTCAATCATGGAATCGATGGCACTTTCGCATATGTGCCAGGGAGTCGGAAAATCCGGTTCGCCCACTCCCAGTGAGATCACGCCTTCCATGGTACTTGCCAGATCGAAGAATTTCCGGATGCCTGAGGGCTTCATGGCAGCCACGGTGCTGTTGATCGGTTTGGTCATGGTGTCACCACCAGCCTTTCATTTTTCTTTTCGTCTTCGTCCTTCATCATGATGCCATTTTTCTTGTATTCCTTGAGAACGAACAGTGTTTTGGTGCTGGTCACGTCTTCCACGGCAGAAATTTTGTCATATACGAATCGCGCGACTTCAAACATGGTTTTTCCTTCCACCAGGCACAGAAAATCGCAGTCTCCCGACAGCAGATACATCGTGGATACCTCCGGATAGCTGGCAATCAGACGGGCGGTCTTGTCATAGCCCCGGTCTCTGGTGGGACGACAGTCCACCTCGATGAAAGCCATGACTTTTTCGTCCTTGAGTCCCCGGTTGTAGTTGATGACGGTATGATAGCCGCAGATGATCTTGTCATTCTCGAGACGCTTTACTTCCTTGCGGACTGTGCCTTCTTCTTCATCAAGCATATCGGCAAGGTCCCGCGCACTGAGACGTGCATCTTTCTCGAGCAGATCGAGCAGGGCATTGGTGTTCATGGAGAACCTCCTTTTCAGATGATATGGTTTTCATTTTAGCACAGAATGAAAATGCCTGAAACAGGAGGGGAGTCTGACAGGAAGCGGTTTCAGGGCGCACTTCAGAGTGGGAGGACTGACTGCTGTTTTGCGACTCCAGGACTAAGGAAATATCGCCGCTCGCAGCACCCGTGCGAACCGGGCGAAGACCCGCTTTGCACATGAAGACTGCAGGATGCGAAGCCCCTGTAAAAGACTCTCCGCAAGAAGACCCGCCGGGAAGGAAGCACCTTTCCGTAAGCGCTTCCAGAAGATGGCTCTCATTGACAAAAGAAGGTGCGGCGCTATAATTACATTGATACTAAAAGGAGGATTTACTGAACATGACAGTAAAAGTTGCACTGAATGGTTTCGGCCGTATCGGACGTCTTGCATTCCGTCAGATGTTTGACGACCCCAACTACGAAATCGTGGCAATCAACGACCTGACAAGCCCTGAAATGCTGGCTCACCTGCTGAAATACGATTCCACACAGGGAACCTACAAGCTGGCTGACAAAGTGTCCGCTACTGAAGATTCCATCATCGTGGACGGCAAGGAAATCAAAATCTACAAGGAAGCCGATGCATCCAAACTCCCCTGGGGCGAAAAGGATGTTGACGTAGTCCTGGAATGCACAGGATTCTACACATCCAAGGCCAAGGCTCAGGCACATGTTGATGCCGGTGCCAAGAAAGTCGTTATTTCCGCTCCTGCCGGAAACGACCTGCCGACCATTGTTTACAACGTAAACGAAGAAACCATCGGACCGGATGACAAGATCATCTCCGCTGCATCCTGCACAACCAACTGCCTGGCTCCCATGGCAAAGGCTCTGAACGAACTGGCTCCGATCAAATCCGGAATCATGACAACCGTTCACGCTTACACCGGTGACCAGATGACTCTGGATGGCCCGCAGCGCAAAGGCGACAAGCGCCGTTCCCGTGCAGCAGCCGTTAACATCGTTCCGAACAGCACTGGTGCTGCCAAGGCCATTGGTCTGGTTATCCCCGAACTGAACGGCAAGCTGATCGGTTCCGCTCAGCGTGTTCCTGTTCCCACAGGCTCCACCACAATCCTGGTTGCAGAAGTTGAAGGCGAAGTAACCGTTGACCAGATCAACGAAGCCATGGCTGCTGCACAGACAGAAAGCTTCGGCTACAACACAGAAGAAATCGTTTCGTCCGATATCATCGGCATGAAGTACGGTTCCCTGTTCGATGCCACTCAGACAATGGCAACTCCGACAGGCGACGGCAACACGCTGGTACAGGTTGTTTCCTGGTACGACAACGAAAACTCCTACACTTCTCAGATGGTTCGTACGATCAAGTACTTTGCCGAGAAGGACCACGAAGCAGCTGCAGCATAAACAGTGATCTTCCTGAAGGACACCGGATGGTGTCCTTTTTTCATACCCGGCTGCCGGTTGAATTAAACTGCGGAAACTGATACGGTATTTTACGGAATCAACAGAAAAATGAGGTGATTGTATGGCCATCAAGCAGCGCATCACGGACGACGAACGGGATGAACTCACGAAAGACGTGGATGATCTTGACAAGGCGTATATAGAGAGAATGAAGGAAGCCGGCATCAGCGAGGATCTCCTGGCACAGTTCCGGGATCTGTCGCTGGAAATGCGGCCGGTGGAGGACGGAGAATGAGGCTGTTCAACTCAAGGACCGGCAACGTGGAAGTCCTCCAGCCCCTGGAGCCCGGAAAAGTCTCGATGTATGTATGCGGTCCCACTGTCTACAACTATCCGCACATTGGAAATGCCAGGCCCATTGTTGTATTCGATACATTGAAGAAGGCACTGGAAGCAGAGGGATATGCAGTCAACTATGTCTCCAACTATACTGATGTGGATGACAAAATCATCAAGGCTGCCATGGAAGAAGGCACAGACGAGAAGACCGTGACTGACCGGTTTATCGAAGCGTATGCACAGACCCGCCGGGATCTGAATGCGGAGCAGCCGGATGTCTCTCCTCGTGTAACCGAAACCATGGATGAGATTATCCGCTTCATCGGCGATCTGGTGGAAAAAGGGGCTGCATACCAGGCCGGCGGTGATGTATATTATCGTGTTTCAAGCGATCCCATGTACGGTGAGCTGTCACATCAGCGGCCGGAGGATCTGGAAGTCGGTGCAAGAATCGAGGAAAGCACCGTCAAGGAAAACCCGCTGGACTTCACGCTCTGGAAACAGACAGACAAGGGTATCCGATGGGATTCTCCGTGGAGCAAAGGTCGTCCGGGCTGGCATACCGAGTGTGTCGTTATGATTCAGGATGTGTTCGGGAAACCGCTGATCGACATTCATGGCGGGGGAATGGATTTGAAGTTTCCGCATCATGAAAATGAAATCGCACAGTGCCGGCGCCTGCATGACACTTCGCTGGCCAATGTCTGGGTACACAATGGCATGATCAACATTGATGGCCTGAAGATGTCCAAGTCACTCGGGAATGTGTGGTGGGCCAAAGACCTCATTGCGCAGTTTGGCGGCAATGTGGTGCGCTGGGTCATGATCACCACCCACTACAGAGCCCCGCTGAATCTCAATGAAGAGGCATTTTCGGCAGCAGCCAGGGAACTGGAAAAGATCCGAACAGCCATGAAGCAGGCGTCTGTCAAACTGCAGCTTGCTGACTGGAGCAGGACACCTGATCTGGAGGAAGGACTCTGGAAGCAGTTTATGGATGCCATGGATGACGACCTGAATACACCCAATGCAGCGGCTGTCATCTTTGAGGCTGTCAAGAAACTGAATCAGGCGGCAAGAGCCAGGGAACTGGATGGTGACCTGGTGGCTTCGCTTCTGGAAACGCTCACCCGCATGCTGCATGTCATGGGCATTGAATTCACCCTCCCTGTCCTGACTGCAGGTGACAGGGAACTCTGGCATCGGTGGAAAGCCGCGGTCAAGGCAAAGGAGTTCGTGACTGCCGATGCCTGCAGAGCCGAGTTGCAGCAGCGGGATATCCTCTGATGGAAATCGTCACGGAAAATGCTGTTACACTGGCATGGCTGGGCGATGCACTGATGAATACGTACATCCGGGAACACCTGTTGAAAAAAGGGTATACCCGGGTGGATGACCTGCAGAAAAAAAGCACACGATACCTGTCGGCAAAGGCGCAGAGCAGGATGCTGCGCCAGCTGGAAGAAGAAGGCTTCTTCCTGGAGGATGAAGCCGTCATCCTGCAACGGGGCAAGGCAGCCCGAATCCATACAAAGGCAAAGAACGCAGACGTACGCGAATATCTTCAGGCAACGGCCCTGGAAGCACTTCTGGGGTACCTTCATCTGTATCATCACCCGGACAGACTGAAGATGCTGCTGACACGTCTTGCACAGATTGGAGATGAATCCCTTTGATCGTATACGGAAAAAATGTGATCAGTCAGCTGGAAAACGATCCTTCTGCCGTGGAGGAACTGTATGTTTCTTCCACACTGAAAGACCGTGAATTCCGGAAAAAAGCCGAAGCTCTGAACCTTCCGGTCGTGGAAGTGCCCAGAAGCCGTCTGGATCAGCTGACTGGCGGCGCAGCACACAATGGCGTTGCCGCCAGAGTACGGGAAATTCCCACATATTCTCTGGAAACACTGCTGCAGAAAAAGAAAAACGCCAAAGGGTTTTACATCGCTCTGGACGGCATTCAGGATCCCCACAATCTGGGGGCGATTCTCAGAACTGCGGACTGTGCCGGAGCCGATGGAGTGATCATCACCAGACATCACTCTGCTTCGCTGACACCCGCTGCGGTGAAAGCCAGCACCGGTGCGGCTTATACAGTACCGGTGGCTGTGGTGACTAACCTTTCGCAGGCACTGAAATCCCTGAAGGATCAGGGATACTGGATCGCGGGCACCGATATGAAAGATGCCAGGGATTACCGGGATGGCATGTATGAAGAGCCGACGGTCCTGGTGATCGGGTCGGAGGGAAAGGGCATTTCTCCTCTGGTCAAAAAACAGTGCGATTATATTGTGACATTGCCGATGCATGGAAGCGTGACTTCACTCAATGCTTCCGTGACAGCGGCGATCCTGATGTACGAAGTGGAAGCCGCCCGGCGAGGCCGGTAGCAGCGGGTTCAGCCGGAAGTACTCTGAAAGGCTGAACTATGGAAAACAATATCAATGAACTGATTTATCTGTATCATCTACGGGACCCGGAAGCACTGGCTCTGCTGATCGAAGCCTATCATCCGCTGACAGCCAGTCTGCAGTCCCTGACACCGCCGGATATGGAACCTGAGGATTATCGCCAGGTTGCCGATGCTGTCCTGGTCGAGTGTCTGAACTCCTGGCGGCAGGACCTGAATCTTTCTTTTTCCACGTACTATAAGTCGGTCCTGGTCAACCGAATCCGGACACTGGGACGCAAGTGGGCCAGAAAGCAGCCGGATCCGGGCGCCACATTTGTAAGTCTGGATGATGTCCTGCCTGACGGTGACCGTTCGGTGCATGAGTCCATCGAAGATCCCAGGGTCAATGTAGCCCGGCAGGTCCAGGCCCGGTATCAGCTGGATGCACTGTACCAGTCTGTCTGCAAAGACAGGGGAGCGCAGGCGGCAAGGGTCCTCAGTATGCGGTCCATGGAATATACACTGAAGGAAATCTGCGAGAGGACCGGCCTGTCCATAGGCAGGGTACGGTATATTCTGCGGGATGCGGAAAGGCAGAAGCCGGATCCTGGCTATATGTGAAGAAAATTGACAGTGCTTGCCTGAAGAAGGTATCATTAATGATTGTAAGGAAGTGAAACTATGGCGGATAAAGTCACTTTGGTCTGTACGGAGTGCCTCAGCCGGAACTACTCCACAGAGAAGAACAAGAAAAAAAGCACGGAGCGGCTTGAACTGAAAAAATACTGCCCCCGCTGCAAAAAGCATACGCTTCACAGAGAAACAAAGTAGGGAGACAGCATGAGCAAGGAAAAGAAAGAAGCAGTGTATTCACCTGCCGGCATTTTTCGCGAACTGAAAAAGGTTCAATGGCCGCGGTTCGGTGAACTGATGTCCTCTTCAGGACTGGTCATCGGCTTTACGCTGCTGTTTGGATTATATTTTTTCATCTGCGAACTGGCCGCTTCCAGCCTGGTAAGCTGGATCGTCAGTCTGTAGGAGAACATGCACAGACATCGTCTGTGCTGTTTTCCGTTGTTATGCGGTTCAGCGGAAACCGTGAATGAATGAAATGAGGGCGAAACATTATGGCAGAAGAACTTAAAAAACAATGGTACGTGGTCAATACCTATGCCGGTCAGGAAAACCGCGTCAAGGAAAATCTTGAGCGCCGGATCAAGACCATGGGTCTGGAAGATTCTCTGTTCCAGATCGTGGTGGCGGAAGAAAAGGAAGTGGAGTACAAAAACGGCAAGCGTGTCGAGAAAACCCACAACCTCTTTTCCGGCTATGTGCTGGTCCAGATGATCATGACCGACGAAGCATGGTATGTTGTCCGAAACACCCCGGGAGTGACGGGATTTATCGGATCATCCGGCAAGGGTGCCAAACCGTTCCCGGTGAGCCAGGAAGAAATCGACTCCGTTCTCCGGCGGCTGGGACATGACAGCACTCCGGTTCAGGCTGACTTTGCAGCAGGGGATGAAGTGGAAATCATCGGCGGTGCCTTTGAAGGCAGCACCGGCAAAGTGGAGTCCATGGATGACGAGAAACAGGAAGCCCTGGTTTCCCTGATTATTTTCGGGCGTGAAACCAGCACGGAAATTCCCTACGGAGATTTGAAGAAGGTCGGCGAATGAAAACGCTGGTCCTCGACCTGGATGGTACCATGTATCGGGGGCCGGAGCCCATTGAAGCCGGCATCCGTCTTGTCAAGAAGCTTCTGGCCCAAAACCGGCCGTTTCTGTTCCTGACAAACAACTCCATGCGCACACCAGCGCAGAATGCCCGCCACATGCTGGAAATGGGCTATGAAGGGATCCTGCCGGAGCATTTCTACAACAGTGCCATGGCCAGTGCGGCCTGGGCCCGCAGGAATCTGGGAACCGAAACCGCTGCGTTCATAGGCCAGGAAGGCATGAGGGAAGCGCTGGAACAGGAAGGGATCCGCATCACGGATCAGGCCCCGCAGGCTTTGTTTGTGGGACTGGACAAAACCATGGACTATGCCGGCTACAGCCATGCGCTGGGTCATCTGCTGAATGGTGCAGCCCTGATCGGAACAAACAAGGACCGTATTCTGGCAAAACCAGGGGGGTTCGAAGTGGGAAACGGCTCGGTAGTGGCCCTGTTTGAATATGCCTCCGGGCAGAAAAGCCCGGATATTGCCAAACCGCATGCTCCCATCCTGGATTTCATGCTGGAAAAACACGGACTGCGCCGCGAGGATGTCATTCTTGTGGGCGACAATTTGGAAACGGATATAGCGTTGGGATACAATAATCACGTAAAGACGGTTCTGGTGGAATCCGGGGTACACAACCGGCATGACATCGACCGTCTTGGCATGGTTCCCGACCTGGCGATTGGTTCTCTTGATGAACTGACTGCCATGATTGAAGACGGCAGCATTGACCGGCTTTGATCCTTTTGATTAGGAAGCGAGAACTACAATGGAACAGACACTGAATATCTGCCTGATGATCGTATCCGGTATCATCATCATTCTGACACTGCTGCAGAGCGGGAAATCCGACGGACTGTCCGCCGCCTTTACCGGCAGCGGCGATCTGAATCTGTTTGCGGTACAGAAAGAGCGGGGACCTGAGAAGGTGATCAGCCGCATGACGCTGATCTTCGGCATCATCTTCTTCGGACTGGTACTCGCACTGCAGATTGTTTAAAGGCCGGATGGCCTTTTTTTTGAAAGGAGCACCCATGAAAGATCGGCTGATCCTCCTGTTTAAGGAATCACCAGAACGCACGCTGTCTTCTCTGGAACAGCAGCTGCACATAGAAAACAAGGAACAGAGAGAGGACCTCAAGGACACACTGGCGCAGATGGAAGATGAACGCCTTGTCTGGAAGGACGGCGATGTTTGGCGCTGGATCGGCGAGGACTACTTTGTCGGGCGCCTGAAAGACATTTCCAAGTTTGAGTTTCTCGTCGTCAACGGCGACCAGAAAGTGTATGTCCGGAAATCCAATGGAATGGATGCCTTTGACCGGGATGAAGTCCTGGTCCGCAAATCCGCCGGCGGAAACCGGATCATCCACATATTCAAAAGAGGCATCGAAAATATCACCGGTGTCATCCTCAAGACCCGGGATGGATGGAAATTCCGCAGTGATGTGGATCTGCACACGACTTTCCGGCTGACGAACGCCAAAGAGTTTTCCCTGGCCAACAACACCAAGGCTGTGGTGAAAGTCGTAGACTACACCAGACCGCTGGGTGTGAAAATCATCCGTCTTCTGGGCCCGGCCTCACAGAAGGGCGTGGACATCGAAGCCATGCTGTATGAAAACAACGTCCGGATGGAGTTTCCCGAAGAAGTGATCACTGAGACCTCCAAAGTGCCGTCAACGGTCAGCGACCGGGAACTGGAAGGCCGCTCCGATTTCCGGGACCTGCTTACCGTCACCATTGACGGCGATCACTCCAAGGATTTCGATGATGCGATTTCACTGGAAAAAACCGACAAGGGATACCGCCTGTATGTGCACATCGCGGATGTGTCTCATTACGTCAAGGAGGATTCGCCGCTGGACAAGGAAGCACTCCTTCGGGGCAACTCTGTCTATGTTGTGGACAGAGTCGTGCCGATGCTGCCCTTCGAGCTCTCCAACGGGATCTGCAGTCTGAACCCGGACGTGGACCGGCTGACACTGACGGCTGTCATGGATCTGGACAACAATGGCAATCTGATGGATACAGATGTTGTGGAGTCAGTGATCCATTCTGACAAACGATGCACCTACAATGACGTAAACCGGCTTCTGGCAGGAGACCCGGCTGTCCAGGAAGAATACCGGGATGTCAGGGATATGCTGAAGAACTTTGAGGAACTGACGCACAAACTCCAGGCCAGGAGCAAGGAGCGGGGATACATCAGCTTTTCCACAAAAGAGCCGACCATTGAACTGGATGACAAAGGCCGTCCGGTAAACATTTACGTGGCTGAACGAGGGTTTTCCGAACAGATGATCGAAGAAGCGATGATCATGGCGAATGTGGCTGTGGCCAAATTCCTGGATGAAAAGAAGATCCCCGGCATATTCCGTGTCCATGAAACCCCGGATCCGGAAAAAGTAGCAACGGTTCTGAACATGGCAAAAGCACTGAATGTTCCGGCGGATTTTTATCCGGATGAAGTCAGTGCGAAAGACATCCAGAAATTTCTGGACACTATAGAAGATGAAACCAGCCGGGATGTCCTGAGCATGGTGGCCCTTCGTTCCATGCAGAAAGCCCGTTATGATTCCGAGGATATCGGTCATTTCGGCCTGGCACTTGAGGACTATACACACTTCACAAGTCCGATCCGCCGGTACAGCGATCTTGTGGTTCACCGGATGCTGCGCAAGTATTTCTTCAATAAAAATGCCGATCAGACAAAAATGAAGGGTGAACGCAGGAAAATCCAGAAGGAAGCCGAACACATTTCCACCAAGGAACGGGAAGCCATTACCATGGAACGCCTTGTGAATGATTACGAAGCTGCCCGATACATGGAAAAGAAGGTCGGTCAGCGGTATCAGGGAACTGTGGTCGGTGTGGCAAACTTCGGGTTCTTCGTGGAGTTGGACAACACGGTGGAAGGCCTGGTACCCTGTCATTCCCTCACCGATGATTTCTATCGGTATGACGAAGGAACGATGACCCTGGAAGGGGAAAACAATCACAAGACCTATCGCATGGGACAGAAAGTGGATGTTGTCTGCACAGATGTGGATGTCCCGAGAGGGAAAATCACCTTCGGTCTGGCATAGGAAGTCTGACAGCATCAGCTGACTGCCTGCTGCAAAAATTCAACAGCATCATAAATGGCAGGCCCCGGCGCTTTTGAGTTGACCGGAGCCTGCCGTTTTCTGTATCATATACCTGTAAGTTAGTTTACACTAACGATAATCGTGCAGACTGCACGACAGAAAGCGAGAACCGACGATGAAAAAACTCGTGCTGATTCGCCACGGCGAATCCGAATGGAACAAAGAAAACCGGTTTACTGGCTGGACCGATGTGGAACTCAGTCAGAAGGGAAGAGAAGAAGCGCGGCAGGCAGGACAGCTGCTCAAAAACCAGGGATATTCCTTCGACAAGGCCTATACCTCCGTGCTGAAACGTGCAAATCATACGCTGGATGGTGTACTTCTCGAACTCGGGGAAACAGATATCCCCGTAACCCGCAGCTGGAAACTGAACGAGAGACACTATGGTGCGCTGCAGGGTCTGAACAAAGCCGAAACGGCTGCAAAATACGGAGATGAGCAGGTCCATGAATGGAGACGCAGCTGGGATGTACGGCCCCCTCTGCTGGATTCTGACGACAAGCGGAATCCGGTCCTGGATCCTCTTTACAAAGGCGTGCCTGCAGATGAACTTCCGCTGGGGGAATCTCTGAAGGATACCGTCCGCCGGGTTGTGCCGTTCTTTGAGTCCGATATTGTGCCTGAGATCAAGGCAGGGAAGAACGTTGTGATTGCAGCCCACGGAAACTCACTTCGGGCCCTTGTCAAATTCCTGGATCACATCAGCGATGACGACATTGCAGGACTGGATATCCCAACCGGCGTTCCGCTGGTATATGAGCTGGATGACGATATGAATCCTCTGAGACACTATTATCTCGGGGATCCCGAGGTCATTCGCGCCAGGGAAGAAGCCGTAAAGAACCAGGGCAAGGCAAAAGAATAGAACAGTTAAAAACAGGGACCCACCGACGGAGAAGTCCCTGTTTCTTTTTGTTTTACGGGATCGGGTGGTCAGGCATCATCGCTGACAGCCATGGACGAGTGTGACGCTGTTCGTACAGTATCCTGGTCACGAGACCAGATTTCGGCGCTTAAGCTCCGTCCAGATCCCGTCTTCCTCCACCGGTTCTGTGACTGTATCCGCAATCTGTTTCAGATCCTCCTGTGCATTGCCCATGGCCACGGCGATCCCGGCTGCATCGAGCAGTTCTTTGTCATTCATCGCATCCCCAAATGCGATGGACTGTGAAATCGGAATGCCATACCAGCTGCAGACTGCCTTCAGGGCCTCTCCTTTGGACACACCGCTGGAGGTGATGTCCACACCAAGCGGATGCCATCCAAAGATTTCAAGTTCCGGTATTTCCCGCTGCATCTGCTCCCGGAGTTCTCCCGGGACCGCAGCAATAACCTGCAGACAAGGCTGCGAGAGCCGAACCATGAACCCGGGATCCGGGACGACTTTCTGACTGGCAAGACTCAGGTAATCCTGCAGTTTCTGATCATAGCGGTCGGCACCCATGCTGGTTTCTCCTGCCAGAATCATGCCGATGCCGTGATCTGACAGGAACCGGTATACTTTCGTGAGCAGGGGCTGCTCAATGGCATTTTCATATGCGATCTCTCCGTCTTTCGTGACAGCCAGAGCCCCATTGAAGGCGATGCGTGCGTCAAAGCCAAAGTCCGGAATGATGTACGGAGGACGGCCGGATGCCGCAACGACTAGAATACCCTGTTTTTGAAGCTGCCGGAGGGCTTCGGCATGTCCGGGGCTGAGTTGTGTCTGACGGAATGGCAGCAGGGTGCCATCGATGTCGAAAAATGCGATCCTGACTGGCTGACCAGTTTCTTTTTGCAATGTCATATCTTTATCACCGATTTGATTATAGGAAATCATCAAACAGAAACAAGGGACTCACAGGATGAAACATGCAAAACCAAAGAAATTGTCTGTAAACAAAAACAGGATTCTGTCACAGACAGAGGAATGGAACTGTCTGATGATCCGGACAGAGGAGATGGTCCACGGACCGGGTCCTGATGAGACCAGATGTATTCAAAGGCAGGGGCAACCTGCTACTATGTAAGAGATACTCAAAGGAGGACGAATCAAGTATGTCCAAAACAGCAGTCATTACTGGAGGAACCCGCGGCATCGGTCTGGAAACCGTTCGCCTGTTTGCAGAAAACGGATACCATGTCGTGTTTTACGGTTCACGAAAGGAAACCGTGGACAAAGCCCTGGCACAGCTGGATGGCCTGGAAGTGGAAGGGAAATGGACGGATCTGACAGATGAAGAAGCCATTCGCCGGGATTTCCGTCAAATCGCGGAGACAAGAGGATCCCTGGATGTTCTGATCAACAATGCCGGCATCTCCGACCGCCAGCCGTTTCTGGACTATGATCTGGAACGCTTTGACAGAATCATGCGGCTCAACGTAACCGCTCCGTATGTCTGCTCCCAGGCAGCGGCTGTGATCATGAAAGACCAGGGACACGGCGTGATCCTGAATACAAGCTCCATGGTCGGCACCTATGGCCAGCCGGCGGGTGTGGCCTATCCTGTGTCCAAATGGGCAGTCAACGGCATGACAAAATCCCTGGCACGGGAGCTGGGACCCTTCAACATTCGTGTCAATGCAGTGGCGCCGGGTGTAACAGCCACCGATATGGTACGGGCTCTTCCGGAAGAAATGGTGGAGCGGATTTCGCAGGGCATCCCTCTGCGGCGTGTAGGGGAACCCTCGGATATCGCCCATGCATTCCTGTTTCTGGCATCTGACGAAGCCGGATACATCACCGGAGCGATCCTTCCCGTGGATGGTGCCACACAGGTATAGGCAGTACTTTTTGAGACAGGAAGCAAAGAGGAACCACAGGTCCCGTTCGTTCCTGTCTTTTTTTCATTCATGGACCTCGCATGCGAGGTCCACCCTTGGATCAGTGAAACTTAGATGGGGCCGTTCCGGCCCCTGTTATATTTATCTTGCCGGAGCTGGTGAGAGCACGATACACATTTATTC
>Ga0209694_1002680_pt1 | contig 13921 bp, 8 predicted proteins | sample GluameincwithD2O_FD_187499 | JGI IMG/M metagenome (GOLD analysis project Ga0209694, IMG submission 187499) | Mouse cecum microbial communities from Vienna, Austria - Glucosamine amended microcosms incubated with D2O (SPAdes) (version 2) | ecosystem: Host-associated > Mammals > Digestive system >...
GTGACGTACTTGCCTTCCCGCCCGGCGAAGGGGGAGTCGTTGACGGAGAAGGTCATCTCCAGGGTGGGGGCGGAGATTTTCACAAACTCAATGGGTGCAGGGTCGGACGGAGCGCACACCGTATCGCCGATGGTGATGTCGCCAATGCCGCTCATGGCGATGATCTCCCCCGCGCTGGCCTCGGCGACAGGGGTGCGGGCCAGGCCGTCAAAGGTGTATAGGGCGGTGGCCTTGGCCTTTTTGGGCGGCTCGTCCTGCTTGTGGTAATTACACACCACGATCTCCTGGTTCTGCTTCACGGTGCCGCGCTCGATACGGCCCACGGCGATACGGCCCACAAATTCGTTGTAGTCGATGGAGGACACCAGCATCTGGAAGGGGGCGGCCGCATCGCAGTCCGGGGCGGGGATATAGTCCAAAATGGTCTCGAACAATGGCACCAGGTCGGAGCCCTGCACATCAGGGGAGTAGCTGGCTGTGCCCTGCCGCCCGGAGCAGAACAGGGTGGGCGACTCAAACTGCTCGTCGGTGGCGTTCAGATCCAGCAGCAGCTCCAGCACCTCGTCCATCACCTCATGGACCCGCTGGTCGGGCCGGTCGATCTTATTCACCACCACGATGACCTTATGGCCCAGCTCCAGCGCCTTGGAGAGCACAAAGCGGGTCTGGGGCATGGGGCCCTCGGCGGCGTCTACCAGAAGGATGACGCCGTTGACCATCTTCAAAATGCGTTCCACCTCGCCGCCGAAGTCGGCGTGGCCCGGGGTGTCCACGATGTTGATCTTGGTGTCCTTGTAGTGGACGGCGGTATTTTTCGCCAAAATGGTGATGCCCCGCTCCCGCTCCAGGTCGTTGGAGTCCATCACCCGGTCCACGGTGGCCTGGTTCTCACGGTAGATACCGCCCTGCTTGAGCATCTCGTCCACAAGGGTGGTCTTTCCGTGGTCTACGTGGGCGATGATGGCGATGTTGCGTAATTTCTCGTTCTGCATATGCGTACCCTCTATCTCAATCTGGATTTTCCTTCAAATACGGCTTATTATTATATATCTGCTTTGCGCTAATTGCAATAGTTTTATTTTTTTCTTGCGCCGCATTGACAGGAGCGGAAAAATTGAGTACAATAGGGGCACAATTAAGTGATAGGCCCCGATAGCTCAGCTGGATAGAGCGGTCGCCTCCTAAGCACACATAGGTTCATCCGCTTTTTTCATTGGATGCGGATGGCATACTATTCAAGTCCACTCGTCAATTCAATAAGCCCGCGTAGCTCAGCTGGATAGAGCGTCCGCCTCCTAAGTGTGGAACAGAGCGCCCCACTCCGGGGGCACAGGTGTATGGCCCCAAGTTCGATCTCAGTCCGGCAATTTCATAGGCCCGCGTAGCTCAGTTGGATAGAGCGACCGCCTCCTAAGCGGTAGGCCAGAGGTTCGAATCCTCCCGCGGGTGCCATTAGTAGCACAAAATCTTCGGAAAACCCGAAGATTTTGTGCTTTTTCTATAACCTTTTGAAGTTGGAGGGAAAACGCTATATTTCTCGCCTAAATGGTGGGTGCTTTATCCTATATTTTTTGCTAATCATTGTTACCCCCCAACTCAAATTGAACTACATACCACCTCCCCCCTGAAACCTTGCTAATCAATTAGCAAGGTTTTTTGTTTTTCCACCGAAAAATGGGGCGGTTTGCTAATCAGGCAGGAAAACGGCTGCAATCCTTGCTAATCGAAAAATGGAGAGGTTGCCGGTTTGAACATTTTCGTCCTGCCCAAAAGCCTACATAGCCGTCTAAAACCTGTTGGCGGCTGTGAATTTATAGTAGGAGGACAAGCCATGAAGTGGAAGAAGAACGAGGCGCAGAACAGCGAGGCCCGCATTGAGAAACTGGCCGACGAGGTTCGCAGCGCCGCCTACAAGAGCATGGAGGCCCTATGGAGCGCCTTCCTGGAGGTGGGCGAGCTGGACATGGTGCGGGCCACGGAGAAGGCCCTGCGGCTCCTGGTGAGCCACGGCGACTACACCGGGGCCATGAAGCTGCTGGAGGGCGTCTATGCCCTGGTGGAGATCGCGCCGTCGGAGGACTTCACCGACTGCCAGCAGTACCCCGCCCTGGCGCAGATGTTCATGGAGGAGTTTCTGGCGGAGAGCGAGGACTTCATCTTTGACACGGGCATGGAGGACGTGCTGGCGCTTCTCATGGACGAGGGCCAGTAACGCCCCCAGGTGGGCCGCTGGCCCACTTACATAGCCGTCTGTTTCGCCGCAGGCGGCTATGACTATATTCCAAGAAAGGAGGCAGAAACCCATGAACAAGTGCAAAGTGATTGCCGTCACCAATCAGAAAGGCGGTGTGGGCAAGACCACTACTGCGGTCAATTTGGGCGTGGGGCTGGCACAGCAAGGGAAAAAGGTGCTGCTGGTGGACACAGACCCCCAGGGAAGTCTTACGGTGAGCCTGGGTGTGAAGAACCCGGACGAGCTGGACACAACCATCTCCGACCTGATGCAAGTCGTTGTGGACAACGGCAACCTCTCACCGCTGGACAGGGGCATCTTGAAAGATATTGAGGGTGTTGATCTTGTGCCGTCCAACATCGGCCTGTCCAGCTTTGAGGTGAGCCTTGTGAACACCATGAGCCGGGAATTTGTGCTGCGGAGCTACCTGGGGGCGGTCAAGCGGAATTACGACTACGTTCTTATTGACTGTATGCCCTCGCTGGGTATGCTGACCATCAACGCCCTGGCAGCGGCGGACAGCGTTCTCATTCCCTGTCAGGCCAACTACCTGTCCACCAAGGGCTTGAAGCTGCTGATGGGATCAGTCGCCAAGGTGCGGCGGCAAATCAACCCGGAGCTGAAGATCGACGGCATCCTGCTGACGATGGTGGACAGCCGTACCAACAACGCAAAAAGCATTATCGCCGCCCTGCGGCAGACCGGGAGCAATCTCCGGGTGTTGAACACGGAGATACCTTTTTCTGTCCGGGCGGCGGAGTGCAGCGTGGAGGGCAAGAGCATCTTTGCCCACGACGGCAAGGGGAAAGTAGCGGCGGCATATACCGCGCTGGTGGAGGAGGTGAGCGCCCTTGAGCAAAGGAACCGCAATCGACCTGGGGCTGAACGAGGCTTATAACGACCTGTTCTCCACCCAGGCAGAACGGGACAACGCCCAGCGCAGCTATGTGATCGACCTGCCCGCCGCCGAGATCAGCGACTTTCCCGACCATCCGTTTAAGGTGTGGATGGACGAGGAAATGGAACAGTTGGTAGAAAGCGTAAAAGAGCGGGGTGTCCTCTCTCCCGTGCTGGTACGCCCCATGCCGGACGGCAGTTATCAGATGGTGTCCGGCCACCGGCGCAAGCAGGCGGCAGAGTTGGCGGAACTGCCCACGGTGCCCTGTATTGTCCGGGAGCTGACCGATGATGAGGCCATCATTATCATGGTAGACAGCAACCTCCAGCGGGAGCAGGTCTTACCGTCAGAAAAGGCGTTTGCCTATAAAATGAAGCTGGACGCTATGCGGCGGCAGGCTGGCAGACCAAGTAAAGAAAATTCATCCCCACCGGGGATGAATTTTCGAGGAAAGCAAACTCTTGACATTATCGCAGAGAAATCAGGCGATAGTCGAAACCAAATTCACCGCTATATTCGCCTGACAAACCTTGCCCCGGAACTGCTGGACATGGTGGACAATTCTGTGCTGAAAGAAAAGGGCCAGTTACAAATGGCCCTGCGCCCCGCCGTGGAGCTGTCCTATCTGTCAAAGGACGAGCAGAACGCCTTGTTGGAGATCATGGAAGGCGAGGACTGCACCCCATCCCATGCCCAGGCCATCAAAATGCGGGAGTTTTCCGAGAAAGGCAAACTGAACCCCGACGTGATCCTCTCCATCATGCAGGAGGAAAAGCCCAATCAGGTGGAGCAATTCAAGATACCCCGGAACCGCATCGACAAGTTTTTCCCTGCGGGGACGCCCGCACAGAAGATCGAGGACACCATCGTGAAGGCTTTGGAGATGTACCGTAAGCGGGAAAGGGCGAGGGAGCGATGAAAGTCACGCCTGGGGGATATTCTGCCCTTTTGCGGCCCTGGCACTTTCCACGTCCTCCCCCTCTCACACTCTCCCCCTCCAAACCTGCTGTACCTGCTGAAAAGAAAGGCCCTGCCCATCCTTTTTCAGCCGGTAAAACCCTTTGGAGAGAAGCGCGCCAGCGCACGAACCATCAAACACCGGGCAGCGTTTGACCCCGTGGACGCCACGGGGAATTTTTGCGCCCAAAATCAACAAAATGGAGGTAATTTTTCTATGAAGCGGAAAACCATCACCCATGCGGCGCGGCTGCTGTGCGTCCTGGCTCTTGCCATGAGCCTGACCACCGCCGCCTTTGCCGCCGACCCGCCTGAACCCGCCCAGCCGTCCCCCTGCTATCCTACCGCCGTCACCCGGAGCGAGGACGGCGGCGAGATCAGGAAAATGTATGACCTGGGGCCGGAGGACGACCCCGCCGGAATTCCCCGTTCCGACTTTGAGCAGGAGGGCTATCACTACACCCTCACCGACCTGCTGAAACAGGAACTCCCCGCCAACGAGAGCCGTCAGCACACAGAAACCGTGTCCGTGCCCAGCCAGAGCAAGGACATGGGCGCGGTGCTGGCCCTTTTGCCGCAGACAAAGGAGTTTGTCACCGAGGACGGTCTTGCCGGGACGCTGACCCTGAAGCTGGACACCGTGAAGGTGGAGGTGGCCGGGTATGGCAGCTCCACCAAGAGCGTCACCGCCACCCGCACCTATCCCGGCCTTGCCGACCAGGACACGCAGTATATCCCCAAGTCCATCAGCGACAACGGCCACTCCCTGACCCTCCAGACCGTCAACTGGCAGACCGAGGGGGACGGCCATTTTACCGCCCTGGCCTCCTACTCCGGCTCCGCCACCAGCTCCTATGTGAAAGGCTACACCGTCACCGCCGACTATGCGGGCACCGTCAGCCGTATCAACCTGAATAAAATCCGCTATGTGGCGATCTTCGAGGGCACCGCCCTGGAACCCGCCCCCACAGAGGAACCCGGCGACACTACCGACCCCAGCCTGACCGACCCCGCCGACCCCACCGCTCCCGTTGACCCGACCGACCCCACTGACGCCCCCACCGGCGAAAAGAACAGCGTCCTGCCCGTGGTGGCCGTTGTCGTGGTGGTGCTGCTGGGCGGCGGAGCGTTCTACTTCATCAAACGCAGGAGGTAATGTGCCATGAAGAAACTGACCACTCTTTTTTCCGTTCTGTGCCTGACCCTGGCCCTGACCGTCCCCGCCAGCGCCCTGGACTACAACATCGACGGCCCCGGCGACCCGGAGTACGGCAAGTCCACCTCCATCGAGCCGGTGGTGACGACTGACCGGGGCGAACTGCCCAGCGTGGACGTGAGCAAGAACGCGGCCCTGATCCCGCCCGGTTTTGGCTCTCCCAGCGCCTATACCCTGAACACCGGCAACCCCCTGACCCCCAATCTGGCCCCCGGCTATATGCTGGGCGAGGGGGCCGTCATCAACGGCGGGGGCAGCGTCACCGTCGCCCCGCCCGACTTCAACACCATCCCCAGCGGTATCGTGTCCGGCAACGGCACCACCACCGGGGGCACAGCCACCCCCACCCCCTCCACCGGCTATACGGAGGTCACTTCCGACCTCTATTACAGCGGCGGCTATCTGGCTGTCCTGAAAATCCCCAGCCTGAAGGTGAGCGTGAAGGTCTACCAGGGCACCGATGATAAGACCCTCGCAAAAGGCGCGGGCCATTTTGAGGACACCAGCATTTGGGACGGTAACTGCGCCATCGCCGGTCACAACCGTGGGGCCAACTGCTATTTTGGGGAAATCCACAACCTGAACGTGGGCGACACCATCACCCTGACCACCCGGCTGGGCACCCGCACCTACGCTGTCACCAGCGTGAACAAGATCAGCGACACGGACAACTCCCTGCTGGCCCCCACCGCCGAGAACTGCGTTACCCTGTTTACCTGTGTCCGCAACCAGCGGGCCTACCGCTGGGCTGTCCGGGCCGTGGAAGTCTGACCTGCTGAAAAGAAATTCACACCTTAGACTGTTTTCCCCCTTTGTGGTACTGTTGGGACAGCAAAGCCCCCAACATATCACATAGGAGGTCATTCATAATGAAAAACAGTCTGAACCGCTTGTTTGCCGGGATCGCCTGCACCGCCCTTATCGCCGGTTTGAGCGTTCCGGCCCACGCCGCAGAAGCCCAGCAGGAACCCTACGCCATCAGCGCCGCCCAATGGAGCCGGGAGGACTTCTCACAGCAGGCCAATTCCAGTGTGTTCACCGCCACCTATGACCGGGCGCTCTACAACGCCATCCGTCAGACGCTGGTGGACGGCACCAGCGATACCGCCCCCGCCTACACGATGGTGGGCGACAGCGAGTACAGCGCCGTGAAGAATCTGCTGGGCCGGATGGAGGGCGTTGTACGGTATGAGCATCATGTCCCGGAAAATTTCGTGGACTACTGGCAATACCTGGACTACTTCGCCGTGTCCGCCGCCATGCCGGAGAACTACCAAGCGCCCTTTGACTTCATCCAGCCCGTCATCGCGGAGGTTGAGCAGATGGACACGGACAGCGAAAAGGTGGAGTACCTGAACGACTACCTGTGTACCCTGCTGGCCTACAAGAAGGGCAAGACGGCGGGCGTGACCCGCACCTTTGCCCAGCACAGCGGGGAACTGCAAGCGGCCTGCGGCTCCTATGCCAGAGCGTTCAAGTTCCTGTGCGGGGCGGCTGACATCCCCTGTTTTACCATCAGCACCGACAACCACACCTGGAATATGGTCTATGTGGACGGCCAGTGGCTCCATGTGGACGTGTCCCTGAATGACCTGACGAGCAGCCATTCCATGCTGCTTCGGGAAACCTACCCCAACCATCCAGACCGAGCGCCGGAGCAGACGGCTTTCCTGAAAGAGCTGTTTGTCCCCGGAAGTACAAAGTAAGCCAACTGAACAAGCGCATCGGATAGGCAGACTGTGAAAGCAGCCTGCCTTTTCCTATGCCCGGAAAGAAAGGAGAACCCATGAAACACAAGCATTTCAACCGCCTGCTGTCCATGCTGCTGGTGGTGGCTACGCTGTTCGGCATCCTCGCCGTCCCCGCCAGCGCCGCGTCCCTGGAAAGCAGTGGCACCGTCACCATTCAGCAGGCCGGGTATGGCAAGTACCTGGGCACCACCAAGGGCAGCTCCATCGGCGGCGGCTATTGGAAGTACACCAGCAACGACGGACTGACCGGCACCGCCTACTGTGTCAACCACGGGTTACGAGGGGTATCCCCCTCCAAGGCCCTGACCGTCCAGCCCTACAACCGCAACCCGCAGACGATGGGCGTGTTCGCAAGCGGCTACCCCAACCGAACGCTGGAACAGTTTAAGGAGCTGCACCAGGACGATGTGCGGGGCGTGAACGCGCTGACCGAGGACGAGTACAAGTACGCCACGCAGTTGGCGATCTGGGCCTCCTGCGGCCAACTCGCCATCCCCGGCACCTCCTTTACGGCGGGCCGGGACACCCTCGCCGCGCCCACCGCAGACGCACAGAAAATCCGCATTTTCGACAGCGTGAAGGCCATCCTGAGTTTGTCCCAGCATTGGACGAAAAGCCTCCACACCGGCCTGTCCCTTCGGGCCGAGGAAGATAAGGACATCCGGGGGATAGAAGTCCTCAACGAGTACGGTCTGGAGGGCGCTGCCGAGGACAACGAGGACGGCATCAAGAAAGAAACCATCAACGGGAAAGAGTATTACACCCGTGTTGTGTATCTGGCTTCCGCCACCTCCACCTGGATCGACGGGCGCAAGACCAAGGTGTACTCCACCGACGCCCCCCAGGGCACCATCTTTGTGGCCGAGAACAACTCACCGCTGGAAACCGTGCAGGAGAACGGGGCCACCTACTATCTGGTGGACACCAGCAGACAGCGCAACACCAATCTCAACTCTAACGGCTCGGAATACTATGGCACATTCAAGGTTTGCCTCCCCGTGGACAATGTGCCCACCGAGGGCAGTTTTACCATCAAGGCCACGGGCGGCGTGGCACAGTATAACCTTTTCCTGGCCTACAACCCCGCCGCATCGGAGCAGTCCTATATCATCTCCGACCCCGGCTACACCACCCTGGACGCTCAAATCCCCTTTAAGTGGAGCGGCACGGAGGAAACCGAAACCGCCAGCCTGCAAGTCATCAAGGCCGGTGCGGGCGGCGCTCCCCTGGAGGGGGCCGAGTTCACCCTGACCGGCGATGGCGGCACCACCGTCACCGGCACCACCGACCGCAACGGGCAGGTCGTGTGGCGTGACCTGCCCGCCGACGAGAAATACACGCTGACAGAAACCGCCGCCCCGGAGGGGTATCAGATCATCGCCCCCATGAACGTCACCCTGACCCCTGGCCGCACCGATTATCTGACCGTCACCGATGATGTGGAGCATGGCTTTACCATCAAGAAGGTGGACGCGCAGAACAAGGGCAGCTTGCAGGGAGCGGTGTTCCGCTTTGAGCAGATCAACGGTTCCTATATGACCACCGGCATCACAGGCTTTGACGGCACCATCTCTTTTCAAGGGGATGAATTACCCTATGGCTCCTACCGTGTTACGGAGCAGACGCCCCCGGACGGCTATGTGAAGTCCACCCGTGTGGAAACGGTGGAGTGGGACGGCACCAAAGACGTGACCATCGTTTGGGAGAACGTGCGGGACATCAGCCTGACCATCATCAAGGTGGACGAGCAGACCGGCGTTTCCCTGCCCAACGCCACCTTTGATGTGTTCGCGGACGGCAAGCTCATTACCTCCGTCACCACCAACGACAACGGCGAGGCCCGCGTGACCGGCATCCGCAAGGAAGCCTATATTGAGATCGTGGAAACCGCCGCCCCCGCCGGGTATGTGCTGGACAAGACGCCCCACAGCATCCACATCGACCCGTATGACCCGGCCACCGAGGACGCTCCCGTGCTGACCGTCACCAATCGGGCACGGCCCGCCCTCCGCATTTTGAAGTACGACCTGAAAAGCAATTCCCCCATGCCTGACGTAACCTTTGAGGTATGGCACGATGGCGACCTGTTCGGGGAGTACACCACCACCGCCAGCGGCGAAATTTTTCTGTATGACCTCGACCCCGGCACCTACCTTGTGAAAGAGGTAGCCACGGACGACGCCCATGTGGTGAACAGCACTCCCCAGCAGATCGAATTGAAAGCCGGGGACACGCAGACGCGGGAGCTGGTCTTTTTCAATTCCCTGAAACCGGGTATCCATTTGGTGAAGGTCGATAGTGTAACGATGAAATCCCTGTCCAACGTCCGCTTTGAGTTCAAGCTGGTGGGCGGGAGCTACCGGCAGGAGTTCACCACGGACATTAACGGCGAGATTGACCTGTCCAAGCTGACCCCCGGCGCGTATGAAGTCCGGGAGTTGGAGGCCCCGGAGGGCTACCTGGTGGACGACGCTGTGCGGGTGGTGCAGGTGAACCCGGACGAGAACGCCAATTTCGTTTTCACGAACACCCCCAAGCCCGCCCTGCGCCTTATCAAGACCAGCTCGGACGGCACCCGGCTGGGCGGCGTCCATTTCAGGATTGCCCGCATTGAGGACGGCACCCATTACCTTGACCGTATCACCGACCAGGACGGCGAGATCAACATCCCCAAGCTGGAACCCGGCGTGTACTCCATCAAGGAAACTGCCACCGTTGCCGACCACATTCTGGACTTGCAGGAGTACCATGTGGAGCTGTTTCCGGGCCAGACCAGCACCATTACACTGGAAAATCAGAAGCGACCCAACCTCATTGTCTACAAAAAGGACGCAGACACCGGCAAGCCCATCCCGGACACCATTTTTACCGTCCGGGCGGCGGACGGCCACAGCGTAGACGAAATCAAGACGGACGCCAACGGCAGGGCCACCCTGACCAACCTCCTGCCCGGAGTGTACGAAGTGAGCGAGAAGTCCGTCCCGGCCCCCTGGCTCATGGACGCTCCCAGCCAGCTTGTGACCCTTTACCCCAACCGCGACCACACCATTTATTTTGAGAACCACAAGAAGCCCACCTTGACCGTGAACAAGGTGGACAGCATCACCGGCAGTCCGATCAAAGGGGCGAAGTTCGAGGTTTGGTACGGCTCCAATAACACGACCACCGGCGAGCTGAACAGCCTGGGGACATTCTTCTCCGACGAGAACGGCCAGTTCTTTGTTGACCTGCTGCGGGACGGCTGGTACAAGGTGACAGAGCTGGCCCCCGCCGCTGGGTACACCATCAAGGAACCGGCCACCCAGGAATTTTATATCAAGGGCGGCGAGAGCAAGGTTATCACCTTTGAGAACGTGCCCAAGAACGCAATTATCGTTGAAAAGTATGACAGCGTGACCGGCGCGGCCCTCCCCGGCTGCACGTTCCAGTTGCGCTACCTGGGCGGCACCAGCGGCACAGGCGGCACCGTCATCGGCACCAAAGTCACCGGCAAGAACGGCACCGCCATGTGGACGGGGCTGAACCCCGGTGCGTATGTGCTGGAGGAAGTGGACGCTGCGGACGGGTACAACATCATCCAGTCCTCCGAAACCATCATGCTGGCCGACAGCGGCGAACAGAGCGTTGTCACGGTCAGATTTACCAACGCCCCGGACGGCCAGCTCCTTATCAGAAAGGTATGCTCCGTCAATCCCTCCGTCACCTTGCAGAACGCCGAGTTTAAGGTGTTGTATGCGGACGGAACCGTTGTAGGCGACAACAACGGCATTTTCAGAACCGATGAAAACGGTGAAATCCGCATCACCGGCCTGACCCCCGGTAAGAGCGTGGTAGTGACGGAAACCCGCGCCCCCGCTGGCTTTATTCTGGACACCCAATCTCAAACGGTACAGATCAAGGAGGGCCGCACCGTCAGCCTGACCTTCAAGAACCAGCCGAAAGGGGCCATTATTATCCAGAAACGGGACAGCGCCACCGGCCTGCCGTTGAGTGGGGCCGAGTTCCGCGTGACCACGGCGGCGGGCTGTGAAGTGGGGCTGGACGGTGTGATCGGCACCAGCAGCCTGACGCAGAACGGCATTTTTACCACCGACAGCAACGGTGAAATCAAGATCACCAACCTCGCCCCCGGCGCTTATGTACTGAATGAGATCAAGGCCCCGACGGGCTATGTGATGGACAGCGCCAGCACCAATGTTGTCATCGGGCAGGGCGGCGACACGCAGACCGTCATTGTGAAAAACTCCAAGGCCGGGACGCTGGTCATCGACAAACGGGACTCCCTCACCGGCAAGCCCTTAAAGGGCGTCACTTTCAAAGTGACTACCTCCACGGGGGAGTTTGTACCGGCTGAAAACGGACAGATCAGCAGCAACGGCCTATACTTCACCGACAAGGACGGCAAGATCACTATCAATGGCGTGGTAGGGACGCTGGTGGTAACGGAAACGGCCACCATCCCCGGCTACACCATCGACGAAGCCACCCGGACGCAGACAGTGGTGGTGAACCCCAACGACACGCAGACCCTCCATTTCACCAATACCCCCAGCACGACCCTTGTGATCGAGAAATATATTGAGGGCACCACCACACCGCTGAAAGGCGTCACGTTCCTTGTGACGGACAGCAGCGGGGCCGTCGTCGGCAATTCCAACGGCGAGTTCATCACCGACGAGAATGGCCGCATCGTGTTGAACGACCTGACCCCCGGCACCACCGTCACCGCACGGGAGGTCAAGGCGTTGGAGGGCTATGTGCTTGACGGCCAGCCCAAGTCCATTCTTATCAAGTCCGGCGAAGTCCAGACCCTCCGCTTTTATAACGCCAAGCAGGGAACCATCGTGGTGAAGAAGCTGGACAAGCAGACTGGGGAACCGCTGGCCGGGGTGGAGTTCCAGATCACCTACTCGGACGGCTCCTACCTGGACGACGACTACGGCCACCTGTCCTCCAAGGGCCTTTACAAGACCGACGCCAACGGCGAAATCCGCATTTCCGGCGTTGTGGGCACCCTGGTCATCACGGAAACCAAGCCTTTGCCCGGATATGTGATGGACGAAGGCACCAAGACGCAGACGGTCAAGGTCAATGCCAGCGATACGCAGACCATCACCGTGTATAACACGAAGGTGGGCGGTTTGACCATCATCAAGACGGACGAGGAAACCGGGGAGCGGATCAGCGGCGTACAGTTTGAAGTCCGCAAGCTCAACGGGGAGATCGTGGGCACCTACACCACCGACCGCTCCGGCGTCATTTCCCTGCCCGAAGCGGAAAAGGGCTGGTATCAGGTGACGGAACTCCAGGCCGCCAAGGGCTATCAGTTGGACAGCCAGCCCTATCAGATCGAGGTGAAGGACGGCGGCACCGCCACCCTGGAGATCACCAACCGGCAGACCGGCAGCGCCATCATCCACAAGATCGACAGCGTGACCGGCAAGGGCATTTTCGGCGTGAAGTTCCTGCTTTCCGACGCCAAGGGCAACCCCGTGGGCACCTATGAGAGCGACAATGAGGGGTATGTCTATGTGGACGGCGGGCTTGCGGACGGCAAGTACACCGTCCGGGAGATCGAGTGCGCGGACGGCTATATCCTGGACACCCAGCCCAAGACCATCTATGTGGAGTACGGCGGCTGCACCACCATCACCTGGAAAAACACCGCCGTCACCGGGCAAATTCAGATCACCAAGACCAGCGCCGACTACAACAGCATGAACGGCTGGCCCGCTGGCACCCCCATCCCCGGCACCGTGTTTGAGGTCTACCACTACCGCACGGGGAACCTTGTTGACACCATCCGCACCGACAAGAACGGCGTGGCTGTGTCCAAGCCCCTGCCCCTGGGCCGGTACAAGGTGGTGGAATCCAAGGCGGCGGACTTCTACGCCCTGGACAAGACCCCCATCGACGTGGAGATCGAACACGCTGGGCAAATCGTCAAAGCGGCTATGACCAACAAGAGCCTTTACACCAATGTGTCCATTGAGAAAACCGGCTATGCCGAGGTCATGCCCGGACAGAATATCCGTTACACCTTCTCCAACATCGCCAACAACTCCACCACGGCGCTCACGTCCTTCTATTGGAGGGACACCCTGCCCGTGGAGGCGGTACGGCTGGCGAAGATCACCACCGGCACCTACAATGCCGCTGGCAGCTATAAGATCGTCTACAAGACCAATCTCTCCGGCAGCGAGTACCGCGTTCTGGCGGACAGCCTGAATACCCAGCAGAACTATGTGCTGGAGGCGTCCCCCGTGGCCCTGCGGCTGGCGTCTAATGAGTACGTCACAGAGGTGATGTTCGTGTTCGGCGTCGTGCCCGCCAACTTCCGGCAGGTGGAAGCCCCCAAAATTGACTGCACCGTTGTGTCCTGGGCCAAGGGCGGCAGTCAGTTCGTCAATCAAGCGGACGTGGGCGGCGTCTACAACGGACAGTGGATCATGGCGACCACCCGCTGGGTGACGAAGGTCTACGCACCCTCCAAGCCCCTGCCCCGGACGGGGTATTAAGCACCATCCCCGTGGCCCGCACAGCGGGCCACTTACATACCCATTCGCACATTTGAAACCGTTTCTTTTTTCTTGTACGATGGGGATAAGGAAAGGAGCTGTTTCAAATGTTCAAACGGGAAAAGAAAGTCTATCTTGAATTGACGGATAAGGAATACCGGCTTGGTGCGGAAGTACCTGATGGACTGGCGGAACAAGCTGACCGCCCAGGGCCGGGACGCCGCCCCGGTGAACGAGCTACTGATAAAGCTGATGGCCTGAAAATAAAGTGTTCCTCCATACATACACCGCTCTTTGTCCGCTGGACACAGGGCGGTGTAAATTTTTGGACAAGGAGGAACCGGCTAT
>Ga0209694_1002681_pt1 | contig 13920 bp, 18 predicted proteins | sample GluameincwithD2O_FD_187499 | JGI IMG/M metagenome (GOLD analysis project Ga0209694, IMG submission 187499) | Mouse cecum microbial communities from Vienna, Austria - Glucosamine amended microcosms incubated with D2O (SPAdes) (version 2) | ecosystem: Host-associated > Mammals > Digestive system >...
GAATTACAATATCGGGATTCATTGCCAGCACACTCGCAATCGCCACGAGTTTTTGTTCCCCACCAGAAAGATGATAAGGAACCCGATCACGTAGCCGTTCAATTTTCAGAAGCTTCAAACAATCATTTACTCGTTGATCAATTTCATGCTGCGGAAGTCCTAAATGTTGAGGACCAAATGCAATCTCATCAGTTACACTGGTATTAAATAATTGAATGTCACTATTTTGGAAGACAAAGCCAAACTTTTGATAAAATGGACCAGTTTTAGTTGAATCTTTTAAGAACTTCTTATCGATCGTCTGGTCATTAAATGTATATTTGCCATTCTCCAAACTAAATAGCCCAACAATCGTTTTTAACAATGTCGACTTTCCAGACCCGTTTGGACCCATGATACAGACCGCATCTCCCCGATTGACATTGATATTTACATCATGAAAACCGGTTTGCGTTCCATAAGTATACGCTCCGTTAGCTATTTTGATCATGCAACCACTCCTCGTATTAAGCAGTATGCAACAATTGCTAGTAACAATTCTCCCATACTAATAATGTCATATTTATTCCAACTAAGTCGCCAACTTGCAACATTATTACTATTATATCCCCGCAATAACATTGCTTGATAAAGGTCACTGGTTCGCTTCTTTGCTGATAGATATACTTGTCCAATAATTACACCTAGAACACGCCGATTTACGTGTTGCCCAAATGTCCGTAATTTAATACTGCTTAATAATTCCTGAATATAAACACCTAATGTATAAACATATTTCATTGTAATATCAAGAGTTAGAATGATGACATTCGGTAAATGTAATTGTTTCAATCCTTGAATGAATTGCGGCCAAGAAGTAATACTTAAGAATATGGAAATATTTAACATGATTAGTGCAATCCGCGCTAAAAATAACCCAATATTATTTGCCTGTAATAATAAACTTGGTAAAAGGACAACTAATGAAACAAGCAATAATTTACAAAGTTTTTTACTAATTGTAATTATTACTGATCCAGGCAAAATAAGCAGGTGAACTAACATCAGGATTAGCATTAACCATAAAAACATAACTTGTGATGATAATACGATCAAGATTGTTAAACCAATCAGTTCAACAATTCGAACCCATGGCGAATTCTTAGCAGAATAAACCGGCGTAATTCGTGTAAGAAAAGCAACCAATGCGGCAAATTTGCTCAAGTTATCTTGCACTAACCGCCCCTTTGTTAGGGGAACTTGATGCCGCTCTGAATTCATCAACCAGACTGGTAACTTTTCTATTGGTTTATTTTTAGGTTGGTTATTTATTTGGGGCTTTGTTTGTTGAACCATAGACTGCCATCAGCACCTTACTTATTAAGAAGAAAATTAATATTGCTGTGATCGCGCTTAAAATGTAGCCAATTGGCAAACTTGTTCCGGGAATCGTATAGTCACCAAACAATGCTGTATAGTTGAAACCATGATTCATCCCTGCAGGTACTGAACTTGAAATATGTTCTAATTTTAAGCGGTGAAGTAACTCAGTCTTATCCCATTCACCAAAAGCTGTTCCACTAGCAAGCAACCCAATTGGTGAAAGGACAACTAAGCCAATAATGACATATACCAGATATTTAAGGGAGCCTTTTTTAGGCGTTCCTTGCTGATCATTCTTGTAAATTTCATCAGGCGCCACTTTTTTCACGAAAGTATAAACAACATAGGTAAAGAAAGCCTCGATCCATCCCGCTACTGCTAGATGGGCAAAACACATTGCTGGAATTGTTACGGCTAATGGATACGGATTATATAGCGGTGCACCACTCGCCGTATGCGCAATTAATGGCTGAATTCCTAATTCAAACCCTGCCATTAAAGCGGCAAGGTTAATACCACAATACGAACCAATAATCGCTCCTAGACTTGCATGGTGGTGTTTACGCAAAAAGTTATAAATCCAATAACCAGTAAACGGCATGATAATCGCCATATTAAAAATATTAGCTCCCAAGGCTAAAATTCCGCCATCGCCAAATAGAAACGCCTGTAAGATTAGTGCGACTGTAACTGCAATACTAGCCGCGTATGGCCCAATTAAGATTGCAAGCAGCGTACCTCCAACCGCGTGTGCACTCGTTCCACCAGGTACTGGAACATTAAACATCATCATCAGAAATGATAATGAGGCTGCAATCCCCAGCATTGGCGCAAGTTCACGATGTTCTTTTAACTGCACTTTTACTTTTTTCGCTGAGACCGCAACCACTGGCGCAGCAACTGCAAACATTACCGCACAAGTAGCTGGACTCAAATAATTATCTGGAATATGCACTAATCCCACTCCTTTTAACCTATTTCAACAACTCCTCGCCATAATCCTTTCCCATTACTAGGAAAAGACCAGCGTAAACCGCAAATAATCCTACTTAGAAAATTTACAGTCAATATTTTTATGCTTGTTCTCGTTCAAGGTGTTCACTCTTCCGCAAGTTGAGTTCAGAGAAGTGAAGAATCTTTTCACGATAGTAACTGATGAAGTGCCACATTAATTTGTGATTTTCAAAAGCACTATCACTCAATAACCGCAGCACCATTCCATCTTTTTCAAGCAGGGAAATACCATAGTGAATATTAACGTCAAACTGTCCCAAATACTTCCGCAATTCTTCAACCGTCTTTTGCGTGATATTTTCATCAATAATGACAACTGAATTGAAGTTTAGTTTACCTTCAAAATAACCAATTTCCTGCATTGGATCAGATTCTGGGTCAACCAACAGATAATCGTTATAAACTAACTGACCATCGTAGTTAATTTTTGTTTGTAAACCCACTTCATCATATTGGAAAGGCGCATCATCTGGAGACCATCCTTTTGTAAGGCCATCTGTCAAAATAAGTTTAGCCCCTTTTTCCATATTGATTATTGTCTTTTGGTGATAGCACGCATCTTTATATGGAATTGTTTCATCTTGGTAAAATTCTAAGATTGCATTCTTGCCGAGATGAAAATCATCTTCTTGGGTTGTCATTTGATGGTGTTCACATTTATAAACATAGGTTGGTGACTGAGTAGTTACAATCGCGTGACTATTATCATCTAATGTAATTTGGTGATGATATTTTTCACCCTCAACGTATCCGCCACCTGTTGTTATGAGAAAGTAATATGGAATGTTATCTTTATTGGGTTGGCAAAATGATAACCATGAATTACCTTTTCGGAAAGTACGCTTAGCAAAGTCACGCCCTTTTGTATGGGTAAATTCGAGGTCGATCATGCCATCATAATCTTTACTTTTCATCTTCCAAGTCCTCAAGTAATACATCTTTCTTCAGCCAATCAACAACTCCATCAAGACCAATATCCTTCTTTAAGTTAGTAAAGAGGAAGTTGCCATCATTCCGGAATTTTTCTGAATCTTTCTTCATCCGGTCAAGATCAGCGCCAACATATTTAGCCAAGTCTGTCTTATTAATAATGAAGAGGTCAGACTTGATCATTCCTTGTCCAGCTTTCCGTGGAATCTTTTCACCTTCAGCGACATCAATAATATAGATTGAGAAGTCAACTAATTCTGGACTGAAAGTTGCCGCTAAATTATCTCCACCACTTTCGATAAAGATCAAATCAAGGTCATTGTTAAACCGTTGTTCGAGTTCATCAACAGCAGCCATATTCATTGAGGCATCTTCACGAATAGCAGTGTGAGGACAGCCACCTGTTTCAACCCCAATGATCCGGTCTTCATCAAGAACTGAATTCTTAGCCATATATTCGGCATCCCATTTAGTGTAAATATCATTAGTAATTACCGCGATATTATAATCATTATGAATCCGTCGGGTAAGCCGTTCGATTAATTGCGTTTTTCCTGACCCAACAGGACCACCAACACCAATTCGTACTGCACGTTTCATAAATTTTAACTTCCCTTCCAAAATAATTAAGACATGAACAATCGTGATTCTTGGGTTTCGTGATTAATCTGTGCCATCTCAAGTCCCGGAGCATTAGCACCAATGTAGGACGCATCTAATTTCATTACCCGCTTATATAATGGCTTTAATAACTTAATTAGGTCGTTTAAGATTACTTGTCCTTCACGCTGCCCTAATGGAATTGCTCGAACTGCATTCAAGACCAGCGTTGAAGCAACGCTATATCCGTACATCAAGAAAGCATCCATCAATGGAACACCTTTATAATGAGCAAACATCGAGAAGACGATTGCCGGGTTTCCATACGCTTTACCATCTTCAATCGCTTTCGCATATTCCTTTAGGTGCGGAACCTTATCGCCGTAAATTTTATCGATTAAAATAATCATTTGGTGAGCGATCAGCTTTGTCCCGTTCCGTGTTTCAGTTGCTAAAGTCGATTTCGTAATCTGGTCATCATATTCAATGAGCTTGTCAAAATCATGCTTATCAATGGCTTCATAGCACAGCTTGACGAGCAAGCCTTCACCAAATCTAAATTGCGAACGATAGTAGTTCTCAAGCCAAATTCGAAATTCAGGAGCTTTTTTAATCACATTAGTCCGCAAATAATTTTCCATTCCGAATGAGTGATTAAATGTACCGATTGGGAAGGTCGAATCACAAATTTGAAAAACTTCAAGATAGTTGAGTTTCTTTGTTAATTCATTTTCCATTATCTATCCCTACTTACTTTGTCAAATCGAGGTACTCAAGTGGTTGGTCTAGTTGAACCTTCTTTAATTCATAATTGATATCATGCTTATCAAGCATTTTAATAACAACTTTATCAAGGAGCAGTGAGATTTTACCATCCTTAATTTGGACTGGCTTGTGTAAATTGCCAAGAAAGTGAGCAACAAGGCCCATTTCATCAATGTCGCGTGGCGTTATCTCAATCATTTCATCAGCGATTACGCTCAAGACAAGCAATTGCTTATCACCAAGCTTAAAGGCAGAACCATTCTCTAAAATTTGATCTTCATTATCGAGACGAATGCCATACTCGTTGCCATGATCTGTCTTTACCCGGAGAATATTTTTCATTAAATCATCACTTTTAACCATTGCAGTTTCAATGTGATAACTACCAATATTAGGAATATCATCTACGTTACGATAAACTTCTGTTAAAACCATAAGTATAAAACCTCTTTTTTATATATTTTTATAAAAGGAGATTGGGGCACGGCTCCCAATCCCCTGGATAAATCTAAATTAGATTAGTATAGGTAGTAACGTTGAGTTAATGGCAATGTTGGTGCAGCATCACAAGTGATCAACTCACCATCAATCGTTACATTGTAAGTTTGTGGATCAATCTCAATGGTCTTTGGAGTATAGTTATTAAGCTTCATGTTAGCCTTAGTAAGACTTCGGGTATTGTGAACAGGAAGAACACGCTTGTTTAAACCTAATTCTTCTTTAATACCGTGATCATAAGCATATTGAGATACATAAGTTACACATGTGTTATTTACAGCACGACCAGCTGCTCCCCATTCAAACCGTTCAAGAACTGGTTCAGGTGTTGGCAGACTTGAACTTGGGTCACCGGCAATACCGTAAGCAATCATTCCATTTTGAAGAACCATATATGGCTTAGTTCCAAAGTATTGTGGATTCCAAATAACTAAATCAGCATTCTTGCCAACTTCAACTGATCCAACGTAATCGGAAATACCGTTACAGATAGCTGGATTAATTGTGTATTTAGCAACGTAACGCTTAATCCGGTTGTTATCATCGTACTTGGAATCACCGTCTAGTGGTCCACGAACCTTCTTCATCTTGCTTGCTAATTGCCAAGTCCGCATTGCAACTTCACCAACACGTCCCATAGCTTGACAATCAGAAGTCATCATACTAAGGGCACCCATGTCTTGGAGGACGTCTTCAGCAGCTTCAGTTTGTTTCCGAATCCGTGATTCAGCAAAGGCAACGTCATCCGGAATCTTTGGATTAAGGTTGTGGCAAACCATTGTCATGTAGAACAATTCATCAAGGGTGTTCTTACAATATGGGTTAGTTGGCGTCGTTGACGATGGAAGAATATTGTCTTGACCACAGACAACCATAATGTCAGGAGCGTGTCCACCACCAGCACCTTCTGTATGGAATGTGTGAACTGTGTTGCCGTTAAATGCGTTAATACTGTTTTCAACAAATCCACCTTCGTTTAAGGAGTCAGTGTGGACAGCGTATTGAACATCATACTTGTTAGCAGCAGCAATTGAGTTTTCAATTCCGGCTGCAGTTGCACCCCAGTCTTCGTGGGTCTTAATAGCAGCACAACCGGCTTCGATTTGTTCACCGATTAATTCTGGACGATCACCAGAACCCTTAGCCATCAATCCATAGTTAACTGGTTCATTGTCAACTGCTTGGAGCATCCGATGAGTATACCAAGCACCTGGGTTACAAGTAGCTGAACGAGTACCGTTAGCAGTCCCTGTCCCACCACCAAAGAGGGTTGTAATACCATTATCTAAGGCAGCTTGAGATAAATCAGGTGTCATATAGTGAACGTGTAAGTCAATTCCACCAGCAGTAACAATCATCCCTTCACCAGAAATGGCTTCAGTACTTGCACCAACGATGAAGTCAACGTTATCCATGACGTCAGGGTTACCACCCTTACCAATGGCTAAGATCTTACCATCACGAATACCAATATCTGCTTTGTAAATACCGGTCCAGTCGATAATAATTGCATCAGAAATAATTAAATCAGCAACCATTGGATTACCGGCACGGGTCTCAGTAGCACTAACACCCATACCGTCACGAAGAACTTTTCCACCACCGAATAAACTTTCTTGTCCGTGAACTGTTAGGTCTTTTTCAACTTTAGCAAATAAATCAGTATCGCCAAGTCGTACACTATCGCCAGTAGTTGGCCCGTAAAATGAGGCAAACTGCTCGTGATCCATATCAAAACTCATAACTTTACCTCCTCTTTACTTTTCTTCTGGGTAACCTTTTTGATGAAGCGGATAACCTTCATAAGTATCAGCTTTCTTGTCAACATCAAGCCAGCCGTTAACCTTGTCGTTGAAACCGAATACACGGCGCTTACCACCAAAGTCAATTAGCTTAACGGTCCGCTCTTCACCAGCTTCTAGACGAATAGCAGTACCAGCTGGAAGATCAAGGTGCTTACCCCAAGCTTGACTACGGTCGAATTGGAGTCCTTCTTCATTAGCTTCATAAAAATGAAATTCTGAACCAACTTGGACAGGACGGTCACCAACGTTTTTTACTTTGAGTGAAATGTCATCGTAACCAACATTGTATGGAACTTTATCTGGTTGTAATTTGTATTCTCCAGGAACCATTTTGTTTCCTCCTTTTATCTATGCTAATAATTAACGAATTGGGTCAGTAACAGTAATTAGCTTAGTGCCATCAGGGAATGTTGCTTCAACCTGGATCATTGGGATCATTTCTGGAACACCTTCCATAACATCATCCTTTGTTAGCCAAGTAGCCCCAGCGTTCATTAAGTCACCCACGGTCTTACCATCACGGGCACCTTCCATTAAACGACTAGTAATATATGCGACTGCTTCTGGTTCATTTAGTTTTAAACCACGGTCCTTACGCTTTTCAGCAACCATTCCGGCTAAACTAATCATCATTTTTTCCTGTTCACGCTTTGTGAGCCTCATTGTATATCCTTCCTTTCTGCCTAAATTGTGTTAGTTAGGCCAGCAGTTCAGGAGCATTAAGAATCCTGGAATCCATGCTGTACAAATTCCTTCAATAATTCCTAAATATCCTGGAAACTTCCCAAGATTTATCTTTAGATTGTTGGTCAAGAATCCTGTTAACCAGAGAATTCCCCAGGCCCACCAGATGATTCCATACATCCAATTTCCACCATAGTTTTGGAAACAAAGAATCCCAGCTGGAATTGAATTGATCGCAACAAACAAACTAAACCAACCATAAAGTCGTTGGTCGAAATCACAGAGAGTGTTAAAAGCTACATAAAGATAAGTAAATGCGAATAGCAACCCGGTGGCACTGGCATAGAACCAACTTGCCGGTTTATTGTTGATAATTCCCCAAGACAACGCAACAATATTTAGCGTTAAACTGAGGCCACCGGTAAAGAAGTTCATAACTACAATCGATTTATCCTTTATGTCTTCAACCGCATAGAAACCATTACTCATCAGTACCATGCCGACATAAAGCAATATACAACCTAACAATTCATTTTCGCCTCCTTTCATTGAGACGAGTTAAAGAGTACTAATCAATGTCGTACGTCGTTTCATTAAGCAACGTATGATCAAGACCTTCTTGAATGATTTCATCAGAAGGACGAATATTAGTAATTGCACCTAAAACCTTAAGTAAGATAAAGGTAACTGCAAACGAATAAGCAGCAACTAAGATAACGCCACCAGCTTGGATCAAGAATTGATGACCACTTGCAGCAACACCATTAACGGTTTTATCTGCTAAGATACCAATTAAAATTGTTCCAGTGAATCCACCAATACCGTGAACTCCCCAAACACCAAGTGCGTCATCCCAGCCAATCTTTTCTTGAAGACTAACAGCCACATTACAGATGATCCCAGCTGCTAAACCAACTAAGACCGCGGCGGCAGGATTAATGTAACCAGCACAAGGAGTAATTGTCGCTAAACCAGCAACTGAACCAGTTAAAACATCAATAAAATTAGCCTTTCCACGAACAAACTTGGCATATAAGACCCACACAATCATTCCGCTAGCTAGTCCAATCGCAGTATTAGCAAAAGCCTTGGTAGATAGAGCACCTGCTTTTAAGGCCCCACCTGAATTAAAGCCAAACCAGCCAAACCAAAGAAGTCCGGTTCCGATTGCGGCAGCCATTAAATTACTTGGCTTCATTCCCGCTTGCTTTAATTTCCGCTTACCGAGCACAATAATACTTGCTAAGGCAGCAAAACCAGCAGTGGTATGAATAACCGTTCCACCAGCAAAGTCAACAAAGCCCCACTTTGCTAAGAAACCATTACCCCATACCCAGTGACATACTGGAATATAAACAAGGTATGTCCAGAAAATATCGAGAAGAATATACCCTTTCATATTCAGCCGTTCTGCAAAGGCTCCACTAATTAATGGAACTGTGATTACACAAAACATTAACTGGAATAGGAAGAATAAAGTAAATGGAATAGAAGCAGCGTGAACTGAACTTGGTACTAATCCAACATTAGCCAAAGCAAAGTAATCAGAAATTCGTCCGATAACTCCCCCCTCATCTTTTCCAAATGCAAGACCAAATCCACCGTAAATCCAAATCAGTGTAACGATTCCCATTGAAATAAATGATTGCATCATGATATATAAAACACTGCGTTTACGAGCTAAACCGCCATAAAAGAAAGCGAGGCCTGGCGTCATCAGACAAACCATTGCCGTACAGAGCATCATAAAGGCTGTGTCACCACTATTAATATGCAAAATATAATTCCTCCTTTACTGCTAATTGATTTATTAATGAAATATTGATAATAAACACGTAATCGCTAAATGATTATTAAAGCTTTTTCACTAATATTCACCTTTATAATACTATTTATATTAATTATTACAAGAAATAAGGTTTTGTTTTCATAAAAAATATAAATATCAAAAAAGCCTATGAGAATTGATAGTCTCATAGGCTTTTGTGTTATTAGTGTAATTAATTTAATTTATTTTTTATCCGTGTAGTGTTTAGTAAAACTAAATATACTGTTCAACCATGTTTCGATACTTTAATAGTTCTTTTTGTCCCATGGAAGAATCGGGGAGAACGACTTGAACGCTATTGTTGCCACCATTTTCATCCATTTGTTGACGTCCCCATACTCCCAAAGACATAACGAGACGGGCAAATTCTTGACCACCTTCCGTGAGAACAAAACAACCAGCTTCTTTAATCGGACTGATCAAATATTTGGTTTGCAATTCCTCAATTATTGTTATCAATCGATTATCAGAAATATTAGTCAATAATTCGTGCAAATCATCAAAGTCTAACGGTTTTACTCCCAGCCAGAAAAGAGCTTTAGAGTAATCGCCGTTGCGCAAAAGGCTTAAAGAATAAGTAATGCCATGATTAGTTTCTTGATTCATCATTAACCCACTCCCGCGTACAAAGTATTGTAATATTCATCACAAATTATAACATAAGCGAAAAGCAATCTCAAAAGAAAATCTCTATTTATTTATCAGATTATTAATTCAAAAGACACTTTTATAAATAAAGTCAATTTATACAATGAAATCGCTATTAATAACATTATATTGTATATTTACTTTTTAGTAAAATTTGTGCCTCTTTTATTCCAAAGAAATGTGATTTAGGACTACTCATCTTATGAGCGATCAATATTTGTTGCGCTTGTTCACACTGTACTTTCGCTAACTCATTTTGCTGGAATGCTTGCAGGTAAAATGATAACTGCCGTAATTTAATCGCTAACTGGCTCCGTGCCTTCGTCAAAGTCACATCCTTAAACTGCTTATAATCATGAATAAAGAAACGTGTTTTTCGTCGTTGTAAGGCATAGTTAATTGAATTACTCTTAATCCGGTGAAGGTCTTGAACTGTGAGGCCGTGTTGACGAAGAAGATAATTAAACATCGTAATCTGCTGGTCAATTTGTCGCCAATCCGTTGCAATATTATCTCGTAATTGCTCAATCTCTTCTTTGGTAAGGCGGTGGGTAACTCCTTGTTTTAATTGGTGATATAAGGTTTGCAGATCTTGATAATCGCGTTGGTGGAGTGGAAGGTCAACCTGACTAAATAAGTTGCATCGCTGGTAAAGGATCGTCCCTTCGTGGTTCTTAAATCCCTGCTGGGCAACAACAAACTGAAATATCTCTTGTGGAAAACGCCGACCAGCTTGATAAGCTAAAAGAATACTATCCATATACAGGTTAATTTCATTAATACCTACCTGAATCTCCCTAGCAACTTTGTGGGGAATGCTTGCATGCTGCTGAAAGTGAGAAATGCCCAAAAATAACCGCCGACCAGTTGTCCGCGAACGTAAGATAAATTGATTTTTTAAACGCCGACCACAATCACAATAGAGGTTATCGCCAGGATGATCATGTTGTCGCTGATACCATGGGTCAATTACCATCCCCTGGAACTCCCAATCAGTTTGTCTAAGATAGTGGTAAGTATGAAAACGCGATAACATCGCATAACGCGTAAATTCACTCAATGCTTGAACCTGGTCTGGCCTTAACTGTTGTAAAATATCTTCTCGCTGTTGACGGGGCAACGCAATGATTTTATCCATCCTCTCATCCCTCTCCTAAAATACTGTATTACTATATCAGAACAAATGTTTGATTTCAAATTGTCTATTTAATCCTTTTCTGGTAAAATATTTAACTACAAGGAGTGATATTATTTGGATTTAGACATACAGCCCGTGAGGTTGAGTTTAAAAGAATATAAACAAGTTAAACAATTATATATGCGCGCATTTCCGAAATATGAGCGAGAACCGTGGACGTGGTTGCTCATTAAGAGTAAGTATCAACGCGCTGACTTTATGGCCTTCTATGACCAGGAACAGTTTGTTGGATTTGCTTACGTTATTCACAGTCACGGTATGCATTATATTTTGTATCTCGCAGTTAATGATCAAATCCGTTCTCAAGGATATGGGACGCGGATTATTAATGAGCTTCGTCACCTTTACCCTGAGGATTCACTTGCCCTTGATGTTGAGCAACCAAACCCTCAAGCGGCAAATAACCAACAACGGTTACGACGACTTAAATTTTATCGGCGCAATGGCTTTTTCCCAACTCCAAAGCTTTTCAAAGAGGAAAAAGTCACTTTTCAAGTTTTAGCAACCAATAAAAAAATCAACCAACGAAAGATTGATAAGGCCTTCGAGTGGTTCTCATGGCCGCTTGGTTGGTTGATTCAATAAAGATTTTGATTTTACTAGTTTAAGGCTGTTGAAAAAGCTTTTTTTTGCTTTTTCAACAGTCTCTTTTTATTGTCAAGAAAAATAAGGTTCACAAAAGTGTTATAATTTATGTAAGCGGATACATAAGGGAGTGATAACATTAGTAGAACCATTATTTTTAAAGCCAGTCTTTCATGAGAAAATTTGGGGTGGTCGACACCTTGCAACTGATTTCGGTTATCAAATTCCAGCAGGGACAATTGGTGAGTGCTGGGCAATTTCTGGACATCCTCATGGGCCAAATATCATCACCAATGGTCAATAAAAGGGCCAACTATTGCCAAAAGTTTATCAGCAACATCCCGAGCTATTTGGCAATCCACGCTCTTCTGTTTTTCCATTATTAACAAAGATTCTTGATGCTAATGCTAGTTTATCAATTCAAGTTCATCCCGATGATGCTTATGCCAAAAAACATGAGCACGAACTAGGCAAAACAGAGTGTTGGTATGTTATTCATGCAGAACCTGGAGCTTATTTAACATACGGTCATACGGCAAAAACACGCGCTGAACTTATTAAAATGATCGATAATCACCAATGGTCAAAACTTTTTAGTAAAAAGCCAGTAAAAACGGGTGACTTTGTTTATGTGCCAAGCGGAACTATCCATGCCTTAAATAAAGGAATTATCGTCTTAGAAACCCAGCAAAGTTCTGATATCACTTATCGGATCTACGACTATGACCGTCGAGATAAAAAAACAGGTCAGCTACGCCAGCTTCATTTACAACAAGCAAAAGACGTGACAACGGTGCCATTTACTGAGCCACAAACTAACCCCCGCATCGTCCATAATGGTAGTTCAATAATTACTACTTTAATTTCTCAACCTGACTCACCATTCTTTACCGTCTACAAGTGGGAGATCAATGATCAAACCAGCTTGACCCACGATCATGGTCCCTATACTCTGATTTCAATTATTGATGGTAATGGAATTTTAACCGTTGATGATCAACAATATTCACTTCACAAAGACGATCATTTTATCATCCCTGCAACCATTAAAAGTTGGACGATGGACGGTACACTTTTAGCCATTGCTTCTGAACCGACAGATTAATCATTTGCTACCTGCAGTATTTTAGCTACTTGTTTTACAATATCATGCGGATTTTCCGCTTTAAAAATTAATTTAAACTCAAACGACTGATTGCTTTTCCCTGCCAACGGTAAATAGCAGATATTTTCAAGGGGGTTTTGAAGGATCTTGATCAACTTTTCGGGATAAAATGCTAAGGCTTGACCTGATCCGACTAACATCTGCATTTGCTCGTAAGTCGGCACCCGCAATACTTCAGCAGGTCGCACAATTCCTTGGAGACTACTGGTAAAGGCTTGTTTTAAATATGATGAATCTTCATTACTATAATAGGTCACTGGTATTTTCTGAATAGTAGCAAGATCAACCTCACTATTATGACCTAAACGCTCACTTATTCCGATAATCATTCGGTCAGGGTGGATGGTAACCGTTTGTAATCCCATTTGTGCATAATTATTATTAAAGCCATAATTATCCATCACAATGGCACAATCAAGGTTACCCATTAATACATCTGAGACCAAATGTTCCACGCTCTCTTCGCTTACAAAGGCATTTACAGTGGGAGATAACTTAGCAAGCAGTTTATGGATAAAGAGGCCATCAAAAGGCGAAAAATAGCCGATTGACAAGTTAGTTGCACCCCGGTAAGAAAAACGGTGGAGCTCATGTTCAGTTGCATCTAGCATATTAATAATTGCCTCACTGCGTTTCTTAAAGAATTCACCAGCCGGCGTCAAAACGATTTTATTTTTCTTGCGTTCGAACAATTGGGTATGAAGATTTTGCCTGAAACTTGAAAGTACTCAAAAGGACCGGAGCCGCTATCAGCTCTGGCTTTTCTTTACTAAAATTAGTTTCAAACAGCTTCATGAAGAGCGTTTTGAATATTTTCAGGTAAGTAATTCATAAATTG
>Ga0209694_1002695_pt1 | contig 13831 bp, 17 predicted proteins | sample GluameincwithD2O_FD_187499 | JGI IMG/M metagenome (GOLD analysis project Ga0209694, IMG submission 187499) | Mouse cecum microbial communities from Vienna, Austria - Glucosamine amended microcosms incubated with D2O (SPAdes) (version 2) | ecosystem: Host-associated > Mammals > Digestive system >...
TAATATATACTTTTCAAAAGCGTCCATTTGGCACTTTATATAATTATCGTGGTCTGCGTCGGTATATGGCACTAATTCATAGATATTCATTATAGGTCGTTTATAATTCTCCGTTAAATTGAAATTTACCGCATACAACCAACCACAAATTTCATTGGTACGTCCATACGTTGAGCTACTTGTGTCGCAGTCATTCCACTATCCAAAAATCGCTTACAAACAGCCTTCATATTTTCTCCAACCTCTATAATATGCTTATCCAAATCATAGAAGCGCACTACGCGCTGTCCCCATGAATGTTCTTTTATAGGGTGAACATAATCAATATCGCTTTCTTCCAACCTTTTGATGAATTTATCAAAATCGTCCTCTTCAAAATAGACCTCAAAATTATTACTACCAAAGTCAATATCAGATGTACCAATAAAATCTTTATATGTTTCAATCGTCTGTAAAGCTAATCCACCTGTCAAAACTTTATTCGCCCCATAATCCATAACAACACGAAGTCCAAGAACTTTTTTATAAAATTCGACGGACTTATCTATATTTGACACAACAAGCATAGGATTTTTAAATTTCATTTATATTCTCCGCTAAATTACTGTTTATTGTAGTTACAGTATAGCAAAATTACAACAAAAAAGCAAGTAAAGCATTAAATGTCTTACATTTTTATCCCTATAAAAACCCCGTAATCGAGGCTTTCTTTTTTTGCCCTTCTTCTACTCCGTTTGTCATTTGAAAGTAGCAAAAAAGTAATGAATTTCTAACACGTTTCTAACTTGCCGCCTACTCGTAAAAAAATTCTGCTTGCCCTATAATGCAATCGTACTCGGACGGAACGACCGAACAAAACCGATTAGTGCGGTTATTGCAAAGTAAAGGCGGCCGCCTACCGCAAATCGCACGAAACGTGATGTTTCATAACAGCGTCCGCCGCGTACAAAATTACAACTTAATATCGGACGGAACGGAAAGCGGCAGAGAACGCACGCAACAGCGATTTTCGCCCGAACAAACAAATCTCTACAAGGAGTGTAAGTCTATGGCAAAAACCAAATACGACAACTCGAAGTGGTCTGTGCCGAGCAAGCGCGCCAAAGGCTATGCGGAAGAACGCAAAGTCAAAGTCCATAAATGGGGACAGAAACAGGGCAAGCCGCTCACGGACTACGAAGCAGGTATGCGCTCCGGCTATCTGCAATGTCAGAACGACCACGCCGGAATGTACAAGTACACGAAGGCTCTCTCGGAAGGCAAATCGAAAGCCGAAGCAAAACGCCTTTCCCGTATCAAAGGCAAGCGTAAAGACGCTTAATTCAAAAAAAGGAGAATTTTCAGTATGGTAAACAAGAACAAAAACAATCAGGTACTCGTGGAACGCGAAACCTACGAAAAAGACGGAAACACCTACTTTTCGCACGTCGTCAAGGGCGTTATTCGCGGCAAGGAAGTCAAGGCAACGGTCGTACCGCACGACGTCGGCGGCTACGCCATTCTCGACATTGTGTTCGGGGACGCCATGACAGCCGAACTCGTTTTGAAGCCCTACGAAATCAAGGACGACAAGACGAAAAAGACGGTCAAGGGCAATACGTATGCCGTGCGCTCGGTGGATACCGAAACGGGCGAAGTTCTGGAATGCCCCGTCAAGCCCTTCCGCAGTTCGGACAAAACCATTCTCGGAATGATTACGGGATAACGTCCTGCAATGAAGAAATTGATACTAATTCTACTCATCATCGTATTGGTAGTGCTGGTCGGGACGTGGCCGCTTACTATTCTCGCAAAAGTCTTTGAATGGATAAGCAGCGGCTTACGGTGGCTGGCGAATCTACTCAATTTCTTCGGCTGGAACGGGCTATTGTAAAGACAAAAAGGCACTACTCGGACGCAAGTTCGTTTAGTGCTTTTTCCTTTACGGCAAATCAAAATCTATAAGGAGAACGATTTATGAAAGTATTAAAAACTATCGCAAATTGCTGTGTAGTGTTTTTGTGCGTCATAAGCGTTTGCGTCATTATCGGGTTTATCTACTATCACTATTTCGTGAAGGACACGACGATCGGCGTAAACAATATCGACAATCAGGTCGGCTTGGACGTGCAGGACATACTCAAATCGGACGATTTGACCGAAGAAGAAAAAGACGAACTCAAAGACCGTTATTTTCTCGAAGTCAACTATTACAGCAACGACAAAGGCAACGGAATAATGTTGCAAGAACTCAAAATGAACTATTTTACAACGACAAGCCTATTGTCTGCGGACTACCGCTCGACAGGGATGCAGTATTTGGGCGATTATCAGGGCTTGCCGCTCGACGTATGGGACGGTAACTCCGGAGTCAAGTTCGCCAACCCGTTTGGGAATAACGACCGCTATTACGGCACGGACGACAACGCTATGAAAATCGTCAACAGTTACGTCGATAAAGCCTTCAACTACTACGATTACACCAACGGTATAAATTGGAACGGCGTTACCAACGAAAACGGCAGTATAGCAACCGAACTCAAACGCACAACCGAATTTATTATCAAAATCGACGACCGAGCGTTCGCAATTTCTCTTAACAAGTATTTCGACCGCGACGTCGGAGATCTACGCAATTTCTTCGGTATCGGCTGGAAAGTCGGCGACATTTACAACCGTTACTACTACACCTACGGCAGTCTGTTTCAGTCGTGTATGCAAGCGGTAAAAACGAACAGCGCAGGTTACGGCGATTACTACATTACGGTCGATTTGTCTTCGTTGTTTTCAATCAAGGAATACGATTACGAAACAAAGAAATTCAAGACGGACGACGTAACGGACATTATCAAGACGTATTCGGTGCTTAAATTCCATTACGACGAAAACGGCGCACGAAACAGCACGCAAAGTATGTTCGGCATTATCGACAACAATTCAAAGTACGACGTATCGGAAGATAAAATCGACACGAGTTATTGGCAGGAACGTATGACGTACAATCTCGACGCAACAAGCAAATTACGGGGCGAAGATATATTCGCCTACCGTTACAGCGAAGTTTACGACGGGTATTTCGTATCGCTCACAATGGACGCCAAAAAACTGTTCACGGAAATTCCGAGAGCCAAAATCAACGTAACGCTCGACTTGGATTCGCCGTCGCTCGACCACAACATTATCGGCTTGGACTACAACGCTTTTGAGAATTTGGAAATCGACACGCTGACCGTTCGGGGCGGAACGCAAACCTTTTATCTGCTCGAAAAGTCGCTGTTCGGAACAAATCTGCAAACGCTCAAAACGTCAAGCGGCATTACGCTCGACGGCGTGCAAAACGCTATCGACAACGAGTACACGGGGGTGATTGTATGAAGAAAATCATAGGCTTGGTTATTTTGTATATTCTCGCTTTCGCGCTCATCGTTGCCGGCGTATTCTGCGGCTTGCAACTGTATAAGGAAGTCAAGGCGGAAAGTTACGTCAACGGCAGTATCGACATAAGCAACCGCTTTTCTCAGGAGAGTTTTAAGTACACGTCAACGGGCGTCGTTTTCTACCACGATTTGTACGACGACACGGACACCTACTATTTTGAAAAAGACCTGTTGAAAACGGAAAACTTCGACGGCGAAAACAAAAAGTATAACGTCGTGCTGAACGATTACATTTTGCTCAACTGCGATATAAAAGCCGGCTCGGTGTATGCAACCGTCAATCTCGATTTCTACAACACCGACGGGCAGATAGTAAACAGCGCAACGCTCAAAATCTCCGTTAAGTTTTTAAGCGGCAAAACACAACTCACGCTGGCGACAACCGGCAACGCAAATTCTTCCTTCTTGGAACAATACTTTGCGGACAACGGTTTTCGCTTGCAAATCATCGAAATTTTATAAGGAGAATTTTCTATGTCAACGACAAAAAAAGTATTAACGATAATTTTCAGTATTCTCATTGTCGCCGCGTTCGCCTTCGTGCTGACTTGGGGCATCATAAATTGGTCGAAGGTCAAGGAAGGGATGGCGGGCAACGGTCTTTACACGCAGGACGACGTACAGAACGCCTACGAAGACGGTTACAATACCGCCCTATCCGACAAAAGCGAATATGAGAAACTAATAGACGGTTACAGGGATACCATAACTACGCAGAACGATTTAATCTCGCAGCATACGAGCGAAGTCAACAGCCTGAACAACAGCATTAAAGACTGTCAAGGGCAAATCACAACGCTTACCGAGCAAAAAACCGCTCTCGAAACGCAGGTCGAAACGCTGAATACAATCAAGACGAGCAACGAAGCGACCATTTCAGATTTGAACGGGCAAATAGCCGCGCTCAATAATCAAGTGCTTTCTTTGCAAGCGAACAAGGACGAGAACGCAAGGCAAATCGCAAATCTCAACGAACAGATTTCCAACTTGCAAACTCTGAACGCGCAATTACAGGAAACCAACGAACTGAACACTCGCACGATAAACGGTCTGAACGCACAAATCGTAAGTCTGAACAATCAGATCGCCGACCTTACGTTGCAATCGCAAAACAATTCGGCGGTCGTCAACGCGCTCAACGTCAAGATTGCCGAATTGCAAAAATCGGTCAGTTATTACGAACAGTATCTCGGCACGTTAGAGAGCGGCGAACAGGTTGTCGCCACGTTTGAGTTCGACGGCAGCGTTTACAACATTCAAGTCGTAAACAAGAACAGTCTATTGACAGTAACCGAGCCGCAATCAAGCGCCTACGTCATTTTCAACGGCTGGACGGTGGACGGCGAGCCGATAGACCTTGCAACTTACAGAATTACGGCGAACACGAAAATCGTTGCCGACGTAACGCACAAGTACGAAGTCAATTTTATGGTCGAAGGCGAAAATCATAACAGCCAAATCGTACTCAAAGACGGCAAAGTTACTATTCCTGCCAACCCGACGAAAAACGGTTATGTGTTCGACGGCTGGACGCTCGACGGCAACAGCGTTGTCAATCTCACTACCTACACCGTAACGCAGAACGTAACCTTTACGGCGAAATTCACAAAACTGTACTCGGTCATCTTCAAGTACGAAGATACGACGCTGAAAACGGATACCGTCAAGAGCGGTCAATATGCGACTGCGCCTACGGCTGCAAGCACGGCATACAAGGTATTCAACGGCTGGAAAGTCAACGGCGTTATGAAAGACGTAAGCGAATACCGCATTACGGCAGACACCGTTTTCGTCGCCGATATAACCTACAAATACGACGTCAAGTTTATGGCGGACGGCAAGGTGCATAACTCGCAAATCGTCGAAAAGCACGCCAAACCTACCGTGCCGAGCAACCCGACAAAGACAAATTATGTGTTCGTCGGTTGGTCTGTGGACGGCACGAATACCGTTGACGTAAGCAAGTACATGATTGTAGATAACGTAACCTTTACGGCAATCTTCCGTATAGATAAGTTTACGGTTACGTTCAAGAACGGCAATACTACGGTATCCACGCAGGAAGTTACGAACGGCGGCTATGCTACTGTGCCTACTTTCGACAGCGAAACCTTTAAGGGCTGGACGGTTGACGGAACGAATATCGTAAACATTTCGACATATAAGATAACCGGCAATACCACCTTTACGGCGAAGTTCGGGACGTGGACGCTCTTGCAGAACGAAGCCTACCACGCATACGGCGACGGTTACAGCGGAAATTCGACGACAGTTCTCATAAGCGGTCTGAAAGCCGGCGATAAGGTCAAGATAAGCGTCAATTATATGCAAGCGAATATTACCGATAACGGCAATAACAGTTTTTGGTATAACTCGACCGACGGCATTGGTTGTTACGGTTGGCAGTATGTGGACGGTGCTTGGCACGCTATGGACGAATACGGCAATATCGTGGACAGTTTCGATTACGGCGACACTTCTGCCGAAATCAAGAGTACGTCGCCTTTCTCGGCAACGTGCGGTGTCGTGGACTATGGAACGGAAAACACATTTACTATCACCATTTCGTGCAAGAAAGACGGCGTGCTGACTATCGAATGGAACGATGCCGCAGGGTTCTATCTCGAACAAATGACGTTCTGGGACGTTATGGTTTTAAGGTAAGCCTATGATAACGATAATTTTCGCACCGCCGCGAACGGGCAAGACTTGTTTTATGACGCACGTCGCACACGACACCGCGTTCGACAGACAGCGCAACCGTTCTATGCAGAAGGAAATTATACGGAAAATACAAAACGGCTTTGACGGGATCAAGACTGTACCTGTGCATTGCGTAAGCGCAAATTACGATATGACGTTTCGCAAGGTACGGTACAGCCCCCGTTTCAGTCGGCGTATCAATCCGTATAGGCTCGGTTTTGCAAACGAATTTGTGGAAACGCATTTTAATCTTCCGTTTGAAACAATCTGTATCACCGAAGCGCAAAAGTACCTGAACAGCCGAATGAGTATGTATTTTCCCGATTGGCAAAGTCGCTGGTACGAACAACACGGTCATAATGATTTGGACATTTGGCTCGACACGCAACGCCCTATGCTCATCGACGTAAACATACGCGAACTCTCGCAGTTTATAGAAATCGTAAGTCTGGAACTCTCGCACAACGGTTACGGCAAAGTAAACGGTCTGAAATGGAAAATACGCCGCATAGAAAACAGCAGTCTTTTCGACCGCTATATGTCAAGCGGCAAGAAAGACAAAGACTGTTACACGGACGATACCGTTATAGCGGACTACAACGTGTTCGATTGTTACGACAGCCAAAGTTGCAAGCCGAAGTTTTACGAAGGTCATCTCGACGAAGATTTTGACTACAAGCAAGCCGAGCCTACGGACGATACGATTGACGGGTACATTCGCTATCTGTCCGAAAACGACGACGAACTACCCGAAAACTATTATATCAAGCGGGGTAAAAAACGTGATTAACTACAATAAAAACAAACTCATCAATACCGCTCTGACGAAGTATTACGAAACCTTTTCGCGCACGCTCGACACCGCCGACTTCGTTCCCGATAAATACAACGACAAGATTTTGCGTTATATCTTCAAGAACATGAAAAAGGCATTTAAGCGTATAGACAAGGAAGATCGGAATTATCAGCGGCAATTCAACAAACGATTGAAAACGAATGTAAAACAGGAAAAACGCCGTTTGAAACGTGAAAAACGGCAGGAAAAGCGGACGCGCAAACTCGCTAAAAAGCAACAGCGCAAATCTAACAAAGGGGGTAAATAAACGTGGGATTTTTCACCGCAAAACAAAAGCGTCTTGCCCGTAACTGTTCCATCAGCGAGTTGGAAAACGGATACCGCGCTAGCGAAAGCGCATTGCGTATGGCTTCCTATTCCGGAAACGAAAAGCAACTCAAAAAAGTTATGAAGCAACACGGCGACTATGAATATGCTTTGCTTTATAAAAACACGCCGCAGTACAATAAACGGCGAAAATAAAGCGTAAGCGGTCAAATTCTGCGCGAAAGCATTTATGGCGTATGGCGAAACAAAAGTATATTTCGACGGCAGCCATTATATAGCCATTCCGCACACCGAGCGTAAGACCTTCCGGCGACCGAAACCGCCCGAAGAAATTATTACGGTTACGGAACCCACGCAGGAACAACCGCAAGCAAATAAGGATGAAAGCGCAGTTACGGGCACCGTAATTGCGCCGATTCCGCTTGTGGAAGAAAGCGACGAACAAGTTACCGAACAAGCGGATTCGACGCCGCAGACGGTCAAGGAAAGCCCGAAAACCGAGCGTAAAACGACGCGCAAAGAACTGTTTGACGAACTGTATCAGGAAAGCCTATCGGTCAAGAAATCCGAACGCCGCAAGCGTATTATTGCCGCTATGCTGCCGTATTTCAAAAACGAAACGGAAACCGCCTATTATGTGGATAGAAACTTGGAACGCAAACAGCGGAATTTGATTTGCCGCCGTGTTCGGCTCTCTCGGAAAATCAATCTGCAAGACTTCAACTATTTCGTTACGTTCACCTACAACGACGCTCTGCATTCGGAAGATAGTTTTAAGAAAGGACTGAAAACAACGCTCAATAACTTTTCGGCGCGTAAAGGCTGGAAATACGTCGGCGTATGGGAACGCTCTCCGAAGAAACAGCGACTGCACTTTCACGGGCTTTTCGATATACCCGAAGGCACAATGCCGCCTATGATGATAGAAGTCAACGACTATAACTTTAACACGCACAAACGGCAAATAACGCACCAAAACACCTATTTCAATGACCGTTTCGGACGCTCGGATTTTGAAACGATAAAAGATAAATCTACGCTCGGCTCTGCTGTTGCGTACATAATGAAATATCTCGAAAAAACGGGCGAAAAGATAGTTTACAGTAAAGGACTGCCGCAATACTTCATTTCCGATATAATGGACGAAGATATACTCTGTCCGTTCGGAATGGAAGATAAAAAGTTATTGCTATACGACGACTTTCGGTGCTGGGACGAAGGCGTGCTAATGGGCAACGTAAGCAAAAGCGTGATAGCGCAAATGCGGAAAAGCAATTAAAGGACGGCACGGTGCAAAGGTGATCGCGGTAAGCCTGCGCGCGACACCTTGCACCGTGCCGTTTTGCTTTTCGGTTTAACCGCCTTTTCAGTCGGTTACGGCGTGTGCGTGTCTGCGCCGCGAAGCGGCGCACTTGTTTCAAGACACGCACACGCCGTACAATCACTACTGTTAGTATTCGGGTAGTAAAAGGGTATAAAAAAAGGGATGTCCGAAAACACCCCTTTTACATAAAATATCAGCGTTCGGGAACGTAAATTTTCGTTTCGACTTGCACGGCTTTATAGGTTTTTCCGTTATGCTCGTAGTCCGTCGTTAACGGTTTGCCCTGACAGCACGCACGGACGATAAGACTTTCGGTGTCTTTTTCGGCTCGCTCGATATTACCGTCAAGGAATTTGCTGTCGTCGCTCACTTCCAAAACGCGGAAGCCTTTTTGTATCATCAATGCGCTCAATTCCCACAACTGCCCGAAATAGCCGTTGCTGTCGATAATCACGGAAAGGTTTTCGCTCTCGTGATAGGCTGTTACTCTGAAATAGTTACTCATAAGATTTACTCCTTTGCGTTAAGCCGCCGCTGTAAGTTTTTTGATTTTTCTGTTTGCGAACGGCAGCCATTTTTGATTAACGAAGTTCAAAACGGCGTCGCTCGGTTTCGTGTCTTTATCGCCGTAACATTGCAATATCTTTTTGCTTTTAATCGAATATTCCAACGTAACGAACGGCGTGTTGGGTGCATTGTAATTTCGGACGAAGAAAATAAGCGTTTCTTCTCTTACGAATTTTTGGTCGTAGCCCATACGTCCGACGCAATGGTGCAGATAATCTCCTTCATAAACAAGTTCCTGCGGAGATCGGGCAATTAAGATTAGATAATCTTCAACTTTCGTCCTTTGCAACGGTAGGTATTTTGCCGCAACAACCGCAAACTGTTCATAGAGTTTTGCTTTTTCTTTCGCGTCCGCTTCGGCTCTTGCTGTGTGATACTCGTCTATACGTATATCGTGCCAACGCTTAAAGTCGTGCGGCAGTAGGTTTTTATCTTCCGACATATCAATATGCAGATAGTTACAGGCTTTCAGATAGTCAAGATAGGAACGATAACTTGTATGCTGTTTGTCGATATAATCAAAAAACCGTTCAAGGTCTTTGCCCTTAAACAGTTCTCGGATAGGTCTATAATCTTTATCGCAAACGAAACTCTTTTTTCGTTTCAAATAATCTTGCATTTCCGACAACGGCTTTCCCGTCTTATACGCTTGCAATACGGTTTGGACGTAGTATGTTTTAACGCTCAATTCCGCTCGGTTACTTGCAAGCCATTTCCGAAAGCGTTTATCCGTTCCGACTTTACGCAGTATCTGTTTGCTTAACGCCAAATCGAGAATACCGAATTTGACAAGCATTTCAGCCTGCGGATACTTTTCATACAACCGCAAATATTTGAGAATGTCCCAACGTCCGAAGCCGTCTATCGCGCTGTATTTATATTCGTCGAATTTCAAGACGTATTCGGGATTGAGTACGGGCGCAATCTGAAAGAATTTATCTTTGCATTGTTCCCATTTGCCCGTTTCCCACCATTTGCGATAGCGCGTAAGTCCTTCGTCGTACCAACCCGTAACGTAGCCTGCAATCATAAAACAATCAATGTTTTTCGCAAGGCAATAATCAGAGTGGACGCCATGCACGGCAACCTGTTTGCAATACCATTTTCTACCGCGATTTTTACACGCAACGGTGATTTGTGCAAGTTCACCGTGCATTTTCGTAAGGTACGCATAATAACGGGTATAGCCGCAATATCTTTGCATATTGCTTGCATCGAAACGCTGTATCAGTTTAATTATGTATTTCGGTATCGGTTTTATATATCTTTCGTCAATCATATAATTTCACCCCAACGTAAAAATATTTCCGAGCAGATCGGACAGTTTGATTAAGGCGTCTTTATCAAACGCTTTTGCAATTTCACGCTCGCGTATAAAAATATCGTCGTCCGGCTCGGCGGCAGTCGGAACGTCGTTTAATACTTCGCCCGTTTCCGTGTCGATAAGCCGTTTATGTTCGGATTCCATAAGTCGCACGTTGTTATCGTTTTCGACAATCGCAAGTTTATGTCCGTGCTGTGCTATTTTCGCAAAGTACACGTCTGCGGCGTGGAAGGGAAAGCCTATCATCAGAACACGCTCGTCAAGTCCGCAGTCGCGCCCTGTAAGCGTCAAATCCAACTCGTTCGCTATGATTACCGCGCTGTTACCAAATACTTCGTAGAAGTCGCCTAAACGGTATGCAACCACTCTGTCGGGGTATTTTTCAAGAATAGCGTTATACCGCTGAAACATAGGACTGCCTTTTTTCGGCTCGGTCTGTTCGTGTTTTTCTTGCTCGGCAACTTCGGCAAGTATTTCCTGTATTTCTTCGGGTGTAGGCTGTTCATCGTCTTCGTCGGTTTCTTCGACGACGGCAACGGGTTTTTCTTCGGGCTTTGCTTGCTCGTTCATTAAGTCGAAAATAGACATTTGCGGCTTGGGTTTCGGTGCAGGCGGTGTATAAGGAATAACCGGCGTCGTTGCTTTCGTCGGTTTCTTTACGGGTTTCGGCGGCTTGTATTCCGTGCCGTCTTCGTTATAGAGTTTACCTTCGATACTTTCTTCTTCAAAGTAGTGGATAGCCCAACTCATAATATCGTCGCCGTGAACGCAGACGGCTTGCGTACCCGTTCGCTGCTGTTCGGAAAGCGTCTTTTTCGCTTGTTCGGCCGCATACGCCATAAAGGTTGAAAGGTCTTTTTTGTTCAGTAACCGTTTACCGTCTTTTTCGATATACACGCCGTTATTGATTTTCTCGGCAAGCGTATCGCTGACGATAGGTATAAGGTAGTCTAACACGGTTTGCTCTCTGCTGTCCGTTGCCGTAAGATTAAGTGATGCCATTATAAATCACACTCCTGTTTTAAGATTTTCAAAATGTCTTGCTCATTCCAACCGGACGAGCAAATCCATATAATCGTTGCCAAAGTTTCAAGGCTCGCGCCCTGTCTGTTGCGGTCAAAGAACATTTGATATTGTCCGCAGTCGCCGTTCGTAAACCATTGATACTTATTGCAAAGGTAGTAAAGTTTGTCGTTTGATATTTTCATTTTCGGAATCTCCTTATAAAGTGATTTTGTTTGTAAATTAAAAAAGCCCGTTCGTATCAGAACGGACAGCCGCGCCATAGACGCTTGTATTCGATATAGGTCTTTATGGGTATTACCACCCACGAAACATTTTCGATAGGCTTATGCGTTTTACGGTCGAGCGGTGTTTCTCGTTCGTACCACCGGACGTGCCATAAAGCAAAGTCGTATGTATTGGTAATGACGTAAATTTTCCATTTACGCTTACCGAATTTTTGATAGCATACCTTGTAACCGTAATCTTGTTTAGTCATTCGGTAATCTCCCATAAATATCATCTGCGTAGTAAGTGCAGGTGAAAAAGTTAAAAATCGCGGTACATTTCACGCCGCGATAATCAACTATGTAATGGTTATTGCCTTTATCTTCAAGGACGGTTATATCGTCCATTTCTCCGTCAAGGGAGTGGATATGCGCTTTCGTTTTAATATTCATAGTTCGTTTACTCCTTGTTATCTAATTTCAATCACACCGTTTTCGGTTTCGGTGTAGCCGTCGTAACTCAAATCTCGTGCAAAAGCGTCATAATCGAAATAGGAAGAAAGATGACCGAGCATTCTATCCAAATCGTAACACTCGTCTATAATCTCATAAGCGACGTCAAGCATAGACATATTGCGATAAAAGACAATATCTCTGTCCCAATTATCTTCGTAATCATCTACTAAACGCGCCCACTCGTCGAACGATCTGACTTCGCAATACGCTTGCATAAGTTCATATTTATAATCGTCGTCCAAAACGCCGGACTTTTTGATTAACTCAAATATTTCTTGCGGATGGGTATTGTCCCAATCCTTGCTCGAAGTGGGGACACCTTCAATGTCTTGCACAAACAGTTCTTCGTCGATACCGTCTAACTCAAAACCTTCGCGTTTCAGTTCTTCCACGATAGCGTCCCAATCGTCGTACTCGTCGAAGTCAAGCCATTTAGAGCCTAATGCACGTTCGTTACATTCGTTATACGAACCCCACGAACCGATAACAAAACTTACAGTATTCATTATGCGCTCTCCTTAATCTGCTCGAAGTCGTCAAGGCGGATTTTTTCGCAGTACAAACCGTACTCGAAGTACAGCCCGTTGTCGTCGGCTTTCAAGTCAAACGTCTGGTGGCTAATGCCGCCGCGATTGGTAACGGCAACCGTAATTTCATTACGGTATTCGTCAATGCCTACGATATTGAATGTAATAAAACATTCGCCGTCGTACAGTTCAAATTCCGAAAGATAATACTCTCGAAATTCGGGAATTTGGAAAACTTTGTTTTTCATAGTTTTATCTCCTAATTTTTATTTTTGCCTTTCGGCAATCATAGGAAGTAGCACAATGAAAAGCAACTGTTCCGTTTTGATAGCGGAAGGCAACACGGAAGTCAACGACAAGAAAAAAATATTGACGCAAAAATAAAGCCGAACAGGTTATGCACCAATTCGGCTCTGACTGACATTATAAAGTTTTAAGCAATAATTTTTTCCGTTGACTTGCGATTTTCTTTGTGCTACGACCAACCGCCGAAAGGCAAAAATTAGGACGTGAATTGATTTACTTTTGACGGCAAATATGTTATAATTTTTAACGTAATAAATAATATATCTCGTTGGGCGAACTCAATCCCCGAAAAAATCTGGTATAAAATTGGTATAAACTCGGTATAAAAGGTATTTGACGATAGTTTTCAAACCGAAAATCAGTCATCAAAAGCCCCTAAAACTACCGCAAAAAGCCGATTTTAATGCCTAATTTGCAAAAAACGGACGATATTTACCCCGATTTGCAAAATAGGTGCAACTCCTAAGGGACCGTTGTGGGTTCGATTCCCGCCGGGAGTACCATTTGATAATAATCCGAACCTTACAGTGCCGATAGGCGGTGGGTTCGGATTTGTCTTATATCTCAAATAACTACAATCCGAATGGCAATAAGTAAAAAGAGCGGCTTGCAAGTATAGCAAGCCGATCTTTCTCTTGCTTTGTCGCAATAAATATGCTATAATGATTATACGATAAACAGTAATTTAACGGAGAGAAAATACGAGGAAATACAATGGTTAAAACACAAATCGAGGTAGATATTATGGACAATGAATTACATCTTGATAATTCCTACGATACACCGTTGACGCCCA
>Ga0209694_1002698_pt1 | contig 13794 bp, 9 predicted proteins | sample GluameincwithD2O_FD_187499 | JGI IMG/M metagenome (GOLD analysis project Ga0209694, IMG submission 187499) | Mouse cecum microbial communities from Vienna, Austria - Glucosamine amended microcosms incubated with D2O (SPAdes) (version 2) | ecosystem: Host-associated > Mammals > Digestive system >...
AGGATATTGTTTCCGGCTTAATCGCGCATAAGGAACTTCGGCAAAAGACCAAAGAAAATATCGACATCGCCGAACTTTGGAAAATGACACAAGGCGAAGTGACGGAAGAAAGTGCGGATTTTTTTGCAGGTCTCATGGAAAACAATATCAATCCCGATATTGTGGCAGGATACGCCCACGCCCTTTTGGAATGCAAAAATTACTTTAAATTCCAAAACCCGCTTTTTGAAGTTTACAGCCAAGAAACAGCCGAAGCGAAACTGCTTGCCGAAAAACAGCAAAAAGAAAAAACAGCGCTTGTTTCCGGAGGGGCTGACTGGTTTAAACACCTTTGGGATTTATATTGCAAACATCAGCATGTCACGGATAAGGACAAGGCGAAAGAACCGCCCGAACCGGTCGCAGCCACGCTGAAAGGGCTTTTGCTCAAGCATATGGCGGAAACGGAAAGCCATGAAGAAAACCTTTTGTGGAAACAAGTTACCAAACAAATTCCCGATGAAACCTATCTCGCCTATTATCTTGCCGTAACATGGAAGCTTGTTCCGGAGCATTATAATTTTTGGCTGAGCAAAATCGATTATGACGAAACCGATAACTTCGCTCTTCCCTTTGCCGATGAGCTCGCCGCAATTCAGGAACTTGCGAAAAAGCTTTCAGAAAAGGAAAATTTCAATCCTTTGCCCTTGCCTCGGGAACAAAGCCGATATAAAAACGCCCTGCACTGTTCTCTGGACAAAAAGCAGGAACTTTGCGGTATTTTTTCTTCAATAGCGCAAAAGGAATTTATCAGTATCGACAGCGCAAGCACAAAAGATATTGACGATGCGTTTTCTTTTGAAGAACATGCGGACCAAACAAAAGAAATCCATATCAGTCTCGCCTGTCCCGCTTTTTTCTGGCAGTTTCAAAGCGATTTTGATAAAATCATTGCAAAACGCTGTACAAGCATTTATCTTCCAGAAAAAAATCTGCACATGCTCCCGGAGGAGCTCTCCACCAATTCCTTTAGTCTGGTTGAAAATCAAATCAAGCCCTCCATGCTGATTAAGGCTGTTTTCAATGCCGAAAACGAACTTATCGACTGCGGCATTTCTTTTTCCCGTGTGCACGTTTGTGATAACCTGCAATATTCTGCCTGCGAAGCCGTGTTGTCTGAAACTATTTCCCAAATAGAAGAAGCAAAGGAAACAGTGCGGCAGTCTTCCTGCCATTATCCTGTGAACGAAGAACGGTATGCTCCCGATGAAAACGCTCTTGCCAAAGCGCGAAAATACGGCGCTCTGCTTGAAAAAGCCTATCTTTTTGCAGAAGCGCATATGCAAAAACGTATTGAAAACGGGGCTGTCATCATCGAACGTGACGAATACGATTTATACCTTGAAGGAACCGGCAGCAAAACGCAGGTTCATCTGGAACCGATGCCACAAAGCCCCAAGGCGCAGCTTATTGTTTCCGAACTCATGGTCATCGCCAATTCCATTGCCGCCGATTTTGCGGTTTCCCATGAAATTCCGTTGTTTTTCAGGACACAGCACATCGGTATTCCAAAAGAAATGGCAGGAATTTGGAAAAAGCCAGAAGAGATAGCCAAAATCGCCCGTCTGCTCAGCCCCGCCCTTACGGAAATCGAGGCGAAACCCCATACTGGCTTGGGATTGAAAGCATACAGTCCTGTCACTTCTCCCCTGCGCCGTTATGCCGATTTGGTGAATCAGGCGCAAATCATGCATTTCACCTTTTTCCAAGAACCTCTTTTCAATAAAGAAGAAATGGAAAACATGCTTATGAATTTCAATATTCATAACGGGCTTGCAAGTCAGGTCCAACGCAGCAGACCCCGTTATTGGCGTTTTGTATTCATACAGCAAGAGGCAAAGCGCCAAGGTGAAAATTGCTCTTTCCATGGCATTATTTCTGATGAAAATGATATGTATGTGACCGTAAGCCTGACGCGTGAACAAATTCTTGTGCGCGCGAAAAGACAGCTTTTCGGGGATAAAGCACTGCTTGGGCAAGAGGTGCTTGTGCGGCTTGGAAAAATCAATCCGCTTCTTTTTGAAGCAAGTATCATGAATGTACAGGAATTGTGATATTCGTATTGAAATGAAGACAATCCGCTAAACGGGCAGATTTTCTCCTGCCCTATATGACAGCGCTTTGCATGTCAAAATACGAATGCGTCCGCCCAATGCATTTTATCCGCAAACCGCTTCCAGCTGAAAATAGTTTGTCTTTGCCTGCATATCCCCAGCTTCCGCAAACAGACCGTACTATTTGGGCGAATACTCTCCTGTATCCATTTCGTTGATTTTACCTATGCGCTTTTATTACTTCCGTTATTTCGGTTTACCGTATCACCCCAATAGGGTCTGCGCAAAAAAACCTGTTTCCGTATTGATATTTTTTAAATTTTCATGGTTATCAACTACCCATGAATACGGATACGTTAACCTTCGACTGTTTTTATCCTGTTTGTCCGCAAAAACACCCGATACTTTTTCCGCGGTATTCTTAATGAAGAAAGCGCCGACTGCCGCCCTTTGGTTTTGACTGACAAAAATACCAAAGAAGAACAATCTCGTATCGAAATTTTTTCATTCCGCCTGCACGCAGCATTTCCGCATGATATTCATAATGCTATGTGATGTTAAAGGGATATAGGAAATTATTATAACGTGTTGCAAAGGAGCGCAGTGGAAGAAAGTTCTTGCTTCAGCTGTCAGCAAACTTGCAAGCTTTACGGACAGCGGCAGCAGAGATAAAAGTTTTTACCCCGCATAAAAAATTCCTCATCTCAAATGGAAATGCTCCGACAGATATTTTTATGCTGAAGCGACAAAAAAAGAGCCATTTATTTGAATACACGGCTCTTTTTATATACGGTTTTACACCGTATTATATCATGTCCACCAATTGCAGGCAAAGCTCCGCTTTGTTCAGACTGTATAAATGAATACCTTTCGCGCCGCTGTCCAAAAGAATGCGGATTTGGTCGACAGCGTATTTCAAACCGAGTTCTTTCACTTTCTCGTTGCCACCTTCGTCATAGGCTTTTTCCAAAGCCAAAAAGAATTTCCCCGGAATATTCGCGCCGCATAAGGAAAGCGTATGCTTAATCGAAGCAAGGCTTTGAATGGGAAGAATGCCCGGAATAATCGGACAATCCGCAATTCCTTCTTTTTTCAGACGTTCCTGCAAATCAAGGTATTCACGGCTATCAAAAAAAAGCTGCGTAATACCGAAATTCGCCCCTTTGCGTATTTTTTCAATTAAAAATTTTCTGTCTTCTGAAAATGTTTTTGATTCCGGGTGCGGAGCAGGATAAGCGGCAACGGCAACATCAAAATCCTTATGCCGCTCTCTTACATACCCGACCAAATCGGAAGCAAATTTAAAATCATGGCTCATGAGCGATTCATCGACAAGCCCTTCCGCATTTTTCGGCTTATCTCCGCGCAGTGCCAAAATATTTTCAATATTCGCATGACGGAGTTCACTTAAATATTCATCAATCTTTGCTTTATCGGAACGTACGCATGTGCAGTGCGCCATACACTCAATGCCGTGATTGTTTTTAATGGCGCTTGCGATTTCAACGGTATTATCTTGCCCCGAACCTCCTGCACCGCAGGTAACAGAAGCAAATAACGGATTGATTGCTTTTATCTTTTCCACAACCTGAAAAAAATCATTCCATTTTTCCTTTTCTTTAGGCGGAAAAAATTCAACGGAAAAAAACGGTTTCTCTTGCTTTTTTATCAATTCTCCAATATGCATAACCTGCTCCTTTCATCATATGCAATATAGTATATAAGGATATCTTGATATTGTCAATTTAAATTAAAAAAAAGCCCTGCCGAAGCAGGACTTTTTAAAATACGGAAGACTATGCCATATGGGCACGTATTTCTTTAGCCTTTGCGATAGCGGCTTTTCTTGCCAAACTCTTAACGAAGCTTATCAGGAGAAGTATCAGCAAAACAGCTTGCGTAAAGAAGAAGAAATACCATTGCAAACGGCGTTCGTTCCCTGCGGGTTTCGCCTTATTCAGCCAACTGTCCGCAATGCTTTTCCGTTCTTCGGGAGTGATTTGTGCAAGAGCCTTGTCCACAATTGAAAACAACTCCGGCAAATCAGTGCGCACGGCAACGCTGTGCCCGAATTCAGACGGAATTTGTCCGACAGTGTGCAGCTGATAAATACCTGCGACCTGAATTTTTTCATTCAGGTTAAATTCATAGTCAATCACGGCATCAGCTTCGCCGTTTGTGACCATCTGCATGGCGCTGATCGTATCGCGCGCCGGAACAAGAACAATATCGGGATAATTTGCGGCGACATAGTCATCCCAGTAATAATTCTTCACAACAGCGAGCTTTTTGCCTTTCAGATCGTCCAAAGTCAGATTGCTCGCGGTATTTGTCCGAGGCACCATGATCATGCCGGGCAAATTCACATACGGTTCGGCAAACGACAAATACTCTTCACGGCGTTCGGTTTTCGCAAGCGCCATAAAAAGGTCAATACGTTTCAATTGGGCAAGTTCTTCAACCGTCGCCCAGTCTTGCTGACGCTGCACAGCAAAATCCATTCCTGTCATGGAAGAAAGCAAACGCAGATAATCACCGCCGATACCGGTGTATTGCCCACGTTCGTTAAAGGTTTCCAAAGGATAGAAGTTCGCGTCAACCCCAACCTGAATCACTTTGTTTTGCGCAAGCCAAGCAAGCTCCTGTTCTGAAAGCTCATCAACAATAGTTTTCTTATTTTCAAGAATACTTTGCACAACATCGGCTTGTTCCTGCTGCAGCGCTTGAGGATAAAAACTTTGCACGCCAAGATAAACTTCGACGCAAAGTATTATCAAACCGAGAATAACTGTACCTAAAACACGCATAGTTTCACCGATTATCCTATTTCAAATCACTTTCTTCAATCATATTGATAAAGGTAGGAACAACATATTTGCTGCCGATAATATTCTTTTCTAAACTCTTGTGCACGGAACCGTAATTAAGCACGAACTGCGCAATGCTTTCCTGCCATGCCTGAACCTTGCTCACGCCATTTTCGCCGGCTGCGAACAATTCTTTTTGTTTAGCCAAATTAAAGAGCTTGAAGACGTTGAAATTCAAATCAAGCATGGTTTCAGAATAATCAAGTCCGAAAACGTCTTTGTAATATGTTTGCATTTCTTTCACGACATCGGCACGGGGAGCGTTCAAAAGCCAATGGATGCCGCGCATATAGATTGCCAGGAAATTTTTTGTGATTTCAGGATACTGTTCCGCATAGGCTTTGTTTACAACAATGAAAATCGGCAAACGCGCGTTGACATCATAAGCCGTGCTTGCCGTCACATAGCCTTTTCCGCTTGCCATGAACGTATATGGAGCCCAAAAAACAGCAGCATCGGCTTTCGCATGTTCAAAGCTCAGCAGTCCGAGCGCTTGGTCGATAAATTTGACATCGACTTCCCTCGGGCTTACGCCAAGAACTTCGAGATATTTAATCAACGTGTAATGGGAGGAACTGAGAGGGGTGACGATGAATGATTTTCTGCGGATATCCACGGCAGAACCGTATACGTTGGGATAAGAGCTTGCCACACCTTTCTTGTTCAAAATAGGGCTTCCGGGGCGAACCATGACAGCATTGGCATCTGATTCGTCATTGGCAAGGGCGATAACGAGCATATTGCCGTCTTTAGCGCCTCTCAAGGTAGGAATGGCGCCAAGACCGCCGATCGCCCAGTTGTTCACAGAAAAATCTTCCAATGCTTCATTGCCGGAACCATAAACAGTCGTAATGATGTTCATGCCTTTTTCTTTATCCCAGCCTTGTTTTTTGGCGAGCCAAACCGGGAAAGATTCCTGTCCTGTGACCCAAGCGGTTTTCACATCGACCAAATTGTCTTTTTGGGCGCTTTTTTTAGCAAATGCAGGCATGGTCAAACCTAAAACACATACAGCGACAACAACTGTTTTCAACCAAAATCTTATTCTCATAATAACCTCTTTTATGTATGAAACTAATTTGAATACGCTTCTTCTTTCGCCCGTTCTTCATCTTCATCGATATCAAACAAAACATGATAGTCAGACTTGCCGAAAAGCAAATAACGCAAACGGGAATGAGGAGTTGCAGAAAGTTCGGCATGCTTCGTGGAATAAAACAGGCCGCCCAAAATAACCCATGAGAAAAGGCAGCACCAGGAAGGAATGCCGATACTTGCGGGAGAACTTGGATAAATAAGCAAAATAAAACAGATAATGGAAGTCATGCAGCCAATGACCGCTAAGATTTTACCTACGGCAGCCCGGGCTATTTCCGGATGCTGTTCCAAATACTTATATGCGCACATACAGGTGAAAAGATAAGCGAGCGCCGTACCGATGGCGGACATATCAACAATCCAAAGCAAAGCTTCCCTGCCGAACCAAGGGCAAATAAGCGTGAAAATCAAGATAAAGAGAGTGCTTTTCCATGGAGTGCCGTAACACGGATGAAGTTCCGCAAACCAATCGGGCAGGAATTTGCTTCGTCCCATACTGAACAGCAAACGCGTGCTTGCCATGAAAAATCCGTTCATGCCGGACAAAATGGCGGCAAGCACAGGAATACAAAGGGCAATTCCGCCGAAACGTCCGAAAACTTGGTCCGCAATCCAGCCTGCGTCCCATGCGAATTTACGCGCCAGCAGTTCCGGATAAGGCATATATCCCGCAACGGCAAGCACCATGGCGGAATATAAAACGGCACCCACGACAATGGAAATTATCATAAGGTCACGAGCTTTATGAGGAGAAAAATTAAATTCTTCGGCGGTCTGCGGAATGGTGTCAAACCCGACAAAAAGCCAAGGAGTCAGGGCAAGAACCATTAATATGCTTGCAAAAACGCCGCGGTTTTCATTGAAAAACGGTTTCAAGTTGTCGAAACTTGCTGTCTCGGATATGGCAGTTCCGCCGGCAAGCACCAAAATACCAAGTGTCAAAGCAATGGCTAAAAATACCTGCACTGCGGAAGCCGCACTTACGCCTTTATAGTTCATATACCCCAAAAGGAGCAAAATTGCGGAAACGAAGCCGACTTCGCCCGCATTGACTTCCCAATCGGCAATGGAATACAAGTGTCCCACATCAAGTACGCCGGGCAGCAAATACCGGGTAAGCAAGATAAGTGCGGTCGCATTCGCAGCAATAACACATACATAGCTTAAAACTAACGCCCACCCGCAAATAAATGCGCCTTTGGAGCCAAAACCGGCATACGCATAGGCAAAAGCGCCGCCGGCGACAGGATAAGGACGAATCAGCACACTATAATTCAGTGCGACAATACATTGGAATACAGCCCCAATCAAAAAGCCGAGAACAGCTCCGAACGGACCCGCTTCAGGCAAGAATCGAATACCAGGAAGAACAAAACACCCCCAGCCGACAATGGCACCAAGAGCCAAAGCCGTCACTTCCAGCGGGCTGAGGTTTTTCTCAAGCTGGGTTCTTATCTCCCCATGACATTGGTTATCTTTCATTAAAATCCTCCAACTCAAAACCAAATCAACACTACAAGCGCAATTATGCACTTATTATTGAATTTATTCTTAATTGCTGTTTAACAAAAAACTCTCCTTATAAGAAATTTGTTAAAATTAAAAATAAATGCCAATAACGGATTTATTGTAGATAATAATTATTTTTTCGTCAAGCCGCACTTTCTAAAAAAAATGGCTGCTTATCATGTCTATTCAGCTAGTTAGCATAAAAATATCTTTTATTCTTTTTTTCACAAAAAATTCAGCCGTCAAAACCGGATTTCTCTTTCATGCGTTTTTTTTTGCAGGGAATCACTCCCATAATCCATATGCTGCAACCGGTTTTATTCCCTATCAATCACCTGCTATATTCTTCACGATCCACCGGCGTCACATTCCTATTTTTCTCTGTTTTTAACCCATTAAAATATATGATGTATGCATTTATTCCTGCCGGCGCGGACAATCCTGTTTTTCACTTTTTCCGCATATTGTCTATTGCGTCCTTTTTGTGTATCTTCAATAAAAAAATACGAAAAAAGAAAAAGATGAAAACAGCGCACGAACAAAACTGGTACGTTTATTTGGCGGAATGCAGTGACAAGAGCCTTTATTGCGGTATCACCGCAAATCTCATCAGACGATTCCAGCAGCATAACGGCATAAGAAAGGGCGGTGCGAAATATACGCAAAGCCGCCGCCCCGTCACTCTTCTTGCCTATCAAGGACTCATGCAAAAATCCCAGGCATTGAAACTTGAAATAACCATAAAAAATCTTCCTAAAAATCAAAAGCTGGCTTTTCTGCAAAATTTGCACGGGGTTTTATAAATGGCACAAAAACATAGGCTTCAAATCATTCTCGCACCGGTTTTGCTTCCTTTTTCATGGCTATTCGCCGTTATTTCCCGCATGCGTTTTTTTCTTTACAAACACGGCATTCTCAAGACCTATACCCCGAAAATTCCCTGTATCTGCGTCGGCAACATTTCTTGGGGAGGAACAGGCAAAAGTCCGCTCATCGATTATCTGCTGAAACGTTTCCATAAGGAACATATCGACTGTGCGGTGCTGAGCCGCGGTTACGGCGTCAAACTTCCGCATTACCCTTTTGTGCTTGACAAAAATTCCGTTATGAACGATAGTCGGCTTCCCGATGAACCGTGCATGCTTTTTAATAAAAATCCTTTCACGACTATCATTATCAACCCGAAGCGTGCAGAAAGCGCCTTGTATGCTGAAAAAAACCTGCCCCATATCCAAGCCCTGCTCATGGATGACGGATTTCAGCATTTTGCCCTGAACCGTACAGAAAATTTTGTTCTGCTTGATAAAGACGACCTCACCCCGAAAGCGGAGTATGCAAAATCCAACTGGAACACTCTTATCCCTCTCGGCTCATGGCGGGAACCCGAACAAGCCCTGCACAGAGCAAGCGCATTCTTTCTGAAATGCCCGCCCTCCGCATGGAAACAAATCAAACAGCATTGCCTTGTCAAGCTTGCTCCTTACCATAAACCGCTTTTTGTATTCAACCTTAATATCGAACGTTTGGAACCGCTCTTTCATAAAGAAATAAAACCGATCAGGCAGTACGCCCTCATCGCCGGCATCGGCAATCCTTACCAATTTCAGGAAAGTGTACAAAATTTCTTAGGACAGGCCTGTGCGAAAAGCATATTTTTAACCGACCATGCCGACATGGAAAAACATGCCGCAAAACTTTTAGCCCTTGATATGCCTGTCATCTGCACGGAAAAAGACGCTGTAAAACTAAAACGGCATCCGGAATTGGCACGAAAAGAAATATATTGCACTGCAACAGCCGTACAATTCCATGCTTGCGCGTTCACACCCCATACTTTTGAAACGTGGTTCGCCGAAAATATTTTAACACATTTTAACAATGGAAATTAATTGAGATTTATTATGAAAAAAACATCAAAAAAGAGAAAGACATACTTTGGACAAGATCCGGAAAAGGAACATTCAAAAAACAAAAAACAATCCGAATTTTCCTCCGAACTCATTTATTCCATTCTGGAAAAAACTCCCCACCCGCTTAGGCTTGACGATATTTTACGGCGCGCGGAAGTAAGCCGTCGCTCCAAGAAAGAAGTCCTTTCCCTGCTGCACGAACTTGTGGAAAAGGGAAAAATTACCCGTCAAAGAGGCGGGACATACAGCGTCAGCGCCAGCCTCAGCCATTTAAAGGGGCGGTTGGCGGTGCAGCGTTCCGGAGCGGCTTTCGTCACTGTCAGCAAAGAAGAATTTCCACAAATCAAAGAAGATATTTATATTCCGGAGCACAACCTCGGCGATGCATGGAACGGCGATATTGTTGAAGTCATTCTTATGCCCCGCCCGAAAGCGAACGCGCACGGAATTTTCAATAAAAGACGCGAGGGAAAAGTCACCCGAATTTTGGAAAGGACCCATACGGCACTGACGGTCCGCCTTGAAGAAGACGCGAATAAGCAGCAATTGAAACACATCAAACATCTTGCCGAACATGCGTATCTTGCAAAACCGACGGACAGCCGTTTCAATTTTACCGTGCTCATTCCCCTTACGGAAAAGTTTTTGCAGGAAATCACGGCAGAGAACAATCAAATCCTCAAAAACGGCGACCTGTTGGAAGTCCGCATTGAAAACCGCTTGCCCTCCAGTCTTGATACGCCCCTTTGGCTTGCTTTTCCGCAGAAGTTCCTCGGCGGACAAAACAAAGTTTCCGTACAGGAAAGCATTACCAAAATCAGCAACAATATCCCTACGGAATTTCCTGACGACGTTCTTAACGAGGCGGAAAACATCGCTCTTGCCGAAGGCTTTTTAAAAACGGAACAAGAACGGCGAACACTCCGTATTCCTTTGGAAGAGGGAGATACGGATTTAAGGGATATTTGTCTTGTCACCATTGACGGAGAAGATTCCCGCGATTTTGACGACGCTGTTTTTGTTGAAAAAACGGACCAAGGTTATAATCTTATTGTCGCCATTGCCGATGTGTCGCGCTACGTCACCCCCTATTCCAAGCTTGACAAGGAAGCCAAACACCGCGGCAATTCTTATTATTTTCCTCATTCTGTCGAACCGATGCTCCCGGAAACGCTTTCAAACGGACTGTGCAGTTTACGCCCCGACGAAGAACACAGGGTCATGTTCGCAAAAATCAGCTTTGGCGTCCGCGGGCAAATCAAAAATACGGAATTCGGACAAGGCGTCATGAAATCCAAGGCTCGCCTTACATACAATGCCGTGCAGGAATTATACGACGCCGGAAGAAATAACGCTTTAGTCCCCGCCATTGCGGAGGAAGTCGGCGCCATGCTGTTTGAGGCGAAGGAACTGGCTGAAATTCTTATCAAAAAACGTCATAAAGCAGGTTCGCTCAATTTGGAAATTCCGGAACAACAATGCGTTATCGAAAATGATACCATGATCGCCCTTGAAAAGCGCCCTCATTTTTTCGCCCATGAGCTTATTGAAGCGTTCATGGTCAGCGCCAATGAAGCTGTCGCCGAATTTCTGCACAAGAAAAAGGCTGCTTGCCTCTACCGTGTCCACCCCGCTCCTGCGCCTGAACGCATGCAAAATCTTTCCGTTATTTTCGGACAAACAAGCTTGGCAGAAATCCTGCCTGCCGAAACACCCGACAAAATAGGCGAAAGCGCATGGCTCAGCCAAATTCTGAACAGTTTGAGCTCCATAAGAAAAATTGCGGAAAAAAATACGAACGGACATAATGCGGAACTTGAAAATCCCAAACAAAACGTTACGGACGATACCGATGAACATACCCACCTTGCAAGCATTGCGAAAAATAATTATCTCGCCCACCGCATGATTTTGCGGGCAATGATGCAGGCGCGTTACAGTCCGTTTTTGGACATTCATTTCGGGCTCGCCTCAAAATGTTACTGCCACTTCACCTCGCCCATACGCAGGTATGCGGACCTTATGGTCCATAGGAGCCTCAAAGCGGAACTCGGACTTTTCGACAAAAACCATTCCATTTTCAATCCGGAATACCTTGAAAATATTGCGGATAGTTGCAACGAGCAGGAACGCACCGCCCAAACGGCTGAACGTGAGGTATTCCGCAGGCTTTCTTGTTTGATGCTGGAAAAATCCATCGGAAAAACCTTTAAAGCCGTTATCAGCGGATTGAGCAATTTCGGCGTGTTTGCAGAAATGCGGGAAAACATGGCTGAAGGCATGATACGCATGGAAAAACTGGGCGACGACTATTTTGTTTATGACGAAACCAAACAAATCCTTTACGGAGAACGCACAGGGGCCGAATACAGGCTTGGCGACGAAATAGACGTGCAAATCGAATTTGTGGACATCACCCGCCTTGAAATTGATTTAATCCTTATGGGCGTGACTCCTCGCAAAGCAAAAGGCAGAAGCACCCTTTTCCGCAACAATAAAAATGAAAATAAAAATCGGCAAGCAAAAAAGTATAAATCAGAAAAATATCAATCAAAAAAAACAAAATCACAGCGCGCTACAAATGAAAAAAATGCCAAAAACTCCAAACAAAACCCAAAGGAAAAACACTCCAAGCAAAAGCGCAAAAAATAATTCGGATTGCAAAAAGCATGCAGGGTATTTTCCCGCATGCTTTTCTATAAAAATATGAATGAGATGTTCTTACTAATAGCCAATAACTGCTTGTTAACTTCTGTTTTTTTTTACTTGATGACGTATACTTTTTGCAATTTTTTTAGTATTGAAAAAAGCTCGTCAAATCTATCAGCTAAACTTCTTTTGCTCACATCTTCATATTCTAAAACTAAAACACGCTTTGCTGTCGAGCCTATTGTTTTCTCTCTATACTCATAAATTTTTTCTTTTATTTCTTCTTTTTTATTTTCATCGCATTGTTCAAGATTAAAATAAAGTTTTAATGAATACCTGTTCTCATGCTCAACAGTTTTCAATATAATGTAACTTCCCCAATATATATCTTGTTCTTCCGCAAAATCATACGTATCTCTATGCGTAAATTCAATCGTATTTTTTGTAATATTATACTTAACCGTATTCTTATATCTTATTGAATTGCATACATCATTTGCCAGAGTTATATTATGGTAAAACTTATTATGCGAAATAAGCCAATCAAATATCCATTGGTATTTTTTATAAACTTTAAATAATTCAAGGTTAAATGAACTTTTGCTAAAAATAAAATTCGTTACCTTTTCCTGCCTGATCTGTTCCACTTCATCAATCAACTCATGATGGTTTAAGCATAACTCGTCAATATCATCAGAAAGATCATGCGCTTCAATCATTGCGCGAAATTCCGACAAAACCGGCTTTGCTTCTTTAGCGACTGATTGAATATTCTCATTTAAAAAGTCAAGTATCCAATCGTAATTTAGAGCTATCCAATCAGAATTTATAGTATTTTCTTCACCACTCTCAGCATAATTCACGTCTAAATACACAAAATATGAAGAAACCTGTTTTTTCTTTCTCGCATCTTCAAAATATTTTTTATAGCAATTTAATTGATTATTATGTTCTTTACAGCCAAACTTATTTTCAATAACAATACATAGCTCATCAGTTGTAATAAGAATATCTAGTCGCCTATTTTGGTTGTTGTGCCGAATAGGATATTCACATACAATAATAGCTTTATTTAAGGCATTAACGCTTAGTCTTAATTTTGCTTTTTTATTTAACTGTTTTATAAAAGCTTTTGAAAATTTATTTCCTAATTCATGCGTCTCTTCTGAATCAAGCAGCCACGCTATTATTTTAGAAATTCCAACTTCATTGCAACTTAAAAAATTACTCAGATTGTTTTGGGTAACACGGGCTATACTTTCATCTTCTTTAAATTTTTTTATAAGATTATTTATATTCATAAACACTTCTTTATATTTTTATTCAACTTATTTATCTTCTTATCAATAAAAAGTCAATAATATATCCGTTCGTTCAATAATCAGTCTGACTATATTTTTTCATCATAACGTTCAATATTTTTCCATTACATCAAGCTATCAAGCGATTACTTTTTAAAGTTATGCCAAAAGGTTAAGTAACATCAAACAAATAAGGATGACCTTTTCAACATCAATATCAATATTGATGTTGAAAACCCCATCTACTGTAACAACTCTATCAAAATATCTCCTTTTCTCAAAAAAAAAAAAAAAAACATTTGACAAAGCATGCAATATCACATAAAAGACTTTTCACGGCATACGTCCTCATCGTCTAGCCGGCCCA
>Ga0209694_1002700_pt1 | contig 13790 bp, 13 predicted proteins | sample GluameincwithD2O_FD_187499 | JGI IMG/M metagenome (GOLD analysis project Ga0209694, IMG submission 187499) | Mouse cecum microbial communities from Vienna, Austria - Glucosamine amended microcosms incubated with D2O (SPAdes) (version 2) | ecosystem: Host-associated > Mammals > Digestive system >...
GCCAAAAGAGCGATAAGAAGTCAGTTTTCCTGCCTTCTCCCATTACTTGAGGGTTTGGAGAGAAACACCGATCATCAGCGCGAATTCACCAATTTTATATCTCTTTTCCATAACTATATAATAGAAAAATAGAAAAGACACGAAAATCAGTTACTTAACATGTCCCTTTTATTTGTTCGATGACTTCATGATAAACAAGTAGACATCTCCTGTTCAAGATGACTTACCTGAGTGGTCAGTTTAAGACATAACAGGTCAATTTGAAGATTTTTTGATGTGATAGACTATGTTAGAAAATTCACGAATATCTATTCTTTGATGCCTCTGATTGAAAATAGAGCTTTAACGATCCGAAGCGATCGATGAATGTTTATACGCAGGGATTCTGTGGTAAAGATTCGATGATACAGATGATGGAAGGGGGAGTTTTATAATTTCAATATGGGCTATGGATGATAATCCTGAAGATCTGAAGCATTTAAGCCGTGTCCTTGATACGTTTTTGAATAAAAAGAAAATTTATTATGAATTTAAGGCATTTACTGATCCTGACAAACTTACAGAAGCCATTAAATCGGATTGTGCCGATCTGATATTTATGGACATTGAAGTCAAAGAAAAATCCGGTCTGGATTTATCCAGAGAACTTAAGAAGAATAACAGAAATCTGCAGGTTGCCTTGCTTTCAAGCTTTCCATCCTATTCAATAGATGGATATGCCAGCGGCGCAAGCCGGTTTCTGGTGAAGCCCTTAGATGAAAAGCAGCTTGAAAAAGCATTTGATGCTGACTATCTCAAGCAGCTGGATCAGAACACCAGCTTTTATGATCCCCGAATTGCGCAGGTGCCGATCAGCGCAGCCAGGATTCTTTATATTGAATCTCTTGGCCGAAAAACAATCGCCTATCATGAATCAGGCTCTCAAATCGAAAGCCGGCTGACTCTTCGCGAGTGGGCAGCCCTTCTGGAAGAAAAACAATCTGATTTTGTTCAATGTTATAAATCGATTCTGGTCAATGCAGAACATATCAAAGACTACGATGCGCAAAACAGGGATCTGATTCTTTCCAATGAAAGCCGGATTCCCTGTTCAAGACATTTCAGAAAAGATGTCGAAGCGCTCCGAAGAAAGATTTTATGCAGATCACTATAACCCTGATTGAATGCATGCTCTCGGTGCTGATGCTGACGATATGTTATCGAACCTGTTTTCGGCTTCGAGAAAACAACCGCTTTCTGGCCTTTCCGTTTTTTGTCTGTGTGTTTTTAATCTGGTTTTGCGTTGTGCTTTTGCCATTCTGGGGTTCTGTGATTTTAGTCCTTTTGATTCTGGGTCTTTATGTTGCCTATGTTTTTAGCGGAGAAGCTGTAAAGATGATCCTGTTTGGTTTATCTGGTTCACTTATGTATCTGCTTTTTTATCTGGCATGCCACTGGTATCTGATGAATAATCTCGAAGGCTATATGTCTTCATCATTGATTCATCTTTGTGCCTTGCTTCTGTCCGAATTGTTTCAATATACAGGAATGTTCATCTATAAAATGAATCGCGATGAAAGAAAGGTTCCGATCACCTATTACTTTCCAACCATTCCCCTGCTGCTAACGCTCGTGTTCATCCACTTTTTTGCACCGAATCCGTCCATGCCAAATCCAAAACTGCTGGGAACTATGGTGACTTTCATCCTGCTTACTCTGATCGTTTTTGATTTTGTGTGTCTGAGCATGCAAAGTTATCTGATTGCGCTTCTTCATAACCGCAACGCCTTGCGACTTGAAAAGATCCGTCAGGAAATCCTGGAAAATCGATACCAGGTGCTCAAGGAACAGTACCAGAACAGTTTCAGCTTTCTGCATTCACTTTTAAGAAATTGTGCAGATCTTTCGATTGATATTGAGCAAGAAAACATCACTGATATTAAAGACAGGGTGAATACGATTGCCGGTCTTTCCTTTTCTGAATTTAATGATGTTTGCATTAGTACCCCGATCCTTAATGAACTTCTTGCCAGGAAGAAAAACGAAATTGAACAGGAAAATATAATAGTTTCTACTGTGTTAAGAAGTGATCATTTTGGCCTTCTGACCTTTGATGAACAAAGAGATTTATTTGATGATCTTCTGACTTTTTCCATCCACTGTATTTCCAGAAGTAATCTTGCTGTAAGAACGCTTGTCATCAAATCGCTCGAAGACAATCGGGATATGATATTGTATTTTCGTTTTGGTGTTCCGGATGATCCTGAAAAAATGAATGCCTTTCAGGAAATTCGAAAGAAGCTGTCGCGAAAATATTCTGCCGGTGTTCAGGTCAGTTATGATACGAAAACTCATATCTGCACACTGATTCTGGTTATGCCTGTTTCTGCGACACGTTTTTCCTGGGATACATCTTCCGAGAAAAGCAGCAGGCACTTTCTGCCCTGACTTTTTTATCCGACTATAAGTCAGGCACTCAGAGAGCTTTTGAACCGCTATTATACAAGCATTAAAAAAACAGAAAGCGGAGATTCCTTTTATATAAAGTCATATCTCCGCTTTTATTTCTTTATCCAGTTAGCTTAGAAGAGTTCTTCGCAGACTTCATCAAGACTGCTGACGATTTTTTCAGGATAAGTACTGAATGGTTCTTCTGGATATTTCAGGTCGACAACACAGATCACTGGAATATTTGCATTTTTTGATGCCATAATCCCTGATTCAGAATCTTCAAGAACCAGGCAATCCTCAGGATTCTGACCTGCTTTTTTAGCAGCGCTCAGAAATATTTCAGGATCTGGTTTTCCGTGGACGATATCATCTCCACAAACCATATCCTCAAAATAGTCTTCCATACCGGTTCGTTTCAGAATATCAATGACCCTATGTCGATTGCTTGATGTGGCAATAACCGCTGGGATCTGCTCTTCTTTTAATTTTTGAAGCAACTGGATCAATCCTGGTTTTACTGGAACTCCATTTTCATCGTATTCCTGATTATTACACACATGAACACGCTTATAGATTTCATCAATTGGAAAATCCTGCCCATATTGATCTCTGAAAATCTGAAAAATATTTTGCTTGGTCTTTCCAAGCAGTTTTTTGTAAAACTCCAGATCGAAGTTTCTTCCTTCCTCTTTAAGAACTTTTACGTAACTCTCAAAGGTCACTCGTTCTGAATCAATCATTAATCCATCCATATCGAATATGATCGCTTTTGGTTTATTCATACCTTACCTGCTTTCTATGTCCAACCACCTTCAAAATTATTGTAAACAGGTTTACTGACTCTGAGAACAGACTTTTTGCTCAATCTGTAAATGCAGACTTGTAAATTGATTTCGGATGAAATATCCGCAGTTAGCTTATCCAGCGCGTTTTGCCTTAATCGCCTGAAAGTCAATCAAGGGCAGATCATCGATAATTTCTATGCCCAGTTCCTGCAGATTACTCTGGCATTTTTCATACAGATCCCTGTGCAGATTGGCCGGGGAATGAGCATCCAGGCCAATAATCGCTTTGTTATTCATTCGAGAAGCCAGTTGCCAAAATTTATGGTGAGGATATCCTTCGTGATTCATCTCGAAATTTCTTAATAATCCGTTTCCATTATATTCAAGTGGAATATTCAGCCTTTTTGCAGCAAGACATAGTCTTTCAAATTCCTTTTCGACTTCTTCGTCCCATTCAAATCTTCCGGAAAACATCGGCAGATCCGGATGGCAAAGATAAGAAAAGATTCCCAGCTCCATTCCTTCAATGCAGCGATCAACATAGGCTGAAAGCTGAGTCTTCGAAATCTCTCCACTCCAGATGGAATTCAAGTCATCATCTCCCAGAAAATGATTGCCGAAGATCAGATAGTCCAGATCCTGTTCAACCGCAAAGTCAAGCAGCCAGTCCATATGATCAGGGAAATATTCTGCTTCGAGTCCGATCAGCAATTCAATCTGACCTTCAAACCTTTTCTGAAGTTCTTCAATGCTTCGTTTGTATCCTGAAAAATCCTTAAGTTCCATCCTAACCTGCTGAAAAGGAGCATAGCGATAATTCCAGCAGGTATGATCGGAAAAGCCAAGCTTCTTAAAACCTTCATCAATAGCCATACAAACGTAATCTTCATCAGTGCCTGCAGCATGGCGGCATCGCCAGGTATGAGTATGGTAATTATTCATCGTATTTCTCTAATGACTTATTTCCTTTCTGTTTTTATTTCTGTTTTGGTTCTTCATCTTTTACTTTTAATTCAGTCATGATTTTGATCATGCATCAGACAGACTCAGAATTTTCGAATTCACAGCTTTGTGAATTCAGCTGATATATGGAATGATCTTTGTTCAGAGCAAAAATCAGATCTATTAATGAAAACTGATAAGGTATAAACGTTGAGCTTTGAATCATTTCCATGATTTCTTCTTTTGAAGCCCAGCAAAGCGAATCCACTTCACTCTTCTGAGCAGCCAGCGATTCTGGTCTACCGGCTAGAGTGACCAGGAAAAAATCATCAAATCCCTCTGAAAAGCTCAACGAGAAGTCCGGCTGCCCTTTGATCAGATCATTTAGATCCGCACCAATTTCCTCCTGACATTCACGAATGGCTGCCTGCCTTGCATTTTCCCCGGCCTTGACTCCTCCAGCCACGCTGACATCCCACATACCCGGCCAGAGTTTCTTTGATTGACTTCGCTTTTGAATCAGCATTTTACCGTTTGGATCAAAAACGCATACGTGAATAACGAGACGATAACTTCCTTTGGGAACCTTTTGACTTCTTTGGATAATTTTTCCGCTTTTTTGTCGGGACTCACTATATAGGTCCAGAAATTCCATATATTTTCCTCCCTCGTATTGTATCTTCTTCCAGAATACAACTGAAAAGGCAGCAGGAATAAGCTTTTTTTGCTTCCTGCTGCCTTATCGGTCAGATTTGAAATTCTAATCAGATTTTTAGTCTGAACCCGAATGCCAAACTATGCGTTATAAATTTTCAGCTCTTCATCAAAACCCGGTTCAAATCCCGTGCTCTCCTTATACTTTGCATGAAGGTCAGTGAGTACATCATCAATTACAAATGGAGCAAAATCGCTTAGCCAAAGCCGATCATAGTCCATTCTGATCAGATCCTGCATGCTTAGTCTCTGTGCAGTCTGGTGCAGACGAGTTCTTGGAAATGGAAGAGCCTCCTGAAGCATGATCCAGGTCAGTTTTCCACCGGCACTCTGTAAAATATCGAGGATGCAGAGTTCGATCAGGTCTACATGATTTTCGTGAGCGTACTGTTCATAAAATCTTCTCTGCGCATTGCTAAGTCCAAATGTTCGTTTAATCATAGGAAAATTATACAGTCTTAGCACCGGAACACCAACATTACAATCAAATTAAACGATTCCAATGGAATTCAGGTGTTGCAATGTCAAATATAAATCGGTTATGAGCCAATTCCAATTTAAGGAGAAATCAATCCCATTTCAGCAATCAGAGCGCTTCAAGATTGGCCAGGATCGCATCCGTCATCTCCTTGGTTCCTACCAGACTCATGCCTGTTGACATCATGTCAGCCGTTCTTAGATTCTGATCCAATGTTTTATCAACTGCTTTTTCAATGGCTTCAGCTTCTTTTTCCATATCAAAAGAATAACGAAGCATCATGGCAGCCGATAGGATGCAGGCAATCGGATTGACCACGTTTTGTCCGGCAATATCCGGTGCTGATCCATGAATCGGTTCATACAGTCCCCTTGTACCATCTCCTAAGGACGAAGATGGAATCATCCCAATCGAACCAGTAATCTCACTGGCTTCATCTGAGAGAATATCTCCAAACATATTTTCTGTAACAATGACGTCAAACTGAGATGGATTTTTGCAGATCTGCATGGCTGCATTGTCGACAAACATGACAGAAGTTTCTACATCCGAATATTCGGGTTTCATTTCTTCAAACACAGCCCGGTACAGTCTTGAAGTATCGAGTACATTGGCCTTATCCACCAGACAGAGTTTCCCTTTTCTTTTCCGCGCTGTTTCAAAGCCGATGCGCAAAATCCGACGAATTTCATTTTCATCATAAGGCATGATATCGACTGCCTGACGAATGCCATTTTCAGTGTTCGTGCTGTGATCTCCAAAATACACACCGCCTGTTAATTCACGGATAATGATAAAATCGATTCCCTGGTCGACAATCTCTTTTTTCAGAGGTGAAGCTTCCGAAAGCTGCGGCCAGATCTTGGCGGGTCTGGCATTTGAATAGAGGTTCATTCCCTTACGCAATTTAAGCAGACCTTTTTCTGGACGCTGCTCTCCCGGTAAGCCTTCCCACTTTGGGCCGCCAATAGCACCAAGTAATACTGAATCACAGGCCAGAGCCTTATCCAGTTCACTTTGCGGAAGCGGTTCACCATAAGTGTCAATGGCATCCCCGCCCATCGCAATAGGAATATATTCAAACTCAACACCACTCTGCTTTGAAATCTGGTTTAAAACTCTCAAAGTCTGTTCAACAATTTCACGGCTTGAGCAGTCTCCGCGAATCACTCCAACCTTTTTTTTCATCTGACTTCTCCTTTGCTTGCAAGATAATTCATCCAGCCGCCTTCTTGGATAATATTCTGGATGAACTCCGGAAAAGCCTGTGCCTGGTATGTTTTGTTTTTCGTTAAGTTCTCAATTCGTCCGGTATCAAAATCTACTACCACTTCATCGCCGGCTTCGATATCTTCAGCCGCTTCTTCACATTCAAGAATTGGCATTCCGATGTTGATCGCATTCCGATAAAAGATCCGGGCAAAGCTTTTTGCAATAATGCAGCTGATATCGCAGGTTTTAATGGCAAGGGGAGCGTGTTCACGGCTGGATCCACAGCCAAAATTCCATCCGCCGACCATGACATCTCCTGGTTTTACGTTCTTAACAAATTCAGTATCAATGTCCTCCATGCAGTGAGCTGCCAGCTCTCTGGCATCTGGAGTATTCAGATAGCGAGCAGGGATGATGACATCCGTATCCACGTTATCTGGATATTTAAAGACAGTTCCTCGTGCTTTTTCCATGTTCTAATCTTCCCTTCTTCACTCCATCACAGTTCGTGGATCTGTAATATAACCATTTAATGCACTTGCAGCCGCTGTATATGGACTGGCCAGATAAACTTCAGAGCTGACATGACCCATACGGCCAACAAAGTTTCGATTGGTTGTGGAAATACAGCGTTCATTATCTGCCAGAATGCCCATATATCCTCCCAGGCATGGACCGCATGTTGGTGTCGATACGACAGCTCCAGCTTCGATAAAACTCATCAGATATCCATTTTCAATGCATTGCTTATAGATTTCCATCGTTGCAGGAATGATGATGCACCGAACTCCATCCTTCACTTTTTTACCATGAAGAATTTCATACGCTGCATCCATATCTTCCATTCGGCCATTTGTACAGCTTCCAATGACAACCTGATCGATCTCAATATGACCTGATTCTGCGGCAGGATGTGTATTTTCCGGAAGATGCGGATAAGAAACGATCGGTTCTAATGAAGAAAGATCCAGATCGATAGTTCTTGCATATTCTGCATCTTCATCTGCACTAAAGATCTTCGGTTCTCTTTGCGATCTTCCTTTCATATATTCAAGAGTGATTTCATCGACTGGGAAGATTCCATTTTTGGCTCCGGCTTCAATGGCCATATTGCAGATACAAAGACGATCATCCATCGATAGGGAGCAAACTCCAGGTCCCATAAATTCAAGAGACTGATAAAGAGCTCCATCCACTCCGATCATTCCGATCAAAGATAAAATGACATCTTTTCCGGAAACTCCCTGATTCAATTTACCCGTCAGATTGACCTTGATGGCTTCTGGAACTTTAAACCAGGCCTGACCGGTAGCCATACCGGCAGCCATATCCGTGGAACCAACTCCAGTTGAAAAAGCTCCCAGTGCCCCATAAGTGCAGGTGTGTGAATCGGCACCGATGATGCAGTCTCCAGCAGTTACCAATCCCTGTTCAGGAAGCAGAGCGTGCTCAATCCCCATCTTTCCAACATCAAAGAAGTTGCTTACAGAATGATGAGAACAGAATTCACGGCAGGTTTTCGATTGCTGAGCGGCTTTAATGTCCTTGTTGGGAACGAAGTGATCTAAAACCACAAAGACCCGATCCTTATCAAAAACAGAATCAAATCCGGCTTTTTCAAATTCTTTAATAGCGACTGGAGTTGTAATATCGTTTCCTAAAACTCCGTCAAGTTTAGCCATGATCAGCTGTCCAGCAGCGACTTCATCCAGTCCGGCATGATCAGCAAGAATTTTTTGTGTCATCGTCATTGGCATAATCAGATTTCCTTTCAAAACGGATTAACGTTTTTCGTCTATTCTTATAACGGTATGTATTAAATAACAACCAATATATGGTCAGCTCATGCTGAGTCAAAACCCAACTTTGGCTTTGACTCAGCACTCTGGTTTCTTAAATTCTGACATCCTTATCAAAACGGTTATTAATTGCGGATACCAGAGCAAGAATTGCACATTGGGTAATATCTTCATGTCTTCCAGCTCCCCAGGTTCGTTTACCGTCCGGCCAGACCAGAGAAACATATCCGATGGCTCTTGAGCTTGAAGTTCCATCGAGCGAATGTTCAGCATAACTTTCCAGGGTATACTGCAGATCAAGTCCTTTTTTAATTGCGTTGTTGACGGCGTTAATTCGTCCATTTCCTTCGGCAAAGAGTTCCTTCTCTTCACCATTGATAAACGCATCAACGACCGCCCTGATTCGCCGTCCCTGAACAAAATGCGCTTCCTTGACTTCAATGACAGGTTTTGTCTTATTGACATATACCCGATCAAAGATTTCCATGATTTCGTCCGGTTTCAGTTCGGCATGATGGCGATCCGATACGTCCTTGACGGTATATCCCAGATTTTCTCTCATTCTTGCAGGCAGGTTATAGCCAAAACGTTTTTCCATGATATATCCAATACCGCCTTTACCGCTTTGAGAATTGACACGGATGACATCCGAATCGTAGGTTCTGCTGATGTCAGTTGGATCTAATGGAATATAAGGAACAGTCCAGTCTTCTGAATTTCTTTCTTCTCTGAATTTCATGCCTTTGGCAATCGCATCCTGATGACTTCCAGAAAAAGCGGCAAAGACTAAGGATCCTGCATATGGATGACGGTCATGAACATGCATTCTTGTCAGTCTTTCATAAACCGCGACGATTTCAGGCATATTGGAAAAATCCAGTTTGGGATCAACCCCATGAGTATACATATTCATCGCTAAGGTAATCGCATCGACGTTTCCTGTTCTTTCCCCATTTCCGAACAGACAGCATTCGACACGCTGAGCTCCAGCCAGCACGGCCAGTTCAGTATCTGCCACTCCAGTTCCTCTATCATTGTGCGGATGAGTACTTAAAATCACCGCATCCCGGTATTTCAGACGATCCGAGCAGTATTCAATCTGGTTTGCATAAATATGCGGCAGGGACATTTCGACAGTCACAGGCAGATTGATGATCATCGGCCGCTCAACGGTAGGCTGCATGACATCTAAAACCGCATTGCATACTTCAATGGCATAATCCGGTTCAGTTCCCGTAAAGGATTCAGGTGAATATTCAAACAGGAAGTTTCCTTCATATTCTTCAGAGAGCTGTTTTACAAGTTTAGCTCCTTCAATGGCAATCTGTTTGATCTCTTCACGGCTCTTTTTAAAGACCTGTTCGCGCTGAGCTGTTGAAGTTGAGTTATAGAAATGAATGACTGCCTTTGGCGCGCCCTGAACAGCTTCAAAGGTACGCCGAATGATGTGATCCCGGCATTGGGTCAGTACCTGAATCGTCACATCTTCAGGGATCATGTTCTGATCAATCAGTGTTCTTAAAAATTCATACTCAGTTTCTGAGGCAGCAGGAAATCCCACTTCGATTTCCTTAAAACCGATGGCCACGAGCATCTGGAAAAATTCAATCTTTTCTTCAAGAGACATGGGAACAATCAAGGCCTGATTGCCATCTCTTAAATCGACAGAACACCAGGCAGGTGCCTGTTCAATATGGTCTTTTTTAACCCAGCGGTATTCATTTTTTTTTGGTGGATAGTAACCAGGATGATACTTTTGAAATTTCATCATAATCTAAGACTCCTTCTCATCATCTGTGTTCTTTCAGAAGTGCTCAGGACAAAAGCGCCGCGAAGATTAAAAAAAAAGCCCCTCTGGTCATCTGACCAAAGAGACGGAATTTTCCGCGGTACCACTCTTCTTGCCGCACTCATCTGCAGCCGCTTCGCACGATCTGACAATCGCTGTTTCTGTAACGGGAAATCCCGGAAAGAACTACTGTATTCACTCTTTCAGCTCGAAGGGGAGTTTCGATACGTATTCCGGACAGCCTTGCATCATCCGGCTGCTTTCTGAACCTGGAAAACGAATCTTTTTTCCTTGTCTGCGCTTTTTAAATGTATGACTATTTTAAAATCGGATAAAAACCTTGTCAATTGATTTATGAAAACAAATGAAAGAACTCCCAAAAAAAAGTAAGCGTCTTTTCAATCATCCAGCTTTATATCTTCATTCCATAAAACAATCAGATCTTATCCTTAATCTATTGATCTTTCTTTATGACCAGATGCTCTTTCAATCTTACTCTTTTCAATATGAAGGCTAAAAGACCTTTCTTTGTTTTTGATTGTTCAAAAAACTTGTACAATAATTCAAAACAAGGAGGACTAAAAATGGTTCTTTCTGATGAAAGCATCAGTGAACAGGAAATAAAGAAAAGCCGCTTTATCACCTATCTTTCAAGGGTTCAAACGGTACAGGAAGCTCGTGATTTCTTTTTGAAAATTCGAAAACTGCATCCGAACTGCACTCATGTCTGCACAGCTTTCAAAGCCGGAAGTCTAAGCGGAAGCAATGACGATGGCGAACCCTCAGGTACGGCCGGCAAGCCCATGCTGAATGTCCTGTTAAATTGTGAGGCTGATCAGATTGCCGCTGCAGTCGTGCGCTATTTTGGAGGGGCTCTGCTAGGAAAGGGCGGTCTGGTTCGTGCTTACTCATCGAGCGTTTCTCAGGCGCTCGAAGAAGCAAAAAACGAAGGTCTGTTTGTTGAACTGGTCGATATGAACTGCTATCAGATCCGGTTTGATTACTCCCTGACTGGCAAGGTCGATCATTTTCTATCCAGTCATGAAGCAATGATTCTCAACCGGGATTATGGTGAAAAAGCAACCCTGGATATTGCCTGCAGCTTTAATCCGACAAGCTCCTTAATGGCTCTGGGCTCAGGTCAGATTGAAATTTATAACACTGGAACGATGCAGGTCAAGTCTGCCTGCGCAAATGGAAGCGAGTAAAATGATCATGAATTTATGACATTTTTCCGACTTAAGAAACAACAGTATCAATTCACATATTTAAAATATTTTTTATCGTCAAGTATCCTGTAGGTTTTAGATCATTAAGCAATAATGATGATTCTAAGGTTTCATTTATAGAGAAGAAACCAGGGAGGGATCGTATATGATGTATTATCTGTTAATGTTTGCGGTATTTTTGCTAGTCATGCAGTTTGCATTTGCATTGTTACCGCTCGTGCTGCCAGTTATATTGATTTTCTGGCTGTTCTCCATCTTTAAAAAACCAAACATTCGCGTTTATACGCATACTTATACTTTCGATTCACAGTCGAAGAACAGCCCATTTCAGGGACCTTCAGGCACTCATTTCAATGAGCTGCCCAGAAGAAAACCTCTTGAAGACAGCCTTGATGCTGAATATACTGAAGTTCCTGAATACGATATCAACAAAAACGAAGACTAAAAAAGATGACCTGAATCATGCACAATGCCTCGTTCAGGTCAGGCAAAGGTGATTCAAGTGATTTTATCTGAATGTATTTCAAAAGAACAGGAAGTTTATCAGTTCCTTCAGTCGTGTGTAAACCCGCTGACTCCATCTCAGGCTCAAGCCTTTATGGATTACTCATTCAATCCGGAAAGCATGTTCTGCTATGTGCTCAACAATGAATTTCAGGCGCTTTTACAGACCTATCGAAGAACACTGATCTTTTCAGGAAGAAAGACTTCTGTGTATATTATTGCCCGTGGTTTTTATAAAAAAGGCTGTAAGTCAAAGCTGGATGAATTGATTGAGGCGGCCATCGCTACCGCCAGCAAATCTTCACTGTTTATTCTGGCTGATACCAGAGAGCCATCCCTTTATCGACGACTTGGTTTTGGTAAAGTCAGCACCCAGGTTGAAAGCGAAATGATCGAAGTTTACGCTCTGCAGACTGATTCTCAAAAAATCCGTCTCTGGGATCGCGAAGAAGATCTTTATCCCCTTTATCTTCAGTTCATGTCATTCTTTGATGGAAGTATCCGTCTTTCTGAACAGGAATTTATGGATTGTCTTGAAGCCCGCAGCGATTTCGGTGATAAGATTTATATTTGCGGAGAACCTGGAAACGTGAAAGCTATGGCGATTGCCTCTCCTCATCCAGAAGGCATTCTGCTTTCAACACTGATCTATTCAGATCCAGGTGGGCTGCTCGAACTGCTTCGTTATTTTGATTCTTTATACGATGTAGTCAGGCTTCGCTATTCCAAAGCAGAGAATCTGGATGCTCTGGCTGATCTGGAAGTTTTTCCGCAGAGCTCACTCATGATGAAGATTTGTGATCTGGCCGCTCTCAACCGATGGCAGAATACCAATGCGGAAACCTTCGAAGATGTTTTTAAACAGCTTCAGGCTCCGCAATGGAATTACCTTTACTAAACGCCATCCTGCTTTAAGGCTAAATTTAAAATTCAACGTCACTATTTTACGTCTGCAGATGCTGCTCTGCAGACGCTTTTTATTTGCCTTTAAAAACGGTGAAAAAGGCAAACTGATTTATCTGGGTGCAGGTGACACCGGCAATTATCAATTTTACGTACATATAAGATTTAGTGGTTAGCCGGAAATAAATATCATCCCTGTTCTGACTGGTTCATTTACTCTGTCTGCTGGAATCAAAACATATCCAAGTTTAAATCATTTTCTAATGAAAAAGCAGTTGTTCGATCAGACCAGGAAGCTGTTTTTACGTCAATCGGACTTCTGAAAATACGTTTTTTTAAATCTTTAATCCACAGTTCATTTTGAAAAAAAATTTTTTGATTATAGGCTGTAATACTTTACTGAAGCGACAGTCTCACAATGAATTTTTAAGTGCTTTTGCGCTCGGGAAAAATCTCATACTGAATTGAATCCAGTCGATTGGATATCTTTAGCTGATTGTGAAAAGAGAATTTATAACAGGATGATAAATTTAATTTTTACAATTGCGTAATCGTAATTTGTCACTTTCTTTTGTTATGGTTTCTCTATCCATTTTTATCCGATAAAATGAGAGGAGAAAAACAGTTTGAAATATTCAAGTAAACTCAGTCCAGATCAGGCAGCTAAAAATTTTCTTTTGCAGGATTCCGTTTATGCAAAGATTGTCAGAGTAAAATGCTTCAATGATAAAAAAGATGTGATGATCGAACGAGTAACTGAAATGGATCCCAATGCTCCACAGCTTCGAATCGATAAAGAGGATGAGCTTGTCTTGCGCGAAACCCGCAGAGATCTGATCAAAAAGGTGGTCATCAATGAAAAGGATGGCTGCTCGTCCATGATCGTTGGCTTAGAACCGCAGACTTATAATTCGCCAGATATGGTATTTCGGGTGGCCGGTTATGACTTTGCCATTTATCAGAGGCTGGTGCGAAATTTAGAATATAAAAATCGAGACCAGCCAG
>Ga0209694_1002730_pt1 | contig 13612 bp, 8 predicted proteins | sample GluameincwithD2O_FD_187499 | JGI IMG/M metagenome (GOLD analysis project Ga0209694, IMG submission 187499) | Mouse cecum microbial communities from Vienna, Austria - Glucosamine amended microcosms incubated with D2O (SPAdes) (version 2) | ecosystem: Host-associated > Mammals > Digestive system >...
CTCCAATAAATTCCGGAGCTGATTTCCAAACAATCCGTAAAGATTGTCTCCTGCATAAGAAACCAATATATTTCCCCCGATAAATAAAAATAACAAAATTAGCACCGGAAAAAACAAGAACCACCAGAATTTACGACTAAACAAGAGTTCAAAAGCCTTCCCATACGCCCGGATTCCCAGAAAAAATCCCATAATACAATTGTTTTAAATGTAACAACACGTAATCAAAATTGTTCCCAAAGATAATTTTTTTCAGGCAGTTCATAATCTTTATCTACACTACTTTATAGATTTTTTCCATGATTTTTCCGGCGTTTTTTATACTTTTGTGAACATTTGTGCAAAATCAGCAAGACGATTTTTTCATAAATACTAAAATTTAAACAAACGATTAAAGGATTTATATCATGCAACCATTAACAGCTATCTCGCCGATAGACGGCAGATACCGGGATAAAGTTGAAAACCTGGCAAATTATTTCTCTGAAAGTGCCCTCATCCGCTACCGGGTAACTGTCGAAGTAGAATATTTTATTTCTCTGTGCGAAATACCGTTACCGCAACTTAGCGGATTTAATCACGGGCTATTTGAACAACTCCGGGAAATTTACCGGAATTTTACCGTCGAAGATGCCCAAAAAATCAAAGACATTGAAAAAATCACCAATCACGATGTAAAAGCCGTTGAATATTTTATCAAAGAAAAATTTGATGCCCTGAACCTTTACAATTATAAAGAATTTATTCACTTCGGCCTGACATCACAGGACATCAATAACACGGCAGTTCCCTGTTCTTTCCGGGATGCCGTACACGATGTATATTATCCCGTAATTGACGAATTAATTGCCAAACTGGAAGAATTGGCCGAAGAATGGAAAGAAGTTCCTATGTTGGCAAAAACTCACGGACAACCAGCCTCACCGACACGCCTGGGAAAAGAAATCAAAGTGTTCACCTATCGTCTGACCCGTCAACTGGAATTGTTGAAGAAAGTAGCCATCTCAGGTAAATTTGGCGGCGCAACCGGAAATTTCAACGCACATAATATTGCTTTTCCGGAAATTGACTGGGCAGAATTCGGAAATAAATTCCTGAACGAAAAACTGAGCATTGAACGTGAAAGCTATACTACTCAAATTTCTAATTATGATAACTTTGCCGCCTTATTTGACAATCTGCGGCGAATCAACAACATTATTATTGACCTGGACCGGGATTTCTGGACATACATTTCCATGACCTACTTCAAACAAAAAATCAAGGCCGGAGAAGTCGGTTCATCGGCAATGCCCCATAAAGTAAATCCTATTGATTTTGAAAACTCAGAAGGAAACCTGGGAATTGCCAATGCAATATTTGAGCATTTAAGTGATAAATTACCAATATCCCGTTTACAACGGGACTTGACAGACTCTACCGTATTACGGAATATCGGAGTCCCGCTGGCACATACAATTATTGCCGTTAAATCAACCTTAAAAGGTCTCAACAAACTGATTATTAATCAAGAATCCATAGAAAAAGACCTGGATAAAAACTGGGCAGTTGTTGCCGAAGCCATCCAGACTGTTTTACGTCGCGAAGGATATCCCAATCCCTACGAAGCACTGAAAGCACTCACCCGTACCAACAACAAAATAACACAGGAATCCATAGCCGAATTCATTGATACTTTGGAAATTTCTGATGGTTTAAAACAACAATTAAAACAAATTACACCGTCTAACTATACGGGCATCTGAGACTTGGTATCAAAATGACAGGGACAGAGCAACAAAAGCCTGTCTTTGTCATTTGTTACTTCATAAACTTAACATTACTTTATGCACGACCTTATCACTATCCTCCGAAGATTTATTCCTCCCTATAAATCCCGGGTTGTTAAAAGTATTATTTACAATATTTTACACGCATTATTCGGAAGTCTCTCCATTGCAATGCTGATTCCCATACTGAAAATCATATTCAATGACCAGGAAGAAGTGACTGAGTTAGTCCCCTTTCACCCGGACCTCACAACCCTGTCTCAAATTTTTAACTATTATGTTACAGCCATTAAAATAACCTATGGTCCTTCCGGAACTTTAATTTTAATTGGTTGTTTTGCTGTCTTTACCACCGGACTGAAAACAGGATTTGCCTATCTGGGAGCTTACGAATTAATTTATATCCGCAATGGAGTTGTCAGAGATATCCGGAAAAACATATATGCCAAAATACTATCCCTACCCCTGCCTTTCTTTTCTGAAGAACGCAAAGGAGATATCATATCACGGATGACAGGCGACGTACAGGAAGTCGAAGGGTCAGTGATGAGTTCCCTGGATATGCTTTTTCAAAGCCCGATTCTGATTATGGTATACCTGGGAGCTATGCTTTATATGAGTTGGGAACTCACTTTATTTGTATTCGTATTATTGCCCTTAATGGGACTACTCATCGGAAAAGTTGGAAAAAATTTAAAACGGCATTCCTGGGAAGGACAAACTAAAATGGGAGAAATTCTGGCCTTGATGGAAGAAACACTGTCCGGTCTACGGATTATAAAAGCTTTCAATGCCGAAAAAAGAATGAAACAAAAATTTTCAGACGAAAATGAAGCTTACCGCCGGATACAGAATCGTTTAATGCGACGCCGTTCTCTCGCCCACCCGATGAGCGAATTTTTGGGAACCATTGTTATCGTCATTATCCTCTGGTTCGGAGGGACACTGGTACTCAACCATACCAGTTCCTTGTCAGCAGCAGCATTCATTTCGTACATCGCAATGTTTTATTCCATCATAAATCCGGCCAAAAATCTGACAAATGCATATTACAGCGTCCAAAAAGGCCTGGCAGCCATGGAGCGCATTGATGTCATACTTTATGCCGAATCTTCTGTCAAAGAATCGGAAAATCCCCAAAAAATAAATGACTTCCAACAGGACATCACTTACAAAAATGTTTCTTTTTCCTACAATGACAACAAACAGGTTCTGAAAAACATCAACCTCAGGATCCCAAAAGGAAAAACCATTGCTTTGGTCGGACAATCCGGTTCCGGCAAAAGTACCTTTGTCGACTTATTACCCCGTTTTTATGACGTGAATCAAGGAGAAATTACGATTGACGGTATTAATATCAGAAACCTGCCATTCTATAATCTGCGGGAATTGATGGGAAATGTCAACCAGGACCCCATTTTGTTTAACGATACTATCTACAACAACATTGCATTTGGAGTTGAAAATGCAACCCGGGAAGAAGTTGAAAATGCTGCCCGTATTGCAAATGCCCATGAATTTATTATCCAAACTGAAAATGGCTATGACACCATTATCGGAGACCGGGGAGGAAAACTCAGCGGAGGCCAGCGGCAACGCCTGAGCATTGCCCGGGCAGTCCTGAAAAACCCTCCGGTCATGATCCTGGACGAAGCAACTTCTGCCCTCGACACAGAGTCGGAAAAACTCGTACAGGAGGCTTTGGATAATTTGATGAAAAACCGGACCTCTATTGTAATCGCCCACCGGCTCTCCACCATTAAAAATGCGGACTTAATCTGTGTATTTCATGAAGGAGAAATTGCTGAACAGGGTACACACGAGGAATTATTGGCACTCAACGGCATTTATACAAAACTTTATTACATGCAGAATTTTTGATATGATACCGGAAGAAGGAAAATTATTGGGCAAAAAAGTAGATTATCCGAAAAGCTATTGCCCGGAAATTCTAGTAGCCGTACCGCGTTCTCAAAACCGGGAAACTTACGGAATATTCCGGGCAGAGGAATTATTCTGCGGCTGGGATTGCTGGCATTGTTATGAATGCAGTTTTTTGTTGGACAACGGTATGCCAGTCATTGGTATTTTAAAAATAGTATACCCATCAAATAGCTTATATATTGTTGAAAGTAAATCCCTGAAATTGTATTTGGGCTCATTCAACATGCTCTCATTGGGCCAAGACAAAACTACAGGTATTTCCAATTACACCCGCCGGATAGAAGAAGACCTTAGTCAATTGCTATCTGTCCGCGTAAATGTATGTTTTTACTCGGATTTCCCGTCAGAAATGCCATTTGATTTCAATGAATACAGAATTCTGGAAGACTCTGTTCAACCGGATTCAATCTCATTTTCCGTCTATCAGGAACAGCCGGCCTGGCTGGAAGAAAACATTTCCAGGTCAGCCGGCGAAATAAAAGTATGCAGCCGCCTGCTCAAAAGCAATTGCAAAATCACCGGGCAACCGGACTGGGGCACCCTTTATATCCGGCTGAAAGGCCAAACACTTCCTGACAAACAGGCATTACTGAAATACATCATTTCTCTACGGAATGAGAATCATTTTCACGAAGAAATCTGCGAAATGACCTATAAACGTCTCTCCGACCTGTTTCAACCTGAAATATTGATGACCAGTTGTTTATATACCCGCCGTGGCGGAATTGACATATGTCCCGTTCGTGCCAACAAACCCGAATTTTTACCCCAATATTTACCGCAAGCCCGGATTTTAACAAAACGTAGCTTCCGGCAATAAAAAAACTGTCCGAAAAATTCTTTTCCGGACAGTTTTTATATAATTACCAGAGGGCATCTTCTCCACCTGCTTTCATTCCCACTCAATTGTTGCTGGTGGTTTTGAGCTGATATCATATACTACACGGTTTATCCCCCTCACGTTATTTATTATCCGGTTAGATACTCTGGCCAGAAATTCATAAGGCAAATGGCACCAGTCGGCAGTCATTCCGTCAGTAGATTCCACAGCACGAAGTGCCACTACACTCTCATAAGTCCTCTCATCTCCCATAACTCCAACGCTTTGTACAGGCAAAAGAATAACTCCGGCCTGCCAAACCTGATTATATAAACCTTCTTCCTGAAGCATGGAAATAAAAATATCATCAGCCTCTTGTAACAAACACACTTTTTCCGCAGTAATCTCCCCTAAAATACGTATAGCTAAACCGGGTCCCGGAAAAGGATGCCTTTGCAAAAATTTATCAGCCAGTCCCAAACTTTTACCCACCCGGCGAACTTCATCCTTAAACAACAAACGAAGTGGTTCCACCAACTTCAATTTCATATAATCCGGTAATCCCCCCACATTATGATGGGACTTAATCGTTTGGGAAGGTCCGTTCACAGAAAGCGATTCTATCACATCAGGATAAATAGTTCCCTGACCTAACCATTTTGCATCTTTTATCTTGGAAGCCTCTTTATCAAATACGTCAATAAAGGTACTACCTATTATTTTCCTTTTCTTCTCAGGTTCTGTCACTCCTTTCAAACGTTCCAGAAATAAATCACCGGACTCGGCCCCAACCACATTCAATCCTAATTCCTGATAATTTTCCAATACATTTTTATACTCATTTTTCCGAAGTAACCCGTTATCCACAAAAATACAAGTCAGATTTTTTCCAATAGCACGATGCAATAACATAGCTGCAACTGTAGAATCGACCCCACCGGATAACCCCAGAACCACACGGTCATCCCCCAATTGCTGTTTCAACCCGGCAACAGTTGTTTCAACAAATGAATCGGGCGTCCAGTTTTGACTGCAACCACAAATCCCTACCACAAAATTTTTCAACAACTCTTTACCTTCGGTACTATGATATACTTCCGGATGGAACTGAATACCGTAAGTCACTTCATTGTCCACCTTAAAAGCAGCATTTTTCACATCTGCCGTACTGGCAATGACCCGACAATTTTCCGGCAATCTTTCTATTGTATCTCCATGGGACATCCATACTTGCGAATTATCACTAATTCTCTGAAACAACACACTTTGCCGTTCTACAAAAGCAAGGTTGGCACGTCCGTATTCACGCTTATTGGAAGCTTTCACTTCTCCCCCAAAATTATGAGCCAGATACTGTGCTCCAAAACACACCCCCAACAAAGGCAAATGTCCCTTTATAGAAGACAAATCGGGTCGCGGTGCTTTCTCATCTCTCACCGAAAAAGGACTCCCGGAAAGTATCACTCCTTTTACTGAAGCATCAAGAGCCGGGTAATGATTGTAAGGATAAATCTCACAATATACATTTAATTCCCTCACCCTTCTCGCAATCAATTGAGTATACTGCGAACCGAAGTCCAATATCAAAATTTTTTCCTGCATTTTATATGTTTTGATTTAGCTGCAAAGATAAGTTTTTCTGATAAAAATCTAAGGAAGCAGGCAGAAATAATATACCTTATCCACACATGACAAAAATTTTCTATGGCTCATCAATAATCAACTCTCTAAGAAATTTCCCGGTTTCCGATTCTCTTATTTCAACCAACTCTTCCGGAGTCCCCTGAGCCACAATTCGTCCTCCCTCTTTCCCTCCTCCGGGACCCATGTCTATCAGGTAATCAGCAACCTTAATCACATCCAGATTATGTTCTATAACAATTACAGTATTCCCTTTATTTACCAATTTCTGTATCACCTCCAACATGATATTTATATCTTCAAAATGCAAACCCGTTGTCGGTTCATCCAAAATATATAAAGTCTTTCCCGTATCTTTTTTTGCCAGTTCTGTAGCCAGCTTAATCCGCTGTGATTCTCCCCCGCTGAGAGTTGTACACTGTTGCCCTAATTTTACATAACCAAGGCCAACATCCTGTAACATTTTCAATTTCTGCTGCAGATAAGATACATTTTCAAAAAATTCCACAGCCTGATTAATAGTCATATTCAATACATCCCCGATCGATTTGCCACGATACCTGACTTCAAGGGTTTCTTTATTGTACCGCTTTCCGTCACAAGCTTCACAATGTACATAAACATCAGGCAGAAAATTCATTTCTATCGTCTTAACCCCGGCTCCTTTGCATTCTTCACAGCGTCCTCCTGCTACATTAAAAGAGAACCGTCCGGCACCATACCCCCGGATTTGAGCTTCCGGAAGTTTTTCAAATATTTTACGGATATCCGTAAAAATTCCGGTATAAGTGGCCGGATTCGAACGCGGAGTACGGCCCAAAGGACTTTGGTCCACCACAACCACTTTATCAATATGTTCAACTCCTTCAAGTGTTGTATAAGCCAAAGGAGTTGTTACTGCCCGGTAAAATTTATTAGCCAATATCGGATGCAATGTACCATTAATCAATGAAGATTTTCCACTTCCACTAACCCCTGTTACACACACCAACATACCTAAAGGAATAGATACATCCACACCCTTCAGATTATTTCCAGTACAACCTCTCAAAGTCAGAAATTTTCCACTGCCTTTCCGCCGGAATTCAGGTATTTTTATTTTTCTGGTACCATTCAAATACTGTGCAGTAAGACTACTACTTTGTTTTATATCCTCAATCGTACCGATAGCCGTCACCTCCCCACCCTGACGCCCGGCCTTTGGTCCCATATCAACAATATAATCCGCATTTTCCATCATTTCCTGGTCATGCTCCACCACAATGACAGAATTTCCGTTATCCCGTAATTGTTTCAAAGAATGAATCAGACGCCGGTTGTCTTTCTGGTGCAAACCTATACTGGGTTCATCAAGAATGTACAATACATTGACCAATTGTGAACCTATCTGGGTAGCCAAACGGATTCGTTGCGACTCACCTCCCGAAAGAGTCATCGACTGACGATTCAAAGAAAGATACTCCAATCCCACATCCAACAGAAATTTCAGCCGTGTCCGAATCTCCTTAAAAATCTCCCCCGCAATCTGACGTTGTTTTTCTTCCAATTGAGACTCCGTTCGGCAAACCCACTCATACAAATCACTCAATTCCATCGTTGCCAACTCAGAAATATTTTTTCCGGCAATACGGAAACTCAAAGCTTCTTTGTTCAGACGCTGACCTTTACACACATCACATTCCACCACCGAAATAAATTGCTCAGCCCATTTGTTGGCCTTCTTGGAGGTAGTATTCTCTTCCTGAATGGTCACATATTTGATAATTCCCTCAAAATTATACAAAGAATTGGAAGATACTCCTAAAGCACTGTTCTCCAAACGAATCTGACCCGGATAACCATATAATACATCTGTCAATGCTTCTTCAGACAAATCCTTAATGGGAGTATGCAATTCAAAACCGTGCTTTTTCAAGACTGTCTCAATCTGCCAGAATAAAATGCTATTTTTATATTTTCCCAAAGGTTCTATACCTCCCTCATAAATAGACAACGCATTATCGGGAATGATTTTGTCTAAATCCACTGCCGTTACACACCCCAATCCTTTACATTTCGGACAAGCTCCGTGGGGCGAATTGAATGAAAAAGAATGCGGAGCCGGATCACGGTAAGATATACCCGTGTCCGGACACATCAGGTGACGACTGTAATATTTCACCTCCTCGTTTCCCATCGACTTCACCATCATTACCCCCTTCCCGACCTTCATAGCTGTCGCTACCGAACTTTTCAATCGCTTCATATCAACCTCCTCCACAACCATCTTATCAATAACCACTTCTATATCATGGATTTTATAACGGTCTACACTCATTCCCAGACTAATCTCCCTGATTTCCCCGTCTACCCGGGCATAAATAAACCCTTTCTTACGCATACCTTCAAAAAGGTCTTTATAATGCCCCTTACGCCCTTTTACCATAGGAGCCAGAAGATATATCTTCTCACCAATAAAATTCTTCAGAATCAAATCCAGAATCTGCTCATCCGTGTACTTTACCATCCGGCTACCGGAAATATACGAATAAGCTTCTCCGGCACGGGCATATAACAAACGTAAAAAGTCATATACTTCAGTTGTTGTTCCAACCGTCGAACGCGGATTTTTATTGGTAGTTTTCTGTTCAATAGAAATCACCGGACTCAAACCGGTAATCTTATCAACATCAGGACGTTCCATTCCCCCCAGAAATTGTCTTGCGTAAGCAGAAAAAGTCTCCATATACCGCCGTTGTCCCTCAGCATAAATCGTATCAAAAGCTAAAGAGGATTTACCACTGCCACTAAGCCCTGTTATCACAATCAGGCTGTTCCGCGGAATAGTCAAATCTATATTCTTAAGATTATGCTCACGCGCACCATAAATGGCTATCTGCTCTTTTTCATCCTGTATTCCCTGCATTTTTTTCTACTCCCTAATAATTAACTTACAAAAATAAGGGAAATATGTCAAACAGAAAAATGAAAGACTAAAATCTATTCACTAAAAGTAAAGGTATGTTTATCCAAAAAAAGTTCCCGGAAATACCCATTTATTGTACAATAAAGTCTTTCCACCGTCCGGGTTGGATCGGCTGCATAAATTTTACCTTTTTCCATTCCGAAATCTATAATATATAATCCGGCAGTCTGAATGTCCACTTTATTTTTATCCGGCAATATAAACCCACCGGGACGGTAAGCCACAACATAACATTTCCCTCCCACTAATACGACTTGCATATCGCGATCATTCCGAACCACTTTTACCTGTCGTAAATCATATTTCAAAACCTCTTCTTTTGTCCGGGCGGGCAATATCAAATATTGATAGGCCGAAGGAATCCCGCCCCGATGTTTAATATATAAGGCTGTCACTTCCTGTTGTTGAAGTTGTGGTTTATACATTCCCATAACATCGCTCCATTTTCCGCAACGATTCTCAACTTTAGCTATGCAAGTGTCACCTTGCAGGACAATATACCCGGTATTTCTGTGAAAAAAACGAACCGACTGTCCTGCAATAGAGAATTCACGCTTAATAGCCTGCCATTTCCTTTTTTTTTCCACCAGCAAATCTCCGGATTTTAAAGCTTGCTCCACAGATGTTGTAAGCTCTCCCTCATTTGCAAAAAGCTCACTTCCCAAACACAATACACCATTTTCTGTAAAAACCCACGCCTTGTGTGCATATATCCCATCCCGGTTCAGCTCCATAGCAGTAACACCTGACGTGCCATCCGATATTCCACCGACAAAATCGCTCTGATTCCGGGAACGTGGACCATAACGGACTGGTATCGGAGCAACAGACTCTATACACGTGATTCCCGGTATTTTACGCCAATCCCAGAATGGAAAAATATTCCGGTAAGGATTCCCGTCTGTGTAAATATATAAAGCTCCGTCACCAAGATAATATCCCAATTTGTTATCTTCATTAACCAACTCAGTCCCTATCACCCTTCTGGAAGCCATCTTTACCGAAGCCATCCATTGAGAAGTCCGGTGAATAGTTTCATCCGAATCTGAAAAAACTTTATTTCCCACCCATAAATTATTCCCCATGGGTTCTAAAAAATTATACCGGACAAACTCCCTGATTTCCTCTGCCTGTTCCGAAGTACATCCCTGCATCAAAGAAAAAACAGAAAAAAGCAAAGTATAGGCTTTATGAATATCGGCATAATGGAACAATTGCCGGTTCAGCCCATTGACATCCATAAAACCGCGCCAGATAAACCATTGATATCCTTCCTTGAAAAAAGAAAACAAATCATTCTGTTGCCCGGAAGAAAAAGCCAGCGGAGTCTTCGCAAACAATTCAACATACATACACATATTCGACAAAAACGAAAGCCCGTAATTTCCCATTTGTTGCTGGGGACCATGCTGGTGAAAACTCCAGTCACTCTTTATACCTTCCGGTTTTCCCAATACAATTTCCGAAACAATGGTATCCCGTGCTGCCTCTACCAAAGCATAATCCTCCTCCAACAATCCCCGGATCAGCACATTTCCTGCCAACCACACTTTATTCTGACCAGTCATCCCAAACCGGGAATATTTCATTTCCCGGATAGCATACATTTTCTCATCCGCACTCAATTCATCCTCCAACAACAGAAAAGCCGTACCCAAAGTCTTGGGAACCCCGATCTGATTATACCACCAGTTTAAACAAGAAAAATCCCGGTGAAACCAAAAAGCCAAGGAACAATGAATAGTTCTGAGCAAACTATCAGTTAACCGCTCCGGATAAAAAACACGCGATTCGTAATAATATCTGGCTAATTTCAAAATACGTTCTGTATGTTTTTTAGGTTCCCACCCCGACCGTTTTTTATCCTGATAATCAATATCCGGCCAGGCCCCATTGGGTCCTAAGGTGCTGACCAACAATTCAATTTCTTCTGTTGTTACAGGAAAACGCTGGTAAAGTTCCACAATGTTCTGATCAGAAACTTCCCGCTCCACCGGAATTTTTGCCAACAAATTCAGATAAGCACTCCTTTCTTCATCCGAGGAAACCAAAAAACGAAGATAATTTTCTTTAATCTGCTTCAAACATGCCCGCCTTGCCGTGCTCTCCCCGGCATATATAATTCTGAAAACAAACAAACACGCCAAAAACAAACACACCTTTTTTCTCATGACAAATTTAAACGATAATTATATCAAAAAGCAGAATACCTACCTGCAAAGGTAGGTGAAAAAAAAGAAAAAGGGAGGCATTTTCGGTATATCTTTAACTCGGAAAATGGAGGGATTAATGAAAAGATGTTATATGTGCGTGCGTCTGTGTGTGGTGTATATGTGCGTGGTGTATTATTCCCGTAGAACACTTTCCAGATATTTAAAGAACTTATCCGCAAATCAGCTTGTTAATAAACTTCCCCTCCCCCGTGGTGTGTGCTAAATAATCTTAATCTAAATAACAGCTAAAATAAAATCATAAATCCAATCATTCATATATGCACTATTTTACGCAAAGAAAAAAAGAAGGTTTCAAAAAATTCATAGATACCAAACTATATTTATGAGTTTACATATTAAAAACACAAAATATTCTTTATTAAAAACGATGACGATTGAAAGAAGAACTGTATATTTGCAAACGATTTAAAAATAAAATAATCTGAAATGTTTCAGATTACAAGTTAATTCATAGAAATATTTCCAATATGGAAGTTGATAATATATTTGCTCAGATAACCAAAGCAAGCGAAGAAGAACAATTTAATTTAATATTCAAATCTCCGAACTGCAGGATAGACCGTATTATATCAGCCGGACACAGTTCGCCAAAAGGATTTTGGTACGACCAGGAAAATGACGAATTTATTATGCTGCTTCAAGGAGAAGCCATCCTGGAATTTGAAGACCGTATGGTAAATCTGAAAGCCGGAGACTATATGCATATTCCTAAAAACTGTAAACACCGGGTAGAAAAAACCAGTATTGATCCGGTATGCATTTGGCTTTGTGTATTTGATATAGATTAGCTTTAATTCTCTCCTTTCAGGTTTGGCAAACTGATATGGTATTTTACTGCAAGTATCCGGGCAACAATTACAGAAACAGCCGCAATAATCTGAGCCAATATCGGCCCCATTTGACAATGGATACAGATATAGTATACTAAACCGCCAAAAACACAAGCCAAGGCATAAATTTCTTTCCTGAAAATCAAAGGGACCTCATTAATCAAAGTGTCCCGCAATACTCCGCCCGCAGCACCTGTCAAAGTCCCCATAATAATCCCAACCCACATCGGATATCCATGAGTAATACTTTTTTCAATACCTACTACAGCAAAAAGTCCTAAACCTATAGCGTCAAAAATAAAAAAAGTATTGTTTAAACGAATGACATATTTCCCAAATAAAATAACAAATCCCAGAGCTGCAGCTGTCACCACCAAATAAGAAGACTGCAACATCCAAAACGGAGTCACATCCAATAACAAATCCCTGATCGTTCCCCCACCAACGGCCGTTACAAATCCTACCACATAAGCACCAAACCAGTCAAACTGCTTAGCAGATGCTAAACGAATACCACTAATCGCAAAAGCAAAAGTACCAATATAATCTATTATTGTCAGAAAATCCATCGTCTATCTTTTTTTTTCAGCGCGCAAAAATATAAAATTAAAATTAACTTTATATTTTTTTATAATCCTTTTTAATAAGATTAATTCAATCATTACCCTGTATTCGTTTCAATTCTATATAGTTCAATTAATAGCGGATTTAAAAAGAAAATGTTATTCGAGCGTCAAATATTTCAATTCTACTATAGTTCAATTAATAGAAGACTTTGTGTGTTATTTACAGAATCAAAATCTAAATTTCAATTCTACTATAGTTCAATTAATAGCAAATTTTAAAATTTCAGTGTGTGTGTATTAATCGGATTTCAATTCTACTATAGTTCAATTAATAGGGGCCAAACAGACGAAAGCACTTGAGAATATGCTTCATTTCAATTCTACTATAGTTCAATTAATAGTTGTTATCGTCGTCTTACTAATGCTGCTTTAGAGGTATTTCAATTCTACTATAGTTCAATTAATAGGGGACAAGTCAAAGGATTATAATCCATTACCAATAAATTTCAATTCTACTATAGTTCAATTAATAGAAAGAACTTCTTGAAGAAGATTGTTCGCTTGATTCAATTTCAATTCTACTATAGTTCAATTAATAGCGTTGAACTAATAGAAAAATAAGGTTCTTCAAACTATTTCAATTCTACTATAGTTCAATTAATAGTTTGAGATTATTTTTCTGGTCACTAACAGAAGTATAATTTCAATTCTACTATAGTTCAATTAATAGGGTCTGCTGATCTACAACAGACAAGGAAGGAACATTATTTCAATTCTACTATAGTTCAATTAATAGGCTATTGTTAAGTCTCAAGAAAAAAATGATTGATTAATTTCAATTCT
>Ga0209694_1002738_pt1 | contig 13565 bp, 10 predicted proteins | sample GluameincwithD2O_FD_187499 | JGI IMG/M metagenome (GOLD analysis project Ga0209694, IMG submission 187499) | Mouse cecum microbial communities from Vienna, Austria - Glucosamine amended microcosms incubated with D2O (SPAdes) (version 2) | ecosystem: Host-associated > Mammals > Digestive system >...
CCAGTTCGGCCGCCTGGGCTACCGGACCCTGGCCTACCATAATTATATTTACACCTATTACGACCGGGATCAGTCCTTCCCCAATATGGGCTACGACTACTACGCCCTGGGCCAGGGGCTGGAGCTGGAGGAGATCTGGCCCCCCTCCGACCTGGAGATGATGGAGGAGATTGTCCCCCGGTTTGTGAATGAGGACCATTTTATGGTCTACTGCCTCACCGTAAGCGGACACCTGAATTACGGCTACCAGGAGAACGCGATGGCCCGGCGGCACTGGAGTCTGGTGGAGGACCTGCCCTACTCCGAGCGGGTAAAGGGCTATCTGGCCTGCCAGGTGGAGCTGGAGCTGGCGGTGCGCAGTCTGGTGGACCAGCTGGCGGCGGCGGGGAAGCTGGAGGATACGGTAATCGTGCTGTCCGGAGATCATTACCCCTACGGACTCACCGACGAAGAGTACAGCGAGCTGCTGGGCCATCCGGTGGACCCGGTGTTTGAGATCTATGAAAACACCCTCATTGTGTGGAACAGTCAGATGGGCAAGCCGGTGGACATTGACAAATACTGCTCCAGTCTGGACATCATGCCCACACTGGCGAATCTGTTCGGGCTGCCCTACGACTCGCGTCTGCTGGCCGGCCGGGACATCCTGTCCGACGCGGCGGGGCTCGTCATTTTCTCCAACTACAGCTTCATCACCGAGCGGGGCCGGTACGACTCCACCATGGACCTGTTCGAGAGCTGGGACGGCTCGCTGCCGGAGGAGGGGTATTTGGTCCAGGCTCTGGCGGAGGTCCAGAACCGGGTGGCCTATTCCGTGGGCATTCTGGACCACGACTACTATCGGAAGGTGCTGAAATGATACGAAGGGCGCGGAGCGCAGATGTGCCGGAGCTTGCGCGGCTCTGGCTGGAGGCCAATCTCCAGGCCCACGGCTTCATCCCCGCCCAATACTGGCGGGACCATTTGGAGGAGATGGCAAACCTGCTGGGCGAATCAGAGGTGTACCTCTTGGAAGGGGAGAACGGACCGGCCGCCGGTTTTGTGGGACTTCAGGAGGAGTTTATTGCGGGAATTTTCGTCCGGCAGGAGGTCCGGTCCAAGGGGATTGGGAAGCAACTGCTGGATTTTGCGAAAGGGCGCAAGAACCGGCTGCGCCTCCACGTTTACCAGAAAAATGCGCCTGCCGTCCGCTTTTACCGGAGGGAGGGCTTCGTGACGCAGCGCGCCTGCCGGGATGCAGCCACCGGTGAGCCGGAATACGAAATGCTGTGGACGGCAATTTGCAAAAAGGAGTATATTTGAAATGAAATTTGATGAAAATGCACTCCAATGGACCCGGGAGCCAGGAGAATACGCCATCGGGCCGGACCGGATCGAAATCACCACCCTGCCCCGGACGGATTTGTGGCAGAGGACCTACTACCATTTTCAAAATGACAACGCCCCGGTGCTCCAGATGGAGACCGGGGAGCCGTATTTCTCCTTTGTGGTCAAGACGGATTTTTCCGGCAGCCAGCACCGCTTTGACCAGTGCGGCATTGTAATGTATCTGGACAGCGAAAACTGGCTGAAGGCTTCGGTGGAGTATGAAAATGAGACCTTTCAGCACCTGGGCAGCGTGGTTACCAACGGCGGCTATTCCGACTGGGCCACCACGGAGATTCCCGCCGCGGTCCGGACCATGTGGTATCGCTTCAGCCGCCGGGAGGACGACTACCGGGTGGAGTGCTCCCCGGACGGACAGCGCTTTACCCAAATGCGGGTCTGCCATATGGCGAAGGGGAGTGGGAACATCCGGTTTGGCCTGTACGCGTGCAGTCCGGAGGACTCCACCTTCCAAGCGGTGTTTACCAACATGGAGCTGATGGACTGCGTATGGCGTCCTCACGACGGACAGGCCCCGGACCCGGTGTGACGAAGCGCGATGGGGAAAAAACAGGTGCTTCTGATTTCCGCGGGTCTGGTCCCCGGCGCAGCGGCGGAGGCTGCCGCAGACGCGGCAGCCTCCGCCTTTCCGGGGTATGAAATTGCGCAAACGCCTTTGCACTCCGTGGCCCAGGCGCTGGAGCGGGCCATAGAGCGGCAGGTTACAACCCTGATCCTCCAGCCGGTTCTGCTGCTCCGGGGGGAGACCTACCGCCGGATTGCGGATGCTGCCGCCGGCTGCGCCGGGCAATTTTCCGTCCTGCGCGTAGGCGCGCCTCTGCTGGATACGGAGGAGGACATCCGGACGGTGGCGGGGCTTCTGGCGGACATCGCCCGGCCCTATGACGGCGGTGAAACCGCCGTGTGCTTCGTGGGCCACGGCAGCACCCCCCAGGGCAACGCCGTGTATGAACAGCTGCAGGGTATGCTGGCCGGATACTGCTTTGTGGGCCTTCTGCGCGGCAGGCCCGGTCCGGAGGATATTATGGCGAAGGTCCGGGCGGGCTCTTACCGCCGGGTGGTCCTGCACCCCCTGCTTTGGGCCGCCGGCGGCCACGCCGTCCGGGACATTGCCGGGGAGGGGGAGACCGCCTGGAAAACGGCCTTTGCCCGGGCGGGCTATCCCGTGGAGTGCATTATGCGGGGTCTGGGGGAATACGGGCCGGCTGCGTCCCTGCTGGCCGCGCATGGGAGAGTTTTTGCCGGAACAGTCCGTGCCGGTTGCAGTACCAGTACAGATTCCCCGTTCCCCGAAGGGAAAAACGGGCCTGACAGGCCCCCTCCGGATAGAGCTTGACCAGCTCGAACCGGTCCGGCGCACTGCGGGCCATCCAGGAGATAAAGTGCGTCTTGCTCATGTCGTGGGGGAGGGAGACCACATACTCCCCGTCCAGCTCCTCCGCTTGAAGGGCGTGGGCTTCGTCGGGCTCCTCCGCCTCCAGAGGGGGCAGGGCCACCCCGCAGCAGGAGATGGCCGCCTCTCCGGCGGCGTGGAGCACATTGCCGCACACCGGACAGACGTACAGGGAGGTCCGCAGAAAATTTGCCCCCCGGTTCCGGTTGATGATCTGCTCCCCGGAGAGAAGCTCCGGAACGGAGACGTGCAGGGCTCCGGCCAGGGGCTCCAGAAGAGAGAGATCCGGGAGGCCCCTGCAGGTCTCCCATTTTGATATGGTTTTATCGCTGACGCACAGCAGTCCGGCCAACTGGGCCTGGGTCATGTGGCGCTGCTCCCGCAGGGCGCGGATGGCGGCGCCGGTAATATAATGTTCCATGCGGCTTTCGCTCCTTTCTTCCCCAGCATAGCATTCTCCCCCATATTTCGCAACCTACGCTGCGTAGACAGCTCCCTGTTCCGACTAATTTTTTCCAGAAATTGGTATAAAATGAGGGAACTATACCAAGGAGGATTGCGGAACATGGAGCAGAATTTAAAAGCGCGGGCCGCCCGGGCGAAAAAACAGGCGGCGGATTCCAGCCCGAAAGATGTGACGGCCCTGCTGCGCAGCGCGGACGTGCTGATTCACGTGCTGCTCTCGTCGGTGCTGTCGGGGGCGGTGGTGCTGGGCCAGTCCGCCCCTCTGGGGGTGGCGATGGCGGGGGCCTCCGGCTCAGGGCTGTGCGGCGCGGCGGCTCTGTCGGGGGCCTGTTTCGGCTATATGACCCTGCTGGGCTTTTCCGACGGCCTGCGCTATGCGGCGGCGGCTATTCTGACCTTTGCGGTGGGCTTTGCCTTTTACGACGTGAAGCTGCTGCGGGGCCCCTGGGCCATGCCGGTGGTGGCCGGGCTGATGAACGCCTGCACCGGATTTGTGTACCTGTCCCAGCAGGGCTGGCGGACGGTGGATGTGATCTACTTTTTGACCGAGATCGCCCTGACCGTGGGGGCCTCCTGGGGCTTCCGGATGGTGCTCACCCCCATTCGCACCGGCCACGGGGAGCGGATTCTCACGCCGGAGCGGCGGGTGGGGCTGCTGATTTTGCTGTGCGGCCTGCTTACCGCCCTGTCCAGCCTGAACCTGTACCGGGAGATCTCTCTGGGACGGATTCTGGCAGTAGCGTGTCTGGCGGCGGCTGGCTGGCTGGGGGGACCTGGGGCCGGGGCTTTGACGGGGGTGGCCGTGGGGCTGTCCCTGGACCTGGCGGCTATGGGGATGCCGGTGTACGCCATGTCATACGGGCTGTCCGGTCTGGCGGCGGGGTGCTGCCGGGGCCGGGGGCGCATTCAGGCGGCGCTGGCCTGCGGCGGGGCGATGGCGGGGGCGGCCCTGTGGACCTGGGACTTCGGCCTGCCCCTGTCCCTGCTGTTTGAGACCGGGGCCGGGTGCGCCCTGTTTCTGGCCATGCCCCAGAAGGGACTCCGGCGGCTGCTTCTGCTGCTGTCTCCCCGGGGACAGGCCGTGGCCGACCAGGGGGCCCCCTTCCGGGTGGGGCGGCGGCTCCGGGACGCGGCGGGGGCCTTCCGAACCCTGTATGACTCCCTTCAAGGGTCGTTCCAGGCCCCCAGGAACGACAACGATGTGGCTATGGTCTTTGACAGGGCGGCCATGCGGGTGTGCAAAAAGTGCTCCCTCCAGGCCGGGTGCTGGGAGCGGGACTATGTGACCACCTTCAACGCCCTCAACGACGCCACCGCCCCCATGCTGGACCGGGGCCGGGGGGAGCCGGAGGATTTCCCCCGGTACTTCGCCGACCGGTGCCTGCATTTCCCGGCCTTTCTGGAGGCGGTGAATGAGGAACTGACCGCCCTGCGCTACCGGCGGCAGTACAACAGCCGCATTCAGGAGAGCCGGGCGGCGGTGTGCCGGCAGTACGCAGAGCTCTCCAGCCTGCTGGAGCGGGCGGCCGTGGAGCTGGGAGAGGAGCTGGCCCCGGACCCGGTGCTGGAGCGGCGGGTGGGCCAGCATCTGGCGGCTCTGGGGCTGGAGGCCGGCTGCGGGGTGTTCCAGGACGGCCGGGGACGGCTGCGGCTGGAGATTTCGGGGAAAAACTGCCGCCTGTTGGAGAAGGAGGAGGAGCTGGACAAGCTGTCGCAGCTGCTGGGGGTCCCCCTGCGGGCGGAGGCGCCGGAGCCCGGACGGCTGAGTCTGGTGCAGCTGGAGCCCCTGGTGGCTCTGGCCGGTGTGGCCGCCCGGAAAAAGAGCGGCGAGACGGTGAGCGGCGACGCGGGGACCTGCTTCAAGCGCCAGGACGGGACCCTATGCGTGCTGCTGTGCGACGGCATGGGCAGCGGCCCGGAGGCCAACCGGGAGAGCGCCCTGGCGGTGCGGCTGCTGGAGCAGTTTTTGCAGGCGGGGGTGGAGACGGAGCACGCCCTGCTCACCTTGAACGCCGCCCTGGCCCTCCGGGGAGAGACTGGCTTCACCACGGTGGATCTGCTCCAGGTGGACCTGTTCACTGGGGAGAGTATGCTGTACAAATTCGGCGCGGCCCCCACCTATGTCAAGAAGGGGAACCAGGTCCGCAAGCTCACGGGGACCTCTCTGCCGGCGGGGCTGGACGGCGGCGAACAGGTGCGGCCGGATAAAACGCCCCTGAAACTGGAGCCGGGCGACTGTGTGCTGATGGTAAGCGATGGGATTGTGGGGGCCGGGGACGACCTGTGGCTGCGGGAGCGGCTTGCCCAGTTCGATGGCCGGAGCCCTAAGGAGCTGGCGGCCAGCCTCATTACCCAGAGCCCCGAAGGGGCCACCGACGACCGGACGGCCTTAGCTGTAAAAATTGGAAAACGGACGTGAAAAAGGCCAGCGAAAGCTGGCCTTTTTTCGGGCTTATTTCTGGAGCGACGCCGCAATCGCGTCCGCCAGAGCGTCGATTTCCGACTCGTTGTCGGCCTTGAGAGAGGAGGTGACGGTCATCTCCTCGTCCAGGATATTCATGTGCTTGAGCTGCTCCAGCTCCTCCCGCATCAACGCGCCGGACCGGGGGGCCCAGGAGCCGCTGCCCATGAGGGCCACGGTGCGCTTCTGGAGGTTGAGGGCCTTCATGTCCATGAGGAAGTTGTGCATGGGCGGGAAAATCCCCAGATTGTAGGTGACGGAGGCCAGCACCAGATGGCTGTACTTGAACAGATCGGAAATCAAATAGCTGACGTGGGTGGAGGACACGTCGTAGAGCCGGGTGTTGGCAATCCCCCGGGCGGTGAGCTTGGCGGCCAGCACCTCGGCGGCGGCCTCGGTGTTGCCGTACATGGAGGCGTAGACGATCATAACTCCCTTTTCCTCCGGCTCGTAGGTGGCCCAGTGGGTGTATTTGTCGATGATATAGTCCAGATCCTTACGCCAGATGGGGCCGTGGAGGGGGCAAAGCATCTTGATGTTCTCCAGGCCCACAATGGACGCGGCCTTGTTCAGCAGGGCCACCACCTGGGGGCCGTACTTGCCCACGATGTTGGTGTAGTACCGCCGGGCGTCGTCAATCCACTCCCGGTCAAAGTCGAACTCGTCGGCAAAGAGCTTGCCGTCCAGGGAGCGGAAGGAGCCGAAGGCGTCGGCGGAGAAGAGCACGCCGTTGGTGGTGTCGTAGGACACCATGGCCTCGGGCCAGTGGACCATGGGGGCGTAGACAAAGGCGATGGTGTGCTTGCCGAAGCACTTGGTATCCCCCTCGTTGACCTCCTCGACGGCGCTGGGGTCCAGCCCGAAGCCGAACTGGTTGAGCAGGGTGACCGCCTTGGGGGTGGTGATGATCTTCACCTCCGGCCAGCGCAGGAGAATTTCCTCAATGGAGGCGGCGTGGTCGGGCTCCACGTGGTTGATGACCAGGTAGTCCAGGGGACGGCCATTGAGAACGGCCTTCACGTTGGTGATGAACTGCCGGCCCACCGCCCAGTCGGCGGTGTCGAAGAGGACGGTTTTCTCGTCCAGCAGGACGTAGGCGTTGTAGGACACGCCGTGGTACAGGGGGTGAATATTCTCAAACAGAGCCAGACGGTGCTCGTCTGCGCCGACCCAGTACAGGTCGTCTGTAACCATACGGTAATTATACATATATTTGCCTCCTTATATTTTGTTGCATTGCGGACCTTACACTTCGATCTCGATAAAGCCTTCCACAGCCTCGCCGCAGTGGGGGCAGGTCCAGCCTTCGGGCAGCTCCTTGAAGGCGGTGCCGGGCTTCACGTCGCCCTCCGGGTCGCCCACCAGCAGGTCGTACTCATAGCCGCAGCCGTTGCAGATGTACAGCTTCCGGGATGGGGCGGTCTTTTGGGGGACGGCCCGCTTCATCTTCTTCATGGGCGGGGCGGGCTGCTTGTCTCCGGTGTCCAGAGCGGCGGTGAGCAGGGGGAGAATCTCCAGCACGTCGCCCACGATGCCGTAATCGCAGTTCTTGAAGATTTTGGCGTTGGGGTTGTTGTTGATGGCCACAATGCAGGCGGCGTCCTTGATGCCCTTCAGGTGCTGAATGGCCCCGGAGATGCCGCAGGCGATGTACAGGTTGCCCTTGAACTTCTGGCCGGACATACCCACATACCGGTTCAGAGGCACATATTTCAAGGTCTCGGCCACGGGGCGGCTGGAGCCGACGGCGGCCCCGGCGGCCTTCGCCAGTGCCTCAATCAGCTTCATGTTTTTCTGCTCGCCAATGCCCTGCCCGGCGGAGACCACCCGCTCGGCCTGGGTGATGGGGGTGTCCATGGGGATGCCCACGGTGAAGTCGTGGCCGTCCTTCTTCAGATTGGCCACCAGGGTCTCTACCTTCTCCTGGGCGGTGCCGTCCTTCAAAATCATGCGCTTCCGGGCGCCGGTCTCGGGCCCGCGGGGGCCGGCTGCGGCGGCGGAGGGGGCCTCCTTTGCGACCTTGCCCAGGATGTGGGAGGCGATGACCACCCGCTGGATCTCGTTGGTGCCCTCATAGATGGTGGTGATCTTGGCGTCCCGGTAGAAGCGCTCCACCTCCATGCCCTTCAGGTAGCCGGAGCCGCCGAAGATCTGGAGGGCGTCGTTGGTGACCTCCAGGGCGATGTCGGAGGCGTACTGCTTGGCCATAGCGGACTCCATGCCGTAGGGGACGTGGGCCTGCTTCAGCTCCGCGGCGGAGTAGACCAGGAACCGGGCGCAGCGCAGCTTTGTGGCCATATCGGCGATTTTAAAGGCGATGTTCTGCTGCTGGCAGATGGGCTTGCCGAACTGGACCCGCTCCTTGGAATATTCCACGGCGGCCTCATAGGCCCCCTGGGCGATGCCCAGAGCCTGGGCGGCAATGCCGATCCGTCCGCCGTCCAGGGTGGACATGGCGATTTTGAAGCCCTGGCCCTCCTTGCCCAGCAGGTTTTCCTTGGGGATTTTTACGTTGTTGAAATTCAGCTGGCAGGTGGCGGAGGAGCGGATGCCCATTTTGTCATAATGCTCCTCGAAGGTGAAGCCCTCCCAGCCTTTTTCTACAATGAAGGCGGAGATGCCCCGGGTGCCGATACCGGGGGTGGTGACGGCAAAGACCACGTAGGTGCTGGCCTCGCCGCCGTTGGTAATGAAGATTTTCTCCCCGTTCAGGAGGTAGTGGTCCCCCATGTCCTCGGCGGTGGTCTCGGTGCCGCCCGCGTCGGAGCCCGCGTTGGGCTCGGTGAGGCCGAAGGCCCCCAGCTTTTTCCCGGAGCACAGGTCGGGCAGGTACTTCATCTTCTGCTCCTCGGTGCCGAAGGCGTAGATGGGGTAGGTGCCCAGGGAGGTGTGGGCGGACAGGATCACGCCCGCGCCGCCGTCTACCCGGGCCAGCTCTTCCACGGCAATGGCATAGCTCAGGGCGTCGGAGCCAGCGCCGCCATATTTCGTTTCATAAGGGAGGCCCATCAGGCCCAGCTCGCCCATTTTCTGGACCGCCTCGGTGGGGAACTGATTGTTTTTGTCCAGCATAAAGGCAATGGGTTTTATTTCTGCTTCCGCGAATGCCCGGACCTTGGCCCGGAGCTCTTCGTGGGCCTGTGTGGTTTGATACAGCATATAGGGGTTCCTCCTTTTTTTAATATCACAAATCTATGATATAGTATCTGACATTTTTGTCAATGAATTCTTAGGTGATTTTAAAAATTTGGCTGTTTTGACTAAACAAGAATGACTTGCATTATGGCAGAAAGCCTTTATAATGAAGTTATCTGTGGTTTGGAGGGGTATTTATGAAGCCAATCGCCCATATTCAGACAGAATTTCCTGCCAAATTCGGGATTCCCCGCCAGAGCGGCCTGGTGCCCCAGCTGGAGGCAAGAATTATTTTTCTGCCGGAGTACCGCAGCCCAGACGCCCTGCGGGGCCTGGAGGGCTTTTCCCACCTGTGGCTGATCTGGGAGTTTTCTGAGGCGAAGGGGAAGGGCTGGTCCCCCACGGTCCGGCCTCCCCGGCTGGGGGGCAACCGGCGGCTGGGGGTGTTCGCCACGCGGTCTCCCTTCCGGCCCAATCCCATTGGCCTGTCCTGCGTGGAACTGGGAGAAATTGTCCAGGACCCGGCTCTGGGGCCGGTGGTTACCGTCCGGGGCGCGGACCTGATGGACGGCACCCCCATTTTTGACATCAAGCCCTACCTGCCCTATGCGGACTGCCGCCCGGAGGCTGTGGGGGGCTTTGCCGCCGTCCCGGCGGGGGCGGCCCTGACGGTGGAGATTCCCTCCCCCTGGCGGGAGAAAATCCCCCCAGAGCGGCTGTGCGCGCTGGAGGGAGTGCTGGCCCAGGACCCGCGGCCCTCCTACCAGGCGGACCCGGAGCGGGTGTATGGGATGGCCTTCGCGGGGCTGGAAATCCGCTTCCAGGTGGATGGGGATGTGCTGCGCGTGTGCGGCGCCGCCATTGACAGAAAAATAAAAGAAGGGTATACTTAAAGTTCAAGCTGTAGAGAAATTGAAGAAAACAGGCGGTTATTGGTATGGGGCAAATCACAAAAGAAATGATTGACGGTCTGCTGCGGACCATTCAAAATTTATATCTCTCGGACAAAATCCCCTGGATGATCGGCTATTCGGGGGGGAAGGACAGCACGGCTGCGGTGGAGCTGGTCTGGATGGCGATTGCGGGACTGCCTCTGGAGCAGCGGCGCAAGCCGGTGCACATCATGAACACGGACACGCTGGTGGAATCACCGGTAATGTCCAAGTGGGTGGAGCGCTCCATGGAGACGATGCGGGCGGCGGCGGCGGAGCAGCAGCTGCCCTTTTGTCCAGTCATCCTGCGGCCGGACTATAACGACACGTTTTGGGTCAATCTGATCGGCCGGGGCTACCCGTTTCCCAGGCGGAAATTCCGCTGGTGTACCGACCGGCTGAAAATCCAGCCGGTGAACCGCTTCATCAAGGAAAAAATTGCCGAGCACGGCGAAATCATCCTTGTGCTGGGCACCCGGAAGCAGGAGAGCGCCCGGCGGGCCCGGACGATGACCTCTCTGGAAAAAAAGCGGGTAAGGGAGCTGCTCAGTCCCAACCCCACCATGGCCAACGAGCTGGTATTTTCCCCCATGGAGTCCTGGTCCGACGACGACGTCTGGACCTTCCTGCTGCAATACCGAAACCCCTGGGGCTACTCCAACACGGATTTGCTGACCCTGTACCGGGGGGCGACGGCGGACAATGAATGTCCCCTGATGGTGGAGAAGGATCTGCCCTCCTGCGGAAAGAGCCGGTTTGGCTGCTGGGTGTGTACCATGGTGGAAAAGGACAAGTCCATGGAGGCTATGATTACCAACGATGAGGAGAAGGAGTGGATGACCCCTCTGCTGGAGTTCCGGAACGAGTTTGGCAGTGAGGAGGGGGACCGGGAGCGGCGCAGCTTTCGCCGGATGCACGGCAATTTGCAGGGGAGCTATGGCCGGCTCTTTCACGGCCCCTATAAGAAGGAGGTCCGGGAGGGGTGGCTCAGGAAGCTTTTGCAGATGCAGAGGGACATCAACGAAACCGGGCCGGAGGAATTCCGGAATCTGGAGCTGATCCGGGTTCCGGAGCTCCAGGCCATCCGGCGAATCTGGGTGTTGAAGAAGCATGAATTTGACGACGCGCTGCCCCGGATCTATCAGGAGGTATTCGGCATACCCTTTTCCGACCCGGAATGGATTCAACAGGAGAATTTCGGCGGGGAGGAATGGGAGATTCTGCGCAGTATGTGCCAGGAGCTCTGCGGCGGGGAGGAGCTGGCCTTTGAGATGATGTACAGCCTGGTGGATGTGGAGAACCGTGCCTCCGGGCTGAAGCAGCGCAAGGGGGTCCTGGAGGCCCTGGAAAGGGTGATCCGCAGCACCTTTTACCGGAATGAGGAGGATGCCACGGCGTATTACTCCGGCAAGATGGGCCGCAAAAAGGAGCTGGGGGGCCAATACGACGAAAAATTCCTGGATTATGAATTGGAAGAGGCAAGCGAAGCATGATTATTAAGCGATTGACGATGTATAATTTTGGCGTCTACGCAGGCGTGCAGACCTTCGCGTTTACCAATGCCCGTCCGATTGTGCTGATCAGCGGGATGAACGGACGGGGCAAGACGACCTTTCTGGAGGCCATTTTATTGGCTCTGTATGGCTCCAACTCCATCGCCTACAAGGAGAACCCGGCCCACGGCTCCTATGGGCAGTATCTGCGCTCCCGGATCAGCCGCCAGGCCGGGGAGCAGGAGAGCTTTGTGGAGCTGGAATTTGATATGTCCCCCGGACAGCCGGATACCTATGTTGTGCGCCGGGCGTGGAACGGCCAGGGCAGACGGACGGCGGAGACCGTCACCGTGGAGGAAAACGGACTGGACAGCCCCTTTTTGACGCAAAACTGGACGATGTTCATTGAAAGCCTGCTGCCAAGCGCCCTGTCCAGCTTCTATTTTTTTGACGGGGAAAAAATCGCGGAGCTGGCTCTGGACAATAAAAACACGCAGATGAAGGATGCGATCCGCTCCATGCTGGGCATCCAGGTGCTGGACCGGCTGAAAAAAGATCTGGACCTGAGCCTGCGGCACACCCGGGAGCGGGCCGGGGAGAAGGACAGCGGGATAGGTGTGCAGGCGCTCCGGCGGGAGAAGGAGTCCCGTGAGGTACGGCTGGAGGAGCTGAACCAGAGGATTGAGGCGCAAAACGAAAAAATCTGGCAGCAGCGGGAAACAGTTTCCGCCTGCCGCCGTCAGTATGAGCAAAAAGGGGGAGACGCGGCCCAGCAGCAACAGATCCTCCTGCAGCGCCAGGCGGACCTGCGGGCGGAGGGGAAGCAGACCGGCGAGGCTCTGCTGGACCTGGCAGCGGGAGCGCTGCCCCTGGTACTGGTGGAGGACCTGCTTCAGGATGTCCGGCGGCAGGCGGAGGAGGAGCACAGCAGCCAGGTTATGGGACAGGCGCTGGACAGAATGGAGGCGCTTCTGGACGGCTACGCCGGGGACCGGGCGGCGGCCGGACAATTTGTGGAGTATGTCAAGGGGTGCTTTCCCGGCCGGGAGGAGGAGGCCCTGTACGGCCTTTCCTCCCACGGACTGGTGCAGCTTCAGTCGCTGCTGGAAAAGCGGCTGAACCAGAGCCGGACGGAGGTCCAGGCGCAGCTGAAGCGGAAAAAAGAGCTGGAGGAGCAGCTGGACGAGACGGAACGCTACCTCTCTCTGGATACGAATGAGAAGGAGCTGAATAGCCTGTATGCTGAAATCAAGGAGCAGGAAGGGCTTCTGCTCCGGCTTGAGGTGGAGCTGAACGCGCTGCAGCAGGAGAAGAGCGCTGTCTACAAGGAGGCGGCGGCCGCAGCAAGGGAGTGGAACCGGGCGGTGGAGGCGTACCTTCAGGAAGCGGAGCTCCGGGACGAGGCGGACCGGATGGAGAAATATACAGCGCTGTCGATCCGTCTGGTAGAGGAGTACATGACCCGGCTTCAGCGGCGGAAAACCGGCGTTCTGGGGGAGACCATCACCCAATGCTACCGCAAGCTGGCCAACAAGAAGGACATGATCCACAAAATTGAGATGGATGCGGAGACGCTGGACCTGCGGTATCTGGACGCGGCCGGGGGACTGGTGGCGAAGGACTCCCTGTCCGCCGGGGAAAAGCAGCTGATGGTGATTGCCATTTTGTGGGCGCTGGCCATCTGTTCCCGGAAAAAGCTGCCGGTCATCATCGACACCCCGCTGGCCCGCATGGACTCCATGCACCGCACGGCCCTGGTGACCACCTATTTCCCCCAGGCCAGCGGCCAAACCATCATTTTATCCACCGACTCGGAGATCAACCGGTCCTACTATGCACTGATGCAGGAGTATGTGGGGGATGAATTTACCCTGGTGTTTGACGAACAGACCCAGAGCACCACAATTTCGAAAGGATATTTTCAAACGCCATGATTGTAAAACAAGTCCGCCTGTCTCAGCAGGCGAAGGACCAGCTTTCCCGGCTGAAGGGGAAAACCGGGATCAAAAACTGGAATATTCTGTGCCGCTGGGCCCTGGCCTACTCCCTGGCGGAAAACACCGTCCCGGCGGACATTCCCCTGCCGGCAGAGAGCAACCTGGAGATGTCCTGGGTCACCTTTGGCGGGGATTTCTATGAGGTGTATGAGGCCCTGGTCCGGGCCTGGTGCCTCCGGATGGAACTGCCGGCGGACGATCCGGCCGTGGCCAAATATTTCCGCTTGAATCTGGAACGGGGGATTGCCCACCTGTGCGGCACGGGGCTGATCCGGAGCCTGGACGACCTTTTGGAATTGGCGG